>ENA-ORXC01001115-ORXC01001115.1-marine-metagenome-genome-assembly--contig:-NODE-1115-length-16609-cov-3.785386_pt1 | contig 16609 bp, 17 predicted proteins | sample MGYA00237865_ERZ511478 | MGnify/ENA metagenome assembly ERZ511478 | reverse complement strand
AAAAAAATTGCTTAGCAGCTCTAATCTTCACCTTACGAATATTTTTTTCCCAAAGGCAACTTTAAAATAAAAAAATCGTTACAGAAAGATATAATTTACAACCATATGCCCAACCGCACAATTGTTTCCTTAGTACAAAACTATCGCGTTAATGCATGTTTGTCAACATTAGTTTATTCAAAAGAGTGAAAAAGTAGAAGTTTTTCTAAATGGTGTGAGAAAGATCACAGTTTTTTACAGAAATAACATCTACAATATACATATGAAGTACAAGAATTATTACTGGAGGGATTGCAAATGAGTGTAAAACACACAAACATACTTGTTGCTGTTGATGGTTCTGAATCTGCTGAGGTCGCTTTCTCAAGAGCGGTCGAACTTTCTATTCAAGATCAAGCATCCCTAATCATTGCGCACGTTATCGACACAAGAAATTTTTCCACATTTGAGCTATATGATATCGCAACAGAGAGAGCTGAAGATTTCGGAAAGCGGCTATTGAAAGAATATGAAGAAAAAGCAATGATTGCCGGAGTAACGAATGTGAAAACCGTAATCGAGTATGGATCACCGAAAGTGAAAATCGCTAAAACCATTGCTCCACAAAACAAAATTGATTTAATCGTTTGTGGTGCAACTGGTATGAATCGTGTTGAGAGATTGCTTATGGGTAGCGTTTCAGAACATATTACCCGTAATGCCACTTGCGATGTGATGGTTGTACGTGGTGTGAAAGTTTCAAGTAAGGAGGGGCATCACGATGAACATAGCAGACAAAATACGTAAACATCGTTTAGAAGCAAATATGACCATTCAAGAATTGGCTGTAAAAGTTCGTATTGGAGCAGGTCTTATGCAAAAAATTGAAGAAAATCGTTATCAGCCAGACGTCCAAACATTGTTAAAAATCTCGACTGCGCTAGATATTCCAGCCTCTGAATTTCTTGAAAAAGATACGATTGAGGCGTTGAAAAAGGCGGACTCTGGTATATAAACATGAAGGCATAAGAAAAAAGCGCTGAATCAGCGCTTTTTTCTTATGCCTTCACTAACCTTCTTTCATATAATGGTAAAGAAACTGTAACTGTTGTCCCCTTCCCTTCCACACTTGATAACCTCATTTTTCCATTATGATTATCAATGATGCCGAAGCTTACCATCAGACCAAGTCCCGTTCCGTTTTCCTTTAATGTATAAAAGGGTTCCCCTATTCTTGATAATTGATGCTCAGGAATCCCCACTCCTTGGTCTTTTATACGAACAGTCACACCCGTCTCGCATTCAGTGACTTTAACGTAAATAATCCCTCCATCCTCCATCGCTTCTATAGCATTTTTAAGCACATTTACAAATACTTGCTTCAGCTGATTTTCTTCACCCAAAATGGGAAACTCTTCACAATTATACTGTGTTCGGATCTCAATGTTCTTTAAAATTGCCTGGGATTTTAATAAAGAAATCACATGCCTGAGCAGAGAAACCAGATCACTCCTGGCGAATTCTTTTTCATGTGGCCTTGCTAGAAGCATAAATTCACTAACAATAAAATTAATACGATCGATTTCCGAAAGCATAATTTGCAAAAACTCTTTTGATTTCTCATCATGAGAGGAGCTATAAACAAGGCTCGCAAATCCTTTTAGCGACGTCAGAGGATTCCGGATTTCATGCGCCACTCCTGCCGCAAGCTCGCCGACAGCGGTTAATTTTTCAGAGCGTCTCAAAAGTTCTTCTGTTTCTTTAAACTCTGTAATATCCTCTACGAAGACGATAACACCCTGCATCTTATTATCGATCATATGTGGAATAGAAATTAGTTTCACTTGAATGGAGTGGCCATTACGATGGGTAATCGCTGATTCACATTTTTGTGGAACACCTTCTTTTGTTTTCTCAAAACAATTCGTTGTTTGCTCGATGTATCTCTTCTCCACAAAATGCAAACTTGATTTATGACCGACATCTTCTAAAGTGTACCCACTCATTCGTATTAAAGCGGGGTTGATATTTAGAATATGTCCTTGAACGTCTAACACCATAATGCCATCTGGGCAATTTTCAACAAGAGAATGATATTTTCTTTCGCTTTCTCGAAGCATCGACTCTTGACTTTCAAGCTGTCGATTCCGCAACATGCGTATTAACATTAAAACAGAAATAATGAAGATACCGGTTAAAACCATATATTGTAAGAGATGGTTTTCACTATAGCTCTCTACTTCAAATCTAGTCGCTCCAGAAGAAGTGATCATTGTAAAATAATGAACTGCAAGCGTTCCAAGACCAAAAACAAGCGCTCCTGACACTTTTCCCCAGTTACTCTTTTCATTAGAAATTCCATAAACAAGCCATAAACTACTAACTGTTGAGAAAAAAACCATCAACAAAGGGAGAACGATTCTCCACCAGTCATCTATAGAGTAGGTAACCCCCAATAAATAACGTGAACTGACAATTTGTAATAGCAATAGCGAAAGTGCAATCCATAAACTTGCTCCAACGATTTGCTTAAATCTCCCTTTTGATGAAAGTGTCATAAACGCTAAGAGAGATCCAATGATTGGAACAGCTAGAGAAAAGCCCACAAACCAGGGCGCATAATACGAAGCATCTGCTGTTGACAGACCTAGTAAAACAAGGTATTGCAAAATCCATATTCCCGCTCCCATCGCAAGTGAACTTCCAAACACCCAAAGTTTTCGATAGGGAAGCGTCATGATACAAGCTTTCTCATGAAAATCGAATGCTACATAAGCGTAGCTTACGACCATTAATATTGATATAACAATAAGAAAAAAATGAAACTCGTAAGTGAGTCCTTCCATCGTGTACTCCACTCCATTTTTGATAGCGACATTCATTTGTCTACTTAAGATTTCTATGTATCAATTTGACAAACTTCTTCAAAATCCTTCCACATTTGCAGAATTAGTAATCACTTTCTTTAACTCTTCTCTAAAACATGTAAAAACAGCTTTCTATGAAGAGGCTGTTTTTACATGTTTTGAAGGCTATTTCTTTGTAAGAATGGGTAATGGTAGATGAAGGAGGATTTGCAATGGCTCAAATATTATTCAAAGTTCAAAATGTGAAACGACTCGTTGATCATCATATTCCGGATACATTTGAAGCATCCGTCGAAGTCGAAATTATTAATCGTGAAAATGGCGAACTATTAAAAACAGGGCTAATTCCAGTTCAATTTAATGAGCATGGATCCTTCCCTTCCATCTCCCACATTCAAACGTTTGAAGAAAACAAGAAGTTACAGGCGAAACTTTTATTTGATATTCGAAGATATGTTCGAAAGCTTCGTCCTTATCTTCAGCCAGATGAATAATTTATGCTTCAAATAAATAGCGGTAAATATTACAAGCAACTTGAATATTCAAAAGGTCGGCCGGGTCATTAAAATTAATCGATAAGATTTCTTGGATACGTTGAATACGATAATTCATAGTGTTCACATGCACATGCAGTTGTTCTGAAGCGTTTTTTATATCCTGTCCTGTCGATAAGTACACAAACAATGTTTGAAAAAGCTCTCCTTTGCGTCGCTTCTCATAAGCAAGTAGGGGAGAGAGATACTCAAGCGCATAATTAGCAAGCTCCTCCTCTTTGTTGTTTAACAATAAACGAAGCGCTCCAATTTCTCCATACCACGACGAATACCCAGCAAATGTAAAGCGTTCTAAAAATTTAATTGTTTTCTTGGCTTCACTGAAGGACTGGTCTAATGCGCGTATTCCTTTAACTGATTTTCCGATTCCGATTCTACACATTTTTTCTGACGTAATAGATGAAGTGAGTGCTTTGAAATCACGGATAAAGCGATTAACTGATACGATTGACGATTCTACCCCATGAGCATCGTGAAAGAGGATAACAATCTGTCTCCCCCACTCTGTCACAAGCAATTTCGTATCACCTTTTTGAAGCAAATGACTAATTGATGCATGAATGCAACTTCGCAACCACTCTTCGTGCCCCTGCTCTACTTCTTGCGGAACATCGAGAACCGCCACGGTAAAAAAATCATTCCAATCAGCTTGAAGTCGATCGGCAAGGTAGCTTAGATCCGCTTCCTCTTCCTGAGCAGATAGAAGATTGATGATTAGTTCACCGGTAAGCCGCTGCCGTTCTTTATGCTCCGCTTCTTGTTTCATCAATTGTAGACCCGCCACTGTGCATGCATGAAAAACAGCTGAATGTTCAAATCTTGTAAGCGGTAGCGATTCGGAAATAATCGCCAGATAGCCTAGTGGGAAGGAAAGTCTACCAAGTGGGAATAACAAGAAATCTTCTTTAGCGTGAAAAACTTCAACCTCATGTTTTTTTTGCTTAATGGTATTGAGGTGCTTCAGAATCATCTTTTGCAAGTTTTCAGTTGATGGCCATTCAGAGTTGCTCGACGCCTTCACTTCACCAAATGGATCAAAAATCATGACAGTTTTACCGATAGAATTTGTAAGATAAGAACAAATTTCTTGAAAAGACCCTTCATTCATACCGATATCAGATAGGGCATGGTGGGTTTCTACAGATTTTGATAAACTTTCATTTTGATTTATCATTGTCTTGTTAAATTGCTTTAATTTTTGAAGAGAAGCTTCCTTGTTCCGATACAAATTCGCATTCATGAGAGCAATCGCCGCCTGAGATGAGATGGCTTCAACCAATCGAATATCGTCCTTCGTAAACTCTTTTTCTAGATTAAATTGATCTAATACAATAACCCCTGTACAATCGTCTTCTTTAATAATTGGAATACAAATGGTACTCATAGGTAAATCATCTGCGGACTGATGGTAGAGCGTTGCATTCTGAGGCGTCATCGTTTTCATCGCTTCTTCTACTTCAAGGTTTGTTTTAAAGTGGAGCGTTTCTTTTTTTTCAAATGCCAGGCCTGTCATCGATTCTCCGGATTGAAGCAATACCTCATTTACCGTTTTCTTTCGGAACCCAGTCGAACCCGCAACTTTCAATCTCTTTCGCTCATCATCGTATAAAAAGAGCACGCCACCGTCTGCAGCATCAATGACAGAGACGGTCTCTTCAATGACTGACTGAATCACCGCATAGAAATCAAGTGATGAGTTAAAGATAGTTGATACTTGCATCAATAAATGTAGTTGTCTTTTACTTAATTCTGCTTCATTTTCAAGCAACCCTCTCGCCATTCATTTCCTCCTCCTATTCTCTTAACTCTTTACCTCTTCTGCTTCATAACGATGTTGGTCTAAATAAGATAAAGTGGCCTCTCCTAGCGTTTGAGCAGCGATCAACATCGCCTTCTCATCAATATCAAACATCGGATGATGATGAGGATAAGTCGATGACTGTTCCTTATTTCCTGAACCAGTTAAAAAGAACGTTCCAGGGACTTTTTCAAGATAATAAGCAACATCTTCTCCAACCATTAATGCTTCTGTTTCAACCACATTTTTTACATTTGCTACTCTTTGGGCCGCCTCCTTCAACATCATCGTTTCCTTCTCGTGGTTCACGACAGGAGGGTATCCTCGATCATAGGTAAACCTATAGTCAGCCCCGCTACTTTCACACGTTCCTTTAATCATTCGTTCCATTAACGTAATGATCTTCTCACGAACTTCTCGATCAAAAGTACGAACGGTTCCTTTCAACGTAGCCGTTTCTGAAATAACGTTAAACGCCAATCCTGCATGAAAGGAGCCAATTGACAAGACGGCTGTATGACCTGGATCAATAAATCGACTAACGATTTGCTGCAACTGACTAACAAGCTGACTAGCAATGACAATGGAATCAACCGCTTCGTGCGGAATACCTCCATGCCCACCTCTTCCTTTTACGACAATTTCAAACGAGTCGGCAGCTGCCATAATGCGTCCTGTTTTGTATGCGACGGTGCCTGTAGGGAACCCTGACCAGAGATGCGTTCCAAAGAGCACGTCAACCCCATCAAGACACCCATCTTCGATCATCGGCTTTGCACCACCTGGCGTGATTTCTTCTGCAAATTGATGAATAAAAACAACTCGTCCAGCTAATTGATCACGTTGTTCGTTTAACGCTTTTGCAAGATGTAAAAGCGTAGACGTATGCCCGTCGTGTCCGCAAGCATGCATCACGCCGGGAACTGTCGATTTATATGGAACGTCTTTTTCATCATTTATTGGAAGAGCATCGAAATCCGCTCGTAAGGCTACTGTTTTACCAGGTAATGCTCCTTCCAGAACAGCTACAACACCTCTTCCACCAACTTCAGTTCGAATAGGTATTCCAAGCTTTTCATAAAAGTCAGCGATTCGTTTTGGTGTGTGAACTTCATGGAAAGAAAGCTCGGGATGCCGATGAAGGTCTCTTCTTAGTTCAACCATTTGTGGATAAAGCTCTTCTAATCTCTTAAACAGTGCAGTTCTCATAGTAAGATCTTCCCCTCTCCTCTATCTAAAGCAAACACGTATCATACGTTATGAGTATTTTAACAAAAATTCTGAACTTTATAAGGGAAACTTGCAAATCTATTGTGAAATATTATGAAAGACGTGCACCTACTGAGAGCAGTTCATTCAGAATAAAAAAAAAGAACCCTCTGATTTGCAATGGATCACTACGTTTTCTAAAATAAAGTGAAGACCGCTAATGAGGAGGATATAAGATGAATGTATTCATTTTAGGAGCTACTGGCCGAGTCGGTAGTAAAGTAGTAACACAAGCTCTTAGAGATCACCATAACGTATCTGTTCTTGTACGATCACCAGAAAAGCTTTCAATAAAAGATGGTGTAACAATTGTTGAAGGCGATGTGTTAAATGAAGATGACGTAATGAAAGCAAGCGAAGGAGCCGACGTGATGATCAGTGCGCTTGGAACAGATAAAACAACAACGCTATCCGAGAGCACACCGATTCTGCTAAGTGTCATGAATAAGCAGGGAATAAAGCGCATCATTACAGTTGGTACAGCAGGTATACTAAACAGTCGTACCGATCCTGGCGTTTATCGTTTTGAGTCATCCGAATCAAAACGTAAAACTACCCGAGCAGCAAAAGAGCACCTCGCCGTCTACGAGATGCTGAATAAAAGCCAAGTGGAATGGACCATTATTTGCCCTACGTACTTACCAGAAGGAGACGCTCGCGGTGGTTACCGAGTTGAAGAAAATTACCTTCCTGAAGATGGCAAAGAAATCTCAACTGGAGACACGGCTAATTTTGTGTATCAAGAGCTCATTGAAAGGAATCATATCGCAAAACGAGTAGGAATCGCTTACTAACTACTGAGACATACCTGTATCTTTGATCGTCACATCAATTTCGACAGATACGGGTACGGTTTCAATAAGACGTTCTTTGTCTAACTCAGTCCATTCTTCATAAGATAGTGACTGTCGAATATACTGACCTAACCCAAGACTATCCGTTTGATTTTCCTTTAATATCTCGATGATGTCCTCGGCTTTATGTTTTATATGACGTGCAACCAACTGCTCTAATTGGTGAATCTCTTTAGCAGAAGAAATACTTTCTTCTCCCGTATCTTCTAAAACCGATCCTCTCATCTTTACTATAATCTTGATATGATCAACCTCTCTCCCCTTCTTATATACGTCTATATTCCGGTGGCTTGTCACATAGTCAAAGTGAACATTACGAATTTCTTCCTCTTGAGCCATTTTAATCGTTAACTCACTTCTCTCTACTTTTTTAAGCAATAGCATTAATATTTTTGATTGGATCAAATCAAGGTGATCAACATAGCGATCATTGCGGAAAAGCGCGGTACCAACCAATACGATTCTCCCATTCTGCTTACTAAAGAGAGGAGCGATCGGATCAATCCCGTCATCATAATAATCACGAGAAAAATGGTAAATGTCCGTTTCTGGAATTGTGAATTTATCGGATTCAGTTTTTAACATTTTATCAATGTAACTCCCGATATCAGGCACAACTTCGGTTCTAATAATTTCAGTGCCTTCTCGATCTGCGACCACTACTTTCACCTGTGATCCTATTTCCTGGTCTCTTTCCATCGAGCTGATCACGCTTTTCACTCCGTTTCTTGCAAACCTTTCGCCAAGAATCACGGAATGAATTTGACCGTTTACTACTTGTTGTTTTGTTTTGGATGAAAGGAGATCCTCTGCCTCCTTTTTAGAATTTGCAATTGTTTCAATGATTTGCTCTTCATTAGACGTTTCACTCGTTAAATTTGGAAAAGAGGCAGTAACTTTTAAATCACCCGTTGGATCATCCGTTTGATCAAAACTCATCATACTGATAATGGCCAGATCTTCAATTACTTTTTGATCGTTACATCCTGCGAGCATCAGGATGGCGAGTAAGCCACCTATCATTATTCGTCTATCCATGGCGGCGCCTCCTCCCTAATCTCCTAACCCACAGAACAAACAGCAACAATACGGGTAATCCAATGGCTATTCCTGCAGCAGCGAATCCAAAAATCAATAACCATGGTGCTAACTCATAAACCACGTCTACTCGAAGTGTAATAAAGAAAGCAACCAAAATTAATATCGGCGCTAACCACTTTTCATTCATACTCGGCATTCCACGATGAAGGAGTAATTTGGCAGCCCATAAATACATCACCACTGTAATAAGGATCTTCATTAGAAATAAGTTAAAAACGAGGCTTTCGATTCGCTCTATTAATTCAATTTCAACGTACGAAATTAAATTTAACACTGGAAAACTAATAAGCTTAAGCTGCTCAAATGAAAAGTACATGAAGGATACGATGCATGTAAGCGTATAGACAACCGTTGTAATGATATGGCCTACATAAACGCTTAGAAACCATTTTGGCTTTTTCTGATCAATATAAGGAAATAAAAACAAAACAATTTCAAATCCAAGAAATGCCGTATATACCTCAATCAATCCACGAATTGAATGCGTTCCTTCTTTAAAAATAAATGGCGTTAATCTCATAATGGAAGAATACGGGATATGATAAATTAACAAAAAGGTCATCCAAATTGTTAAAAAAAAGAAAATGGTCGTTGTCTTAGATATCGTATATATATCCTTTACGACAAGATAGAAGGCAAGAATTAGAACGATGCTGTACAGCAAAAGTAGACTTGAATTTTGAAATGTTAACACCTGGGTAATAAGGATATAATCTTTTCCTACAAGTAAGGCAAAAATAGACCAGATCAATGCAAGGAGGATGTAAAAAGGCGCCATTACTTTACGAGGGATAAGTCCTTCCATAATCTCAAATACACTCTCTCCTTTTCTAAAACGGTTCACGAGGGAAATGAGAAAAATGTTTATTCCAGCTACAAAAGATACAATGAGTACCATAATCCATCCGTTCGTACCAAAATTAACGGCTAGCATGCGAGGTAACTTGTATAGGGTTACCCCAGACTGGATCATATAAATGAGAATGGCGAGGTGAAATGGCGCGATTTTTTCCGACATTAGTATCCCTCAATTTCTTCTAGCTGCTTATTGCTTTCTTTTCTTATTAGAAGTTCTAGGTAAAGCTGGCCTTGTTTTCATTAATGAATAGGGAGCTCGCAATAAAAAATCGACCCAATCTTTGCGGAAGAACGGAGATAGAGGAGCTAAGTAAGGTGCACCAGCACTCGTTAAACTACTTAAGTGGATCACCAAAAGGATGACTCCAATGACGATTCCGAGATTACCAAGGAGTCCCGCTAAGAGAATTAAACCAAAACGCGCTAATCGAATACTCGCACTCATCACATAACTAGGGACGACAAATGAAGTAATGGCAGAACTGGCTACAACAATAATAAGAACATTGCTCGTAATCCCAGCTTGCACTGCCGCTTGTCCGATAACAATACCACCAACGATACCAATCGTTTGTCCAACTTTTGTTGGCAACCTGGCCCCTGCTTCACGTAAAAATTCAAGGGTGATTTCCATGATTAGCGCTTCGTATAAAGGATTAAATGGCACCTTACTTCTCGAACCTGCCAGCGTTGTTAACAGCGATTGGGGAATCATTTCATATTGAAAAGTCGTAACGGAAACGTAAAGAGCAGTAAACCCAATCGTAATGATAAAAGCCCCGAATCGAAGCAACCTTGTTGCCGTCCCTGTGATCCATCTTTGATAATAGTCATCACCTGTTTGAAAAAAGTCAAAAAAACTTGATGGACTGATGATTACTGAGGGACTACCGTCAACTACGATCACAATTTTCCCTTCAACAAGCGCAGCCGCAATCGCATCAGGTCGCTCTCGAAGCATAAACTGAGGAAAAAGCGCATTTGGCTGATCTTCAATCAGCTGTGTTAGCATATGTGCATCATACACCGCGTCAATCTCGATTTTCTCGATTCGATTTATCATGTCACCCACTACTTCATCATTAGCAATTCCTTTTATATGAAGGACAAAGACGCTCCCTTTCGAAACTTCTCCGACAGGAATTTCGTTCATTTTCAAATGCGGGCTTTTCACCCGTCTTCGAATCATGGAAAGATTAATTTCGCTACTTTCAACAAATCCTTCATGTGGCCCTGTAATCGTTGTTTCCGTTTCCGAAGGTTGGATTTCTCGGTGCTTAGGTCCAGAAATGTTAATCAGGTAAGCACGGTCCCAGTGAAAAACAGCTGCTTCTCCATTTAGAATTCCATGGATTACTTTCTTTTCATCATCAGTTTTATGGAAGTTAGACCTTTTTAAGAATGGGAGTGATGTTTCATCTGATGCATGATAAATGGGAGCAAGCAAATCCATTTCAAGTAAATTTTCGTTAACCATATGTAAGAAATAAATAATAGTTATATTTAATTCAGGAAAAGTGCGTTGTACGAGATCATCACAGCCGCTAAAGTTTTCGGTAACTTTTTTCTGAAAAGAAGCTGAATGATCTTTTTCTACCGCTTCCTGCTTTAATTCTTTTAACTTATGAAGTAACTTTGTCGTTCTCCCTTTCATCCTATTCACCCCCATGCGCCCTCTTGTTCTAGCTTTTGGAGATGTGAATAGAAATATGCATCGGCTCTTCAGAATAACAAAAAAGAAGACCAGCTTTACGCTCGTCTCCTCCATGTTTTACTTTTGTTTTAAAGCCGCTTCTAGAGCAATAATCATCATTTCTTTAAACGTTGTTTGACGCTCTTCAGAAGTCGTTTCTTCACCCGTTACAATATGATCACTAACAGTCAGTACGGTCAGTGCATTCACGCCGTATTTTGCTGCGATCGTATAAAGAGCGGAAGTTTCCATTTCAACACCTAGCACTTGATAGTCAGCAAGCTTTTGGAATATTTCCGGGTTGTCACGATAGAAGGAATCACTTGTAAACACATTCCCTACATGAACACTCATTTCTTTTTCGGCTGCAGCATCATAAGCATTTCTTAGAAGGTTAAAATCAGCTGTTGGGGCAAAGTCCATGCCATTAAATTGAAGACGGTTCACACCAGAATCAGAAGTGGCACTCATCGCAAGAATAACGTCTCTTACTTTCACTTCTTTCTTCAACGCGCCACATGTGCCAACTCGAATCAAATTCTTTACGCCATAGCTTTGAATAAGCTCATTCACGTATATTGAAATCGACGGCACGCCCATGCCGGTTCCCTGAACAGAAATTCGTTCCCCTTTATATGTACCAGTGTATCCAAGCATTCCTCTTACTTCGTTATAGCAGACAACGTCTTCTAAGAACGTTTCTGCAATGTACTTCGCACGAAGCGGATCTCCGGGTAATAAAATCGTTTCCGCAATATCTCCTTGTTTCGCACCAATATGAACACTCATAATCGTACCTCCTTGAATAAATACGTTCACTATCAAAAGTAGCATAAGATGAGAGGATATGCCACATCCATTCACATATCGGTAGTCTCTCCTCAACTTCTCCATGCAATACAGCTACTAATGCAAATAAAAAAACAGGCATTCGCCTGTTTTTCAACCTATCAATAGTACGGAGAAATCATCAAATAAACGACAACACCTGTCATACTCACATACAACCAGATCGGCATCGTCCATCTTGCAATTTTCCTATGTTTTGCAACTTGCATATTCAGACCTCGTGTAACTGTGATTAAAGCAAGAGGAACAATCGCAGCCGCAAGGATAATATGTGAAATCAAAATAAAGAAATAGACGGATCGAATCAGTCCTTCTCCTCCAAAAGAAGTTGATTCAGACAACCCGTGATACGTTACGTAAGAAACTAAAAATAATGCTGTCGTCGTAAAAGCGGCAAAAATAAAGCGTTTGTGCAATTTAATATTCTTTTGCTTAATAAAGATCAGCGCAGCTACTAAGAAAACAAAAGTAAAGCTATTAAAAACTGCGTTAAGCAAAGGCAAAAGTGTAATATCGAAGCCTACCTCACCGCTATATTCGGGTAAGAAAAACAGGATAACAACGAGCACGTTAACTGCAATGGAAAGCCCGACGATCCATGGTGTATAATTCCGTTGTTTTACATCACTCATACGAATTCTTCTCCTTATCACATTAATCTACCTTTTAAGGATAAGAAAGTTTCTCTAAATGAGCAACCTATGTGACACATCTCACACGTAAAATTCCATTTCGTGACACGTTTTGTTCACATTAAGGCGACCACTGATCATGAACAATCCCTATTAAATAGTGATCATTATTATGTTCAGAAAACACCAATTTAAGACTCTTCCAATCCATTCCTTCATATTCTTCTGATCCAGGTACAAAGAACTCAACATAATGGCTATTTGGAAAAACTTCATCTATATTATGAATACGATTTGTCTCTTTATATATCCCATCGTACATAACTAACTCAGTCTCACTAAATTCGACATCATAAACATATTTTTCAAAATAAGCTTGAGGTGTCAGTCGAATTGGATCTCCTTTACCGTCATCCGTCCCCCATTCAAGCTGCTTTTGATTGGGTATCTGGAATAACTCTTTCACCTGAGAAGGCATCAATACCTGTGCACGGTTTTTATCAACCGTTTCGAATGGAGAAAGCAGTACCCCTTTTTGTGGATGAACATAACGAGATACTTTGTCCATCTCTTGTTTACTTAATGCATTTAAAACGAGATACGCTTTTTTCATAACAATGCTTTGTACAGATGCTGGACGATCGGCTTCTACTTCGCCTAAATTTTGCGGCTTCTCAATTGCACACCCTAGAATAATGCCAAAAAACAGGAAGAAGATTGTCAGTACTCGAATCATCATATTCATCCTCCCTATTAACGCTCATATCTATTATATTCGCCACAATTGAATGCAACCATTCTATCTCTCAGGAAAAAGTTTATCATTTTCCTTTTGAATGTCACTAAGAACCTTTCCCCAAGGTACTAATCATGGTATCGCTTACAGATTTCAATTAGTCGATTTAATATTAAAAATTCAGCTTAATACCCAATCACACGATTTGATTTTAACGCGAAAAAGCTATAAAATTTTTACTTGGGAACCCAGTAACTTGTTCTGTTACGGGATCGATATCATCTGATCAACATTTGATTAGTCTTATCTTTACTAATGAAGTAGGGAATTCACTGTTCCGTCCATACGTTCCCTCTGGAACAGCAATAATGAAAAAGTGAGGTCACAAAGATGAATCAACCATCAAAACAGGCTTCTGTTATCGTTATATTCGGTGCAACAGGAGATCTTGCCAAACGCAAGCTATTCCCATCACTGTATAACCTCTATTGTAAAGGTGTACTTGCTGAGGATTTCGCTGTAGTGGGAGTAGCAAGAAGACAGCTTACTAATGAAGAATTCCGTTCAAACGTTCATGATTCTGTTATACATACAGCATGCATGGATAAAGATGACAAACACGAGGAATTTAGCAGTCATTTCTTCTACCAACCATTTGATGTTACAAAGAAAGAATCTTACCAGGAATTAAATGAATTAACACAATCACTCGATGAGAAGTTTAATATTCCAGGAAATCGTATTTTTTATATGGCGATGGCTCCGGAATTCTTTGGAACAATTGCACTCAATCTAGATTCTGAAGGATTAACAAACGGAGACGGCTTTAATCGTCTTGTTATTGAAAAACCTTTTGGACATAATTTCCCATCAGCTCAAAAGCTGAATGATGAAATTCGTCAAGTCTTTTCTGAAGACGAAGTTTATCGTATCGATCACTACTTAGGAAAAGAAATGGTGCAAAATATCGAAGCGATTCGTTTCGCCAATTCGATGTTTGAACCACTATGGAACAGTCGACACATATCAAATATCCAAATTACCTCTAGCGAAACGGTCGGTGTTGAAACACGTGGAGGATATTATGAAAAGTCTGGTGCCCTCCGTGACATGGTCCAAAACCATGTTCTTCAAATGGTTTCCCTTCTAGCAATGGAACCGCCTGTTAGCCTTTCAACAGAAGAGATTCGCGGTGAGAAGGTGAAAGTACTTCGCGCGCTTCGTGCTGTTAAACCGGAAGAAGTAAACGACTACTTCGTTCGCGGACAATACAAGCAAGGCGAAGTAGATGGAGAAATATTACCAGGCTATCGCGAAGAAGATAATGTCGATGAAGAGTCAAATACGGAAACATTTGTTGCGGCGAAACTGATGATTGATAATTTCCGCTGGGCAGGTGTGCCGTTCTATATTCGCACCGGTAAACGTATGACAAATAAGTCAACTAAAATACTGGTTGAGTTTAAAGACTTGCCAATGAATCTATATAAAAATGAAAGTGGTAAACTTGGACCGAATATTCTCGTGATTCACATTCAACCTGAAGAAGGCATTACCCTTCACTTGAATGCGAAGGATACAGGAGATATGCGTAAAACAACGCCAATACAGTTAACCTTCAATAACCATCAAGAAAACAATATGAACTCACCAGAAGCGTATGAACGCCTCCTACACGACGTGATGCGCGGTGATGCTACCAACTTTGCACGTTGGGATGAAGTCGCTCTCTCATGGCAGTTCATTGACCCGATTTCAGTTACATGGGCAAATGAGAAGGAAAAAGAATTCCCGAACTATCCAGCAGGTTCAATGGGACCTAAAGCTGCAGATGAGCTTCTAGAAAAAGACAACCTGCACTGGTGGCCATTACCGAAAGAGTAAAGCGAAGACGAGCGTTTAGAAACGAAGATATTGGAACTCTTGAATGGGAACACGGTATTTGTGTTCCTATGAAAGAGTGAAATATCGTAGTTTCTGCGAGTCGTAGCTAGCACGGTAAAGCGGAAGTGACCGAGTGTCTGCTCACTGCAGCTAGCACGTAAAGCGGAAGTGAGCGTTTAGGGTCGACAAGCGCTGGAGGCGCATCAAAAGAACACGCTCTTTGTGTTCATTTGATGTGGTGAAGCGATCGAGACCCTGCTCACTGCAGCTGGATCTCACGTAAAGCCGAAGTGAGCAGTTTAGTGCAATTAAAAATGACAAAAGAAAGATACGTGCTTCACGTATCTTTCTTTATCATATACACTACTATTTGAAAGGAAGTGTTTTTTATGAAAATGTATGATGTAAGTGCACCAATTTTTAATGGAATGGCTGTTTATAAGAACAAAGAAGAAAAACAACCTGAAATCAACACGAAGACAAATGGACATGTAACAGAGTCTCGTCTTTCTCTCGATGTACATACGGGCACTCACGTAGATGCACCGCTTCATATGATGAATGATGGATCAACGTTTGAATCGATTAATCAAGAAGATCTTGTTGGAAAAGCCAAAGTAATTGACGTTACAGATGTCAAAGGCGCGATCTCTGATAAAGATATTGAAGCGGAAGACATTCAAGAAGGCGACTTCATTCTTTTCAAATCTCAAAACTCTTTTGAAGAAGAATTTAATTTTGACTTTGTTTTCGTAGGTGAAGACGCTGCACGCTATCTTGCAGAGCGAAACATTCGCGGAGTTGGCGTAGACGGCCTTGGTATCGAACGTAGCCAGCCTGAGCACCCTACACACCGCTCTTTATTCGAGAAGGATGTTATCATTATGGAGGGCTTACGCCTAAAAGACGTGGCAGCTGGAGAATACTTCATGGTTGCTGCACCTTTAAAACTTCAGGGAACAGATGCATCACCCGCTCGCGTTTTATTATTTGAAGGATTAAAAGAAGCATAAGATCTCATAAGCCAGGGTCTCCCTGGCTTTCATTCTACCTCGAGATGATAATCCAACACACGAGTGGAGGTAATGATGAAATTCCAATTTCTAAAGCTTCGTTCTCGTCTAACGCTAACGATCTGGTTCATTTCTGTCGTCATTTTTGCACTCTTCCTTACCTTTGTCCTCCCTCAAGTCTCAAACAAATCTTATGAGGTCACCCAAACGACTGAATCCCCTGATGGCTCATTCTTTTACACTCCTGAGAAGCTCTATGACGTTGCAGAAGCGTATGGAGAAGCCGGGAGAAGCTATTATATTAAAGAGCGCTTTAGTTTTGACCTTATCTGGCCACTAGTGTATTGGTTCTTTTTAATCGCTACGATTACGATCTTATACCGAGCTGTCACCAATGGTAAATGGTTATTTTTAAGCTTACTTCCCTCATTTGGTGTAGTGTTCGACTACTTAGAAAACATCGCAACTTCACTTGTCATGTTCTTTTATCCGCGTAGCTTATCATTCATTGCCTGGTGTGCA
>ENA-ORXC01001113-ORXC01001113.1-marine-metagenome-genome-assembly--contig:-NODE-1113-length-16626-cov-8.325156_pt1 | contig 16626 bp, 10 predicted proteins | sample MGYA00237865_ERZ511478 | MGnify/ENA metagenome assembly ERZ511478 | reverse complement strand
CTCGCTCGAACACATCGGAATCGCCGCTGTAAGGGGGCCCCGTGATTTGTCACACTCTCCATGATTGCGTACACCCCTAGTAGACGAGGAGAAAGAGGGGGAACCAAAACACACACGCAAAGAACATGAGCAGCACCACGGTACCGCGCCGGTGCGCGCCGGCCGCCATCCGAGTGGTTGCCGGCCAGCCGCGGGACGCCGGGTCCTCGTCAACCAGAAGACCCGCCGCTGCAGGCAGGTCGCCCCTCGGGCGACCTGGCATCCGGCGGCGGAAAAGCCTTGAGCAGCTCCTCCTTCAGTAGGCTCACCCCAAACCAGTCGTTCTCTTTGTCGCTCGTCTTCGAATTGACGCGCCACTCCAGGGCAGAGCCCTTCTTCAGGGGGTCGCCCTCGGTCAAGCACGCGTCAAAGTCGATGAGCACCGCCGTGTCATCGTCCTTGAGCATTACGTTGCTCATGTGGACGTCGTTGTGGCAGAGCCCCTTGCCGTGCAGGTACGTCAAAGCGGCGCTGACCCCCTTGATGCACTTGGTCACGTCGAGCGGCGGCTGCTTCTCCTTGCACCGCTCCGCAAGCGTCCACTTGTACTTCTCCATCACGATGCTCACGACGCGGAGGTCTTCCTCACCACGTTCAGCGTCACCCACGTCCATCACAGCGCAGCCGAGGTAGGCGGCAATGTTGGGGTGCGGCGCCTCGTGGCGCAGAGTCTCGAGAATGGTCAACTCGCTCTTCAAGAGGTTCTGCCACGACTCCCAGCCATCCTTGTCGCCATAGGTGATGAGCCTCGTGTCCTTGAGCCATATGCCCTCCTCGAACTGTAGCTGAATGGACCACCTTTTGGGGTACTTGAGGTATGTAGAAGGGCACGCGAAGAAGGCCTTGGCGGGGTCAAGCTCGAGTGGAGGGCCGCCCACCGAGCCCTTTGCGACGTTGTCGTCCGCATGGATCTTCAGCTTGTTCACAATGTCGGCCGTGACGTCCTCTATCGGCTTCTTGTCGTCCGGAGCAAACCGGATGATGAACAGCTTGCGCTCCGCCCCATCCCGGTACACGACGGTAGTGTACAAGTAAGGGTTGCTCTCCTCCCCGGTCCTTGGGTCCTTCACCACGGGACCAAAGTGGTCCCCCGTCTGCTGGACTTTTACGCGATCCATGGCGCGTAAACCCACCGCCCGGCCCACCGTCTCCGGCAGCCGGCAGCTGCCACGCCCTTTCACAGTCAAGGAATAGGAGAAAAACAAGCCAGAGGTACAAAAAAGAAACAGCAAGAGGACGGCGGCAATGTCCAAAGAGAGATAGAGATACAACCATTGCGGTCCGGTCAGCTCCAGACACTTCACGCGGACGGGAAAATGGTCGATCAAGAGCCCAGCACACAGCGCACACACGCCACCCACCCGGCTGACTTCAAGCTAGCAGCCGGCTTGACACGGACGGCGACCGTCACCCAAAGCACCAAAGCACACCTCGGAAGAAGCCACAACGTAGACAGCAGGGATCGGGAGTCAGCGAGCAAGCCGCTTAGGGATACGCCTTGCAGCCTGCGGGGCAATCAGATTGACGACAAAAACGTCGCTGCGAGTACGGCATAGCACATGCGGCGCAATCAGGGGAAAGAGCGGTACCACCGGGAGGAAGATGCACAGGTCAAGGCCATACGGAGCAGCGAGCAAGTGACAAGCAGAAATCGGCATCAAGAGAGCCACCAAGGGGGGGGCGTTAGACAAGGAAAAACAAAACACAAAACACACACGAAGACAAGTTTAAACGGTCAGCAGCGCCCGAGGCCAGTGATTCTTCACCACAGGAACGCACTTTCGCTTCAGCCGGACAACCGTATGCACAGCAGACCGGTCCTAAACCCCAAGTCACGGTCCTCGGACGGCGCGTCAGCAGCGTGAAGGAATCGGGCGCGCGCGGTTTCACATGATATTGGTGGGAAACAGCCGTGTGAAACAACCTCAGCCAATCAAACGGCGTCGATCCGCCACCGAGCGCTGCCGTGCGATCACCACGAGGCACCACAGACAGCCCTACGAGGCAGCCGGATGCGTGCCAGACACAGACACCAGCAAAGCAACAGGTACAGCAACCCTGTCCAGACACCGAAAAGCCTCCCATCAGACCCCCGTGTCCGGGGCACAGAGACCGTGTCAAGGGCCATATGGCAAGCAAGATACGAACCAGATCGCAAATGGCACGGATGTCGGGGTCCACCCGTCTCGCGGAAGACGCATGACGGTCCACAACTGAGGACCCCGATATTTGGCCACAGCACCTCCCTGCACGCACCCCACGCTGGGATCTGCAGGCCCGGCGCACCTGGAATGATTCAATTGTGAGGTAGCCCTCGTGTGGCCCACCCCTCTCACGGGTCATTCAGGGCACCCCCTCGTGCAGCATGCGTGCTGGCCGATTTCTGGGGGCCACCGGCGCGATCCCCCGCTTCTGGCTGCACGATGATTGGACGAAGAATTGCCCCAGCCAATCTCGCTCGCAGCGAGTGGCTTGGAATCTTTTCAGTTTTCATGTAGCCCTCGTGTGGCCCACCCCTCTCACGGGTCGTTCAGGGCACCCCCTCGTGCAGCATGCGTGCTGGCCTATTGATCGCGGCCCACTGCTGGTCGGCGACGCTGGCGCTGTCACTGTCGCGCCTTTCCCAGGTCGGGCGGCATTGTCAGCGCCGTCCCGCTCCTCGTCGCGTCCCGTCCCTGCTCCCCCGCGTCGCTGTCGCCCGCGGCTCCCCCCGCCGACATGCTGCTGTCGTTCGGACTGTGTGCGTCGCTGGCTCCTTGAGCTCCTTCGTGCTGGCCTGCCGCCGCCTTTGTTCGGGACGCTGTACCGTTTGGAGATCGTCGCGCGCTTCTGGCGCGATTGCCATGTCGGGTCCGCCTCCGCCCGTGCGCAAGCGCCGCTTCCACGAGCCCGTGGTCGGCTCCTACACTGGCGATCGCAGCAGCGCGCCCTTGTTCGCGACCTACCTGGCGCATTTGCCCCCGTCCTCGTTGGGCTCGGCTGCCGCGGTGGTCACCTCGGGCTCGAGCAGCCGAGTGGCCGACGTGTCGTGGCAAGACCGCGTACGCGACGGCGCCCGCCGTCGGTCCGTGTCGGCTCGTCTGGCCGCCGCCCCGAGTGGCGGCTCGACGTCAGGGACGTTGCGTCCTGTGAAGCGGTCGCGCGGGCCGCGTGACCCCCCCGCTTCCTTCAATGGCGAGGCGGACTTTGACGTGGTCGCCGCTGGTGGAGCCGGTGGCGTTGTCGAGACGCGCCGACGTGCGCCCCGCCGGAAAAGTGCTCCCCCCGTGGAGAAGGAGGTCACGGACGTGCTTACGGCTTGTGTGCGTCGGGCGTGCGGGCTGCCGTCGTCGACGCGCGTCGGTAAAGGCAAGACTGCGGTCGGCGCGTCGCTTGTCGGGGACCCCAAGTCGCGGTCTCGCGCCATCCTTCTTCGTCTCGGGTCGGGCAAGCACGACAGGACGGTGCTTTGGTGCTCGCACCGAGGTGGCTTGCTGTGCTCGTGCTTTGCGGGCACGCAAAACGCCCTCTTCCTGTCGATCTCCTCGCGGAGCTCGGTGTGCAAGCACACCACGGCTCTGCGGTCGTGCTTGGCGGCGGCCGGCATCCCTCTGCCCAAGTTTCGCCGGAAGATGCACCTTGCCGCGGAGCCAGAGGACTTTGTCGTTCGCCACCCTCACGGGCCGTCAACCTGGGTCGTCCTGTTCCGGTCGGTCTACTCGCTGGTTTCGTTCTCGGCGGCCAACGTGGCGGCGTGCATTGCGCCAAGTTGTCGTCGCTTCCGCGCTCGTTGTGGTCACGTCAACCTTGCACGGCCATTTAACGCCGCTCGACGGGCGGACGGCGCGGCGGACCTTGGCAAAGAGCAGACCGGTGCGGCCAGCAAGCCGGTGCGACCACCGGACCCCCTCGTTCTTCAAGGTGGTTTGCCGGAGGAGGACGAGGGTATCGAGAAGGAGACCTGTGACACAGAGCGCAGCCCCGCGGACGCCGCCGAGTCGGCCGTGGCGGCACGCGTGCGACGCAACCTTTTGCCGTGCACCGGCGAGATTGAGGAGGGCGAGGTGTGGGCGCGCACGGCGGATTGGAAGGGGATGATCGGTCGGTGCGTGCGCGGTGGTGCTGTGCAGGTCAAGGCGATGTGCGACCTGTTTGACAAGTGCGCCCAGGGCGGGCTCGTGCACGAGGCCGACCGCGTGCTGGTGGAGCCGTACTGCGGCAGCTGTGGTTGTGAGCGGCAGATGTCCACCGACGTGACCAAGGAGCCCGCTGTGCTGTACACCCACCACCCGACGGCGCCTTCCATGCGGGTAAGTGCGCACTCTGTCTCGTCGTCTTGCATCTTTTGGCGCCTTGGCGACCGTATCCTGCGACGCCGGCGGGTCTGGTTTTTGCAATGGATGCACTGGAGCTGTGGCTCATCGCTAACCAGTGTGTGCACCCTCGACGTACCTTTCTGCGCGTGTTCCGCACCTGTGTTTTGCGACAGGTGTTTGTCGGCCGATGGACGTGCAACTGCAAGCGGCTGGTTGAGTACGATGGCGCTGCCGACGGGCTTTTTTGCCTGCGGCGCCGCGACAAGCCGCGGCGGTGGGTGATCTTCACCCGCGCCGTACTCGACAAGTTGTATTCCTTCATCATTTCTGCCCGCTCGACGTACACGGCGGCGACGCGCCACTTGTCCTCCGACATGCTCTCGTTTTCTCTGCGGCGTCAGGACGTCGTCAAGCTGGGGACCGCCATGCTGCGGACATTTGTTATCCCCCCCGAGGCGGCTGTGTGCCCCCTTTGCGGTCCGAATCCCAAGTTCGTTGTCATCGACGGGCAGGCGATCGGGTGCACCGACCCCGACGACGTCAACCCGGTGCGGATGGAGGAGGAGGTACCAGTGTTGGACATCCCCGCGTCTGCGCTGTGCGTCGTTCAGTCGCCGTCTTTACGTGCGTGCATTGCCAAGGTGCTCAGGACGTCCGCGCCGCTGACCGGTCCGCAGACGGAGCTACTGCGCGCCTGGCACCAGACCATTGCCGTGGACGACCGGGCGTCGGCGGAGACGGCCGCCGCCAACGTGTTTTTCCACTTCTTCCCATTCGTGGATCGGAGCACGGCCGTCAATGACGGTGGGGCCTCGTCCAGGGCCGTTTGTGACGGTGGGACCTCGTCAGCTGCACCGGGAGAGAAGGACTCGTCGGTCGCCGGGCTCCTCGGTACTACCGGTCGTACGGTGGTCGACGCCACGACCACCACCGCGCTCGAGGCCAAGTTGCGCACCGACGGGGACGGGAACCTGACACTGGGTGGAAAGGGAGCGCCAGCCAAGCTTCTCAGCGAGTCGTGGCGGGAGCGGGTTGGCCACTGCGCGCCCAACTTTGGCCGCTACGCCAAGGAGGACGGGGCGTGGCTCCACATCCGCCCGTTCCTTCAAGCACTCCTGGGTGAGACCGTCTCGGGTATGTTCCATTGCCACAACGAGAAGGCCTCCCGACTGCTCGCGAACTCGCTGCGTCTCCAACCTGCTGGGAAGTGGCGGGACTTGTCCGAGGCGGTCGACGGCATTGGCTTCTTAACAAACTTCCTCGGGTGGTTTGCTTGTGCGCTGGACGAGGACTCGCAGCTCCGTCGCTCTGTGGGCGGCGTGTTGCTGTGCGCGGTGGACATGGAGGACGCTGTTGACAAGCTCTTCACTGCCGCGGCCAACAAGGCGGAGAACGGCGACGGCGGAAGCGTCAACGCCGAGTACTGTCGCCGGTGGGGCGGCACGCCTACGCCCGCCGACTACAAGCGGTGGCGCGCATCCAAGGGGCTGGACGGGCCTGTCGACATGGACGACCCGCTCATCAGCTACGAGTCTTTTCCCGGGCTGGACCGTGTGCGGCCGGGCATCAAAGATTCGGAGGCGCTCAAGCGGCGGGTGCGGTACAAGGGCAAGGATCGTCATGCCGCGGACGTGGAGGGCGACGGGGATGCCTGTAACAAGGCCTTCTCCATCAAGTGCGGCCTTACTCAAGGCGTGTTCAACGTCGTGTGCCCGCACGTCGTCACGTTGGGGTTCCGCTGCCTTTTTCGCGCGGAGAGCGTGGGGGAGGCGTTATCCATCATTTTGGAGCGCTTCCCCATCCTCCCCGAGGTGATTTTCTACGACGTTGCCTGCAAGCTGGATAAGAACGCCCTCCGCCGCGTGCGCCCCATCCTCCGCAAGCACAAGGTGCGATGCATCCTCGACCGACCACATTCGATTACCCACACTTGCTCCCCAATCTACATGCCAGACGAGAGTCTGGGTTCCACCGCCGGTGTGGCCACTCAGGCCGCGGAGGTCTCCCACTCCATCGCCGTCGCCAACCGAACAAGCTTGGCGTATATGGCGCCGCAGACCTACATGGTCCACAAGATGGTGCAGGTTCCGATGATGAACATTCGCAAGCTGCAACGTCTGTCGTCTTCCAACACTACAGGGGAAAACGACCACATCCCTCTGGCCCCTTTCTACCACGGCCAACTCGCGCGGAGTTGCCAGCGCGGCTCTTCCTGTTCCTGTCAGTCCTCGATTGTGGAGACGGGTGTGCGCCGGACGGAGGCCGAGTTGCGGACGCAGATTGTGGGCACCAGTCCCATCGAGCTCGGCGACGGCCCGCAGTCGGATGACCCCGGCAATGAGGAAGAGCAGCAGCCACGCGGCGTGAGCACGGGCGAGGTCGTGGGCGGCACCGCCGGTGCAGTTGTCATCGAGTCGGACGCCGCTGCTGCGCTCAACGCGCTCGTCGTGGTTGAGGACGCGTCGGTCACCGGCGGCGACGACCTCATCCTGTCCCCAATGAGCACCCTGGCGCTGTCGGAGGTGGCAACCGCCGGACTAGAGGCTCTTGTCTCCTCTCGTGCGCCCGCTACTGTCGTGCGTCCGCGAAACGCCGCCAAGATCCAGCTCACCGTCTCCGACTTCCGGTTGTTTGACAACGAGAAGTGGCTCAACGACGCCATTATGAACTCTTTTGTCGCGCTGATCAACCGGCGGTCCGCCCTCGTCGCGTCCGCTCGATCGCTCGGCTTGCGCGCGGCGCTGGACACCCCACGCACCTTCATGTTCAACACGCACTTTTTTTCGCGGCTACGCGAGCGGGTGGACTGCTACGACTACTCCGGGGTAAAGCGGTGGGGATACAAGAATGGGTTGGACCTCTCCGCCGTCGACCGGATTCTCATCCCGGTCAACTTGCACCTGCATTGGGTTCTGGCGTTGGTGGACGTGGAGCAGCGGCGCTTTGTGTTTTATGACTCTCTTTGTGGCGGGGCGGCGGTCGTCCTTGGCACTGTGCGGCGGTGGTTGGCGGATGAGGTTGCAGCTCGGCTTGGGGAGGAGGCGGTTACCTCTTGGGCTATTGAGTCGTGGCCTGGCGTCATCGATGTGGGGCTTCCTCGTCAACGCGATGGCGGCAGCTGTGGCGTGTTTGTCATGGCCGCTGCCGATTGCTTTGCGTTGGGTGCTGCCCTATCTTTCTCGCAGCAGGATGTGCCCGTGCTGCGTCAGCGGATGGCCGTCGCGCTCTTCGTGGACAGCTTGACGACCTCGGACGCCTGCGCACACCTTCCAGTTGTCGACGTTGAGGAGAATAGCACCGATGAGGAATAGACAGGTGTGGTGGGCTGGCGAGCGGGGGTTGCGTGGGTGCTCATCATAATACATTATTGCTGCTGCGGCAGCACGCTTTTGCTTTTACATTGTACCAGCCCCACTTGCCGCGACCTTTGAGCGGGTCATCCCCGCGCACAAACCTGCCAACTTAGTTGCCACCGTCTCTCGGGTCTCCCTGCGGCAGGCCACTGTGCGGGGCGTCGGCATCGCCGACGTTTAGGCAGTGCCCACCGAAGCCCGCTTTGGGTTGTGGATGAGCGAGCAGTCTCGGATGAACGGGCACGCGCACTTGCCGCCCGTCTCGACCGCTGCAGTCTATGCCTTGTTAGGACGCAAACTGAGGGGGGCAACAAGTGTGCCGGTCGGGGGGAGGGTCTCCGTCGGTGGGGGCTTGAGCATCCAGGTCAGGACCGAAACGGTAGACCGGCTGGCCGCCGTCATCGATCTGCCCGACATCCCAGCCAGCGACTCCGTCGTATGCCGCTGGCACAGGTACTCGTTGGCGCCATGAGTCAGTAGAGGAGTGGTAGTGATGGACATGACAACAGCGGGGTGGGGGACGCGCCGGCGAGCGTGGTCGCGGTTGTCGGATTGGACCAACCCGTGGCCAACCGGCTGGGTATGGATATGTGCCAGGTGGTGGTGCTGTCGCCGAGGGCGGGGGGGGAAGGGACGACGGCGCCGCGCGGAACGTGATGGTGCACGAGGTGCACAACGTATGCACCGCCGCAAGGTTTCCAGACGGGGACGTTGCGTGGTAAGTTTGGCAGAGTGAGCAGAGGTGCTGTCAACGGCCGGGTTCTTTGATGTCGTTTTGCTCTGAATGCCGATCGTTCCTGTGTACGGTTCCATGTAGCTAAAAAGAAAAGGCACCCTCGCACCTCTGCGCGGAGCAGATGAAGCTGGCCCTCCAATGAAGCAGTTGGCGAGTCCGCATCTTGACGCATCACTGTTGCAAGGCTGACACCCCCGTAAAGCAGAACGAGGCCTGTCGTTAGACGAGCCACATCCCACTCAGTAGCCATCCGGCGCATTGAAGTGCAGACCATGTTAGTGTGAGTGCGCACCAGCTGATTCAGAAAGACACTAGGGACAGGACCTGAAACTGGGAGGCCACGCGGGGCGAGGGTGTGCTACTACCACACCCGGTATGGGACTGGGGACACGACGGGTGACAAGGCCGCATGAGCGGCGCCACCTGCGTCACGTCATATGTGCCACAAGCATTGATGCGGGCGGGCTGGGGGTTGGTCTAGTGGTCGTGGGAACCGGAGCAAACTCTGGCCCGGGTGCGGTCGCCCGCGTCAGGTCACGTCCAGGTGCTGCTGTTGGCGGTCTGACTGCGCATCTGCTGGTAGGGGGACAAGAGGGAGACTGCGACCGGTGGTCAGCCGGATGAGTCAGGTGACTTCCAGAAAAGCCACTGCTGTAGGCTTAGGCCCAGGGCTACTGGGGGGGGGCGTAAAACGAGGCACGCGCCGCATTGGCCGCGAGCGGAAGTTAACACAACAGCATACGGCATTGCAGCGCTATCCAAGCCCAGGACGGCAACGGGCGGGACGCGACGGAGGGAACCTGCTGGGGACTGGTGGGATGCTCTTGAACAGAGTACAAATGATCCGGACGAAGCGGCATGAGCGTGCAGGCGCAGAGCAGGCATAGAACGAGGGGTAGGGTTCCGCATCACCCCCCCCCCCCCCCCAACGGATGCGGATCAGGGGGCTGGGGTCATCGCCCCCACACCCTCCCAGACAGGCCAGAAAGGGCGGTTCCGCTGACAGCAGCGAGCCGACGCACGAGAGGACAGAGGGCAACCGCGTTGCGAAATCAATGCATTGAAGACCTAATTCGATACGAACGTCAGCAGTTAATATTTTCAATGCCAAGAAAGTGTTATTGAAGTGAACGCAGGACGTCCAGACAGCGTGGCCTGTCCTCTTTGAATGCCCACGGCGGAGATCTGATCTGGAAAAGGTACGACAATGCCAAGTGTATTTGACATGTGCGTGGCGAGACCTGCATTCGGGCTCATCTTGGAAGGGCGCCGTTTTCGTGGCCCAGTCGAAAACGGTCAGCCTGTGCTGGCGAACGGGTGCATGGAGTGGAGTACCTCCATTGGGCGAGAAAAACTGGCTGGGTCGTTGGCGTGAGTCTGCCTCTTGGCATTGGTTCAAAGTCGTAACAGTTGTCACTGACCAATACTTTTATGATTTTGATGAATACTTCTATTTGCAGTAAGCGGTACGAAGTTTTTACCTTCTCCATCGTTCTTGCGTGACATTCGGTTGGGGCCGCTCTTTCTGCTGGTTGATGGTGCAGCGAGGGGATCCAACTCACTGCATCCAACTCGACACGCATCGTGGTATTGCTCGAATATGTTGAAAGACATCCAACGTAACATGTTCTGAATCTGTTCCAAATGTTGAGCTTGGCTAATAATCTGGAAAGTATTGTGAAAAGCTCACTGGCACTCATTGTATCATGCTTTTCTAAGCCGCGCGGGCTCTTTTCGAACGGCCCGAGGACGCCTGCAGATCCGCCGCACTGAGCCTCCCAGCCCCCCCCTAACGACCTCTTTGCCAGACAATCTGGCGAACCAACGACTCTCCCGCTCGCCCCCGCCTGCGCGGGACCGTCTTCATGGCCGCGCGCCTTGCCATCTCGCTAGTGTTGGTGCGTTGCCGTTTGCGTACTTGGTGCTGTGCTCCCCCTCCCCCCCCGCTGGCTTCCTCCCCTTCTCGCTTCCCCGCTGTCGTACGCGCCCCCCATCTCGTGCCTGGCACTGGTGCGGGTGGTCTTTCCCGGGCGCCGTGATGACCTCCCGACTGGCTGCTGTTGCTCAGCTTCCTCTCCTCGCGGTGATTACGCCCCTCACCTCCATCTTGCTCCGCGCTTCCGACAGCGACGGCATTGCCCATCGGCTGCTGAGCATGGATCCGGGCACGGTGCTAGCATGTCGCTTCTTTGCCTCGTCGGAACCTGCGACGTGCTGGCTCACGGACCCGTGCGCCATCGACGCAGTCGTGACGGGCGGTGCTCGCCGGCTTGCCTGCTCGGCTTCCACCCCTGCACACTCCGCTGGTTGGCTCGCGCTGATCAGCAGTGGCTGTAGGACGTGCTTTGAGGTCGATACGGCGGGGGTGGGCGGTGTCGTGCAGTTGCTTCAGGCGCCCTCGTCGCCACTGTGGGTTGCGGCAAGGTTTGCCGCCGCCTCGGACGCCTACCAGTGGCTGGCTGGTCAGCCTGCTCAGAATTTGCTGGAGGTGCTGGCCTGCACCGTTGCCGCATGTGAGCTGCAAGTCGAGCCGCCGCGGCTCCTGGCTCCCCCCGACGTGCGCACCATCGAGCAAGGCGTGCGCGGGGGGCGGTCCTCGGCGGCCATTTCGGGCACACCTGCTGATGCGGCTGTGAAGCGCCGCCGATTGGCCACCGGGTCGCTATCTGGCGGTGACGTTCGGTCGGCGAGGTCTTCGAAGTCCCACGGCCGGGCGCAAGTCGTGGGCTCGTCGGGTGGTGGCTGTGGGACAGGGGTCTCCCACGCAACGACCTCAAGCAGCGGTTTCGTGCGGTCCGGCGTTGGCTCCTCCCGCTGCTCGACGGATTTTGATGTGTCGACTCGTCTGCCGTCGTCTCCTGGTTCGTTCCCGCTCGGCGGTGTTTCCTCTTCCGGTCGTCGTGCAGCTGACGTTGGAGACAGGTGTCTTCCTGGGCGAGGCGCGCGTGACGCCCCAGCTGCCAGAATGGCACACGGACAACCCGCGTCCGGCGTCAAGCGTGCGCGCCTTTGTGAGGAGGACGGACGGTTGGCGGTGCTGAACCCGGCGGGGGTCGCCCACGACGGCCAGGGGCCGGTGTTCACGTTCGGCACGATTCGCAACATGATGCACAAGTCCCTTGCGGATTGGGAAAACCAAGACGTGGAGGAGGCGCTACGACGTGACGCAGCCCTTGGGGCACAAAGTCGAGAAGCGGACAAGGACGGGGGGGCTGGCGAGTTTTGCAAGCCTGTCGTGGTGGCCTCTCGTCAAGCGGGTGGGAGTGGCGGTCGACTCACTACTCCGGCGGCGGTCGAGCCCGACGCTCGGCACGCTGGTGCGCTGGCCCCCCGTCTCGACCTCCGGCCAGATGACTCCCGGGAGCCCCCGACGGGCGAGCTGACCCGGATGGCGGCGGACAAGTCGTGGACGTTCGCCTTCGGGCGTTTGCACGAACGGGCGCGGAGCACGTTTGTGAGCGGCGCGCCGGGAGTGGGCAAGTCCTCGTTTTTGCGGGGCTTCGCCGGTTTTTTGCGGAGCCGGCTGACCCGTGTTGGTGCTGTTGTTATCGTGGCGCCGACTGGCAGCGCGGCCAAGACCGCAAAGGGCGTGACGTTCCACTCATTCTTCGGGTTGGTCAAGCAGTACAAGATGGAGTTGGCCGACCCTGTCGCGGAAGCCTCGCGCATGCTGGGGCTGGAGCGGTGGAAGCCGATCAAGCGCCGTCTCGCCAAGGTGGAGGTCCTGCTCCTGGACGAGGTCTCTATGGTATCTGCGGACAACTTGGACGTCATGTACGAGCTGCTGCGGCAGTCGCGCGGACGGCACGCGCCCCCCTTCACCGTCTACGCGTTTGGTGATTTTTTGCAGCTGAGCCCACCTTTGGGCGAGATGGCCTTCACCGCGCGGTGCTGGCGTTCCGTCTTTGGCGCCTCCTTCGTGGAGTTGACGCGCGTTCACCGTCAAGGCCAGCCAGACTTTGTCGCCGCCCTCCACGATGCGCGGCTTGGGAAGTTCACGACGGCGGTCCAGACGTTGGTGCGGGAGTGCACGGTGTCGGATGAGCAGTACAACACGCTGGAGAGCACGGTGTTGCACCTCATGCCGCGGCACGTCGACGTCACGGCGCACAACGACACGTGCCTGGCGCGGCTTTGCCCGGGGCAGCGGCCTGCGGACTTCATCGCCGATGATGGGGTCAAGCTCGACCCTAACCGGCAATGCACGGGGCTCGAGCCGGACCTATCCACTGTGCCGTCCCACTCCCGCGACGCCGCTCTGCTCGAGTGTGTAGCCCCCCGTGTGGTGCAACATTGTCGCCATGCCCGGGTCATGCTCATCACCAACCACCTGCTCGGACTGGGGCTCTTCCACGGCAGCATCGGCCGCGTCGTCGATTACGACCCCGCTGACGGCGCTCCAGTGGTGCGCTTTGAGAACCACGAGGTGGTGTCGGGGACTCGGGCGGGTGTGCACGGAGTGCGGGATGCTGGCGCCGACTGGATTGAGGTCCTTTGCCCGCCTGTTGACTTTGAGGCGCGTGTGTTCTCTCGGCCTGGTGTCCTCGCTGTGCGGCGTCAGGTCCCATTCGTGCTGGGGTGGGCGATTACTGTGCACCGTTCGCAGAGCTTGACGTTGTCAGAAGCGGTGATTGACGTTGGGGAGGCGTTTGGGGCGGGAATGGTGCTCGCGGCGATGAGCCGCGTCGCTGACAAGAGGCGCATGTACGTTCGATCTTTTTCCGGCAGCCGCTTGTTGGCCGACCGTGCCGCATTGCAGTTTTACACAGAGAGCCCACGATTGTAGCTGTTAGTACAATGCCGAGGTGTAGTCACGGACCTCTATTGCTTATCGGGGAGTACTGCTTAGAAGTGATGAGGTAGAGTGATGAGTGTTTATTCTTAATCGTCTTCTTCGTCTTCGTCCATCATCGCCACATCCGTGTCAGAGTCTGAAAGAGAGGGAGCGACAGTATTGGAGGCAGGCTCGGCACCTGGCACGGTACGAGACGGAGACGCAGACGGAAAACGCACAGCAGCATGATCCTCAGCAATGTGTGTCGCTTCACGCACCGTTGCTGCAACCCGCTCTATATCTGCCCGACGTCGCAAAGGAGACAGAGAAAAAGACGACGCACCCGGTCGGGTGGCGCTAGAGCCATAAACATTGCCAAACAGTGGCGTGCGCGGCGGTAACGGAGGACCGCCAGGAACCAGAGGAAGCGACAAAAAAGGAGAGGAACCAGGCGACGACATAGGTCGTGACCCACTCCCGTCAGGGAGCGCAGAGACCTGCGAAGCATCGGGCAGCCCGCTGACGACGGCGGCGTCTGGAGCGTGCACGACTTGAGAGGGAAGGGGAACACCAAGCGCACCAGATGGCGCTGCCGTCACTTGGCTCAAGCCGTCAACGTCCGCGTCAGCAGGGGCGGCCGCAGACCCGACAGGAGCGGTGCCCTTGACCGATCCTCCATTGGCCTTGACCGCATCGGGGAACCTCTTGCGGCTACCAGCAGGCGGAAGGGCAGCGCGGACTGGACGGGGTTCAACCTGCGGCCGTGAAAGGCGCTCCCGGCGCCGCGCCTCGATGCGACGAGCGCGGTTGGCACCTGCCGTCCCGGCCTTGTCCGCGGCGAGAAGCTTGTCCACCTCCGCTTGCCGCTCATCCTGGATGGCGGCCAGTGACGCAGCGGCTTCTGTTGACGCGGGGGCATCCGCCGAGCCACCAGCTGCAGCTTCGTCGTCACTTGTACCCGCCAGCCCCATGGTCTGCGACCCCCATACATCAGAGGCCTCAAAGTCATGACACGCAGCGGCAGCAATGGGCTGCTTGCGGAGGACTGGCGCCCGACCTGACGCGGCCAGTTGCTTCAAGATGGCGGCGAACGTGGAGTCCCACGTAGCGACGAGAAGAGTCGAGGCAATGGTGACGGCCAAGTGTACCCTCATCCCGGGCCCCACACGCTGCACCTCCACGACGCCGTCCAAGTCGCCCTGCTTGAAGTTCTTGTTGGAGACGACCTCCAAACGCTTGATGATGGGATTGACGGCCGTCATGTCGACTTTGACCTTCCAGCGAGAAGTGCGCACCTCTCGCCCGGGGTGCGTGTGCCGCGACACCGATCCCTCGGGTGGCAGAACCGGCTCCGTCTTTGTGGGGGCGCTCCACATTGGCCAGCGTTGTGTCAGCAACTGGCGGACGGCCGGCCACCCGGTGCCAGCTTCCGTGGCCGAGATGACGCCAGCGGCGGCCTTGGAGGTCTGGCCGCTGTGAAGCCGCCCCCAGCAAAGGAGCCCGTCGACAAGGAGCTGGCGAATAACGCCCTTGGCGTCGTCGCGCTGCAAGTAGGTCTCAAGCACGGCCGTGACGACCTCGACCGACTCGCTTGAAGGCGCAACGTACGGCTGCTCTGCCACAAAGAGGGAGGCGGGCGTGACCGGCGTGACCATCAGTGGATCCGCAGTCGCAGACTTGACAGCTGGAGTGTCACTCACCGGTCTCCGAGGAACAACCAAACCGCCGTTCTCGGGCACGTCCGCACCCGCGACACAGGGAGTGGGGTCACGGCGTAGCTCGACGCCACCCGTCGGGATCTCCAAGTCGTCGCCCGTGTCCTCGCCGCCGGCAGACAGCCCGCCCTGGGCTCCCGCTCCCGCTGTCCCCGCTTGTCCTTGTGCACTCGCGTCACCAGGACCGCCACCGCCACCGCGCCGAGCAGCAACCCCATCGTCGCGGAGCACCCGGCCACCGATGGGAACGTCGTCCGCACCCGCTACAAGGGGGGCAGGTCGCGCCAGACGGGGGGCAGATCCCGCCGACCCCCGTCGCTGCGAGATGGCGAGACGAACCTCCTCGAGGACCAAGGCATTTGCCTCGGCGATGGCCTCGAGCTCCTTATAGCGGTAAGCAAACGAGAGCCCGTTGTTGATGACCCGACAGGAGTGGTCGTCGTGGTTGGAGAAGAAGCCAATGCGGTCGTGGATACGAATCCATCGGTGGTGCGGGGGATCGAGCGGGTTCTCCCCCGCAACCATGCGGCTAACGGCGCAGTGAAGGACAGCACCAGTGGGTGCCAGGTGCTCGTCGAGCTTGGCGCCAATGTCGTAGAACTGCTCCAGCAGGCGGCCGAGGAAGGTCGTCTTTTGCTGATCCGTTATCCCCAGCGCCTCGAAGAAGTGGACGAACTCATCATTGCCGTCGTCCGGGGCGCCGGCGGAAGCCGCACCCCCCTCCATATCCTGACGAGCAGTGTATCAAACAGAAGAACGAGGAGATTGAACGGCACCAAAGAATGGTAATGGTCAGCAGTCTGCCCAACAAGCGCCGCCGCGGTCATCCGGCACACCAAGCTCATCCGACCGCTACCACGGCAAAAGCAAGCCCATGCAAATGCGCCCAGCACCAAGAAGGAGAAGAGGCAGCTCACGTACAACTCACGACGTCGCGCAGCAGCCCAAACAATGTCAGGCCAGACAACGGGCGCGCCGCCCGGTCGGTCCACAGGGACACGTCCCCGACTGGTCGGCGGTCGGCGAAACGGCCGGAGGCAATCAGCGCACCTACGCGTCCTCACAACCTCCGCCGCTAAGAGATCGACATCGGTTGCCTACCAGGCATAGCCGAGTGCGGGGCACGTCCCCTCAGATGCTCCGCCCGGCGGTGAATGCACGCACGCTCCCCGGTTCCGCTACGCCAGTCCCCCCGCAAGGTCTACACACTCGTGGGCACGTCCGCACTCGCCGCCACCGCGCGGCCACTCCCCACACGCCTCTCTCCGAGTGGTACGCGGCGGCACGCTCCCCGGTCGCTGGCAGGTCCAAGCGTACACCCCAATCGGCCGTACGTAACCGCGTACCGTACGCCGATGGGAACGCTTCACCGTGCCCCTCGACGGGCAGGACGCGGTGCCATGGCCGTGGACGCTTCGATGCGCCGTCCACGGCGCCGTCCAGCGTGGTGGCGGACTGCGACGTCGAAGCGGTCCGCGTCCACCGAGGAATCGCTCCCCGAGACAGTGGTCCGATTGCGCGCGCGGGTCGGCTGCCCCGGTCCGAAGATCGGACCAGGTCCAAGCTGCCGCGGGAGATATTTTGTCCCCGAATCGCATGTCTCTCGATTGAGAGAAGCCGAAATCGATGCAATCACCGAACCGATTCTCAAAATCGCCCAGCACATCCGGCCCCCCGCCCCCCCCCCGGGCGCACGCGCAGCGCGCGCGCCCCC
>ENA-ORXC01001112-ORXC01001112.1-marine-metagenome-genome-assembly--contig:-NODE-1112-length-16631-cov-8.270086_pt1 | contig 16631 bp, 22 predicted proteins | sample MGYA00237865_ERZ511478 | MGnify/ENA metagenome assembly ERZ511478 | reverse complement strand
CGGCTGAGAGTGCAACGCCAGGCGCAGGAGCGGTTGCTGCTGGGGGGGACGGATCCTCGATGGATTACGGGGGGGACGGGGCTAACTCAAGTGGTCCACCGCCGGTAGTTGCAGAGGGGTATGACGCCAGCGACATGCCCACACCCAGGGAGGTGTTGCCCCCGGCCGGTGCTGACGGTGTGTGCATTCCCGTGGGGGTTTCCAAGAAGCTTATAGACACGTTCGTTGCGTACGCATACCTCCGTCAGCACCGTCTCTCACTCGAGGCCGCGTCGGACTACTTACGGCAGCGAGGCCGCCGGTCTGCCTGTCGCACAGTCAAGCGGCGAAATGCCTTCGTGCGCTCGAGCGTAGACCTTCACGAGATACGCTTCGACTGCTGCCGCATGGGCTGTGTGGCTTTTACAGTCAACAGGAAAACGGCCACCGACTGTGATATACGTGGAGCATCCCGGTTCAAGGCCGTCGGCACTGTCGCCAAGCAGGTTGTCTAATGGCACCTTGATTCCTGGCTACGCATGCTGCTAGCGGACCCATCCATTGGGCAGGGGATGATTCGGGCTGTAGCGCGTGCCCGCCAAGCCGCCGCCAGCTACGGACCCGTCAACGGGCTGCAAGACTATTTCGACAGTGAAAACTTTCGAGGCCTAATTGCGGACGGCACGATTGACTCAAATATTGTTGCACTCCTGGGCTTATCCACGGACGATTCTCAAGCCTGGCGGCAACAAGGCTACCAAGGTTGGCCAATCATGGGAACAGTGCTGAGCATGGACCCTGGGAATCAAGCTCGAGGCGTGTCGCATCGAGTCCTCTGCATAACTCCTGGTCCCAACGCTCATGCCGACCTCGAGTCCTTCCCACCTCCAATAGCCACGCAGCTTGATGAGATGGCAGCTGGAATTGGAGGGGTGTCAGTGGCTGGCTCCGACAGAACTCACGTACTTCGGGCCTACGTGCTGCATTTTACCACTGATAAGCCCGGTGGGGATAAGATGTTGAACGCAACGGGGCACAATGCCCGTCGCCCGAACCGTTTCAGGCCCTTTGAGGGGGTCCACGACGGAAAGGTTTACCGGTACCCGCCCGTGGACCCGTCTACAAAGAAACGGTTGGTCAGCATACAGGGCGCAGTTCTAGAGCGACGGACTGCCGCCAGTGTCTGGGCCGACGCTGTTCGAGTCGAGGCGGCGCGCCAAAAAGGCCAGAGCCGAGCGGTTGTGAATAACCTTGCGGTCAAAAGAGGTATCAAGGGATACTCGCTTTTCTTCTGCCCAAGCCCCGCCGACCGGTAACGGTACCCCCACATGAGCTATTTTTGGAAGTTAGGCACGGCGACTCTGCCTTAAGATCCCATGCACCTCTTCTTTTCCAACGTCAAGCCGATGCTATGGCGCCTGGTCTCAGACAAGTACGACGATCTTGGTCAAAGCCCCGATCCGTACATCATGTCGAAGGAAACGGAGGAGAATATCGGTGAAGAAACTGCCAACGGCCGCGCTACGGTTTCCACTGGCGCAGGCAAGGTCTCTTCGGAATGTATCCGTCCACTAATTGTCTTACAAGGCCGTGGAATGTAAAATCTTTCTGCTGAGCGCCGGCAAAGCGGTCTCGGCCGACACGATTCCGCACAAGTTCTTCAATACGTTTATGGACCTGAGCAGGGCGTCCCGCCTACTTTTTCGGCCAAGTGGCATTACCGCACCGGAGCTAATTCAATTCGAAAAGTACCTGAAGCGGTCTTTTTCTGGCTACTACAGCCACTTTTATGCGGGACTGCCGGAACGGCTGGAACTGTGCCGATCCACTCTTGCTGCTGTACAGGATGTTGTGGACAACGTTCGGACCTGCGGTCCTGCCTAGTCTTTTTGCCACTTCCCCGTGGAGCGGCTCATGAGCACGCAGACGCCTCTGGTCCAGTCCCGGCGCCATTTGTACGCCTCACTCGTCAACGCTCTGACTCATAATTACCGGGCAGAAGCCGTCGCCAGCTGCGCCAGGACTGTGGCGGCGGCTGACTGGCTGGAAGCCACAGGAAAGCCAATGAAGGATGAGGCTCAAGACCCGGTCTCCTATTCTTTCTCCGACGGAGAGAAGCCCAACGTGCTGCTGCTCTCCCCTAAAGCGGCACCCGCTGGCCTGGCGGGATCGAAACTTCAACGGATGAAGGAGGTCTTGACCTCGGAAGAACTGAAGTAAATCCCTTCAACAATTATGGCTAAAAAGTACTTTCGCATGGAGCTTGCTCGAGGTCAAACCTGTGGATCTGTTCGCACCAACTCTGGAAGTGACAGCAGGCGCGACTTCCTCGTCCGCGTGCGCTCGACGGTGGAGCGGCGGAAAAGAGGAGGAGTTTCGCGTCTGGCGGACGCCACCGTCTATGGGGCCGTCCACCACTTTGCGGTGGTCTACGTGGCGGGGGCGCCGAGGTTTTTCGCATGTATCGAGTGTGTGCAGTCGTCAGTCGACCGCCGAGGCACTTTTGGACTGTCTGACAGGCGGCGTGAAACTGACTGCTTGTCTTCTGTGGGGGGGGTCAAGCGGTAGGTCAACGCCCTCTCCATCGACGCTGTCATCGGGACGCTTTGTGTCCGATCCAGACATGCGGTGCTGTATTTTCGATACAGCTTTAGTCATGAATAACCGACAATGCCCTTTGATGCCACTGATATGGGCGACGTCGCAGGCAACGAGAATAGAGCACGTTGTATTTTACTAGCTGCTACCCTCATGAATGTCGACGCTGCGGCCACCTCGTGGTGGCCGCAGGCGGGGCACCGTCGCCGCCGCCGCTGCGGCCGCAGCGAGCAGCCGACAGCAGGCCTCTCCACGGGCGCCTCGCACACTTGGGATGAAGGGTTGCAGCGAATGCTGTGGAATCGTACGGGGGGGGCTTACAGAAGCATGAGCCAAGTTGGAAGCCCCGGGGAGACAATAGTCGTCCACCTCCACAGCGGATTCTCGTCATCGCAATACTCACCAAAATTTCCGATATCAATCCGAGACAATGGACAGTCGGGACTGGAGTCTTGTCGTTCCGGGAAAAGCTGGGCAGGCGGAAGCCCCACCTAGAGGCATGCTTCTTTCCGACAGTCCGTAAGGCACTTCTTTCAAGGACATTGTACTTATACATCGTCACACTTCTTAGACATCGTATTAAATCCCGAACAGGTTTATGACAATCGATATTTGATTATGACCAACACGAATGAACTTTTCCAATTCGTGAAGTTGGTTGTGAGGCAGTGTGGACAACAGAGTTGATGGCATTTGAACGGCTGACCACTTTTCCCAAATCAAAAGTCTCAAACAGCCGCGCGCGCCCCGCGCTGGGACGGTAGTCATCCGTCCTCATCTGGCCTGCCCCGGCCTGGGACGACACACCTCGATGACGACAGACGTCACAGTTTCTCGCCACCGTCGTGACGCCCATCCTCTTCGCAGAGCAAAGCAGCGCCCGGATACAGCACGGCCGGCCCACCGGCGTGTCTAGGCTCCATGGCGGGCGGGTCGGCGGCAGAGGCAGCTGCCACAGCGGCGGCGGCATCTTTCTCGTCCAGCGATATCAGTGCAGGTATGTGATAGGTGCTCGTTTTCATGCTTGGCGTGGTGGTTCTCGCATTCTCTTGTGTGTGCATATTGCATGCAGCTGTGTGTACCGGAAATAACGACTTGGTCCTGACGCAGGGAGCTTTGTTCAATTATGATCTGTGGTTTGTACCGTGTACGATGTTTCCAGGTGCAGGATCCCCGGCTGAGCGGGACCTCACACGTGCCCCGCTCAATGTGTCGCCACCGCAGGCTGTGTCTGAGCGCCCTGGACGCGCCAACGCGACGTGCGGGGCATGTGGTTACCAAAAGACGACGGAGTTCGGGAAAACCCACTACTTCCCCAACTGTACAATGGTGGTCGACAATATGCAGTGCGTTGCTTCCCTGCCGAAAGGCCACGTGTTCTACACGGGAGCGAAGTGCAACACGCTCAAGTGTCCGTGCAAAGATGCGTACGTATTGCTATTCTGCACTTTGTTCTGTCCTTTGTGGGTTTCCGCTTTTCTCATGTGCGTGGATTGGATCTGATGCATGCCACTCCTTGGAGAAAACACACGCTGACGAGCACCGCGCGGGCTCCACCACGATTTTTTATTGGACGCAATTCTTTTGTGCTGCTTGCGCTTCCCAGGTGCACCAAATGCATGAATCCCGGACACACACCCCTCACGATTGCGCTCAGCCCGCTTCTCTTCCAGCGTGAGATCACCCCGAATGGCGTCATCTTCAAAAAGCGGAATAAGAAGAAGCTGTCCGCCAAGTTCTACGTTTGCGCCAAGTCTGGCGATGCGCTATTTGAGTCGCAGCGAAACGCGGCCCTGGCACTTTGCCAGAAGGCGGACGACGCTCGCGAAGCTCACACCTCACGCCGGCGGTCACTGGTGGCCAACTTTGTTGGGGCAGCCAATCCGGTTTCCGCGGCGGTGGACACGCTTGTGGCGGTCGGCTCCGATGCGGCAGCCGTGTCTTCGATCAACATCGATGCCACACGGGAGCAGGCGAGGTGCGCCGACGCTGGCCTCAGTGCCACCGCCAGCGCCTACGCCGGGGCGCTGTCGGCCACTCTGGGGGGTCCCAGTGGGGTGACCAGTGATGCGGCGCCAGAGACCGCTCTTGCCATCTTGAGCGGTCGTCGGGAGGCCGCAGAGAAACACGCTGCGGCACGCCTGCGCGACTCTGTGCGGGCCCTGCAGGCCCCTCCGGGATCCGTGCGCCTGTACGTTCTTTATTTTTGCTCATTTCTTAGCTTCGGCATCTACTTTTCTCGTTTTCTCATGTCATTCTTTTGACGCGGTCCGCGTGACTTCCTCGCGGCATTGGAGCGCCTCAGATCGGGTTGTGACGACGATGCTGACACGTGTACTGTTCTCACGACGCCCCTGCGCTTCATTGTGCCTGTGAATTGCGCACGGTGTGTCGATGTGTTTGTGGCTTTTCGTAACAGTGACGATTGCAGCCCACCCTGTGCTGGGGCGAAGGCGTCAGATGATGTGATTGAGGTCCCAGGTAGTCCCGCCGCACAGCTTGTGCGGCGGGCTGGGGGCTTGAAGATGACGCCAGCGCAAGTCGCAACCGCGCTGACGCACCATATCTTCGGAGACGAAGCGGGCGATGAGCGAGAACGCTCTTTGAGTAAGGTGGAAGAGGGTGCGCGCGCGTACGGAGTTCGAGGGTCAACCGTTTCTGGGACCGCCGGTATGGATACTCTCGTGAAGCACCTGTTCTCTTCCTTTTCGGAGGAGGACAAGACCTTGGCCTCTCATCAAGCCAGCTGCCGTGACTGGCTGCAGTCTGTGCGCTAGTATCTGTTTTGTGTATGGATATGGTGAGTGCTCGTGGGTTCTTCCAGTACTTGTAGTCCTTTCCTGTCGTCTGCAAAATATATCGTGTGTACTCATCTCCTGTGTCAAGGTGGCTCCGTGCCGGAGCTTCCCTGGGCGCACCCGCTAATCTGCGTCGCACGTCGGTGCAGATGTTCCAAGTGTCCGCCGAGGCCCAGCGAAGACTGTCTCTGCTCGGGTCCGCTCTCCCGCTTCTTTCCCGTTTGACAGACAGTGACAGTTGGCCGCGTGCCCCAGAGAACTCCAGCCCACGCGAGACAGAAAGCTGCTCTTGGCTGGCGGCGGGCACCAAACATGCTGGCAGCGCGCTCGGGCCACGGCGCTGAGTTAGCGTCTGGTCCGACTTTTTCCGCGGCGCCGTCACCAGACTTCTGCGCTTCACACACATACCCTGTGCCGCTGGATGGCGAAATGTCCAGTGGTGGGCGCAGACACAATGTGGAGGCAGACACAGACAAGAAATAAACGACCAGTGCCATCCAGACTTGGAGCAGTCCAGCGCCAATGATTTATCACGGACAGACAGCCGGTATCGGAGGTCGCTTGACAGAAAAACACGTGAAGTCCCAGCGTCTCCTCGCCCCCTTCCAACAAGCTGACCTGAGGGCGTGTAGCACCTTGCAAAGACATTTATCGGCCTGAGAACTGCACTAGAACCAAGATAAGAAGCTGGTACAGTTTGGCATGAAGCTAATACAACAGACAAGACACCCCGCCCCCCCCACCCCCCCCAACCCGAAACAAACGCGAAGCCAACACATCCACATCAATCATCACGAGTGGCGCCACCTCCATCGACTGTGGGATGAAGACCCGCTCCCGCAGCATTATCGACTCTATCATCAAGAAAACAACTCACCCAAGACACATACGCTCCCCCCCACCAAAAAAGAGGAACGAAGCGTGTACAGCGTCAAGGCAACGGTGGTGCCAACTCAACAGGGAGTCGGGGCGAGACCCCCTCCAGCGGCATCCCGGGCCCCGTCAGCTCGGGCAGGTGCCGCCACAACTCCCGCCTCGCCTCGCGATAGTGCCCTTGGATTGATGTCAGGGGGATAGAGGCGAACGCAAGCACGTGTGACAAGCGGTCGGGCATCTCGGGGTGGTGGTAGGCGAGATCCCTGACGGCGCGCTTGTAATCAGCAAACGTTGGTTCAATGGAAGACAGGTTGGGGCAGTAGGGTGGTAAATGGAGCAGCAGCGCACCGTTCATTGTCAGGATCTCGTCAGCTGCAGGGTTGTGCACGGAAGCGTTATCATACAGCAGCACACAATCCGGCGGTTGTTCAGCCCACAAGGCCCCCGGCACGTACCCATTCATGCGTCCCGCCAAACTCGTACAAAACGCGAGCCAGTCGTCCCCGCTCTGCGCCGGCGGCACCTCGTTGACGCTCAGCTCCAAAATGCCAGTGTTGTAGGATATGGCCACGATCGAGGAGAAGCGTTGGCGGGGGCGGGGGTCCGGCGCAAGCGCCTCGAGTGGCCGTCCGACTAAGGATCTGCCCCGCGGTCGGATCATGGCCGACCCGTGGGTGTGTGTTTCGTCTGCAACGACGATACATCTGTCCGGGATGTGCCGGGCCAACCGACAGTGGGCAACCACAAGCGCCGCGCACCGTTCGCTCGCCAGGCGCTCGACTTTCTTGACCGAGAAGCCAATCAGCCGCAGCATTTCTCCCAGGGTCGACTTGCTGGTAGGCCACCGAGGGTCCCAGTCGGGAAGCAGGGCAAGCCGCTTGAAGATTGAAGACACCTCCCTCAAAAAGATCTCGGGATGGGCCCTAACGAGACCGTCGAGCGCACGCAAAAACGGCGCGTTAAACCGAGCCGCGTCGGCATGGCGATTGTGGATCGCATCGTCCGCCCAAGGCGACCCGTGACGCTGGAAGTTCGACCACCACTCGTGAGCCGCAGCTAAACTACAGCCCGCGTGCAGGACGATGGAGTCCCACGGGAGGCCCCGTTGGCGGTTCCGTATGACCTGCCAGCGAATAGAAAGAGGAAACATCAGAGGCTTTTGTGTGGGACCTCTACTTTCGTTCTCCGCACTTCCCGCCTCCACCGTCGTCCACCCGACACGACAGCCTGCAGACCCCGCCGCAACCGCGCCACGGAGCAAACTCCCGGCCCCGCGACCGTCACCAAGCCCTCCGTGTGCCTCGCCGACCGACCCCTCCACGCCCCAAACAGCCTAGGTCGGCAGCTCCGCGGCCTCGCTACAGCGAACTGGCCGGGAACGAAGACGTGGAGGCTCGCGCTGCAGAACCGGAAAGCCAAAGAGCACATGCGCAAGCAGGGGCGTGCACAGCCCTCGTCACAGTGAAAAAAGGCGTCCGGAAACGAACGGGATGGAGACAGGCAAACCAGCGCCCGTGGCGCGTCTGAGGGGGTGGCGCCAGCCGTCAAAAGACGCCCAACGCAGCATGTGGAGCCAGGTGGGCATGTCGTTCAAAAAATGACAATGCGGCCTGCTTCTCTGGTTCAAGCGAGATGTTCCCGCTTCATGATATTGCTATTTTGCCTTCAGTACGCCAGAGCGGTCCAATTTTCGACTGTTGAATGAACGGCCACACAGTGGACCAATGATTGCCTCGTACTGGGTGAAATTGTGCCGGACGTGCGAGCAGACTCACTCCCTGTGCGTTGTGCCAGAGAATAAACGTGTCCTTGTCATGCTTAAGAGTGGAGCTCTTGCAGCCTGGGTGATATCGTCTCCAGTCTTCGGTTTCCAGTGAATGCAGGTTCTGGAGCCATGTGGGCCGGCCAGATGGCATGCAGCTCCGGCGCGCTCGATGGGGCTGCGTCAAACTCTTGCCTCGGACTCGCTCGAACGCGAGGCCGCTGTCAAGAGGGAAGGACGTGTGCGACTTTGGACAACAGGGCTGTGGACACCAGCAACGGTCAACCGTCAGCTGCCGTATCTCGAACAAGGACAGAGGGCGCCGGCCCACCCTGTGAGGAAGTGGGGCCAGCCAAAAGGAGACTATCGCGGTGTATCCTTGGATACGTGGCCGGGTGCGACTCCAGAACTGGCACCTGCGCTCCGTCTGGCTGTGGGTTGCAGTTTTTCATATGAACCCTCTTACGCGACGCCTGGGGCGAGCTCGCCTCAGCGAGCAGCAAAAGCGATGACTGCCCAGAGTCGGGTGGGGGTTTGCGGCTGGCGATGTAAAACGGCCAAACGAAGCGGCAGGAGCTGGGTGAGACAAGGATACAGAAGCTCGCGCCTGTGGCTCGTCTGAGGGGGTGGGGCTGGCCGTCCTAAGCCGTTGCGCGCAACGTCAGAAGCGGGGCGGGCTGACCAGGCAAGAGTGACCCGCGGCTGCGGTCTGCAAGGGGGGTAGGGGCCAGCCGTCTGAGTCCTCCAAGCCGTGCATCTGGAGCGAGGTGGGCTGCTAACGCAGAAAACCGCGTCTGTGCTCTGTCTGTGGGGGTGGAGCCATCGGTCAGAAACCGCCGAATGCAGCATCTGGGACAGTACGGTTTAAAATTTCGAAGACTCGTCCTGCACTGTCTGGGGGGGTGGGGCCAGCTGTCGGAAACCGCCGATCGTTCCTTCTGGAGGGCGGCTGGTGGACAGACAACAAATAGAAGATGGAAACTTCACAGATGGGTGTTGCTGTTCAAAATTGCTGTGTTCGCCAACATGGGCGACCATCCGTCTCTTGTGGTTTTTTCCAGATTAAAAGATCTGGGAAAGTTTGGAATTCGGGGGTCGAACCGAAGTGAGGTCGCTGCTGACCAACGAGAGTCTCGTCTTCAATGCGCTTCTGCCTACACCAAAGACTGTTTTCGAGCGAGAGTAGCCGCATCAGTGATGTGTGGCGTCGTCTTATGATGTTCACAGGCTTGCAACACACGGTCACAGCTCCGCTCGAGAGGAAGATTGGCCGCGACTCGCCGTTCTCGTCGGCAGACCACAGATGTGGTCCGCCATCCACTCAGGCACTGCAAAGCGCCGGCCTTCAGGCTCGGTCATCCCGTCTTGTGCCCCAGATGGGACATGATGGATGGCCGCTCTCAGGCTTCTCTGCACAGTTCTGAAGACAAGAATCTCTGCCAGCTCTCTGCCAGCTCTGGCAGTGCTGCGGACAGCCACACAAACGTCAGTGGACAGCCGGTCTGTCACGGAGTGACGCAATGAAGCTCTCGTTGGGTGCCCGTCCGGGCCATCCTCTGGTTGCCAGTCTCAAAGATGGGCGGTGTCATCCTCCGTTGGAGCGCTATATCACAAGTCGGAAGATTGATTTGTGAGCAACGTTTCCTGTTCGAGATCGCATCCTGTAGCCCAATCAGGTAGTATTATCAGGGCTCAATATGTAATTAAATACTGCGTAGGCGGGACATCTCTACGCAGACCAGACAGAGTTGACCTCAACTGTGACTGATGTGCCCCTCTTGCCTTCCGACTCTTGCCCGGCCTGATTGGGTCATCTCCACTTTTTTGCGCACCGACAATATATTGGAGTATCTCTGACTCGATCGTCGGATCAGTGTCGGACATGCCAGCTGCAGTACAATCAACGATCGGTCCGAGAGTAGCCTGCAACGTCCGACGGGCAATGTACTTAGGTATCATCCAGGAAGGCACCGCAGGAAGGGGGATCGCAAATAAGAAAAAACGATATTGGAAGATCGCTGCGATCGTTCACAGTTAAGCGACACTCACTTAACGGACACTCATTTTGGGAAATCTGACATGACACGTGCCAGCACCGAAGCCCACGTCTCTCACGCCTCTGGCCACACAATGCATGTGCCAGGGCACGCCTCAGTACGGGCCCGCGCCGAGCCGGTCAGTTGTCTTTCGCCGGGAACCCCTTCGGAGAGCCAAGCTCACGCAGTGTTTCAGGTGCTTCCTCCCCCACTTTCTCTGACACTCTGAGGGCGCTCATGAGCCCCCCAGTATACCCAATAAGACAGTTATTCATCTCTCTGTGTACCACCACCTACCCAGTCCACCGCCCGCCACGACTCCTATCGCCCCCTGGCTTCCCCACACCTCCCTCGTCTGTTTACCAGCCGCCGCAGCCATCGCTCACTGTACGCTCTTAGGACAATTCGACATCTCCCCCCTTGGAGTGAGCGCCGCTGCGTGTGTGACGAAGATGGAAGGAATCTCATTGAAGAGCCCCTGGCACTGGTTTTGGTGCCACGTGTGGAGGAATAGAGAATGCACCCGCCGACGCCCGCGTTTAAGGTGCCCAGCTTACCGCAGCAGGTTCGGCTGCCTCAGCGACCAGGCAGAGTGAGAGCGCTAAAGGCGCAGTCTATCACGGTTCGTAGAGATAACAATAAGACAGAGCCATTGTCAGTGACCGGTCCATCACTTGTGGGTGATGGGCACGCAAGGGCGCTGCTCAAATGCCGCGGTGTTGGACCGCTTGAGACGATACCAGAAAAAGGTGCGCTAGAAAAATCGTTACAAAACATATTATTAATAATAGTATCATATGGGTGGCACCGCTGCTCACATGCCGCGCTGTTGGAACGCTTGAGTAGAGAGCAGAAAAAGGTGCCCTAGAAAAATTGTTACATAAATCAGATATTAATAATAGCATCATATTGGTGGCACAGCTGCTCACATGCCGTGGTCTTGGACCGCTTGAGTAGAGACATGATAGAGGCACTCTAGAAAAATCGTTACAAAAAACATATGTTAATGATAGCATCATATAGGTGGCACCGCGTGCACAACTGTGAAGAGCACTCAAGCGAGGGAGGGAGGGTGTTGGTCGGAAAAGCGGTGAGAAAGACAAGACAAGCAAGTTTTTTTTCTACACGAGACAGAATAAGCACTAACAGAAGATGCACGCGTGTTCACTACTTGGAGACTGGGTAGTCCTGGCTGGCGAGCTTGTACACAGCGATTGCCCCACCCCTCTCTTTTTACTTGGCCTTCACAAAAGAGACTACCTTTTAGACTCCCAAGGCCGCACCGCGCTTGGCGTACTCTATTTGGAACGCCCGGTAGATCGGCGAGCGGGCCGAGTACAGCTTCCCCAGGCGCCGGTGGTCCGCAGCGTCCGGGACACAGAAGCGCCAGCGGTCACCGAACTTGGCCTCTACCTCCCACAAGGACGCCCGCCTCCTCGTGACGCCCCTCCCCATGAACCCCAGCACGTACTCGTCGAGCGCGGCCTCCCAGCCCAGGTCCTTCTCCAGCGGCAACAGCGGCACGTACTGGCCGTCGCCCGAAATGTTGGGCACGTTCTCCAACTTGTGCCGCATAGCCAGCTGCCGCACGTGCTCGCGGTCCTGCGCCAGCCGGGAAGAAGTGACTGGCGGCGGAGTCGCTGCCACAGCGGGGGGAACGGCAGGAGGGAGCTGCACAAACGCAGCACCGACAGGCCGACACACGTGGGCGACCGCAGCCGCTGCCACTGACGCGACAATGGACCCAGGGGCTCCAGACAGGGGGCGGACGGCAGCAGACGCCGCTGACACGTGGCCACCTGCACCCCACTCGTTCAAGTCGCAACCGTGCGCGCCTGCCCGGTCACCCCCCTCTCCAGCCCCCAGCGCAGCCCCAAAGTCCGCACTGCAGTTCCCTCACCCGCCGCAGCCGTCGTGTCCCGACTGTATCCCATTCAGCCCCCTTAGTTGGGCCACCTCGGCGCGCAAGCTCCGAACCTCGGCCGCTGTGGAGCTGAGCAGCTCCAAAACCGCCGAGAATCCAGCGTCACTGTGGACCCTGAGGTCAGCCACGGCCTCGTCCAGCTGTAAGCTCAGCCGCCGCTGTACGTCCAGGGTGGACGAAGCGCTCGCCGCCGCCAAGGCCTCAACAGCCACCTTGACCGAGTGGGACAGCTGCGGCAGGACCTGCAAAACGGCAGCCTCGACGGCACGGCCGCCGTCAGCCAACACCGTCGCGATGGTCACGCACAGGGCCTGAAAGTGCTCATTGTTGAGCAGGGGGTGGCGGAGGATTTCGGCATTGGGAGGCAGGCTGGTAGTGACTACATGCGTCGCCCAGGTCTGAAAGAAGACGCAGCGGGTGGTGTAAATGAGGGAGAACAAATTAGGAAGTGCCTGGTCCTGGCACCGCGGGTCCTGCGTCACGCGGGCTGTGTACGCCGTCTGCTCGGCGGCCAGAAAGGGGCAGATGCTGGTCTGCAGCTCGTCTGGCACAGCAACAGACAGGCGCGACATCACGGGCGAGGGGCAGTCAGCCGACCGTCCGGACAGTGCGGTCATCATCGAAGCATTCCGGATGAGGCCGTCGTACGCGCCGTTGGCTGCGCCGAGGTTCCACATGCCGTGACATTAGTTGTCCGCGACCGCGACGCCGGACTCCTTCCCTTTTTTTGCCGCCGCCCTGCGAAGCGCGTGCGTGCTAAGGGCCTTGACGTTGATTCCGGCTCCGACCCCCGCTCTCCTCAGGTTGTCGCGGTGAGAATTGTATGACATCGACTTGAAAGGCCCGCCGCGCATTTCTTGGAACTGCCGCCATGTATGCCATGGACGGTTGCTGAGGTCGGACGCCGACTCCCAGAAGTACTTGGGCTTCACCCCCGTCGCCCGAAGCTCGGCATCGGTCGGGCTGAAGCTGGGAGAAAAAATAGACTGGCGGCGTCAGCAAGTCCTGCCCTTCGCGGTGGCAGTCGGTGACGAGCGCGTCTGCCACCGCGCCCAGCGGACACAGCCACGGGTCCACGTGGGCTATAGACACTGAGCAATAGGCACCCCCCTCCCCCGTCTTTGTCGCCGACACGTACGTGCACAGCATGTAGACGGAGTCACCGCCCGTGCCAAACATAGCGGGAAACCGCCGTACCGCGTAGTCGCTCCACTCCAGGCCACGCGTGGTTGCGCCGCGCGCCTCGAGCGAGAAGGACAGCACGAAGAGGTCGGCCAGCAACAAGGCCTTGTGCATCTGCTTGCTATTCGTCGGGCTCAGCAGCAGCGTCTCGATCAGCGCGCGCGGGTCTTTGTCAGTTAGGGTTGGGTCCCGCAATCCCGTGGCTTTGGCGACGCCAGACTCAGTGTTCTCGAGGGTTCTGTTGCGCTGCGTCTCACTCACCAACAGGTTGGCGGCACTGTAGGGGCCGACCGACTCGAACGCCTTGACGTCGGAACGCGCGCACTCGGAACACCCGCACGCCGTCCACAGCTGGTTGAAGTCCTGGCAGACGTTGGCCATGGCGCTCTGGTGCATCTTGACCACCGTCCGGCCCACCGTCTGGAAGCGCCGCGCCGGCGACGGTGCCGACGACGCCTCCCCGTCCACGGCAACGGCATCAGAGAATGAAACGTGGAGCCTGTGTGGTCCACTACCAGCGGCCGGTGAGCGCCCCCGATCGTCTGAAGATGCAGCGGGCGGGTGGCCACCTGGACGCCGACGGTCGCTGCCGTCGAGCTTACCTTGGCCACGGGTCGCGCCCCCGCCGCCACCGCCGTCCCCCTCCGCGATCAGGTCTTCGTCCCCGTCTGCGTCGCCACCGCCGCCACCATGCGCATGCCCGTCCCCATCACACTCCGATCCCGACGCGTCGGCATCATCAGCGCCGGGACGGTTTCCCGTCCGCTTGGGGCGGGCCTTCTCGGCGCGCATGAACGTTCCCGCGACATACCTGTTGATGGGGACCACGAACCCACCGGGCTGTTGGCTCTCGGGCGCCGCGGCGAACTCGCACAACAACTTGACCGACTTGGCGTACGTGGCACTTGCCGTCTTTACACCGCTGTTGGTCGCGCTGACCGTGTGCAACGTCCACGCGCTCGCCGCCGTGATGGCCACTCTCGCCACTGTCGCGTACTGATTTAGCTCCGCGAGGTGCAGCGCCTGCTCCACGATCGCACGCAGGTTGGCCTTGTTGAATCCCCAGAGCTCAGAGTACCGGGAGATCACCACGAGCCTCTTGTATGCCTGTTGGTCAACGACGCGCTGCGCGGGCGTACGTGCGGTTGGACCCCCACTGGCGGTCTCGGCTGCCTCGTCAGGGCAGCCCGGCAGGCAGCCCAGACGGATGAGCCGCGTTCCGACGTCGGTGATGCCGAAGAGCAACCGTATTACCAGGTTTCGCGCTGTCACGTAGTCTGCCCCGTCCACGAACAAGAGGTGGCCAGCCGAGAGCTCAGACTCCACCCCCCCCCCCAAAGGCCCACTGTACAGGTGCACCGTCGGGGCGACAACCAGGTCCGCCTCGGCCGCAGGCGGTCGCGGCACAGCACTTGTGTTCGAAGATAGCGGGGGGACGCCGGAGGCGCCACCAACAGCCGCAGGAGGCGGCAGCCCGTCCGCCCCACTGAGCGACCGAGACGCCTCAGCTTGGCGGGCGTTTGCGCCGCCGGCGCCAGCGTTGCTCGTTCGGGGAGCCACCGTGTCGCGTTGGGAGGGCGGCGCAGCAACGGCACCGCCGTGCCCCGACAGCGACGGCGCCGGCCGTGACTGAGAGCGGGCGGCGTCAGCAACGGCGGTGACGACTAAGGCCCGCCCATCTGCTCGTCCCGCCCGTGGCGCGGCCGCTACGGCTGTGGGGACGGCCGCGCAGGTAGCGCCAGGAAGCCCTGCTGTTAGTCCTGCCACTGGGGTGCATGTGTGCGTGGCGGCGGCAACGCCGCCGGCTGACATCGAGCGCGGTTCTCCAGTGGCTGCTGGGAGGGTGCGAGCTGCCGCACCGCCGCCGCCGCCACTCAAAGGCGGGGCAGCGCTTGACGGCCGTTCCTTGCGACGATTGTGCAGAAGGTCAGGGCGACGAGCGGTGACGAGCTGGGCGGGCGGGATCGAGGGCGTGAGTGGGGGTGGGCTGCTGGCGGCATTCGCAACAGCTGCAGCTGCGGCCGCAGCCGCACGTGTGCTGCGAATGGACCGAGTGGGTGTCGTTGGCGGCGCAGGGGGTGGGCGCTGACGCTTGCGGGGCGATGTCGCCTGCATACCGACACTTGTTAAACACGAAAATCGTTGGTTTCTGCGGCAGTGGGTGTAAAAAACGTGATAGTTCAAGCGCAGAAAGGGAGCACCTAGGCGGCAAAAGGCAAAGAGGAGCAGCTAAAATGACGATTCGAAAGAGAAATCAAGAACAAGAGGATACTCAGAGAGCGCCGACGATGGACGCGCCGCACACAGCAAGCGCGACGAAGATTTAGTAGTTGACAAGCGTCAGTCAAATGGGACTAGGAGCAAGGCAGATGCAGGGACGAGGCGGCGCCTCGATATCCATCGGCCACTCAGACCATCCTTTCTCAACGTGATGCACATTGCACGACGCCGTCCATGATACAGTGCGGCCCCACGAAAAGTAAGAGCAAGAAAGCGGCACACTGATAGTACAGACGGGAGACGTACATGTATTGTTCAGAGACAGCGTGCACCACCACAGAGCAAGTGGGGAGCGCTGGAGGCGGAAATGGTACACTGATCGGCGGGCACGTCGGGACGAAGATGTCGACCTGACGGAACAAACACGTGATGGAACGACGACAGCAGAATCAGGATGCAAACAAGCAGATGTCCAATAGATACGCACGGGGAGTGGAGACGGCCAGTCGATGACAGACAACAGCGCACCGGGGGGGGGTACCAGGCAGTGAAGCAGCACGAAAGAGCGAAATGTCAGGCAGTGTTTGACTAGAGAAGACAAGGGGCAGCGAGGCGACGCCATGGATGCGCTTCTAACAGTGCCTGGAAACCCGTGCCTCCGAGGGCTGTCGATGTCACAGTGTCGGCCGTCCCAGTCTGTAACCATATGCTTCGTACTGGGGTGGCCACTAGTGAGTCAATCAAACGTAGAGAATGAAAACAGTCGGACCACCAGGGGAGCAGGGCAGCTAAGGATGCAGCGAACAGCAAAAGACGCTGACAGAGCAGTGCAGTTGTCGGTTGCAGGCACGCGCCGCGTCACGAGCGAGCACCGGCGAGAGTCTCGGCACGACAACCTGGTGACGGCGAGGGTGCTCGCGCCGCCACGAAACGAGGAGCAGCAAAGGCGTGGGCGACCGAGCACGTCACTACATGTGTGTGCAGAATGAAATATCGGCTGCGTGAAAGTGTGATGGAGGTGAGAAAAGGCCCGGAACCGAAACGAACTGGAGCAGTACGGCGATAACAGGGCGGCCAGCCTCAAAAAGCGGCAGCGTCGGAGGCGGAGGACGCCAATTACACACGACGTACGCGGGGTCGCGAAAAGGTGGGGTATCTGCAGTGGAGAGCCACCATCTCGGGCACCCGCGCGGCCATACCGCGGGGCACTTCAACGTGCTCCCACCACACTGGTGTGGTGGGATACAGGGCCTTGC
>ENA-ORXC01001110-ORXC01001110.1-marine-metagenome-genome-assembly--contig:-NODE-1110-length-16634-cov-5.405750_pt1 | contig 16634 bp, 23 predicted proteins | sample MGYA00237865_ERZ511478 | MGnify/ENA metagenome assembly ERZ511478 | reverse complement strand
TGGAGGGTACATGCTCTCACCACCCCACAAATCGCGACGCCCCTCAAGGAGCCCACGAGAATCTCCCCGAGCTCAGCTCCAAAATGAGCTCCCCTTGACATACATGTATATGTAATTACATCACCCTCGTACTGCAATGCATGTCAAAGGCACGGATAAACAAGCCGATCACCGCATAAGTACTCCCGGAATAATCCCGGCAGTCCGCGGTAACTCCGACTTACCAGTGCGGGCCTGGGGGGCTGCCTCAACAACAGGCGCAGCTTCAGCGCCTCAGGGATGACCACTTGGGTCTCCCTCCCATAGACCGAATGTCGGCATAGGAGCCCATTCTTCTATCGAAAAAAGAAGGCCTTCCGACTCCACTTGGGGTCGGGTGGTGAAAGAACATCAAGTTTTTTCAGCCGTTCTTGACAGAACGCATCCTCGGCTTGGTCGAGGAGGATCACTTGGGCCGGCAGCGCCCCCATGGGTGCTTCGGCTGGCGGGGCCGCCTCTAAGGCGTCACTCGCCCGGTTTTCGATGGCCGGGACGGAGATATCCTTGTCCAAGGGAGTCGAGTCGAGTCCCTCTGTGGGCGGCGCGATAACGCGTCCGCGACCTTATGGTCCTTACCCTGCTTTTGCCGGATCTCATAGGTGTACTCCGATAATCAAAGTCGCCAGCGGTTTATCCGCGCGTTCGGACTCATGTTTGTGAGTACCGATAGTAGGGCCCGGCGGTCACACCGGACCGAAACCTCTGCCCCCTCGAGGTATGACCTCAAGTAGGTCACCACCCAGACGACGCCGAGCGCCTCTATCTCGATGGCGAAGTAATTCTTCTCCGAAGGCAGACGAGTGCGGCTATTGTAGCAGATGGGATGATACTCCCCATCGGGCTGTTGTTGCTGTAAGCAACAACCCAGCCATTCATAGCTCGTGTCTACACCAACGATGTAGTGCCCGTCTCTCCTGGGGAAAGCGAGGATGGGGGCGGCTAAAAGCCGTCCTCGTAGTTCTTCGAAAGCTTTCGTCTCCTCTTCCCTAGGGGCCTGTAGCCTCTTGGAAAGCTTGGTGCTCGTCAAGACTGTTAGGGGCTTCGATATCTTAGCGAAGTCGGCCACGAAGCGACGATATACGCCGCACGTACCCACGGAGCTCTTCATTTGGGTTTGGGTCTCTGGATACCGGAGACCCCTCAGTGCCCGGAGATTCTTCTCCAGGACATGTACTCGTCCCAGCCTGATAACAATGCCAAGATACTCCACCTCTTCTGGAAAGAAGTGGCCCTTGGCCGCCTTCAAGGTGATCCTGGCCTTTCCCAGGCGTGTCAACACCTCATCGAGGTGTTGTAAGTGTTCCTTTGGGGAACGTGAGAATACGATAACGTCGTCCAGATATACTAAGCATACCTTCCACTTTACCCCTTGCTAGGATCATATCCATAGCCCTTTGCAAGGTCGTGGGGGCATTGCAAAACTCAAAGGGGAGGCTCAAGCATTGCCACGCGCCCGAATTGCATGTAAACGCCTTAAGGTGTTCATGCTCCTCGGTATCTGCCAGCAGCCCCCATTGCATTCCAGGGTGGAGAACACCCCGGCATCCCCTAAGGAATCTATGCACTCATCCATCCTAGAAATGGGGTACGCATCCTTGACGGTCATCAAGTTCAGCTTTCTGCAATCTATACAGAAGCGTACCGAGCCATCAGGCTTCGGCACCATAACGACTGGGATATCCCATTCCCCAGTGGAGGGTTCTATCACCCCCATCGAGCGCTTGCGCTCGACTTCAGCTTTCGCTCTCTCCCGGGCCAAACTTCCGGCGTTGTAGGGGTGTTGCCTCACGGGGACAGCCCCGGGCTTCAGGCGAATGCGGTGTTCTACACCGCGTATCAACGCCAAGTTACCCTCCCAGAGTGGTGCATGTTTCTTCAAGAGGGCCTGAAGGGCCCTGGACCATTCTTCGGGTACCGACGGTACGTCTACTTCTGGGAGTGGGGATTCTTTCTCCTCCTTCGCTGTCTCGTCGCGCTGCTTGAGCTCGTCCGGGGACACCTCATAGGTCGGCCCCTCATAGGGGTCCATATAACCCACGGGCATGTCCGTTGTCAGGCGCAAGGGCGTAGCGCCCAAGTGCATCGTCTGGACGGTTAAAGGCTCGCCTGCCCCCATGATGGCGGGTCTTTGCGCGACCAGTACCCCATGGATCTGGTACAACGGAGGTCGCCCCGTAAAAAAGCCATGCCCCGTGTGGGTACTCTTCACGGGGATGTGCGCGATTGTCCCGGGCTGTACCCAGGTCTTCTGTTCCGGCCTTAGCGTAGCTGTGCACCCTGGGGGGCACGCACATACCGCGCTACCGGGTGCACCTTTCGGGAATCGTCTCTTCGGATGGGTACCTTGGTACCATTGAGAAGCTCCACATGTTGCTCCTGTGTTGCAATCATCTTTGTTGCGATATCCATAACGGAGGTGCCCAGTATAGTTGGGACACTCATATTGTCGACAAATCTAAAGTAGATGTAGGAGGTCTGGCCCCGAAGGGCCGCACCGAGACACACTGAACCAACAATGGGGAGCCAGCCCCCATTGACATCATGGAACATAGATGCCAACTCACCCAGCGGTTGCAGCTGGGTGTCGTCCGGCGGTAAATGCCGGCTTATCAGCGTGGGGCCACTCTCTGCATCCAGGATGGCCCGTGTGGAAAGGTCGAAAACTTCCGTCAGGAATAATCAGACGACTAGTTTATAGCTGAAGGAGGGCATGAATACACATGCCGTGCCCTCAGGGGGTATTCTTTGGGGTACCCCCGGTGGCCGCTTGGGCCATTTCTGCCCGGCTCTCCGGAAGGACTTGTACCTTCGCTTGGCTCTTAGAGTTGTAGAGGGAGGCGCGACCACCGCCCCCGTTACTCGGTTTCCGAGGAGGGCTTGTACTCCTCGACCAGCTTTTCGGCTTCCACCCCTGGGGGTGGAGTGTCATCCGAGGACGACCAGGGCGGAACCAGGCTTGTGCCTGCGGTTCCTTCTGCCTTCTTAAGGCGGCTTTGGTCCTCTTGGGGACGCTCCGCCACACGCTCCTCGTACGCCTTGTTCAATAGGGCCTTGGTCGCCGCGTCGAGGCGGGGACACACTCACGGAAGAAATGTCCTCGCGTGTTACACGCCAGGCAGTTGTGGCTCCTTGTTCGCCCAACGCGACTGTTATCCCTTTGAGAAGTAGCAGGAGGGACTTAACCGACCTCACTTGGAACTGTCACCGCCGCAGTAACGGACTTGCGCGGTGCAGGCCGCGTGGCTCGACGCTTTCGACGGCCATCGGCCCGTCGGGCCTCTGCGGCCTGTTGTTCTTTGTGATGTCTAAGACAGACGTGCCCTTTTTCTCGGCTTACTGCACCAGAAGGTTCATCGGAAAATCGCCTGTGTTGTGTTCGCGCACATCTGCGCGAGTCTCCCAACCGAGCACCTGCATATAGGGGCTCTTCATGTGCCCCTCTGTGTGGATATACCCACTGAGGCAACGTCACCCCCGAAAGCGTATGTAAGACTCAATATCTGGTTCACCATCCTCCTGGGAGGCTCCGAGAAACAGGACGCGGAGGAGCCAGCTGACCAGTTCCACACAGGAACTGACCTCTTCGCTCCGTCCCCCCTGGAGGGACGGCATGAAGGTATACAATTCCTGTTTGAGGTCAACCTTGGTGAACTCCGGGAGGAGGTAGAAGGCTCTGGGCGACGACGACGCCGTGACCGTCGGGAGGCCCCGAGCGCTGTCTCAAAGATGGACAGCCGCTCATGTAACTGGCTAAAGAAAGCATTCAACTAATTTCGTAGGGCCGCCGAAGAGGCTTCCCCTTCTAGGGCCCCTTGCAGAGCCCAATCACACTGACTTGTGGGGGTGTATGGGGTAGACTCACGGGCCTAGCTCTCCTGGCTTGACAGTCATACGGCCCCGGTGATTGGGGCGGGAGTGCTTGTTCCCGCTCCCCAGGAAGCCCCGGAACTCCGGGGGGACTCATTCTCGACCCCACGTGGCGGTCGCAAAAGAAGCGGGGGCAAGGAATTCCCTTCCGTCCGCTCCTCCGTTGCTGGCCGTCCCACGAACTCTCTTGGACACGCTCTCGAGACCCTCAACATGCGGAGGGTCCCCCAAAAGGCCACTCGGCCCTGAGCCCTCACTAGCTCCGTCACGGATGCCTCTTGAAGAGGAACCCGCGCCCTGAGCGCGGGACTGCATCCCCCTCATGCTGTCCCCAACATTGGAGACCCTACTCCCCACTGCAGAGTCCAGTAAATCCGCCACAGCAACAGTCACACCACAGGGTAAGACAAAGAGAGAATTTTCATAGTAACAGAACGACAACATGGTCGGCCCGATAGATCAAATAGGGCTTGACTCTGACCCCCGCTGATCCACCAAAGGTAGTGCATCCTGTCCTCAAAGCCGATGGGGTATAGCCCCGTCGGAACGCTCAGCACAGGATGCAGAGTGGAGAAAAGGAGAAACAACGCAAACTCCTTGATCCCAGGGCGCAGAGCACACCAGAAGACAGAGAGAAACGCAACCGCAACTCTAATATTCCAAGACGCAGGATGACCCCAAGACAAACACTCATATACAATAAGAAGCAAGCACCAGTACGTGCACAATCCCGACCCCCGGACGCCACAATGTGGGGACCTGTGCGGAACGGGCCATGGTTTCAGGCACGGCCCCCTAGTGGACCCTGCCCAGCATCCTCGGCTGCCAGTCCACTGCCAGAGGACCCGCGCCTGTCTCAGGGCGGAAGGAGAAAAGTCATCAAGATTGCCCAGATGTCAGAATTTACCCAAGGTCAGTATCTCGAGACTTATCCCAAACATGCTCAAATTCCCCGGATAGAATTCAGGATGGACTTCAGCCGTGGTTGAGATCAGATCTCGGGCCGGCTTACACTCGGATTGCGAAAGCTTCCACAAGCTTCCCGGTCCCTCCAGCGGACCCGAATTCAGGAAGACGCGTGTCTCCGTCGGCTGAGGCAGACCCCTCCAAGGGGGCCCGATCGGGTGCTCATCACCCCACGCCCCTCTAGAGGGGACGTTTTGTGTGTGCCCTCTGGCTTCTTGGCCACTCTCCCAGGAGGTGTGTCCCACGCTACCCCCATTGGGAGGTGTTACGTGATTGTTCGCGACCCGTCCTCGGCTCATGCCGGGAGCCGGGTCACACCTGACACGGGGTTTCCCCGACACCCCCGTATTTGGACGCAGCGGGAACCGCGGTAGAGCTTCCCGGACTGGCACTGCAGCGAGTCGGGTAGACCCTTGCGCGCCGAGGCGGCCCCTAGAACAGAGACCGACTCGGGTGGTCGTCAGACCGCGGCGGGGGTGACTGTGGTGAGTGTGGCCGTCGCCGGCGCTCTTCGCTCGCAGCGGTTTCCGCGTTTGGGGCTCCCATTTAGGCCCTGCAGAGGGGCAGGCAGGCTTTTACACGCGGGTGAGGCCCACAGTGGACCGGCAGAGTCAGGCTGTAGCTTCTGGGCGGCGAGTCGTTTTGGTGCGCGCGGTCTGTGCCTTTGCGTTCTGCACTCAGGGGTGACCCCGATCTGGGCTCCCTGATCTTCGCACGCAGCGGGAGCCCCGATGAGGTCTCCCTCCTCGTCCCAGATGAGGAGCAGCCAGGCCCTGGAACACTGCGGCCACCCGCGGCAGACAACTCCACTCGGGCGGTCCACGTTCGGCGGCGCACGTGGCTATGGTTCGCCCTGCCGTCGCCCACGCGCTATGCACAAAACGGGAACCCCGTTAGGGGATCCTAGCTATTCCGTGCAGCGCGACGGGCAGGCCGCTGCACGCTCCAGCCACTCGCTGCGTACCGCTTTACTAAGGCGGCAGATTCATGCCTACGGGGGTGGCGGCGGTGCGCGGGGTTCTCACATCTGCTGTTTGCATGAGTGGGAGCGCGGATCCGGGCTTCCTGCTTTGCACTGCAGTTTGGCTATGAGCCCAGGTCTCGGAAGCCGTTCGTGGACTATTGGCACTTTACATCTTAAGTCTCCCTGCTTACTTCGCTTTTTGGATTGGGACGCAGTGGTGAGCCTGCACCGGCGCGTTCAGCGAACGGTGCGGGCACAGCAGCGAGATGGGTCGCAAGCGCGGGTCTGGTCGCGGCGGTGCCAACACTCGTGGCGCGTGGACAGAAAGCAGCTTGGTGGTCTCGTCCTCGACCCCCCTCTCTCCAGCGGCGGTGTTTGCAGCTGCTCTTCAAGCCACACGCACGGAAACGACGGCGCACGTACCAACGCCGGCGCATGTTGAGATGGTACTAGCGGCTCTGAAGTTTTCTGTCTACGTACCATCTCCGCCTGCTGATGATCCTGACAGGCTTCCTGTCTGCCATCGCTCTCTCGGCAGATCTTGTTTACTGGATGGAGTTTGTTCTTCTTCTGTAAGCAGCCTTTCCGGAGGCGAAGTGGACGCTGTCAAGAGAGCGGGTAAATTCATGGTCACGGGGCTGAAGACCCGCGGATGTCGGGGCCCCGATGAGTCGCAAGTGTAGACGGGACCTGTCACAATCGGCTCACCGCCACACGAGGACCTGACCGCTTATGCATGCGCTCCCGCTAAGCACAGGCTACCGATACAGTTTTACAGGTCACACCCCCTCGCCCGACCTTCGGCGGATGATTTCGTTGGAAAAGGCAATGGTCCTGCCCGTTTTAAATTATTGCGGAATGAGCTCCGACGGCCGCGCTCGCCCTCGCCGCGCCGTTTAGGATCTCCCGACCGGCTGTCACATCAGATTTCGCACCGAACGCGCGACCATCTCACAGTGGGTGGGGCCTCGGGACGCAGCCGCTCATCATCTCCAGCGCGGTCCCGGCAGAGCACACGCTCCCCGACTCGTCCTGAGGGGGGCAGCGGTATCTTGTGGTTCCCTCGTCGAACTCTTGGGGATTTCAAAGCGCTGGCTCTTCACGGGAAGGATCATGCTTCGCTGACTGATGGCTCGCGTCTGTTGGGGAAGCTGGTCGTCCGGGTATTTCATTGAATGCTTACATGCTTGCGGAAAGCGTTGCTGACCGATGGTGGCCCGCACGTATTGGCATCGCCTGTGGCAGATGATGCGCCCCGAGCGGCCGAGGGGGACTTTGACAGCGCCAACAGGGGCTTCTAAGCCTGAATGGGCACGTTGTCTTCTTTTCTGGCATGATGATTCTTCCCTTCATACCAGGGTCAGCGTGGTCCGCAGGTATCATCCATGGGCTCAGTGCAAGTTTTCCACGAATTCGTCACGCGACGGGATTGGAGGTGGTGGCCTCCAAGTGGGCCACCACGACTGAGATGGTCTTGATTCTGTCGCAACAGGACAAGGACGCGACGAACGACGAGGGCAACATCAACGGCGTCTACAGCATCCTGGCAACCACTTTTGCAGATATGCACATGAAGGATAGGGGGCTCGCAAGACCACGCACACAGTCGCGCGCGCTCTACGCGAGCTGACCCTCATCGTGGAGCGCCGAATTCCGTACCCCAGTAGTGCTTTGCGAGGCGGCGAGAACATTATTTCCTACTTTGCTTTCTATATGTCGGCGGACCCGACCGACGCGGCTCGATTGTGATCAACCGATAGAATTTGGACGTTATCGGATACCTTTTCGGAAACGCGACAAGCAGTCCGCAACTTGATCGGAGCTCAGCGGCGGTTGGAAGATTCATCTGAGAATGCAGTCGCGGCAGTATTTCTCTGCAGAGCGAAAAAATCCGTGAAAGCTCTGCTTCGAACGACACTGGTTCCTCGGTCGGAACACCGCCAGCACTTGCAGCAACGGATGACGGGGACCACCCCGGCGACACTTGCGCAGGGCATAGCGGCACCGGCACTGCCTCGCCGCTTTCCAGAAATTTCAACGCACCAGACAAGGCAGCTACCAGAAACGCGACACTTAGAGGCAAGCGTCGCGAGACAAAGAAGGAGGCAGCGGAAATGCAGCAGATCGGTGTTGCAATGGGCACCAGGGCACAGTGCGCTCTCCTAATATCGGGTCGGCAACGTGGTGCACAGATTCTACGGAGGCGATCTCTTTGCTCCAAATTTCGTGCAGCCTGGCACCTGGGCCCAGGTGCTCCCGCATACCTTAGTTTTACCCTAGAGCATCGCTCAACGCGACGCCCACCACGGCGCGTCACACTCTGATTCCGCCGCGGCTGGCAGACGACGGTGATGATGACGCCGTAGTCTGTGGACGAGCAGAAGACGACGGTGGCGTGCCCGCTCACCCTCCCGCCGCTTGCGTCGCCGAATGCTTTGACGGATCCGGAGGCAGCCGTGACGGATTTCTAGCGCCACGCCTGCCTGTGAGCTACCTCGAATTCAGGAACGTGCAGCCGCGCCTCCACGATGCTGCTTCGAAAGCGTGTCGGCGCTTGATTGGTCGCATCCGTCTGCTGCTGCGCCGTTCCCCCGTGCCGCCGGGCGGTCCTCCCCGCTCCGCGATTCGAACAACTCGTGGAGCCAATCTACTCAGCACGGGGTTCCGCATCTTCCGCGCCGCGGAGTGCGGATGTGCGGCCAACATTTGGGCTGCTAGGAGGTCCGCGGTAACCTTTCGCCGGCTGGTAATCACTTCACCGACGCCGTCTTGCGATTCAACAGTAGTTAGATATTATGACATAAACATTTCTCCGACGCCCATATTCGCCACCCTCCCCGAAGACAACGTGCACGGCACACGAACAGTGGTTTTGACCCGTAAAACCATAGAGCAGGCCGCAGAAGTCAAGTATGCGACCTCGGGCGCTGAAGCAGTGCTGCTTGCCACCCGAAGGTGAATACTTTGCGAGCACCATAACGGAGGCCATCCGTTTCATGACGTCGACAACAAAAAGGCTCAGCGTAGCGATGCCTGCTACGTTCGGCACCAACAAGAGAATGTAAACCAACACAGTCGACGTCAATTCCACGTCGTAGACGACCTCCGCGGAAATGCCGAGGACAACGATTCCAATAATGCGACTTCGTGTGAAAGCTGCAAACAAATCTGTCCTCTTCTAATACGGATGCCAACGACAGCTACGAGTCGGTGATACGCGACCGCGCGCTTTAAAAGAGCAGCACGAAAGTTTAAAACTCGATGAGCACCAAAAGATAAGCCAACGGTGCGCTGAGTGAAAGAGATGAAAACAGCAACAGCGGCAGCAACTGTTCTGACGCTTCCGCTGCAAGCACCACAACGAAGAGCAGTGAGACAGACAAGTCGTCAAGAAGCACCCGCAGTGGCGCCGCTAGGGGGTACGTGTCGCGGGAAGGATCGTATGTCCGCGGAGGTCAAGCCACCGCCGCCCTTTGCCGGCGCATACGTGCGCTGCTGTCCGCCAGACTCCTGCCTCACTTCGAGTGGGAGGGCGCAGCATCAGCAAGCACTGGAAAGCTCAGCGAAAGGGCAGTCAAGATCTGCCATGGCAGCGACATGTGTGATGCTGGTGGATTTTAAAGCGACGGCAATGCAGACGCGTCGGTCGTGCTTACACGACGGATTGCCGGAAAGGAAGACAGCGGAAAAGCCGACGAGTCCTCAGGTGTGGAAACGGAAGAACCAGCGCGCATCATTGTACGAGTGCCGCTTCCACGAATGGAGGTGCTTGCGACCGCGACGGCCGCAACTTCATTTATGGCCCCTAGTCACAGAGGCGGATGGATCATTGATGGACGCCGACGCCATGGACCAACATCCGGTATGAAGGCGGCTGAGCGCACTCCACAAGCTCACATCGACCGCTTTTGTGGATGGGCACGCCGTCGCCGTCTTCAGCTCGTGGACTCAGCTAGTGACGAGCACTCCGATTGTTCTATGCACCGTGAGTATCTAGCACTGTGCAGCAAGAGTCGCTGGGAAATCACGTTCTCAACGACCACTCTATCGGTCGGGGTGAGCACGGATGTTGCAATGGTGGACGTGACGCGTGTCTATTTCCATCCGGCGGTGGTTACCACTCCCGTCGACGACCTGCCGGTCTGCGGTTCAGAGCACTCATGCGGTGGACGTCGCGATGGTCTGTCGCCCGTTGCGACGGACAATGGTGGGGTTCCCGCCCAAAGGATCGGTTGTTACAGCCAGCGAGAAGGCGATAGTGGTATCCAGGCGGATACAGAGGGGCCAGCGTCCCACATCCGAAAGGAGGCGACCGAGTATCAAGAGTGTTGTGATGGCGGTGGTTGTCATGACCCGGGTGACGGCCGCAAAACTGGTGGTTCCAAAAGGCCTCGGGAACGTTCCGAACGATCGAAGTCCCCGCCTCGATCAGCGCGGCAAGTGCCTGTGACGAAGATAAATACCATCCCCACTTACGGTTCGCAGTCCTTGTCTCACACTAATATTTCAGCGATGAAACCTTGCGGTGCTCAATTTTTTCGGATTGCTCCGAGAACAGAACACCACCCAATGGAAGGAACGAAACGAGGAAACGTCGTGGTAGGAGTTCAGAGATACCCTCAGCGACCCCCTTGCGTCAGTTCGGACTTGATGGGCCGCCATGCGGCTCTCAAGTGCCCCGCCATGATTCTCGCAGAGATCCTCCCCCAGGTTGGTGCCAAGTGTATGTCGTTTGGAAAGCTGAGAAGGTAATTCCGCGCTAGTGCGCGAGCCCATCGGCAAGCGTGTTCCGATTTGACTTCAACGCGCTTCCTGGATACAATTAAGGACCAGAGTGCGGCGCGACAGAATGTGAGTGACTCGGAAGAGACGATGTCCTTGAATTTTCTATGATTAACGGCAGAACCCATTGCGGTCTACAACGCTACTGATGTCTCCACAGAGGACCTTTACGCCCTCGGAAGGAGCCGAGGGGACCCCGCCTGCAGCAGTCTGGGGCAGTCTCTGGTTTTCAGCGACCGTCTTAACAGGCCTCGAGTGCTGAATTCGCGAGACATGGCTGGCAGCGTGTCAACCTGGGTGTGTATCACCTCCGAATTTTGATACCTGCGTAGTGATAGGTATCTCTTCAACTGGCACAAAGAAGACAGAAACTTGCTTTGCGTCTCTTTCCTGGAGAGTGGGGCAAAGAACGTGAGGAGGTTTGTGCCAGAAATCGAGCGCGACGCAGTTGAGAGGTTGATCCTGGCCTTCATGCATCCATGCGCCCTCAAGACAGCCTGAAAGAGCGTATGGAAGGTCCTCGAGAAGAAGGCCATCTGTTTTCCTGCAACACAGTTACTCAAATACGGCATCCGCATCTTATTTTACGAAATGCGAGATGGAGACATGGTTGTGACAGGACCTTGGGGGCATCACGTAGGGTACAGTCGAGACGTGGAACAAGTCTCTGCTGTCAACCACGCGTGCCTGACGTTTTTCGAGTTTGGGGTAGCCCACACGGCGGAGGCGCGAAAAAACCAGTGCCAAGTTGCGTTTCCTCTTGAGAGGCTGATTGTGCTCTCGTGTCAGCTGCTTGTTGCTAATCAGTGGTGGTGGGGCATCTTCGTCGTCGCGAAACCATGCGATCCTGACGCATTTTGAGAAGGAATTGCATGTGCTGGTCACCTACCGCTCTGAGTACGGTGCGGAAGTTCTTTCGTGGAGAGCCTCACCTGTTGCACACAGCTGGAATGAATCCAGCTTGCAGGCCGTCAGCCAACGGGATGTGTCAGTTCCGGTTGAGTTGCTAGTTCCGTTTCAGGTAGCACAGACGGACTCTCACGACCAGCTCAATGGTACCCACACGGACACAACCGGAGACGGCACGCTATGATTCTGCTGCGGCGCTGCAGTCTGTTAAAACGTTTTGTATGCCTTCGATGCTTTGTAAGTTGCGCCCCAAGCACGACAGAACTTGCACCCCTCTGCTACTAGCGGTTCGCGTCCGACCGGTACTGTTCCGGCCATTGGAACCTCTCGGAGACTCCCACTGTTGCGAAAAGGGACCACGATAGTCCACTGATGGTGTATCGCCTATCCATGCGGGCGGCTCACGTTCTGCTAACGAAGTTAAAGCACTGTTTTCTTGGTGCAGGTACAGAGAATAGATTGTCATACTCATGAGGTAGAACAGGCTTTCACTCAACCCTACTGTTGTTCTGGTGGACCAGCGATTGACCAACGAGCCGCATTTTTCATTGCATGCTGATCTATAGCTTTCTTGGAGGCTCACTTTGCGGAAAGCACCTCCACGTTGGTTCCTCGCGCAATGGTGTTATGTGCTTAAGCATACAGTACCTTTGACCTCCTTGCGCCAACCACGCAAGGACAAGGTTGAAATAGGGTTCCCAGACGATACAACTTGTACATGAGGGCCACATTCATACCACCAATCGTGTTTTACAGCCTGCATAGCCCTCGTCGCTAGCCGCACTTGAAGAGGAAGCCGAAGCGCTTTATAAAGAGAGGATGGCGAGTACCAATGGGAAAGACGCATTCCAGCTCCGCTACTTCGTCCGAAGTAGAGGTCCAAAACCTCTGGCGCAGCACTAAACACCTCAGATGGTTGGCCGTTTGGTTCTGTGGTTTTTGCGTCTTTGAAGGACCAAGCTTTGCAGCAAAATTGCAGCTTGTCATGAAAATACCCGATGGAGCATACACGAGGGAAGCGTCCCTGTTGGTCACATGCACAAATGAGCTCATAGAACTCCTTTGGACCCGCGTACACGGTACTTCCAGAGCAGACAATGAACCTCTTTTTCTGGTTCCTCGCAGTCTTCCAGAATCGGAGGTCCACGCCAGCCCTGAACTCAGGCCATATCGACTCAGGAGCCTGTTCATGAGTCCGACGGCCTGCTCTGCATAAACGTGCGGGCTCTGCTGCATAGGAAACAGAGGCAGCCAAGCGATGTTGTCTTACTGCCTTAAAGAACGATCCTCTTGGATTTTGCAACCACGACCTGTGTAGGCCGTTCTTTTCGGTTCGTGACACGGCACGCGAAATGAGCTCTGCGTCGCGCCATTCGTTCATCGAGCATTCCGCAGAGTTCTGGCCTCTGCTGCGCAGAATTGTCGGCGTTGATATTTGATGGAACTTCTGGAAGATGACCTCACACACGGATGCCCTGAGTGGCGCCGTCCTCATGTTTGAATGTATATTTTCAGAGCAGGTGCAGTGCTCGTTACCACTCGCTCCAATAGCGCTATAGCACTTTGCAGCCATTGAAGAGTCAAACACTCCCATGCACGGAAAAACGAGCACAAGAACATCTCGCGTGATGACAGCGTCATAAAAGATGACAATTTCTTTAGAGAGATACATCACGTCGTCCACATTGGCGTTGACGACTGGGCCGGCGTCTGCTCCAACAGAAGGGTATGCAACAGGCCGCACGGTGTGCCTCCTGTTACAAAGAGTAATGGAGGCGTACGTTCCATCCAGGATCACGACGCTTTCTCGTCGGCGCTCGTGCACCGCGTACTCGGCTCCAGACAATGCGACATACACGGCGTACGGATTCTTTTTTGGTACTGCCAATGACACCCTCTCCGCAGCTTGTAGCCGCATGATAGGCTTGGACCCTTGGAGCAGGACCCACGCGCCCGGCTGTTTTACAACAGGCTCCAGTAAAGTTGCAATGCACACATTTCATGCCCGCAAAATCCAATGGGTGAATCAAGCGTCCTTAGAGAGGCACTCGCGGACATGAAGAGGGACCACAGAGTTCTCGATCAGAGTAAAAGATACCATGAAGGTCGCCAACTCGGAGCGCGTCTGGTGGATCATATGAGCTCGGGCTCTTAGTGATTTGACCCAGCTACGCAATGCCAGTGTTCCGCAGTGTTGTGGTGATCTGCAGAGACTCTTTGCAGTCGACAGTCGCCACGCAGCCGATCTTGTTCAGAGTGCCTCCTAGCCGGAAGCCATTCCTGGCGTTAAAGTGTGATGGGTCTCGTGAGACAACTGTTTGAAAGACCTTGGTTGGGCGCCCGAGCGTTCCAAGTCGTGCGAAACCAGACTGGTGGAGAAGCCATGCGGTGGCACCTTCAGCTAAGTCTCTTTCGATGCGCTTGGAAAATGGAGTGTAGAAGATGCTGCAATCTGGTCACCTCCGGGGCAATTTTGCCTTTTCTATAGGTACTGAGCGCACGTTTCTCACATCCTTGAGGGGTTCAGCGAAGATGTTCATCTCCTGTCGGATCTTTTGGAGTCGGAAGCGTGATGGCCACGGTTCCACGGGCTCGCGTTCTCCGTTTCACGCATGACATCATACTCTCTTTTGAAAACGCGGGAGCGACCCAAGAAGTACCTAAAGCAGACAAAATCGCTACGCGAAGAGAAGCCAGCCGCGGGCTGCTCCTGTGAGAAGAAAATTCCATGTCCTCTGCTCCGCTCCAATCAGCCACGCCGTACGACGAGGCCGATGTGTCAGATTTATCACCGCTTGCGGAATCCGAGTCGCTCCCACCCGATAACGGGACGCCAGCGCGGGTATGAAAGCCTGGGGCATTCTTCGCATCCGTCCTGTGCTTTTCGGCCGCGCGATTGAAGCCCGAAAGACTGCCTGCAGCACAACTGTGTCCGTTAACAGCTCGCTCACCTTGTCCTGAAGATATGGGAGCGAAATGAGGTATGAGCGCAACGCTAAAGATACAGTAGGTCGTTAGACGCTTTCGTCGCTTACGGCTGAGTTTGGTGCCTTGGCGAGTGACTGGGTGATGACTAGGTGCCTGGCGACAGTCACAGAAACGCACGCCGGCACTAGAAGAGCTCGAAACTGCGAAAGGCGGATGAGGACGTCGCACGCGAGGTGCCTGCGCCGTGCGTCTGTGGCCATCTCTCTCTGTAAGTTGCTGCCCGCACCAGCACGCAGGAGATACTGTTCCCGTCTACTTGAGAGCATGGAAAGGCCAAATCTGGGTCCGCGGCGAGAGTCAGAGACATGTTGCATGCCACGACACAGCTGGAACCCACATTGGGACCCCATGTTTTGGGACGCGGGTCATCTTACCCACGCAAAAAACCGGTAGGTGCAGGCAGCCGTGGCAACAAGCGTGATTTCTGTTGCGCCGCCAGCGCTGGTCCCTGAACATCTGGGCGCTTGCACGTACTTCTCGTGTGCCGAGACACGGAGCATCTTGCGCAGGCACCCTGCCGTCACAAACAGCGACGATTGCTTCTCCCGTGCCGCAAAACCCCCCCGCCATCGCGATTCCTGCCAATGCCGCGCCATCAAACGCCCAGAATGTTCCCACTGCTCCCTAGACTCTGTCAGCCGCCGGCGGGCCTAGCACAGTCCCGGCTGGGGCTTCCCGCACCCATCAGTAGACACCGCCCGGATCCGCTCATGGTGCGACCTCGACCGACCGGCAAAAGGTGGTCCGCGGTCGGTGGATGGGCGATCTCAAATGCTCTAGACCGGTATTCGGGCACTTGACGACGCTAAATGTGGGTAAGATGCGGGCATGCTGGACATGGGTCGGCGACCCACGTTATACCCACATTTTGTACCCACGCCCGACTTGCCGACGCCCTCTATTGCTGAGGAGCGTTCCAGCTGCAATAATCTTCCACTTGCTCTTGTAAAAGAGGCACCGATGACATGTTCATACGTTTTCGAAGCTATGGTAATGATCAATTCATCTGCTCACGTTTATGCCAACCTTGAGCATGCTCGAGAATTGTGTTCGAGGGTATTTGGCAGTGCGTCATGCTATCTTCTCTTTTAATAGTTGGTGAACGTGCTTTTTTGTTTGCACGGTGGTCGTCTCACAGGAGTTTTGCGAGAGCTCGACGGAGGCTGCTCATTCTGGGCCCTATTTCAGAAATATTCCATAACATATCTGGAGGTATATCGTCCAGCCTTCCGCTTGTTTTTTTCGCATTCCGTCTCGGCGGCCATCCCAAGGCCTGCTTTCGTACCTTGACGCAGTCAGTCCTGTGGATACTTCTCTTGTCTATCTAATCAGCGGAGAATGAGCGATTCCTTGATCCATCCGCAAGACAGTCCGGAGAATGGCCTGGAAATCGCCTCATCCCAAGTTTAGAATCGCCAGAGCTACTCCTCATGCGAGCTATCCCATGCTTGTCTGAAGTTCGACCTGAGATATTTTCGGAGATGTTTCCCATCCCAGCCTGATGTGGAACTCAGATCAACCTGGCGAAATCGTTCGGATGGTCTCACACCTATTTCAATCCGGGTTCTACAAACTTTGAAGGAAGAAACCCCGTCCCAGTGTGTGGGACAGGTCAGCGCATGAGCGGGTTCTTTCACCTGAAGTTCTAGCGAAGCTTCTAGTAGGGATCCATTCGCATTCTCAATGCTCAGACCGCCGCGTTGCATGAAATCGATGGTCACGGTCGGCTTGATGGTCACTCTTTAGGCCATTATATTGGACTGCACCAACTGTACGTCCAATCAATCACATCCACCTTTCTTAGTTCGAATGATCTTGCTTCAGCTGTGCCACTCACGCTGCGCAACCCAGCCGCTGCGATCGATTACAGAACCTAGCCGAAGTGATGACAAGTTGCCGATTGTATCCTGCGTAACCGACCCACCGCCACAATTGCATTCCCTGTAGCAAATCAGCTGCTCTGATTGCAGCAGCTCTCCCGCCGGCAGGAAACATCCCGCGCCTAATCGCGCACTGGGTGCGGAGAGACCAAAACGCACCGCTTACACTCTCGTATCGCACCGGAGAGGTGAGCACAGCCAATCGGCTGTTCCTCCCCTCCTCTCCTCCAGTCGATACC
>ENA-ORXC01001109-ORXC01001109.1-marine-metagenome-genome-assembly--contig:-NODE-1109-length-16642-cov-6.535647_pt1 | contig 16642 bp, 12 predicted proteins | sample MGYA00237865_ERZ511478 | MGnify/ENA metagenome assembly ERZ511478 | reverse complement strand
TGATTTCAATGACTGCAGATATCATTTCAACAATTGGTGATTTTGTAAAATGGATTTTAGATACAGTAAAAAAATTCGCTAAATAATAGAAATTCATTATAACTTTGTTTTCTTCGTATAAAAGGTAAGTTATTAAGCCTCCCAACTTAGTAACTTATAACATTAGTAGGTGACGAAACATTTACTAATAAAACTGTAGTTTTCCTTGGACTCAGTGTTACGTATTATTCTTAGCTACCTTTAATTAGGTATTTTCTAGCATGTAAGCTATCGTAAACAACATTCAATTTATCATTATAAAATAGATAAATTCACTAAATTTTTCATAATTAATAACATCCCCAAAAAAATAGATTGAAAAATAACTGTAAAAACATTCCCTTAATAATAAGTTATCTAAAGCCGTGAGTTCCTCCCAAGCTCACGGCTTATTTTTATACATAAAAACACGCTTAACGATGTATTGTTAAGCGTGTTTAGCTATTATTTATATAAATTGAGTTTTAAATTATCAAAAACTGGAATAGCTTGACGTTGTTCTGATACTTCATTAACGTCGATATCTATAGATAAAGTACTTTCATTACTTCCTAATTCTGCAATAACTTCACCATTTGGGTTTATGACAATAGAATGACCAGCATAATCAGTTTGACCATCATTACCACAACTATTTGTACCTATTACAAACATATCATTTTCAATAGCACGTGCTTTTAATAATGCTAGCCAGTGATTTAATCTTACAGTTGGCCATTGCGCTACATAAAATGCAATTTGGGCGCCACTTCGTGCAGGATATCTTAGTAATTCAGGAAATCTTAAATCATAGCAAATGATTTGAGTAGCTAAAGTTCCATCTGAAAGTTCAAAAGGTTCAGGCACTTGTTTGCCTGGAGACATAAAGTCAGGTTCACTAAGCATAGGCACTAAATGAACTTTGTTATATCGATTAATACACTTGCCATTTGATAGGACCGAAAAGGCGGTATTATAAATATTTTGACCAATTTGATTTGATACAGAACCTGCAATAATATCAACTTGATAAGTTTGAGCGAGTTTAGAGATAAACGGTAAACTGTCATTTAAATCTTTGTCTGCAAGGTCATTTAATTTTTCTAATGCATAACCGTTGTTCCACATTTCTGGAAGGACGACAACATCTGTATCATCTTCTAATTCATTTTCAAACCACTGTTTGATTTTGTTTTTATTTTGCTCTGCTTGACCATACTCGATATATATTTGAAATAACTGAACTTTCATATATATCACTCCTCAATTAAGATTAACTATAAGATACTAAATAAATTGCTATATATCAAAAAAGTGAGATAAATCCATAGCAGAATTTATCTCACTTACATATATTATACAAAATTATCTTTTGATAAGGAAACGAGGTTCAACTGGTTTAATATCTTTTTCACCAGCTTCTTCACGCACATTACCAAATGGCATTTGAGCAACTAATTTCCAAGTTTTAGGAATATTGAATTCGTTCGCAGTAGCTTCATCAACAATTGGATTATAGTGTTGTAATGAAGCACCGATACCTTTAGTTGCTAATGCTGTCCAAATTGCATATTGGTGCATTGCATTAGTTTGGTTAGACCAAATTTCAAAATTATCATAGAAGTTTGGCATTTTTTCTTGTAAACCAGTAATAACATCTTTACCTTCATAATAAAGAATTGTGCCATATGAATGTTTGAAATTATCAATTTTTTGACGTGTTGGTTCAAAGTCACGATCAGGACCCATTGTTTCTTTTAAAATTTCTTTAGTGTTTTCCCAGAATTTTTCATTTTTATCATTTAATAATAAAACGATACGTGTTGATTGTGAATTAAAAGCTGAAGGTACATGTTTAACAGCATGTGCAATTAATTCTTCTAATTCTGAATCGTCTATTGAAATTGTACTTTCTAAATTATAAATGGTACGACGTTGTTCCATAGCATCATTAAATGATACTTCTTCATTTTTTTACTAAATAAACCCATAATCATTCTCCTTTGTTATAGTTAATAACTATTTATAATTTAAGTATAAATATTATACTCATTAAAGTAAACAAATAATTACTAGAAAATTTCAAAAGTATTAATATTATTTTTCAATAAACATATATCAATGCATTCTTAGGATAATTTATATATACTTGAATAGTAAACAATTAGTAGAAGGAGGTGACTATTAATGCATAATAAACCCAAAAGTAAGATAATGTTGTCAAGTTTTGCATTGATTTTAAGTACTTCATTAATTAGTAATTCAGTCCATGCGGCCGAAAACACTAATACAACACATCAAAATGATACATCCCAACAAAATAACTCTAATAAAGATGATAATACTTCTAGTTCTCAGGATAATAAAACTAATTCAGAGACTAATGAATCATCTTCAAATGAAAATCAAGACACAAATTCTGATAATAACACTAATGAAGGAACAAATGATTCGAATGCATCTAATGAAGGTTCAAACTCAAATGATAATTCATCACAACCTTCAGACTCAGACCAACAAAATAATAATCCAGGAAATAATAGCGATTCTGGTAAAGACGATAACCAAAATAGTGACGCTGATAATAATGATGATTCATCAAATTCAAATGGAAAAAATGACTCACAAAATGGTAATGACAACAACGATAGCAGTCAAAGTAATTCCGACAATGAAAATGATAATGGATCTAATCAAAACGACAATTCAGATTCAAACAATAATCAATCAAATGATAAAAATGATAAAAATGATAATGATTCATCAGATAATAATGGTTCAAATACTGGAAAAGATGATCAAGACGATAATAATGGCTCAAACGATTCAAATAGTGGTAAAGACGACAATCAAGACGATAATAATAGCTCAAATGATTCAAACAGTGGTAAGGATGACAACCAAGACAATAATCAAAATAATGGGTCAAATCAACATGACAAACCGTCTAATGATCACAATGGAGGCACAAATAGTCATCAACCTAGTAAAGATCAAGATAATAATAATCCAAATCATAATGGACAAGGTCAAAATGGTAATCAACCTAACAAACCTAATTCAAATCAGAAACCTACAAACGACAATCATCAACAAAACAACCCAAATGGATCTAACCATTCATCCGGTAAGGTAAATCAAAATCAGTCTAATTCTGATAATAGGGTCCAAAACCAGCCTAAGTACCAAAGACCAAGTAATTCACAAAATTCATCAAATAATCAATATAATGGACGTTATCAAAATAATAACAATTCTATACACTTAATGCCGAAATTTGATGATTCAAACCAATCAAGTGGTCCATTAAAAAAATCTAATTCACAAGGTAATACATCGACATATGATAGTAATAGATTTATGTGGAACAATCCTGAATCAATATTTAATAGTCAAAAAGGATTTGAACATACGTCAAACCAACAGTCATTAATTAGAAGATTTAATTCTTTAGCAAATGGTTCTTATAAATATAATCCTTTTGTTATTAATCAAATTCATCAATTAAATGATTCGGATGGCGCTATATCTGATAGGGATATTTATAATATCTTTAGAAAAGAAACGTTTAGTGGAAATCAATACCTCAATTCTTTACAGCAAAAATCAAATTACTTCAGATTTCAGTATTTTAATCCTTTAGATTCAAAAGCATATTATCAAAACTTAGACGAACAAGTTTTAGCTTTAATTACAGGAGATATTGGCTCAATGCCAGAACTTAAAAAGCCAGAAGATAAAGAAGATAAAAATACAAGTGCTTTTAAAAATCATAGCGACGATAAAGTAAACACTTCAAATCAACATAAAGAGAGTTATCAAAAAGACACAAAAATGAATAGAACTATAATTGCACTAAGTAGTAGTATCATAGCTATTTTTATAGGTGTTATCATTGCATTTATATTTAAGCGTAGAAAAGAAGATGAAGAAGTATAATTGAAATAAGTATTTTAAACATAGATAGAGCCAATCACTGAAATAGTGACTGGCTCTATTGTTATATAAATATCTAATTAAAAATCAATTGGATTATAAAACTGGCTTGTTCTTGGACTTTTTTAAGTGATTCTCCACCAAAGACTTGCATAACTACTACCGTTCCATTTTGTAGCATATGAATGATTATTGGAACAGCTATTCTATTAGTATAAGTGTAGGCTAAGGAGAAAATCATGCCCATACCAAAATACATTGGTATAAATTTAAAGTCGTTATGTGCTAATGCAAATAAAAGGGAACTAACAATTGAAGCTATTAAAAAGGCAACAATTCGATTTCCTTTAATCGCGTTATATAATTCACCAAAGAGTACTTTTCTGAATACAAATTCCTCTAAAATTGGACCTACTATTGAAACTAATAAAATAAATATTGGCATTTGTCTTGCGATTGCCATAAGTCTTTCTGTATTTGGACTCGGTTGTTGTTGTCCTGTAATAGCAACATAAATTAAACTAACAATGACCTGATAAAGCATAACGATACAAAAACCAAGTAATGCCCAACTTAAAATATAACGTTTAGGTTCTTTAAAACCAGCTTCAAGTTTAGTAGGATTTTTAATTTTTAAATTGATTAAAATAATTATGATAGCTGCAATAATAAATAATGAAACTTGCGTATATATCATAAATTGAGTTGTTTTCATGCCTTTTTCAAGATGAACTAATCCACTTCCTAAAATGATACCAGGTAAGAATTGAGCTAAGGCATAGATGAATATCGTTAATAAAGATACCCAATATCTATTCATAATGAACCTCCGATTTTCTGTTTATAGTTTATTTTATCGTAAATAAACTTAATGTACAAAATTATTTAAGAGTGCTTTGACTTGAAATATTGACCAAATTTGATTATTATTAAAAGTAGTTTAGCACTCTAAAAGTCAAAGTGCTAAAATTTGTGATCACGAGGAGGAACAATCATGCTTAAACCATTAGGAAATCGTGTGATTATTGAAAGAAAAGAACAAGAACAAACAACAAAAAGCGGTATCGTATTAACTGATAGTGCTAAAGAAAAATCAAATGAAGGTATCGTTAAAGCAGTGGGTAAAGGCCGCTTATTAGACGATGGTTCTAGAGTTGCTCCTGAAGTTAAAGAAGGAGATACAATTGTATTTCAACAATATGCAGGAACAGAAGTTAAACGAGGCGATGAAACATACATCGTATTAAATGAAGATGACATATTAGCAATTATTGAAGAATAAATAAAACATATAAATTAAAACATGAAATTACTTATTATACTGGAGGTCAGACATAATGGCTAAAGACTTAAAATTTTCAGAAGATGCACGTCAATCAATGTTACGCGGTGTAGATAAATTAGCGAATGCTGTAAAAGTAACTATTGGTCCAAAAGGGCGTAACGTTGTATTAGATAAAGAATATACAGCACCATTAATTACAAATGATGGTGTAACAATTGCAAAAGAAATAGAATTAGAAGATCCTTATGAAAATATGGGTGCTAAATTAGTACAAGAAGTCGCTAATAAAACTAATGAAATTGCTGGTGATGGTACAACAACAGCAACAGTTTTAGCACAAGCGATGATTCAAGAAGGTCTCAAAAACGTAACAAGTGGCGCTAATCCTGTTGGTTTAAGACAAGGTATCGATAAAGCAGTACAAGTAGCAGTTGCAGCATTACATGATATTTCTCAAAAAGTTGAAAATAAAAATGAAATTGCTCAAGTAGGTGCTATTTCTGCAGCTGACGAAGAAATTGGTAAATACATTTCAGAAGCAATGGAAAAAGTTGGTAATGACGGTGTTATTACAATTGAAGAATCTAGTGGATTTAATACTGAATTAGAAGTCGTTGAAGGTATGCAATTTGATAGAGGATATCAATCGCCATACATGGTAACAGATTCAGATAAAATGATTGCTGAATTAGAAAGACCATATATTTTAGTAACTGACAAGAAAATATCATCATTCCAAGATATTTTACCGTTATTAGAACAAGTTGTTCAATCAAATCGTCCAATTTTAATTGTTGCTGATGAAGTAGAAGGTGACGCATTAACTAATATCGTATTAAACCGTATGCGTGGAACATTTACAGCAGTTGCAGTTAAAGCACCTGGTTTTGGTGATCGTCGTAAGGCAATGTTAGAAGATTTAGCTATATTAACAGGTGCTCAAGTGATTACTGATGATTTAGGATTAGATTTAAAAGATGCTTCAATTGATATGTTAGGTACTGCAAACAAAGTTGAAGTCACTAAAGATAATACAACTGTAGTTGACGGTGACGGCGATGAAAATAACATCGACGCTCGTGTTAGCCAAATTAAAGCTCAAATTGAAGAAACAGATTCTGACTTTGATAAAGAAAAATTACAAGAACGTTTTGCTAAATTAGCTGGTGGTGTTGCAGTAATCAAAGTAGGTGCTGCTAGTGAAACTGAACTTAAAGAGCGTAAATTACGTATTGAAGATGCATTGAACTCAACTAGAGCAGCAGTAGAAGAAGGAATTGTTGCTGGTGGTGGAACTGCCTTAGTTAATATTTACAAAAAAGTAAGTGAAATTGAAGCAGAAGGAGACGTTGAAACAGGTGTGAATATTGTCTTAAAAGCATTACAAGCACCTGTAAGACAAATTGCTGAAAACGCTGGTTTAGAAGGTTCAATCATTGTTGAACGATTAAAAAATGCAGATCCAGGTGTTGGTTTTAATGCAGCAACTAATGAATGGGTAAATATGCTTGAAGAAGGAATAGTGGATCCTACTAAAGTAACTCGTTCTGCATTACAACATGCAGCAAGTGTAGCAGCAATGTTCTTAACAACTGAAGCGGTTGTTGCATCTATCCCTGACAAAGATCAAAATGATTCAGCTGGAATGGGTGGCGGAATGCCAGGTATGATGTAAATTAAATAAAAGATAATAATAAATTTTTAAAATGTCATCAAATAGAAATCTATCAAAAAAACTTTCTAGTAGAAAATCTGCTAGAAAGTTTTTCTTTTTACATAAAATGAAGGTTTCATAATATAAAAATTAAAATTTTATTAATAATTTATTATAAATAGTGAAGTTTTTAGTAAAATAAAATAGTTGTCTTACCACTTACTAGGTGTTATATTATTTATTGTAATTTTTATTTCAAAATATTTTAATTTGCTATTGAATGGTATTAACGAACGTCACGCTACTTGAATATAATCACATTGACAAAAAGGAGAAAAAATTAAAAGTGAATCAACCTAGAAATTACAACCAAGAAGAAGTTAACAAAAAATTTTTTTCAATTAGAAAGTTAAGAGGATATGGTGCTACAAGTATTGCTGTAGCATCTATATATTTATCATTTGGTCATATGAACATTGCAAGTGCTGCAGAGGAAACTAATCAAACAAATACACTAACGACCAATAATTTTGAAACACAAAAAAATAGTAACTCCACTAGCACAAATTCAAAGGCAAATGGAGCAACTAATAATCAATTTGATACAAACCAAGTCCAAAAAGAATATGATGAAAACAATCAAATAGATTTTAATCAATCAAATCAATTTAAAAGAAATAATATAAAGTCAGAAGAGTCATCGGTTGGAAACAATGAAAAATTAAAGAAATTAATAAATCAATATAAGAACATTGATTTATCAAATAAAACGAATGATTCTGTTCAACAATTTAAAACTAAGTTAGCAAATGCTGATCAATTCATTGAAAATCAAGCTACTCAAAAAGAAATAGATGACTATTATCAAGAATTTATTAATTCGGCTTCACTATTAAAAAGAGAAAATAACGTAGAATTAAATGAAACTAAAAAGAATCGTTTAATAAATAATGACGATCAATTAGTGACTAATGGAATACCAGCGAATAATACTGAGCCTAATAAAAATAACAGACATAGTACAATTAAAAACCAAAATAGTGGTACATCTTTTAGATCGGCTAACCAACCTATTAATAATGATAAAAGTAATGATCCATTAAACAAAAATGAAATAAACACAGAACTGCGAAATGGTAATTTTGAGCAAGTAACTGGAGGAAACTTACCAAATAATACAGATAAGCTTACAGTAGTTACAGGAGTTGATGGATGGCATAGTTTATCAACTGTTTCAGATCCGGAATATCCAATGACATTGACAACTGCAGGGAAAAAATATAGTTCCTTCATGAGTGATTCTAACGCACCATATGGCGTAATCTTAGCAAGAACTACTGATGGTTATAATAGAAAAGTTTTAGATCCAAGAGTAGCTGGTATTTATCAAGATATCGAAGTTAATCCAGGTTCAGAATTAGTAGTAGAGTATGTTTCCTCAGCTTTAAATGTCATTAACTCTTGGCCAGGAGTTAAAGCCAAAGTAACTAGTGTAGATGGTTCAAATGTATACTATGATAAGACACTTAATGGTATGGGGAAATATCCTACAGGAAGATTATCATTCATGATTAATGTCCCTGAAGACGTTAATAGATTAAGACTTGCATTTCTACCTGTCGCTGATGTGAAAACATTAACTTCCACTCAAACAGGTGCTCAACAAGGATTTGGAACTAATAAGAGTTATTTATATGGTGGAATAGTTAGTAGAGTAAGGGCTAATAGTGGTGCATATGTAACTTCAAATATTGATGAAATCAAATATGATTTTAGAAGTGATTCTGCAAACTCAAATTACGCTAGAGGTACGATTTCAGTATCGCTTGAAAATAATGGACATTTTCGATCTAAAGAAACAAAATACGTAGTGTCATTACCAGCAGGTTCCAAATTTATTTCTGCAACTAACGCTAGTACAAATTTTGATGAAGCTACTAACACTTTAACTCTCGATGCTGGGAAAATTGATGCAGGTGCTACCAAAAATATAACTTACACAATTGATTTTCCTGCTACACAACCGAATACAATTGATTTAAATGGAAATGTAACATACAAAACAGATGCCCCATATAGAGGTAATGATACTCAAAAAATAGGTGCAAATATTGTTAATCAACAGCAAGTTGATATTTTGATGTATAAAGAAGATTTGAACGATAAATATAATAATATTAAACAATACTTAAGTACTATTAATGAATCTGAATTTACGGCTAATTCTGTAAATAATTTAAAAGCTAAATTAGAAGAAGCTAAATCCATTTTAAATGAAGCATTAAATAATACGCCAATAGCGGAAAGAAAGAGTCAGGCAATTATAAACCAACTAACAACTGAATTAGAACAAGAAAAAATAAATCTTAAACTACTTTCTCCTCAAGAACCGAAAATAACTACTAACAATGAATATGTGTATACAGTTGTTACACCGCCAAATAATGCAGATAAATTAGAAATAAATTATGTTAATCCTGATGGAATGATGTCTAAATTAATTGCCAAAAAAGAAGGAAATAATTGGTTGTTAAATGAGGCGCCTGCTGGATTTACTATTAATCCTATAACAGGTGGAATCGCTATTAATTATATAGGTGTCGCTCCTCATAGTGAGATAACAGCTAGTGCTACGCAAGGAAATAGTGATCCTAGTAATTTAGTTAGGGCTATCATGCCAGTTAAAGAAATTGCACCACCTGAACCAAAAATTATTAAAAATGAAGAAGAAGCTAGTTTGATAATTCAACCACAAGGCGATACTGATAAAATGACTATAAATTATATTGGCCTAGATGGAGAATCAAAAGAAGTAGTTGCCACAAAAATTAGTGATCATTGGGAATTAAACGACAATCCTAAAGGCATAAGCATAAATGATATTAACGGAGAAGTGGTTGTTAATTATGAAGGAGTTCAAGTTGGCAGTGAAGTAACCGCAGAATCAAATTATGGAAATAGTGATTCTAGCTTAATAGCTAGAGATAAAATACCTTTAAAACAAGCAACACCAGTCGCACCAGTTATATCATCAGATGATCAAGAAGCTAGTGTAACAATCACACCACAAGACAATACAGATAAAATGGTAGTGAAGTATATAGATCCAAATGGAGATTCGAAAGAAGTAGTAGCTACGAAAGTTGGGGAACAGTGGACAATAGAAAATAATCCACAAGGCTTTGCAATTAATCCAACAACAGGTTTATTGACTATTACTCATGAAGGCGTTCAAAACGGCAGCGAAATCACAGTTCAAGCCACGCAAGGAAATAGCAATCCAAGTGAAGTAACTACACAAGTACCAAATAAAGAAACAACACCAGCCGCACCAATGATAACAATAAATGATCAAGAAGCTAGTGTAACAATCACACCACAAGACAATACAGACAAAATGGTAGTGAAGTATATAGATCCAAATGGTTATTCGAAAGAAGTAGTAGCTACGAAAGTTGGGGAACAGTGGACAATAGAAAATAATCCACAAGGCTTTGCAATTAACCCAACAACAGGTTTATTGACTATTACTCATGATGGTGTTCAAAATGGTAGCGAAGTTAGAGTTCAAGCCACGCAAGGAAATAGTAATCCAAGCGAAGTAGCGGCCAAAGTACCAAATAAAGAAACAACACCAGCCGCACCAGTGATAATAACAAATGATCAAGAAGCTAGTTTAACAATCACACCACAAGACAATACAGATAAAATGGTAGTGAAATATATAGATCCAAATGGTCAACAGAAAGAACTAATTGCAACAAAAGCAGAAGACAAATGGTTATTAAATGATAAAGTAAAAGGTATTAACATTGATATTATTAATGGTGTAATCACAATAACTCATGACGTTATTCAAAACGGTAGCTATGTCACAATCCAAGCCACACAAGGAAATAGTGATCCAAGCGAAGTTACTGCTAAAGTTTCTTATAAAGAAACTGCACCAAAACCACCGATAATCCAATTAGATAAACAAAAGAAGCATATAACAATCACACCACAAGATAATACAGATAAAGTAAGTATAAATATTGTAAAACCGAATGGAAAAATTATAGATATTACTTCAAATAAAATTGGAAAAACGTGGAAGTTTAATAAAAAAATCCATGGTATCAATATTAATGAGAAAACTGGTGTAATTACCATTAAAGATATTAACAAACTCAACGGTAGTAAAATCCTTGCTAATAGTTCAATTAGAAATAGTGAAAAGAGTAATACTGTCCAAATAACTATTTCTAATAAACAAAAGTCAATTATTACATTTGAACCTTTTTCTAATCAGACTAATAAAGTTAGTCTATCTGAATCCAAGTCAGTGAAGGTAGAAGAAAATAGTTTTAAAACGATAAAAGATAAAAAGTCACAATTACCTGAAACAGGTAGTATAAATACTGGGACAACTCGTACTACTAATCTGTTAATATTAATTTTAGGTTTAACAATTTTGAAATTCAGACCCAAAAAGAAAGACTTTTAAATTGACTTAATATAGAATTGAATAGTAATAAAAATTTTTAAAATTACTAAAAATTAGAGGTACATTATGTATTACTTCATTGCAATTTTCACTAGTATTAGTTCAATTAATTGATGGTATTATGAGAATAACTATAAAAGATAAATTAAAAACATTTGGACCATTTTCATTAGCAATTATAGGTTTTATTTTATTGATTTTTATATAACTACAACTTAATTACCAATATTAAAAAGGTTAGACCATTCATTTGGTCTAACCTTTTTATCTTAACTTTAACGTAAATCATCAATAGCTTTTGCAATGGAATCAAATACATGAGGAATATCAGATTTTTCAACACAACTAAAAGCAATACGTATATCTGTTTGATTTAATGCAATAACACCAATTGAATATTGTTCAATCAGATGTTTACGTAATGTTTCAGGGTCAACATCTTTAACTTTAATCGCCATGAAATAACCAGAATTAAAGTCATAAGCTTGCCAGTGTGAAGCATATTTTTCGTCGTAAACTACTGATTTTGTAACTTCATATCGTTCACGTAAGGTCGTAATATTTTGCTCGATTTCTTTATTAAATTGATCGTTATTCTTCAATACATGTTTAACTGCACTTTGTGATGGAAGAGGTCCACTTGAAATATTACTGCGAATTAGACCTTTAGTTTTTGCTTCCAATACATCTTTTGCAATTTCATCTTTAACACCAAATGTGATAAATCCAACACGGAATCCCCAAGCAAAGAATTCTTTTGTAGCACCGTCTAATCGTACAGGTAACACATTTTTAGAATTGATATTAGTTAATGCAGTGAATAAGGATTGTGTATATACGTCTTCGTAAAACAAACCATAATAAGCGTCGTCGATAACAGCTACAACTTGAGTTCCTTTACTAGCCAATTGTTCAATAGCTTTAACAATTGTTTGTACTTCATCTTTATTAGGTGTATAGCCAGTTGGATTGTTAGGATAATTAAGAATCATTACTACTTTATCTTGATTATAAGATTCTAATGTTTTAACTAACTCATCAGTAGTATAATGTCCATTTTCATCAAAAATTGGGTAAGTTGAAATATTTGCATTATTACGAGTATCAAAAACAAGTTTATAATTTCCCCAATTATGTTCAGGTAATAAAACAGTATCTCCAGAATTTATAAATAAATCTGCTACAAGTGAAAGACCATGTGTAAGTGCGTTAGTGACAATTGGACGTGTCATTACTTGTTTAGTTAAATCTGGATTGTCTTTTAACATTTTTGCTTGCCATAAGTCACGTAATTCTTCGACACCTTGAGGTGGTGCATAAGGAAAAATTTCATCTGGTGTTAAATCATTAAACATTTGATTTAATGAATCTGCATACATTTTACCTTTATCATTAGTTGCCATCCCAATAGTTGCATTATATTGAGTACTTTTAGCTTCAGCAGATTGAGAAAGTATACCTTTTGGATAAAACATTTTTTGACCCAAATCAGAAAGCATATGTAAAATTTCTGGATTTGAATTATTAAGTTGCTCATTTAAATTTTGGGCTAATGGGTTCATATTGAATAACCTCGCTTTTATAAAATAAAGTCATTATCTTTATATTAGCTTGAATTTAACTAAAGATAAAGTATTCTTAATATTAGCTTGAATTTAACTAAAGATAAAGTATTCTTAGTTAAGATTTAGTTATTGAAAAGATTTTCTAATATAATTACGAACATACGTTCTGTTTTTGTGTTAAGATAATCTTAGGTCATCGACATATATGACACTTTGCATTTGGGAGGTGTAGTATAATGACGTGGTGGCAAGATGGAATTATCACTTTATTAACTGGTGGACTACTAGTTGTCTTTAGAATTTGGTTAGAAATCAATTGGAAAGACAAATAGATGACCGTACACAAAAATAACCCCAAGCCTGCTGGTACCAGGTTTGGGGTTGTGTAGTATAATTTGTGGATACAAATTCATAGTAACATTACGTTAAACATATCGCAATCAATATAATATATGAATGGAGTACATCTATAAAACAAAATTTGATATAATTTATACTATTGAGGTGAGTACAGTGAAGCATATGACTAAAATATTTGTAGTATTAGCAGTCTTATTATTCATTATTGGTTATTACTTACAAGCTACAGGTAACGAATCTTCAGGAATAAAACTTCTACTTGCAGCCATTATGTTTATGATTTGTGCATTTATTAGTAGAAATAATGATCGTCGTAATAGGAAATGATATTTTAGGTCAATTGAATAATTTATTTTAGACAGTATGAAAATGTTCATACTGTTTTTTTACTGTGTATATATATTGTCTATGCATTTAAATGTTCTAGTTAAATTCTCTATACAGTCATTTTAATAGTTACCCTTTACAAAAGTGTATATAGTGTGTATATTGTATATATACAGAAGAAAAGGGGGACATCAATGAAAATTATTTTGAAAAACACCAGTGAACATCCCATATATGAACAAATTAAACAACAAATTAAAGAGAATATTTTAAAAGGATACGTATCTTCAGGTGAACATTTACCTTCAATGCGTGAGTTAGCAAAAGATTTGCAAGTGAGTTTAATTACAACTAAACGAGCTTATGAAGATTTAGAGAAAGATGGATTTGTAACTACGATAAGAGGTAAAGGCACATTTGTAAAAGAGCAAGATAATTCAATTCTTAAAGAAAAACAGTTCTTCGTTATTGAGAATTTAGCTAAATCAATGACTAAAGAAGCGAAGACAATTGGAATGTCTTTGGAAGAACTTCAAGAAATTCTTTCTTTAATATATGAGGAGGAATAATTATGAACGCTATAGAATTGAATAAAGTTAATTACTCGGATCATAATTTTCAACTTAAAAACGTATCTTTTGAAGTACCTCGTGGATTTGTGACAGGATTCATTGGTGCTAATGGTGCAGGGAAAACAACAGTCATACGATTAATTATGGATTTAATGCAATGTGATAGCGGTAGTATTTCGATTTTAGGGGATAGTATGATAAATAATCCTATTGATTTAAAGAATAAAATAGGTTTTGTTTATTCTGAGACTTATTTCAATGAAAAGTGGTCTATAAAGAAATTAGAAAGTATCATATCTCCATTTTATAAAAAATGGGATAAAGATTTATTTCAACATTATCTACATAAATTTGAATTACCATATAAACAAAAAATCAATCAATTTTCTACAGGTATGAAAATGAAATTGTCTCTTGCAATTGCTTTTAGTCATCATTCAGAGCTATTTGTATTAGATGAACCAACATCAGGATTAGATCCCATAGTTAGAAATGAAGTTTTAGAAATTATTCAACAAGAACTGATTGATGAAGAAAAAACAGTTTTTATTTCAACACATATTATTTCGGATTTAGAAAAAATTGCAGATTATTTAGTATATATACGAGATGGAGAAATCATATTAAATGATTCTTTAGAAGATTTAATTAATCAGTTTAAAATAGTCAAAGGTTTTAATGAGGACCTTGATAATGAGTTAGAAGACCTATTGATTTATAAAGAAAGTAGAAGAACTGGTTATAAAGCATTAACGCAGTATGCTAGTACATTTAAAGAACTGTTTGGTAGTCAAATTGAAATTCAAAATCCTAGCATTGAAGAATTGATGATTTACTTAGAAAAATATAAAAGTAATTCCACTCAAGCCTTTACTAAAGAAAGTGAGGCTATCAAATGAAACAACTTTTGATTAGAAATGTAAAATTAAGATATTTAACATTATCTTTATATACAGCACTCATTTTATTTTATCCAATTTATATATTTTTAATGAAACCTAATCCGTTATTAAAGTCAATGTTTGCAATACCAATAGGATTAGTTTTAATGATTGTATCTTTACTTGATGCAGGTCATCTATTTAGATTTCATAGACGATTAGGTGGCGACAAAGCATTTTTATTTTTTGCTAGTTTACCAGTCTCTAGAAAAAATATGTTAAATGCAAATTATATTACATGTATATTATTTACTTTATTTGGTGCAGTAGTCATAACTTTATATGGTTACGAATCAGACTCAATACAGACAAATTCAATTTACTTTTCTATTACATATGCTTATATTGTAGCGAACTTTTTGTCTATTCCAATCGCATTTAGGAAGAGTACTGAATTTAAAACAGAACGTGTATCTTATATAGCATATATTATTTTAATTATGTTTGTATTACCTTTTCTTTTATCCGTTATACTCATTTTAATTAATTATATATTTTTAAACCATAGTCAAATTCCATACTTTTATTCATATTTTTTAAATTATGGATTTTTAGTTTTAAGTCTCATAGGTTTAATTATTAATTACATCATTCAAATAAATAAAATAAAAAAACGTACTCATTAAAGGAGGTCTACAATGAAGTTAGAACAAATTACAAAAAAGTATGGACACAATACGGTAATTGATCATATCGATTTTGATTTCGGCAATAGTCAGATAGTAGGGCTAATTGGTAAAAATGGTGTTGGTAAAACAACCTTAATGAAAGTAATGAATGGAAATATTATTAATTTTGAAGGTAAAGTTAATTTGCCAAATGATGAAAATGTAGGTTATTTAATAGAACATCCTAAATTGTATGATAATAAAACTGGTTTATATAATTTAAAATTATTTGCACAAGTATTAGGTAAAGGTTTCGATAAAAAGTATGCTGATCACATTATAGATGCTTTTGGTATGAGACCTTATATCAAGAAAAAAGTTAAAAAATATTCAATGGGAATGAAACAAAAATTAGCAATTGCGGTGTCTCTAATGAATAAACCTAAATACTTAATTTTAGATGAGCCAACAAATGGTATGGATCCTGATGGTTCTATAGACGTACTTAAAACGATTCAATCACTTGTTAAACAATTAGAGATGAAAATTTTAATTTCTAGTCATAAGTTAGAAGATATTGAATTGATTTGTGATAGAGCAGTATTTTTAAGAGATGGCACATTTGTGCAAGATGTGAATATGAAAGATGGTGGACCTAAAGATAGTACAATTATTACGATTGATAAAGAAGACTTTGGAAAATCATTAGAAATATTGACAGAAAATTTCCATGTTCAACAATCTAGTAAAGATAATGGTGAGATTATTATTAAAGCACAAAGTAACTATAAAGATGTAATACAATCACTTGCTAAACTCAATATTTATCCTAAATATATTGAAACACGTAAAAGTTCATTACGTGATACTTACTTTAATATTAATCAAAG
>ENA-ORXC01001107-ORXC01001107.1-marine-metagenome-genome-assembly--contig:-NODE-1107-length-16664-cov-3.893169_pt1 | contig 16664 bp, 18 predicted proteins | sample MGYA00237865_ERZ511478 | MGnify/ENA metagenome assembly ERZ511478 | reverse complement strand
CCATGGCCTGCCTGACCAGCGCGTCGACGCTCTCGTCATTGACGATCACGCCGTCGCGGACGATGCCGTCATGCCCCGTGGCGCTGTAGGGGTCGAGCGCGACATCCTCCATCACGCCGATATGAGGGACAGCGGCGCGGATGGCGCGGGTGGCGCGGCACACCAGATTGTCGGGATTCCACGCCTCGGCGCATTCCTCGGTGCGCAGGGACCGGTCGATATTCGGGAACAGCGCGATGCAGGGGATGCCCAGATCGGCGGCTTCCTTCGTGCGTTCGACGGCGATATCGATGCTGATCCGGTCCACCCCGGGCATCGAGGCGATCGGCTCGACCACCCCCTCGCCCTCCACGATGAACAGGGGCCAGATGAAATCGGCGGCGTGCAGCGTCGTCTCGCGCACCATGTCGCGCGCCCAGGCCCCCTGCCGCGTGCGCCGCATCCGCGTGCGCGGAAAGCCCTGCGATGCGATGATCATGACGTATCCCCCCGTTTCGCCCCCTATCGACCCCAATTCGCTAAACTTGTCAACAACGTGCGGCGTACCGTCTTACTGGGCCTTAACGGCTCGCTGCTATGGTCCGTCGAAAGAGCCGTAGTACAGTTCTGCATTCTTCTTGCAGGGCATGGCGCGGCTTCGAGGGGGGTTCTGCGATGTACAAGGCACGTGCACTGATTCTACTGCTGCTGCCATCGGCCTGTGCGGGCGTGGGGACGCCTGCACCGATGCAGGGCGGCGCGCACACGATCATCGGGACGATGAATGCGCCGGTCGTGTTGCAGGCCCGGGAGGTACCGACCGTCGCGGCCCCGTCTGTCGAGACGCGCCCCGCCGAGGCATGGCCCATCGAAGCCCCGCCTGCCGACGCCTCGCCTGCCGAAGCCCCCGCCCCCCGCACCGTGCGCCCCGCCGCGCCGCCGAAGACCGGCGTACCCTACAGCCAGTGGGGCGCGAAGGTCGATTACGACCACGGCATCGACCGGGCCTACATGCTCGCGGATGTGGCCCGCAATCAGGACGTGTCGCGTCCGGCCTTCGCCACGCTGAAACGCAGCTTCGGAACCGGCGAATTCCGCCCTTATATCGGCGTGGGCGTGGGGCAGGCATCGGCGAAATTCGGCGCGCTCGATCCGGGGACGGAGGAAGGGTACGCGGTCAAGGGGGTCGTCGGCGGCAACCTGTTCTTCACGGACGAAGTGGGCGGATACGTGCAGTACGACTACGCCATCGCCGCCGAAAACCCCGCCCTCGCCGACGAGGACGAGTCGCACGGCATCAGCCTGGGCCTGAGCATTTCGCTCAATTAGATAATGCGTTCTCCGGGCGTCTGAGCCACAGCCACACCCGCCCCAGACCGCCCAGCAGCAGGCCGATGACGACACTGCCCAGCACGAAGCCGATGAAGGCATAGACCGCCCCCTCCGCCGTCGTCGGCACGGCGGGGCGGTAATCGGCGAGGGTTCCCTCGAACAGTTCAGGGTCCCGGTATTTCCAGAACAATGCGGGCCGCTCGAACGCGGTCGCGTCCGCCAGTGCCTGCCGATGCGCCGTGATCCGCTCGAACCGCACGAGCGTGCGGTCCATCGAGACGCCGCGACTGCGGAAGAACTCCTCGCCGGACGCATCGAAACGCTCCAGCGCCTGCGGACGCGAGAGGCCCGCGCTGGCAGCATCGGCGTCGAAATCCTCGACCACGCGCGTCAGTTCCTGGGCCGCGCCGCCGAGGCGCTGCTTGTATTGCTGCATGAGTTCAGGGGCCTGCGAGGTCGTCACCGCCCCCGCCAATCCCCCCGCCACGATGAGCGCACGCCGTATCACCGCCCGATTCTCCCATTGTTCACCCCCTCATATCGGGGACAATCCGGGCGGATTCAAGGTAGCGGGTGCCGAGCCGGGCCGTGCCGTCGGCGAAATGGGGGGCCAGCGCCTGCGGTTCGGTCGCCTCTCCATGACTGCCGATCCACGCCAGCAGGGCCAGCCGCCGCAGCATGACGAAGGTGTCGAGCATGGCCGCATCCGCATCCGGCAAGGCCCCGATGGTGCGATACCCCGCCACCCATGCCGCCCTGAGCGCCGGGATCTGCGGGTCGTCCTCCATGAAGCTGACGGCGGCGGCGAAGTCGTAGGCGAACCAGCCGAACCCGCAATCGTCGAAATCGATCAGGTGCAGCCGCTCCCCCTGTACCAGCACGTTGGCGAGGCGCAGGTCGGCATGGATCAGCCCGTAGCGATCCGCACCCGTGCCGTAGGCCGCCAGCCGCCGCGTCACCACCCCCTCGACCCGCTCCAGCACCGCGCGCACCCCCGGCGTCACCCCCGGCGCATCGCGCCAGTCGCCCCAAGTCGCCCCCGGGCCGAAGACCGCCGCCGCATCCCATGCGAACCGCTCGAACCAGGGGGGCCGCGCCCAGCCCTTCGCATGGGCGTGCAGATGCGCCGTCTGCGCCCCCAGCCGCCGGAACAGCGGCTCCATCGGTTCTCCCAGAGCGAAATGGCGACCGGGCAGGACGGCGAACATCGCGAGATGACGCGGGGTGTCGAGCGTCGCCCGCTGCACCGGCCGCCCGTCCAGCCCCGGCATCGCGGTCGGCACGCTCAGGGATGTCTGCGCGCCCACCGCCGCCAGCCAGGCCAGTTCGGATTCGATGGCGATGCGCGAATGATAGCCCGGGCGATGCACCCGCAGGATGCGCCGCCACGCCCCGGCCTCGATCCGGTAGGTCAGGTTCTCGGACACGTTGATCAGCGTCGCCACCGCGCCGGGCGGCACGTCCCACCCTGCGCGGGCCGCGCGCAATGCCCGCCCCGCGTCGATCATACCCGCTTCAGCGCCGCCATCCACAGCCCGCCGCCGATCAGCAGGGTGCCGCTGACCCGCTCGACCACCTTCACGCGGCCCCGCGTCAGCAAGCGCCCGGCCCGACCGGCCAGCAGCGCATAGCCCATGTCGCAGGCCGTCGCGACCACCATGAACACGCCGCCCAGCGCGATCGTCTGCCAGAACGCGCCCTGCGCGGGATCGACGAAGTTCGGCACGATGGCCCCCAGCAGGATCAGCACCTTGGGGTTCGACCAGATCACCAGCACCCCTTGCCAGAAATAGCCGCCCTTGGGCGGGGCCACCGCGCCCGTCCCGATCTCGCCGCCCGAGCGCCACAGCTTGATCCCCAGCCATACCAGATAGGCCGCGCCCAGCATCTTGACGAGAAAAAACCACTCGGCCATCAGCGCCACCACCGTCTCCAGCCCCGCCGCGACGATCACGATCATGGGGGCCAGTCCCGCCTGCGTCCCCGCGATGTTCAGCCCCCCGGCCCGCGCCCCCGCACGCAGGGAATTCGCCACGATCACCGTGACGGTCGGGCCGGGGACCACGGCGATCAGGAAGCTGGTCAGGGCGAAGGTCAGCAATGTTGTCAAGGTCACCACGAATCTCCTTGTCTGGCCGCGAACGCTGGTTCAGCCTTGAGAAAAACGCAAGAGGAAGCCTCATGACCAAGGCCTACGAAGACCTCCGCTCCGCCCGCTGGCTGGCGCAGGACGATCAGCACCGGTCGTGGAACCACCGCTCGCGGATCATGCAGATGGGCTACGGGGCCGAGGACTGGACGGGGAAACCTGTCATCGCGATCCTGAACACGTGGTCCGATATCAACCAGTGCCACGCCCACTTTCGCCAGCGGGTCGAGGACGTGAAGCGGGGGGTGTATCAGGCCGGGGGGTTTCCGCTGGAACTGCCCGCGATCTCGCTGTCGGAACCCATCGTCAAGCCGTCGACCATGCTCTACCGCAACCTGCTGGCGATCGGGGCGGAGGAGCTGCTGCGCTCGCACCCCGTCGACGGCGCGGTGCTGATGGGGGGCTGCGACAAGACCACGCCGGGCCTGATCATGGGCGCGACGAGCATGGACCTGCCCTGCCTCTTCCTGCCCGCCGGGCCGATGCTGCGCGGCAATTATCGCGGCACGCCGCTGGGGTCCGGCTCGGATGTGTGGAAGTACTGGGACGGGGTGCGCACGGGCGAGATGGGCATGGACGACTGGCAGGAGGTGATGGGCGGCATCGCGCGCTCCTACGGCCATTGCATGACCATGGGAACCGCCAGCACGATGACCGGCATCGCCGATGCGCTGGGCCTGACCCTGCCCGGCACCAGCGCCATCCCCGCCGCCGATGCGAACCATATCCGGATGGCGGCGGCCTGCGGGCGGCGGATCGTGGGGATGGTGCGGGAGGATCTCAAACCGTCGGATATCCTGACCCGCGCCAGCTTCGAGAACTGCATCAAGGTGGCGATGGCGATGGGGTGCTCGACCAATGCGATCATTCACGTCATCGCGATGGCCGGGCGCGCGGGGGTGGATATCGGGCTGGACGATTTCGAGACCGCCTCGCGGCAGATCCCCGTCATCGCCAATATCCGCCCCTCGGGCGACACCTACCTGATGGAGGATTTCTACTACGCGGGCGGGTTCAAGGGGCTGATGAAGCGGCTGGAAGACCACCTCGATCTCTCCGCCCTGACCGTCACCGGGCGACCCTGGGCCGAGGAGATGGCGGGCGCGGCGATCCACAACGACGACGTGATCCGCCCGCTCGACGACCCGATCTATGCCGAAGGGGCGCTGGCGGTGCTGCGCGGCAATCTCGCGCCGGGGGGCTGCGTGATCAAGCCCAGCGCCTGCGATCCGAAATTCCTCAAACACAGCGGCCCGGCGGTCGTCTTCGACAGTTACGAGGAAATGAAGAAGTGGGCCGATGACGAAACCACCGGCGTCACCCCCAATCACGTGATGGTGCTGCGCAATGCCGGGCCGGTCGGCGGGCCTGGGATGCCGGAATGGGGGATGCTGCCGATCCCGAAGGTGCTGCTGCGGCAGGGTATCACCGACATGCTGCGCCTGTCCGACGCGCGCATGAGCGGCACGAGCTATGGCGCGTGCATCCTGCATATCGCGCCCGAAAGCTACGTCGGCGGCCCCCTCGCGCTGGTCGAGACCGGCGATACCATCGGCGTCGATGTCGATGCCCGCACCGTCACCCTTCACGTCGATGCCGAAACGCTGGCGGCCCGCCGCAGGATGTGGACCCCGCCCCCGCCCCGCTATAGTCGCGGTTACGGCTGGATGGTCGCCCAGCACATCCAGCAGGCGGACAAGGGCTGCGATTTCGACTATCTGGAGCGGGCCTTCGGGGGCGAGACGGCGGAACCGGCGATCTGGTGAGACGAGACGCGCGTTGTCTGCGCCGCCAAAGCGCGGTATTGCCGGATTTCAGTTCTCCGTTCCGAGTGTCCCCGTGCCTTCCACCGACGACCCGCTCCGGCACACGTCCCCGTTCGGCAAGGTCGCCCTGCCACCGACCGCCTGCACCGCCCTCGGTCTGACCGGCCCCGTCTACGTGAATGCGGGGGGCGTGACGCGGCTGGAAACACCCGCCGGCGGGGCTTGGGCCAAGACCCTCGAACCGCCCCGGAATGCCGTCAACCGCATGGTCCTGCCGATCCTCGGCACCCTCGTCCCGCTCGCGATCCTGCGCCGGGACAAGGCCGCGCGGGGGCCGGATACCCTGTTGAGACAGGCGGCGCGGATACGGGAATTGGCGGGCAAGGGACTGCCGGTTCCCGCGCTGCTATACGCCGACCGGGAGTTCCTGATCACCGCCGATTGCGGCCAGGTCATCGAGAAGGCAGTGCGCAGCGCGCACCGCCGCGTGCAAAGCGGGTTCGACGAGGCGGCGCTGCACGCGATCCTGCTGGCCATCACCCGGACCATTGCGGATATCCACCGCGCCGGCACGGCCCATGGGCGACCCAAGATGCGCGATTTCGTGTGGCGGGACGGCACCGTCACGATCCTCGATCTGGAGGAACAGCCGTGGGACGTGATGTCGATGGCGGACGCGCAGGCGCGCGATGTGCTGCTGTGGATCCACGACCTGTGCAGTGCGCCCCTGTCGCGCGACATCGCCCCGGATGCAGCGGCGATCCTGCTGGCGGGCATGGCCGCCGACACGCGCCTGCGCCTGCGCCGATTGCTGCGGATAATGCGTCTGGGGGGACCGGCGACGCGGCTGATGCTGCGCCTTCTGCCCGGAAACCGCGAGTTGATCGCCGGGATCGCCGCGTACGATATCCTGCGCGACCGGATCGGATAGCGCAATCTATCCCGCCCGCCACGCCTTGCCCGGCACCGCATCCAGCAGCGCGCGGGTGTATTCGTGCTGCGGGGCGCGAAAGATTTCGGCGGTCGGTCCCGTCTCGACCACCACGCCGTGGCGCATCACCGCCAGCCGGTCGCAGACTTGGGCGGCGACACGCAGGTCGTGGGTGATGAAGATCATCGACAGGGTCATCCGCTCGCGGATCTCGTCCAGCAGTTCCAGAATCTGCGCCTGAATCGACACGTCCAGCGCCGAGACCGGCTCGTCGGCGACCAGCACGTCGGGGTTTAGGACCAGTGCGCGGGCGATGCCGATGCGCTGGCGCTGACCGCCCGAGAATTCATGCGGATAACGGTCATAGGCGCGCTCGTCGAGGCCGACGACCTTCAGCAGGTCGCGGGTCTTCGCCTCCGCCTCCTTGCGTGGCATCCCCTGGATGATCGGCCCCTGCGCGATGATCGCGCCGACCCTGGTGCGCGGGTTCAGCGAGGCGTAGGGGTCCTGGAACACCATCTGGATGCGCGCCCGGTGGGGCCGCATCTCGGCCCGGCCCAGCAGGCGCAGATCGGTGCCGCCGAGCAGGATCTCGCCCGCCTCCGCATCGACCAGCCGCACGATGCAGCGGGCGACGGTGGACTTGCCCGACCCGCTCTCGCCCACGATGCCCAGCGTCTCGCCCTTGCGCAGTTCCAGCGTCACGTCCCTGGCGGCGTGGACGATGCGCTCCTTGCCGCCGAAGCCGAGGAACCCGCCGCCGGAACGGAAGGTCTTGGTCAGGGCCTTCACCTCCAGCACCGGCTCCGCCGCCTGCACGCGCGGGGGGCGGGGGGTGAGGGCGGGGACGGCCTCGATCAGACGTCGGGTATAGGGATGCTGCGGATTGTTCAGCACTTCCGCCGCCGTCCCCGTCTCGACCATCACGCCGCCCTGCATCACGGCCACGCGGTCGGCGATATCGGCCACGACGCCGAAATCATGGGTGATGAAGAGGACGCCGGTATCGTGCTTTTCCTGCATCTCCTTGATCAGCCTGAGGATCTGCGCCTGGGTCGTCACGTCCAGCGCCGTCGTCGGCTCGTCGGCGATCAGGATCTTCGGGTCCAGCGCCAGCGCCATGGCGATCATCGCGCGCTGGCGCTGGCCGCCGGACAGTTCGTGCGGATAGGCGCGCATCGACGCGACCGGATCGGGCAACTGCACGTCGGCCAGGAGGCCCACGGCCCGCTCGCGGCGTTCCCGGCGGCTCATCTTCTCGTGGAAGCGAAACACCTCGTCGATCTGCTCGCCGATGGTCATGACGGGATTCAGGGCGGTCATCGGCTCCTGAAAGATCATCGAGATATCGCTGCCGCGTATCTGGCGCATCCGCGCGTCGGGGATGGTGACGAGGTCCTCGCCGCCGAACTCGATATGCCCCTGCGACACGTGAACATGCGGTTTGGGCAACAGGCCCATGACCGCGCGGGACATCAGCGACTTGCCCGACCCGCTCTCGCCCACGATGCACAGGATTTCGCCCGGGGCCAGATCGGCATCGACGCCCTGCACGGCATAGGGCCGCTCGGACCCCTTCGGCAGGGCGACGTGCAGGTCGCGGATTTCGAGGAGGGGGGCGCGCTCCACGGTGCTCATGCGCGTTCCCTCAGGCGGGGATTGAGGGCATCGTTCAGCCCCTCGCCCACCAGATTGATGGCCAGCACGGTGATCAGGATCGCGATGCCCGGAAAGGTGCAGACCCACCATGCCGAGCGCAGCAACGTGCGCCCCGCCCCGATCTGGAACCCCCAGGACATGATATTGGGATCGCCCAGCCCCAGAAACGCCAGCCCGCTCTCGATCAGGATCGCGGTGGCGACCATCAGCGAGCCGATGACGATGATCGGCGACAGGCAGTTGGGCAGGATCTCGCGCAGGATGATCCGCGCGTCGGACATGCCCAGCGTATGGCACGCCTGCACGAATTCGCGCCCGCGCAGGGACAGGAACTCGCCCCGCACCAGCCGCGCGACGGCGGGCCAGGAGACGACGGCAATGGCAATGACGATGCTCTCGATGGAGGGCTTCATGATCGCGACCAGCAGGATGGCGAAGATGAAGGACGGGATGGTCTGGAACATCTCGGTCACGCGCATCAGGATATCGTCGATCCACCCGCCATAGTACCCGGCCAGACCCCCCATCATGGTGCCGAAGCCGACCGCGACGAGGGTGGCCATCAACCCGATCAGCAGCGACGTCTTGGCCCCGTGGGCGATGCCGGAGGCGACGTCCCGGCCCAGCGAATCGCTGCCGAGCAGAAACCCGTTCTCCCCCGGCGGCGACATCGAGCGGCCCGCGAGGCGGAAGGGGTCTTCGGGAAAGAACAGATGCGCGGTCGCGGCCATGCCGATAATCAGGATCAGGATGACGAGGCCGAGCACGGCGGAACGGTTGCGCCGGAAGAGACGCCAGAACTGGATCATGCTCAGACCTCGATACGCGGGTCGAGCGACGAATACACGATGTCGACCACCAGATTGACCGCGACGACCAGCAGCGCGGAGAGAAGGAAGATGCCCAGCAGCAGGTTCAGATCACGCGCGAACAGCGCCTCGAACGCCAGCATCCCGAGGCCGGGCCAGGCAAAGACCGACTCGACGATCACCGACCCCCCGATCAGCGCGCCGACCTGTACCCCGGCCATCGTGACCACCGGCAACAGGGCGTTGCGCAGGACGTGGACGAACATGATCCGGTTTTCGGTCAGCCCCTTGGCCCGGGCGGTGGTGACGTAATCCATGCCCGCCTGCTCCAGCATCGAGGCGCGCATCAGGCGGGTGTAGAGCGCGAGGTAGAACAGCGAGAGCGTGACGGTCGGCAGCACCAGATGATGCGCGACATCCTTGATATTGGCCCAGCTCCACGTGTCGTTGAAGGCGGCGACGTTCTTCATTCCGCTGGTCGGAAACCACCCCAGATTGAGCGAGAAGACGACGATGAACATCAGCCCGACCCAGAACAGCGGGGTTGCGTAGGTGACCAGCGCGAAGATCGAGATCAGCGTGTCGCGCCAGGTGTTCAGCCCCGTGGCGGCCAGCAGGCCCAGCACGATGCCGAAGCCGACGGCCAGCGTGATGGTCGACACCATCAGCAGCAGGGTCGCGCCGAAGCGGTCCATCACGAGGTCGAGCACCGGCATCTCGTGCCGGAAGGAATAGCCCAGATCGAAGCTGAGGACGTTCTTGAGATAGACGAAAAGCTGCACCGGCAGCGGTTGGTCCAGCCCGAACTTGGCGCGCAGTTCCGCCATGTATTCCGGGGTTGCGGACCCGGCCTCGCCCGCCAGCACGTCGACGGCATCGCCCTCGGCCAATTGCAGCAGGAAGAAGTTGACGATGACGATCATCAGCACGATGGGAATCGCCTGGAGCAGGCGTTTCAAGACGTAGCGCAGGCGCTTGGCGGTGCGGCTCATGGGCGGTCCTGCTATCGTTGTAAAATGATAAAATCCCTGCCCCGGGCAACGACCCGGGGCCTCGCGCAGCAACGCGCTGACCGTCGAGGCCCCGGGTCGTTGCCCGGGGCAGAGCAGTTTTTAATCGCAGATCAGTCCGCGAAATACGCTTCGTTGAACGAACCGTAGGCACCCAGACCGGACGTGTCGTGATCTTTCAGCTTGGAATCGAACACCGTCAGGAACTTCATCTCGAACAGGTTCGCCACCGGCATGTCGTTCGCGAGGATCTTCTGGATTTCGCCGTACATCTCGGCGCGCTTCGTCGCATCCGGCTCCTGCCCGCCCTTGGCCAGCAATTCGTCGAGCGCCTCGTTCGAGTAGCGGGACGAGTTCACGAAATGCGTTCCCTGGCGGATCTGGTCGGTGCCGTAGTGGCGGTGAACGCCCAGAACCGGGTCGGGAAGCTGGTAGAAGTAGTTGACGTTCATGGTGAAATCATAATCGGCGTAGATCCGCTTCAGCCATGTGGGCACGTCCTCGTAGCGCAGCTCGACATCGATACCGACATCGCCCAGCGCCTGCTTCATGTACTCGCCCGCCCGGCGCCAGTCCTCGCCGTAGGGGATCAGGTCGAGCGTGATGCTGGCGCGTTCGCCGTCCTCGTCGACCGTCAGGCCCGCTTCGTCCAGCAGCGCCCTTGCCGCGTCGAGGTCAGGTTCGCCGGGGTAGTTCGGCAGGCCCTCGGCATAGAGACCGGTCGCCGCGAAGCTGCTCGACAGGGCGCTGGTGGCGGGCTTGCCGTATCCGAACCAGATATTGTCGATCAGGAACTGGCGATCGAGGATCATCGAGACGGCCTGGCGTACCTTCGGCTTGTCGAAGGGCGGCTTGGTCGTGTTGAACTCGATCAGCGCGACGGGGTTGATCATCGCGTAGCCGTCGGTGGTCACGCCGATGCTGTCCATCTCGCGCAGGCGCACGACATCGACATTCGGGATCGCGCCGTAGGCACCGTAATGCACCTCGCCGTTCTCCATCGCCGCGGTGCGGGTGGAGGCGTCGGGGATGAAGCGGCCGACCACGCGGTCGAGTTTGGGCAGACCCTCGCGCCAGTAGTCCTCGTTCTTGTCGAGGCGGATATACTGGCCCTTCTTCCATTCGACGAACTTGAAGGGGCCGGTGCCGACGGGGTTGTTGACCAGATCGGCGGAGCGGTAGTCCTCGCCCTCCAGCAGGTGCTTCGGCACCATCGGGGATTCGTAGCCCGACAGCGCGCGCATCATGTAGGGGGCGGGATTGGCGAGGTTGAAGACCGCCGTGTGATCGTCCGGCGTGTCGATGGATTCGACTTCGCGGAAGGAGTTGGGACCGCGCGGGTGGATCTTGCTCAGCAGTTCCATCACCGTGAACTGCACGTCCTCGGAGGTGAAATCCTCGCCGTCATGCCACTTGACGCCCTTCTGCAGGTTGAAGGTGACGGTCTTGCCGTCCTCGCTGACGTCGTAGCTTTCGGCCAGCGACGGCACGGCTTGCAAGTCCGCATCGTAGTCCAGCAGCCCCTCGTAGATCTTGGGCGCGACCAGACCGATGGGACCGGAGGTGGACAGGTAGGACGCCAGCGAGGGGGGTTCCGGCTGGACGAGCATGACGAGGGTTCCCCCGTCCTTCGCGGCGAGCGGGACGACTGCCCCCGCCGCCATGGTCGCGGCGACCGCCGCGCCGCCTATGAAATGCATGAGTTTCAAGCTGTCTCTCCCGGTTGACCGGCGGCCTCGCGGCGCACCTTTTCGTATCATTGACCTTACGACGCCTGCGAGACTGCATCCTTTTCCGGGGTCACTCAAGCCCCCTTCCCGTGCATTGCGGTACGCTGCCCTTCTTTTAGGCAGTTCGCGCACGGGTTGCGCTACCCCTCGGCCAGGAACTCGCGCAATGCCGCATGGAACGCCTCCGGTGCCTCCAGATGCGCGGCATGGGCGCAGCCCTCCAGCACCGCGAGCCGCGCGTCCGGGATGCCGCCCAGCAGCGCATCCACCTGCGCGCGGGGGTAGGAGCGGTCCTTGTCGCCCCAGACCACCAGCGTCGGTGCCGGGATGCGGGGCAGGTTTTCGGTGCCGTTCCACGTCTCCCACGCCGACAGGGCCGCGAGTGTCGCCTGTTCGCTCGCCATCCGGCCCACGTCCATGCAGGTCGCGAAGCCGGGGGCGTCCTCGCCGTCCACGAACCAGGTGGCGGCGATGCGGCGCAGGGTCGCCTCGACCCCCGTGGTGCGGATGCGCCGGCGCGATTGCTCCAGCGTCTCGAACCGCCCGGGCAGCAGGCCGACGGGACCGGTGCCGTAGAGGATCAGCTTGTCCACGCGCTCCGGTTGCTGGGCCGTCATCTCCTGCACCACCATGCCGCCCATCGAATGCCCGAGCAGGGCGATGCGGTCGATGCCTGCGGCATCCAGCGCCTGCCAGACCAGCGCGGCGTTTCCGGCGATGGTGTCGGGGGCCGCGAGATGCGCGCTTTCGCCGAAACCGGCCAGCGCGGGGGTGATGACCTCGCAGGTACCGGACAGCGCCTCGCGCTCGCCCCGCCAATGCCCGGCCCCGCCGAAATAGCCGTGGACCAGGGCGAAGGGCGCGCCCTGCCCCTGCCGCGTAACTGCCAGCCCCGCCATCAGAAACACGCCTCCAGCAGCGCCCGGGTATTCGCCTCGGTCATCGCGACGGGGTTGCCGCCGGTGCTGGGGTCGGTCAGGGCATCGGCCACCAGCCGGTCCATGTCGGGATCGGTCACGCCCAGCGCGGTCAGCGAAGCGGGGATGCCCAGCATCGCGTTCAGCTCGCCGACGAAGGCACAGAACCCGTCATACCCCCCGGCAATCCCCATATAGGCCGCCGCCGCATCCAGCCGCCCGCGCACCGCACTTTCGTTGAAGCGCAGCACGGGCTGCATCACCACCGCATTCGTCGTGCCGTGGTGAGTGTGGTGCATGGCCCCTATCGGATGGCTGAGGGCATGGATGGCCCCGAGACCCTTCTGGAACGCCGTCGCGCCCATCGCCGCCGCGCTCATCATATGGGCGCGCGCCTCGATGTTGCCGCCGTCCTTGTAGGCGACCGGCAGGTTTTCCTTCACCAGCCGCATCCCCTCCAGTGCGATGCCCTGGCTCATGGGGTGGTAGTGGGGCGAGCAATACGCCTCCAGACAATGGGCGAAGGCATCCATGCCCGTTCCGGCGGTGATCGCGGCGGGCATCGAGACGGTCAGTTCGGGGTCGCAGATCACGGTCACGGGCAGCATCTTCGGGTGAAAGATGATCTTCTTCGCCCGGGTGCGCGAATTCGTGATCACGCTCGCGCGTCCGACTTCGGAGCCGGTTCCGGCGGTGGTCGGCACGGCGATGACGGGGTGAATGGCATCCGCGTCGGCGCGGGTCCACCAGTCGCCGACATCCTCGAAATCCCACAGGGGGCGCGACTGTCCGACCATGAAGGCCAGCGCCTTGCCCAGATCCAGTCCCGAGCCGCCGCCGAACGCGATTACCCCGTCATGCCCCCCGCCGCGATAGGCGGCCAGCCCCGCCGCGACATTGCGCTCGTCCGGATTGGGGTCGACATCCGCGAAGAGCGCGCGGCCCAGCCCCGCCTCCTCCATCAGGTCCAGCGCGCGCCGCGTGACCGGCAGGTCGGCCAGCCCGCGATCCGTGACCAGCATCGGGCGCGCGATGCCCGCCGCCGCGCAGACCGCGCCCAGTTCCGCGATCCGCCCCGCGCCGAAGCGCATCGTCGTTGGATACGACCAGTTTCCGACCAGGCTCATTCCGCCCTCTCCCCGCTGCACGTCCCGGACAGTCAGCAGGATCGGCGCGCGAAGTACAAGCGAATCATGCCGCCCTGCCCCCTTTGCACCGCGCGCGATCCTGCTATGCTCGCGGGGAACCGATGCGGGGGAGCGACGATGACGGACCCATCCTATGACGGCGCGAAGGTCGCGGAAATCCACCGCCACCTGCACAGCCACCTGCCCCCCGAACCGGCCCTGCGGGTCAAGGCGCTCGAAAGCCTGCTGGTCGAGAAGGGGCTGGTCGATCCCGCCGCGCTCGATGCGTGGATCGAGGCGTATACCGAGCAGATCGGGCCGAAGCGCGGGGCGGCGGTGGTGGCGCGGGCCTGGGTGGATGCCGGGTTCCGGGCGCGCCTTCTGGCCGATGCGGCCTCGGCGGTGGACGAGATGGGCCTTTCCGGGCAGGCGAGCGGGCATCTGAAGGCGGTGGAGAATACCGATACGGTCCACAACCTCGTCGTCTGCACCCTGTGCTCCTGCTATCCCTTCGCCATCTTGGGCATGGCCCCGCCCTGGTACAAGGCCAACGAATACCGCGCCCGGGCCGTGCGCGACCCGCGCGGGGTGCTGGCCGAATTCGGCGTGGCCCTCGGCCCGGATGTCGCCGTGAACGTCTGGGATTCGACGGCGGAACTGCGCTACATGGTGCTTCCCCGGCGCCCTGCGGGAACCGACGGGCTGGACGAGGCGGCGCTGGCCGCACTGGTCACCCGCAATGCGATGATCGGAACCGATGATCTGAAGGGAGGCGTCCGATGAAGCATGAACTCCCCTGCCCCGGGCAACGACCCGGGGCCTCGCAAGTCGGAGCGCAACTCGTCGAGGCTCCGGGTCGTTGCCCGGAACAGGTTAGTATATCGGGAGCACCCTGATGGACGGCATCCACGATCTCGGCGGCAAACAGGGCTTCGGCCCGATCGACCGCGCGCACGAGGACGATCCCTACCACACCGAGGCCGATGCCCGCGCCTATGCGCTGTCCGTCTCGCTGCGCGCCGAGCGGGGGTACCCGGTCGACTGGTTCCGCCATACCCGCGAGAACATGGACCCGGTCGACTACCTGACCCGCCCCTATTTCGACCAATGGTTGCAGACCACCCTCGCCATGGCCATCGATTCCGGCGACCTGTCGATGGTCGAGGTAGCGACCGGCGCGCCCGAGGCCCCGGCCCGCAAACCGGCCCCCCTGACCCCCGACACCGTGCGCGCGATGCTGACCACGCCCGCGAATTTCGAGCGCCCGTCCGCCTCGCCCCCCGCCTTCGCCCCCGGCGACCGGGTGCGCACGGCGATGCGGGGCCATTCCGGCCATACCCGCCTGCCCGCCTATGCGCGCGGCTGTACCGGCACCGTGATCGCCCGGCGCGGCGCGCATCTGATGCCCGATGACGGCGCGCGGGGGGTCGAGCGGGCCGAGCCTCTCTACACCGTCGCCTTCGCGCGCGGCGACCTGTTTGCGGAGGCGGCGGGCAGCCCCGACCGGGTGCATCTGGACCTGTGGGAGCGTTATCTTGCCCGCGCCTGAGGCCCCGGCGGACCCCCTCGCCCCGCTGGCCCGCCGCGACGGCGACCCGGTATTCGAGGAGGCGTGGCAGGCCCAGGCCCTCGCAATGGCCGATTGCCTGGTCAGGGCGGGGACGTTCTCGGCGACCGACTGGGCCGGGGCGCTGGGCCGGGCCGTGCGCGCGCAGGAGGACACGACGCAGGGGTACTACCGCGCCGTCCTCGCCGCACTGGAAACCCTGCTCGATACCGGCGGCACCCTGCCCGCACCGGAGGTGACCCGCCGCCGCGATGCCTGGGCCGCCGCCTTCGAGACCACCCCCCACGGCCACCCCGTCGACCTGAAGGAATCCCCATGACCTATGACGACGACAACGTGTTCGCGAAGATCCTGCGCGGCGAGATCCCCAACCGTACGGTCCTGGAAAACGAGCATGTCCTCGCCTTCCACGACATCAGCGAAAAGGCTCCGACCCACATTCTGGTGATCCCCAAGGGGAAGTACGTCTCCTTCGACGATTTCGCCGCCCGTGCCGATGATGCCGAGATCGTCGCCTTCGTCCGCGCCGCCGGACAGATCGCCTCGGACGAGGGCATCGCCCCCATGACCGGGGGCGAAGGCTTCCGGATCATCGCCAATGCGGGAAGGAACGGGGTGCAGGAAGTGCCGCATTTCCACCTGCACATCCTCGGCGGGCGCTGGCTGGGGCGGATGGTGCCGAAGGCGGAAGAGTAGGGCAAAACGCAACTCAACCGCAGGCCCGAAACGCTGAGGGGAAAACATCTTGTAAGGATTTACGCAGTACACTGATCATACAACCCCAGCAGTTCGGAGCACGCCATGATTCGCCTCGCCGCCAGCCTGTTTCTCGTCTTCGGCCTGTCGGGCTGCATCGGCACGATCTTCGGCGCGGCGACCGACGTGGTCGTCGGCACCGCGAAGGTCGCGACAAACGTGGTCACGGGGACCGCCGGGCTGGCAACCGATATCGTCGTCGGCTCGGTCGACATCACGACGGACGTGATCGGCATGGCCATCCCCGGCGGCGGGGATGACGACGAGGACGAGTGATCGTTACTGAGGTTCCGGGACCGGAACGATATTGTCGGGGTCGGCATCCGGCGAGGCGGCGCTGCCCGCCCCCGGTGCATCGTCCTCGATCGTCGGGGGCGTGAAGGTCAGCGGCACGTCGCCGTCCTGCATCGGCGAAACCACGCCGGGGACCGCCTGGTCGAACACCGAATCGGAACGCCGCTCGGTCGTCGCCATGATCGTCAGCGTCAGGCTCGTCGCCAGGAAGCCCGCCGCGATGTACCACGTGGCGCGCTGCAAGGCGGAGGCCGCGCCCCGCCCGGTCATCACGCCGCCGCCGCCCCCGCCGCCCCCGCCCATACCCAGGGCACCCCCTTCGGAGCGCTGGAGCAGGACGATGCCGACGAGAAAGACCACGAGGACGAGATGGACGATGAGGATCGCGTTTTCCATGGAGCCGAATTTCCGTTGCGGGGGGCCGGGCGCGCGGCACCGGTTGCAGACGCGGTGCGTATCCGACTGCGCCGCCTTTGTCGAGTGAGTGTTTCGATCCCGGATCGGATGCGGGCCTGCGAGATTTCGTCCCGGGGGCGATACGGGCCGGAAACCGCAGGCGATCTGCGCATGCCACCCGTCATCTTCCTTCACCCCCCGACCGTCCATCATGGACACTTCCGCACCGGAAGGACCGCCCC
>ENA-ORXC01001106-ORXC01001106.1-marine-metagenome-genome-assembly--contig:-NODE-1106-length-16668-cov-3.303839_pt1 | contig 16668 bp, 13 predicted proteins | sample MGYA00237865_ERZ511478 | MGnify/ENA metagenome assembly ERZ511478 | reverse complement strand
ACTGCTGCTCCCCCTTTTACCCCTCCTAATATACCAAAAAAACAGCTTCCCGTGGAAGCTGCTTGAAGTCAATTCAATTTAATTTCTTTTCGATTTGTTCCCGGGTCATTTCAATTTTTCCCGGCAATACGAACAGATATTGAATCAAATCTTCCAGTAAATCCATTATTAATTCTGTCATTTCATCATCCATGTCCGTTTCCAGCTCAAGCATCATATGGAGTCCCCCTTCAGGTTTCATCAAAGGGCTTAATGAGGTAACCGGATTTACTAAATTAATATGGTCTGGAAGTATCTCGAATTGCTGGTCAAGGGTCATGCCCTTTGCCTTGTCACCCAAAAAGTTTTTTAGAACATTCTCAATGACACGCTTGGCCAGTACCGCAGTGGCTGTATTCTCTTTTGAAAGATAGACGCTGACTGCCGATTTATATGCCCTTACCAATTCTTCGGGTATTCTGGGAATGTGCTGTATCTGGCTTGTCGGATCTGTGGAGCTCTGTGGATCATATATGTACACATCGGGCTGTGTTTCGTTATCCCTTGTAATGATAACAAACGGAACACTATGTTTGCATGAGGGACAAGCACTTTCAGTCATCAGTCCATGTTTGCTGCTCTGGTACGTCGACTTAAGAACGAATTCAACTTTTTCCTTGCATACTGGACAGATATTTTTAATACCTTTTGGGACCTTCAAATGTCCGAACTGACTATAAGATGTAATCGAACCGGCATAGATCCGCCTCATTTTCGTGCCCCTTTCTGTATGACAGATTCCTTCCGCCCATCATTAGCTTTAGTTTCCATACAACTCAAAAAATTATCCATGTATTTATATAACCCTAATAAGCAAGATGAAAACTCTACTTTTGACTATGGTTCAAGATTGAATCGATTTGTTTTCCCAAAAGACCTGAAATGAACTCCAGTGTGCTAAGCGAGGAAATATCATGCTCCAGGAGCGGCAATAAAACCTGTCTTTGATTCTTGAATTTATCCTTGATTTCATCTAGATACAATCGCTCGTTCGTTCTTCTTTGTGCCATGAACCGACCATCTGCCTCTTCAGGGATGACCTTGTTGACAACGATTGAGTTTACATGTATGCCATGCTGGTGCAGTGTTTCGATTGCCTTACTCGTTTCAAGGATAGGAAGGCGCTCCGCGTTAAGTACAAATACATACTCCGTTTGTGTACCATCAAGCAGTATTTCTCGTACGCGTTTAAAACGGTTTTTTCGTTCATTCAGCTTGTCATATAAAGGGTCATCGACGATTTCACCATCGTTCATCCACTGTGCATAATTTTCAGTCACCTTTTTGCGTCGTTCCAACAGCCCGTCCATCCAAACGCCCATTAATTCCGGCAGTGTCAGCAGCCGGATTGTATGCCCCGTCGGTGCTGTATCAAAGACAATGGCATCATAGTTGGTGATTTCCTCCAAAACCAATGAGGTGATTTTGTCAAACAGCGCTGCTTCTTCTGCCCCAGGCGAGGATGCTGCCATGTCAATCTGCCTGTTGACCTCCTCCAGCATCGTCGCTTTCACCAGGCCTTTCAAGTTGCCTTTTACACCATTGATATAGTTCCTGGACTCTTGCTCCGAGTCAATCTCCAGTACATCGAGATTCCGGGTGGCATTTTCAATTTTTCCTCCACGGAAGTTTCGATGGAATAGATCCCCTGTATTATGGGCGGGATCGGTTGAAACCAGCAGAATCCTTTTCCCTTTTTGCGCAAGTAAGAGCGCCATGGCTGCAGATGTTGTACTTTTGCCAACACCGCCTTTTCCACCGATAAAATAAATCTTCTTGTCCAGCATCGCCATATCAGTTCCTCCTAACAGCAGCGTATTCCTTCGAGCGGGGATTTTTCCATTCCGGCCCGCAAATGCCAATCATGAAAACGCTCGATGATGACAGGGTAGAGTTCAAGTGTATAGTAAAATGCCGGGTTGGGCAGGCCAAGCATCTCTGAAAAGCATAGCAGCATAAACAGGTCTTCTTCATCTCTCAATTCACGTGCTATTTCGGTCCTGTGCGGCTGCCTGAGAATCTCATCATAGACAGCTATAGCACGCTTGAATTGTTCGTAAAAACCCATCATGATTACCTCTCTTTCTAAAAATGACAATAGAGACCGGTCGCCCGGCCTCCATTTCATTACATTTCCTTGCTTAATGGCGGTGGATTATTCCTGCTGAAGGCTGCGATTGCCTCGATGATGATCCAGAAGACAAATATCAGGATCAGTCCGCCGATCCCAAAGAGCAGCATATTCAGCTCGCCGTCCCCATATCCAGACCACTGGAAAACGACTTGCTGAATCATAGCCCAGAGTGTCATGAAGAAAACGAACACCATTGGGATGAAGGTAACAAGATAATTCCTTCCCTGACGCTTCAGCCAGATGGAAACAAGCAGAAGGCTTACACCTGCCAATAGCTGGTTGCTTGTTCCGAATAGCGGCCACAACAGGTATCCGCCAGAACCGAATCCATTAGGACCTTTTGGCAATAGTACAAGCGCTGCACTGGAAACAACTGCGACAGTTGTCGCTACATGGGTTTTAGTCAAAGCCTGGACATTGTATTCGCTTCCGATCTCAGCAATGATATAACGCATCAATCTGACTGAAGTATCCAAAGTTGTAGCGGCAAAGCTGACAACAATGATGGAAACAATTGTCCTTGCAATGTCCGCAGGAATCCAGATGCCAGTCGCAAGCTGGGCAGCACCATTGATGAAGTTGCCAAGACCGCCTGAGCTTGCAGCCGCAAAGCTTGAATACGCAGCAGTAAAATCAGCTTTTGTCGCAAATACAGTGACAACCGCTATGATGGCGATCAGTGCAAGAACCCCTTCCCCAACTGCACCAAGATAACCAACAAAACGGGCATCTGTTTCTTTTTCCAACTGCTTGGAGGAAGTCCCCGAAGAAACAAGTCCATGGAAACCGGAAATCGCTCCGCAGGCTATTGTGATGAACAATAGCGGGAACCAGGAAACATCAGTAGCCGCAGCATTCATCGCCGGAGCTGTAACCTCAGGCTGAAGGAAGACTAACCCAGCATATAAAATGAATAAACCTACAACCAACTGGTGTGAATTGATATAATCACGAGGCTGAAGGAGCTTCCAGACCGGCAGTGTTGAAGCAATGTACACATAAACCATCAACACAATAATCCAGACTAAGAATGCCATTGATACACCACTCAGGCCGAACATGACGGTGTTATCCGCTCCGCCAAAGTATTTCACAAGATCAATCTGCAATGCCGGAACACGGCTGGCCAGGATTGCGGCACCATACATGACCGCAAGTGCAACCAATGAAGGCAGAAGCATCCCTTTTTTCTTTTTATAAACAGCATAGCCAATCCAGATTGCGAGCGGGATTTGCAGGAATACGGACAGGACGCTTGCCGGGAAGTTGATAAATAAGTTCGCGATGACCCATGCAAAAACGGCGTTGACCATCAAAACAAGTATTAAAATAATGAATAAGAACATGATTTTCGCACGTTTGCCAATCAGCTTATTTGTGATGGTACCTACTGACTGTCCCTTATTTCTGACTGACAGGACAAGAGTTCCGAAGTCATGGACACCTGCCGCGAATACCGTCCCCAAAGTAACCCACAGGAATGCAGGAAGCCATCCCCAATATACAGCGATCGCTGGCCCGACAATCGGTGCAGCTCCGGCAACAGAGGTAAAATGGTGGCCCCATAAGATCATTTTCTTCGTTGGGACAAAATCCACCCCATCCGAATACTGGTGTGCCGGTGTAACATAGTTAGGATCGAGACGGTAAATCTTTTCTGCTACCCACTTGGAATAGAAGCGATAGCCAATCGCAAAGACAATCATTCCGATCACTGCTAACCATAAAGAATTCATTTTTATAAACCTCCTTTTTTATGAGTTGGTATTACAACTTAATAATAAAAATATATTGCTGGATTAGTCAATAAATTCTGACTACTTTTCTTGAAATCCCGTATTCATCCTTTCACTCTTAGGTCATAAATATTTCCCAACATCCAGATTCGACATTTTTAGACTTAGTTGTTGAAATGTTCAGACTATTAGAGTATAAATATGATAATCTACTAATTCCTATTAGATAGAATTTGATTTTAGGAGGAGTTTATTTGAAGAAGAAAGTCGTTTCCTTAAGTTTGACAGCAAGCCTTGCAATCAGCGGATTGATTGCTGCAACCGGCTTTGCCGCCCCATCAGCAGATTCACCATCCAAGAAGTTTACGAAAAGCCATGGCGCACCTGAATTTGTTGCCGGCAAGCTGACAAATCCATCAGAGAAAGCAGCAAAGGATATTGTCCTTGGGTATCTGAAAGCTTCGAAAGGAAAATACAATCTGAGCACAAATGATAGTTTCGTTGTTACATCTCAGGAAGCAGACAAGCTTGGCGGAGATGTTGTCCGCCTGCAGCAGGTCTATAATGGTGTTCCTGTCTGGGGAGCAACACAGGCTGCCAGAGTTGACGAAAACGGCGTTCTTAAAGTTTTTAGCGGAACTGTCAGCAAGGGACTGGGCGACAAGCTTGTAAAAGTCTCCAGCAAAAAATCTCAGAGAGATGCAATTGCTTCAGCAGAAGCGGATTTAGGCCATAAGCCTGATTATGAAGTAACGCCAACGGCTGAATTGGTCGTTTACCCTGGTGAAGATCAAGCAGTATACGCTTACCATGTCACGTTGAATTTCCTGAGTCCTGAACCAGGCAATTACCAGTACTTTATTAACGCTGTTACAGGTGAAATTATTAATAAATACAACGCCATTCATACTGCTAGCAAAAACAATCCTTCCTTAAACGGAACAGATACGGTTGGATCAGGTGTCGGAGTGCTGGGTGACACGAAGTCGTTGAACACGCTTCTTTCAAATGGCTCTTACTATTTACAGGACAATACTCGCGGAAATGGTGTGTTCACTTACGATGCCAAGAACCGCCAGAGAACGCCAGGTTCCCTCTGGGTAGATGCGGATAATAACCTGAACGCTGCTTATGATGGGGCTGCAGTAGATGCACACTACTATGCAGGTCTCACCTATGACTACTATAAAAACACTTTTGGCCGTAATTCATATGACAACAATGGCGCAGCGCTGAAGTCGACCGTCCATTACGGCAGAAGCTATAACAATGCATTCTGGAATGGCCAGCAAATGGTATATGGCGATGGTGATGGCACTACATTCATCCCCCTTTCCGGCGGTCTTGATGTCGTGGCGCATGAACTGACTCACGCTGTGACGGATTTCAGTTCGGACCTGGTTTACCAGTATGAATCAGGTGCATTGAACGAAGCGATTTCTGATATCTTCGGCACACTTGCTGAATTCCATGACAACAATGATCCTGATTTTGAAATCGGCGAAGACATCTACACACCAAATACAGCCGGAGATGCCCTTCGTTCCATGAGCGATCCTACTAAATACGGCGACCCTGATCACTACTCCAAGCGTTACACTGGAACTTCCGACAATGGCGGCGTCCACATTAACAGCGGAATCATCAATAAAGCTGCCTACCTTCTGAGTGAAGGCGGTTCACATTATGGAGTAACGGTCCCTGGAGTCGGTACAGATAAAATGGGAGCGATCTTCTACCGTGCAAACACAGTGTATTATACTTCTTCCACGAATTTCAGCCAGGCACGGGCAGGAACAGTACAAGCAGCAAAAGACCTGTACGGTTCAGCTTCGGCAGAGGTTGATGCTGTCAATAAAGCATTTGATGCTGTAGGAATATATTAATAGCTTTATATTTAGTCAGACTGGCTCATTTATTCTTGTGAGCCAGTTTTTGTATGCTGCTGCTCCCCCGCTTTCAAGTCGGAATCTTGACAGCTTTGGCCTCTTATCAAGAAAAGCTGTCATAAAACCAACGGAATCTTGACAGCTTTGGCTTCGGATCATGAAAAGCTGTCACAAAACCAACAGAATCTTGACAGGTTTGACTTCGAATTAAGAAAAGCTGTCACAAAAGCAACGGAATCTTGACAGCTTTGGCTTCGGATCATGAAAAGCTGTCACAAAACCAGCGGAATCTTGACAGCTTTGACCTCGGAACCAGAAAAGCTGTCACAAAACCAGCGGAATCTTGACAGCTTTGACCTCGGAACCAGAAAAGATGTCACAAAACCAGCGGAATCTTGACAGCTTTGCCCTTGGAACCAGAAAAACTGTCACAATACCAACAGCTTCTTGATAGCTTAGGACCCGCACTATGAAAAGCTGACAAAATAGAATTACTAGTCCATGGCAGATACTTATATTAATCTGACACCGTATGAATCTTCTGCATAATTACTTCACCGCTTTAATAAAATGATTGACATTCTAAAATATCAGATGTAATATTTAGAGAAATTTAATAATTCAATAATATGAAATCTTATCCAGAGAAGCTGAGGGTCTGGCCCTGTGAAGCTTCAGCAACCTTCAACTATTTTTTTGTTGAAAAGGTGCTAATTCCAGCAAGTTTTTAAAACTTGGCAGATAAGAAGAATGGCTATCAACTGTAAAAGTCTTCTTCTTAAGAAGGCTTTTTTGTTTTATTAGGGACTTCCCGCACTGACTTTCTGGATCTTTGTGGATTTTGTCTGTTTTAAGTTGAAAATATCTTCTTTACCAATAAAACAAAAATTGCCGTCTGACTACAATCAATAGGAGTGAATAAATTGGCAGAAATCGATACAAAGCTAGCACAGCTCGGCAACAGGAGTGAATCATCTACAGGTGCGGTCAATCCACCAATCTATTTAACCACAGCCTACCGCCACGAAGGCATTGGGCAATCCAGCGGCTATGATTATGTCCGAACGGGCAATCCTACTCGCGAAATCCTTGAAAAGGCGATTGCAGACCTGGAGGATGGCGACCGCGGTTTTGCTTGCAGCTCCGGAATGGCCGCAATCTGGACAGTTCTTTCTTTATTCGAACACGGTGATGAATGGATTGTTTCAAAGGATCTATACGGGGGAACTTACCGTCTTTTGGAGCAGGGTTTCAAAAAGTGGGGATTAAATAGTACATATGCTGACATGGCCGATCTAAACGAAATCAAATCTGCAATCAATCATAGGACTAAGGCTCTTTTTGTAGAAACGCCGACAAACCCGCTGATGGAGCAGGCAGATATTGAAGCCATCGCAAATATCGCAAAAGAGAGCGGCATTTTGCTGATTGTCGATAATACCTTCTACACTCCCCTTCTGCAAAAACCATTGGCATTAGGTGCGGATATCGTGATCCACAGTGCAACTAAATATCTTGGAGGCCACAATGATGTCCTGGCAGGGCTCATCGTTGCCAGGGGCCAGCAGATATGCGATTCCCTCTCCCTTCATCATAATGGCGGGGGTGCTGTGTTAAGTCCTTTCGATTCCTGGCTGCTCATCCGCGGGATGAAAACCCTGGCATTGAGGATGGAACGCCACGAGCAAAATGCCAGGGTGCTGGTGGATTATTTACAGAATCATCTTGCAGTGAAGGATGTCTTGTATCCAGGCAGAGGCGGAATGATTTCTTTCAGGGTACACTCTCCTGCCATGGTCAATCCGTTTCTAAAAAGGCTTTCAACCATTACTTTTGCAGAAAGCCTTGGTGGCGTCGAAAGCTTCATTACCTACCCTGCGACTCAGACACATGCTGATATCCCAGCTGAAATTCGCGAACAAACCGGGGTTTGTGACCGACTGCTTCGATTTTCTGTAGGGATTGAAAATGTTGCAGATCTGATAAAAGATTTGGATGCAGCTTTCCAAAAGGCAAGCCAGGAGGCAGAAGCAATATGAGCAGATATACATTCGAAACCCATCTGCTCCATAACAAGCATAAGTTCGATCCTGCAACCGGTGGAGTAAGCGTACCGATCCAGCACGCCTCAACCTTCCACCAGCCGTCGGCAGATAAATTTGGAAAATATGATTACAGCCGCAGTCTTAATCCTACCAGAGAGGCACTTGAAGAAATAATCGCCGAGCTGGAAGGCGGTGTCCGGGGTTTTGCTTTTTCTTCCGGGATGGCGGCCATCTCAACTGCCTTTTTGCTTCTTTCTCAAGGTGATCACGTGGTCGTAACCGAGGATGTTTATGGCGGTACTTACCGGATGGTTACACAGGTACTGAACCGTTTTGGTATTGAGCACACTTTTGTGGATATGACCGACCTCGAAGCGGTGGAGCATGCGATTAGGCCAAACACTGCGTTGCTATATGCAGAAACACCTTCCAATCCGTTATTGAAGGTCACTGACATAAATGCTGTCAGCGAAATTGCAAAGAAACACGGCGCTCTTACCTTTGTCGACAACACATTCATGACTCCCTACTTGCAGCGTCCGCTTGAACTTGGAGCTGATATTGTCCTTCACAGCGCCACAAAGTTTCTGTCCGGCCACAGTGACACTGTTGCGGGTCTCGCGGTAGTCAAGGATGAAGAACTGGCAAACAGGCTTTATTCCCTGCAGAACTCTTTCGGGGCGGTCCTTGGAGTACAGGATGCGTGGCTTGTCATGAGAGGTATCAAGACCTTGTCTGTCAGAATGAACCAATCTCAGGAAAGCGCAAAGAAAGTCGCTGGATTTTTAAAGAAACAGCCTTTAATCAAGAATGTCTTTTACCCTGGCCTTGCGGATCATCCGCAGTCGGACCTTCAGATTCAGCAGGCATATGGACCCGGAGCGGTACTGTCCTTTGAGCTTAAGGATGCAGAGGCTTTAACCAGATTCATTGAACAAGTGAAACTCCCAGTTTTTGCAGTCAGCCTTGGAGCGGTAGAATCCATCCTCTCCTACCCGGCAAAAATGTCACATGCGGCCATGCCGCAGGAAGAACGGGAAAGGCGCGGAATCACTGACGGCCTCCTTCGACTATCTGTCGGGCTGGAAAATGCCGCCGATTTGATCGCGGACTTTGAGCAAGCTTTGAATTACATAGGAACTTTAGCAGCACAAAAGGAGGAAGTCTGATGAGTATCCTGAAACGCCTGGAAAATGAAATTTTAATTGCTGATGGAGCAATTGGCACTCTCCTCCATTCTTATGGAGCCGGAACCTGTTTTGAAGAGTTGAACATCTCACATCCTGATGACATCATACGGATCCATAAAGCTTATATAAATGCCTGTGCCGATCTTATCCAGACGAACACATATGCCGCCAATTATATAAAACTTGAAAGATATGGACTTGAGGATCAGGTGAAAGAGATTAATAGTGCCGCAGTAAGACTCGCCCGCCAGGCAGCAGGCACCGATGCATATGTCCTCGGAACGATTGGCGGAAACCGGGGAATTAGGCCTTCCGCCATCCCGATTGAGGAAATCAAAAGAAGCTTCAGGGAGCAGCTCTACTGTCTTCTCCTTGAAGGTGTGGATGGTCTCTTGCTTGAGACATTTTATGATATGGAAGAAATCGAGACGGTGCTTGAGATTGCCCGAAAGGAGACTGACCTGCCAATCATCGCCCAGGTATCCCTCCAGGAAATTGGAATCATGCAGGACCAGACCCCGCTTCAGGAGGTTTTCAATAGACTAGAGGATCTCGGCGCTGATCTTGTGGGTCTGAATTGCAGACTTGGTCCCCATCATATGATTTCCAGTCTTGAGCAGATAGAGCTGCCTTCAAAGGCATTCCTTTCCGCCTATCCCAATGCCGGGTTACCTGCTTACACAGATGGTAAATTCCATTATGAGGGCAATCCTGAGTACTTCGGCAAGTCTGCCCGCAGCTTCCGTGACCAGGGTGTCAGGCTGATTGGAGGATGCTGCGGAACGACTCCTGAACATATTAAAGCCTTTGCTGATGAGCTAAAAGGATTGCCTCCAGTGTTGGATAAGAAAATCCCTGCAAAGAAGCCAAAAATTGTGGTCACACCCGCTGACGTAAAAAGGCCTTTAGCGGCACTGCATCAAGTAGTGAAAGAACGGCCCTCTGTGATCGTTGAACTTGATTCACCGCGTAAGCTGGATACAACTCGGTTTTTTGAAGGAGCAAAGGCACTAAAAGATACAGGTATCGACGCCCTTACCCTGGCTGACAATTCACTTGCTTCACCTAGAATTTCAAATGCAGCGATCGGCCATCTGGTAAAAGAAAAAATCGGTTTGCGACCACTTGTACATTTAACTTGCCGTGACAGGAACATCATTGGTCTTCAGTCACATTTAATGGGCTTGCATACACTAGGGCTGCATGACGTGTTAGCCGTAACGGGCGACCCTGCCCGTGTCGGTGATTTTCCTGGTGCTTCGTCTGTTTTTGATGTCTCATCCTTCGAGCTAATAGAGATGATCAAGCAGTTTAATGAAGGTCTCTCCTATTCTGGAAAGGATTTAGGACAAAAAGGTGCTTTCTCTATTGGTGCTGCCTTTAATCCAAATGTCCGTTCCATCGAAAAGGCTGTCCTGAGGATGGAAAAGAAAATACGCGCTGGTGCAGATTATTTCATCACCCAGCCTGTTTACTCCGAAAAAATGCTTTTGGAGGTCCATGAAGCAACAAAGCATATTGATGCCCCTGTTTATATCGGACTAATGCCGCTAACGAGCAGCAGAAATGCTGAATTCCTTCATAATGAAGTTCCCGGCATCAAGATTTCACAGGAAATCCTTGATATCATGGCGAAATTCAATAATGAACCGGTGCAATCGAAAAAGGAAGGCATCGCGATTACAAAAGGTTTGATTGAGGCTGCAGCAGTACTGTTTAACGGAATCTATATCATCACACCTTTTATGAATTATGAGATGAGTGTCGAGTTATCGAGCTACGCTAATGAATACAGCAGCCTTCTAAAGAGGAGGAAACAGAATGTCAACCTTGTTAACTGAACAGATGAAGAAAAAAATCCTGATCATGGACGGAGCGATGGGAACGATGCTCCAGCAGGCAGACTTGACCCCCGCAGATTTTGGCGGTGAAGAATATGATGGCTGTAATGAAATTCTGAATATAACTGTGCCGGAAGTAATTGAAAAGATTCATCGTGAATACTTCGAAGCCGGTGCTGATATCGTCGAGACCAATACTTTTGGAGCTACGAGTCTGGTCCTTGATGAATATGATCTCGGCCATAGAGCTTACGAAATCAACAAAGAAGCCGCACTTATTGCCAGGAAAGCGGCCGATGAGGCATCCGCTCCCTCCCAGCCCCGATTTGTGGCTGGTTCAATGGGACCGACAACTAAAACGTTGAGCGTGACTGGGGGTTCAACCTTTGAAGAGATGTCAGCTTCCTATGAGGAACAGGCTCTTGGACTGATCGATGGCAATGTCGATTTGCTTTTGCTCGAAACGAGCCAGGATTTGCTGAACGTTAAAGCGGCTTATACAGGAATCCAGCGTGCATTCCAAAAAAGTGGCAAGGAGCTCCCTCTCATGATTTCTGCCACAATTGAACCCATGGGCACGACACTTGCCGGCCAATCAATCGAAGCATTTTATATTTCAGTCCAGCACATGAATCCGATCGCGATTGGATTGAATTGCGCAACCGGACCGGAATTCATGCAGGAGCATTTGCGCTCCCTGTCCTCCCTTTCGACTTCTGCTGTCAGCTGCTATCCGAACGCTGGACTGCCTGATGAGGAAGGTCAATATCATGAAACGCCTGACACGCTCGCCCAGAAGCTTTCCGATTTTGCCCGTGAAGGCTGGCTGAACATTGTCGGAGGCTGCTGTGGGACGACACCTGCACATATAAAGGCAATTTCGGAAAAAATGCAAGAGCGCCTGCCAAGGCAGACGGAAGAAAACAATCTGCATATGGTTTCTGGGATTGAGCCTTTCATCTATGATGATCCAACACTAAGGCCGATTATGGTTGGTGAGCGGACGAACGTTATCGGTTCCAGAAAATTCAAACGTCTGATCTCAGAAGGCAAACTGGAAGAAGCAGCTGAGGTTGCAAGGGCTCAGGTTAGAAATGGAGCACACGTCATCGATATCTGCCTGGCTGACCCGGACCGGGATGAGCTTCAAGATATGGAAGGATTCATACAGGAAGTTGTTAAGAAAGTGAAGGCTCCACTCGTTATAGACTCTACAGATGATGAAGTAATCGAAAAAGCTCTGAGTTATTCACAGGGTAAAGCAATCATCAATTCCATCAATCTGGAAGATGGCGAAGAACGGTTCGAGTCAGTGGCACGCCTTATCCATAAATATGGTGCTGCTGTAGTCGTCGGAACGATTGACGAAGAAGGAATGGGTGTTTCCGCTGAAAGAAAATTGGTAATAGCCAAACGTTCATATGACCTGCTTGTCAACAAATATAAAGTTCCTGCACAGGACTTGATTTTTGATCCGCTCGTCTTCCCTGTCGGCACCGGGGATGAACAATATATTGGGTCCGCCAAGGCAACCGTAGATGGCATCAGGCTGATCAAGGAGACTTTCCCTGAAACACAAACGATTCTTGGCATCAGCAATGTTTCCTTTGGCCTCCCTCCTGTCGGCCGTGAGGTGTTAAATTCAGTATTTCTTTATCATTGCACCCAGGCAGGTCTTGATTACGCAATCGTGAATACAGAAAAGCTTGAGCGATTTGCCTCGATAAGTCCGGAAGAAGTTAAAATGGCTGAAGAGTTGTTATTCAGTACAACTGATAAGACACTTGCGGAATTCACCGATTTTTACCGGGATAAAAAGAAGGAAACAAAAAGCGCACTGCCTGATATGACACTTGAAGAACGACTTGCCTACTATGTAGTTGAAGGAACAAAAGAAGGCCTTCAGCAAGACCTTGACATGGCACTGGGGACTTACCCTGCACCGCTGGATATTATCAATGGTCCATTGATGGACGGGATGAAAGAAGTTGGCAGGCTTTTCAATGACAACCAGTTGATTGTCGCCGAGGTCCTTCAGAGTGCAGAGGTCATGAAGGCCGCTGTGTCCCATTTGGAGCCTCATATGGAGAAAAATGATTCAACGGCAGCAAAGGGGAAGGTACTCCTCGCGACTGTAAAGGGTGATGTCCATGATATTGGCAAAAACCTGGTGGATATTATCCTCAGCAATAATGGTTATGATGTTGTCGATCTAGGAATCAAGGTGACACCAACTGCTCTGATTGAGGCGATTAAAAAGGAAAAACCAAATATCGTTGGCCTTTCAGGACTTCTTGTTAAATCTGCACAGCAGATGGTGCTGACTGCCCATGATATGAAGCAAGCAGGGATCGACACTCCTATCCTTGTGGGCGGCGCTGCATTATCAAGGAAATTCACTGATACTAAAATCGCTAAAGAGTATGACGGACTTGTTTTATATGCAAAAGATGCGATGAACGGGCTGTCGATCGCGAATCAACTGCAGGAGCCGGATGGGTACGAACAATTTTTAACAGAACAAAAGGCTAAGCAAGAAGCAGCGATGAATAAGCAGGACTATACGACAACGGGCAAAACTTCTGCCACAACCGTTTTAGAACGTCCAAAGGTAACAGCAAAAGCACCGGTATTCATCCCGCAGGATACAAAGAGGCACCTTGTAAAATCCTACTCCCTGTCCCATATTGAGCCCTATATAAACCAGCAAATGCTTCTGGGGCATCACCTTGGACTAAAGGGAAAGGTAGAAAGACTGCTTGCTGAGGGGAATGAAAAAGCTGTCAAGCTTCAGGAAGTCGTTCAATCTCTTATAAAGGAAGCCAAGGCAAAGAAGTGGATCAAACCTGCTTCCGTTTATCAGTTCTTCCCTGCCCAGTCAGAGGGAAATAGGCTTTATATATTTAATCCTGAACAACCAGATGAAACCCTTGAAACCTTTGATTTTCCAAGGCAAGAGGTTGCTCCTGGACTATGCCTTGCAGATTACGTCCGCCCTGTCAGTGGTTCCGAAAAGGATTACATCGGAATGTTCGCAGTCACAGCAGGTGCAGGCATTCGCCAGGCGGCAGAACAGCTGAAAAACGAAGGAAGATTCCTGGAAAGCCATGCCCTCCAGGCACTTGCTCTAGAAAGTGCAGAAGGATTCGCGGAATTGATTCATCGTCAAATCCGTGATCGATGGGGATTCCCGGACACACCGGATATGACAATGAAGGACCGTTTCGCCGCCAAGTATCAAGGTCAGCGCTTCTCATTCGGATACCCTGCTTGTCCAGATTTGGAAGATCAAAAAAAGCTTTTCAACTTGATCAAGCCAGAAGATATCGGAATTAATTTGACCGAAGGATTCATGATGGAACCAGAGGCATCGGTTACGGCTATTGTCTTCTCACATCCGGATGCAAGGTATTTCAATGTATTAAAGAATTAGGAGATTGAATATTTCAGCAAGAGGGATATCCCCTCTTGCTTTTTCTGTTTAAGAGGAAACTTCTGAACATTTATCCTATCGGCCATCAACATACAATGGATAAACTCGAAAATAGCATTCTCTCCTTATTTATATACTCTTTAAGTCTTTCTAAAAACCATAGTGTATAATTCCTAGCATATGAACCTTTTATGTCCTCTAAATCGTCTAAATATGAGCAAAATGAATAGAGGTGGAAAGTTGGAGCCTGGCAGAAGAATAATAACTAATGAGGAATTATTGGAGATGTTGGTTGATCAATATTCAGAACGTGTGAAACGATTGGCATATACGTATGTAAAAAGCTGGCAAGCCGCTGAGGATATTACCCAGGAAGTGTTCATTTCCTGCTATAAGAATCTGGATTCATTCCGGATCGAGAGTTCATATAAAACTTGGTTATTTAAAATTACTGTGAATAAATCCAAGGATTACTTAAAAAGCAAATGGTATAGATCGATTGTTCCTTTTGATTTCAACTGGTCCTTGTTTTCTGGAATGAAAGCATCGCCAGAAGATGAAGTCATAGAAAAAAATGATGAATACATTCTTTCAGAGAAGGTGCTAAGGCTGCCAGCAAAATATCGTGAGGTCATTATTTTATACTATTACGAGGATTTAAACATCCGAGAAATAAGTGAGTTGAGTAATATAAACTTAGATACTGTCAAAACAAGATTAAGGCGTGCCAAATCATTGCTTCGTAAAATGTACGAAGGGGTTGAACTGGATGGAGAATAAATTAAAAAATTTGCGTTCGAGCATGAATCATACTGTCTTAAAGAACGGCCGTATGAGTCAAGCAGAAAAAAAGCGTATATCAGAACAAGCAATCAATAAAAGCTATTCACAGAAAAATAAGAATTTGATTGGTCCTCTTCTTTCAGTAGCAGTAACGTTTGTTTTCTTACTCACTATTGGTTCATTCACATATTATAATCTTTTTCCGGATAACCGTTCGGCAGAAACATCTCCTTCCCTCAGACCTGCGGATGAAACAACCAGAGAAACTGCAAATATAGCAAGTGAAAAAGATCAGCTCACCCAAGGGTCAGGTGTGAAAGAATGGAAAGATGTAACTGTCCTTGAACAAGGAGCAAATTATGATATGCCGACCAATGCAAGGGCTTATATCGCAAGTGCTAATAGATCAATCCAAACAAAGCCCGCTGCTGATTCCAAACTAACTCAAAGAGGCTATGATGATATGTACTATTATTATTTAGAGTCAATGTCTGTGCAAAATGGACTAAATATAATAAAAGTCCAAGGAACAGATATAGAAAAAGACTTTAATAATCTATATAGCTTGACTATCATAATCCAAGAGGAACAAGGAAAGCGGTTAGATGGCGTCAATATCGAAGGTGTCAGCAAATTTGATGCCCATAAATACTGGAAGGAACCTTCAGAAGAAATGAGTCAGTCAGTTGTATATTTACAAAAATTACTGAATGACCTCGATATGACGATCAATCACGACGGAAAAGGAGAAATTCATGGATTCTCCTACCAAGGTGATGGCGACAAAACAGCCGAGCTGCAGAATTTTATTGATGTTTATTTCGGCTTTTAAAATTGGATAATTAAACTGTTTTTGACAAATATTATATTCATAATGAAATCCGGGAGGGTTTTTTATGGATTATCAAAATAACATGGAATTTGAAATTCGTCATGGCTTTTTGCCCAATATGTATAACTCAGACAGATTAAAGGTTTTAGAGGTTTCAAACAGCAGCGTAATCATCAAAATGAACAACGCGGAGAATCGAAGTGTTTTTCCGGTGGATAACTTTGATTATTGGATCAAACGTGGGCTATTGGTGAATGTAAATGAAAAGAGACGGACGTCCTAATAGAAAAACAGCGGCACAATATCAGCCGCTGTTTTCTTTAGTGATGCTAAACATGAAAACAATCCCTGAAGCCATCATCGCCAGTTTAAACGTTGAATGGGATCCTACCATCAAATCTGGTATCGGATAAGAGGTCGGAATGAACCAGAAGAACGAAAAATAGATCAGCGGCAGGGTTATGAAAATATTCTTATACCAGCTGAATTTCCATTTTCCATCCTTTTGGTATTCCTTCATAATTCCCGGAATTCCGAGATAAACACCCACAGGAAAATATAATATAACAGCAAGGATGCTCCAAGGATAGAGACTAAACGTCTCCCTTCCAATATTCTCAAAGCTTTGCTGAAGGTTACCAATAACAATCAGCAAAATGATAAAACCTGCCGTATACATTAAATATTTTATTACTTTGATTTATTCTCCCTCCTTAAAGAATTAATCCACTGAAACCTAGTAAGCT
>ENA-ORXC01001105-ORXC01001105.1-marine-metagenome-genome-assembly--contig:-NODE-1105-length-16676-cov-4.187240_pt1 | contig 16676 bp, 22 predicted proteins | sample MGYA00237865_ERZ511478 | MGnify/ENA metagenome assembly ERZ511478 | reverse complement strand
GTGGGTGGGTGGGTGGGACACCTCCGCGCTGACGCCGACCTGCCACCAGCGTCGCGTGCTTGAGGCGCCGCGGCTGGACACGCGCGGGGGCGGTGCACGGCGCCATCCCAGCAGCTCCTGGTCACGGTGCTGGCCGTGGGGGGGTGAAACGACCCGCGGGCCGTGGTCCATGCCCCGACAGAGGCGCGCAGTCGGCAAACCGCCACTGCGCCACGGCGGGGATGGCGCAGCCACGCCACGCCCCTGCCCCCGCGCCTCCTGCGCCCGCGCTGAGCACCTGCCGAAGCGCGTCGCAGCCCAAATCAGGCACCTCGAGATGGCTCCGCCGACGCAAGCGTTGTGCGGGTACAGCCAGCTCCTTCCTTGCCGGATAACAGGCGAAATTTCCCTGGTCTAATTTGGCCATGGCCGGCCCCTGACCTCTGGAGTATTGTTGATCCTCTGGCGAATACCGAGTTCTTCACAAACATCAACGAACTTTCAAGGTTTTCTATCGAAATCAGTACTTGTCCGACTGGGTTTACATCAGCACCAGAGCTGACAAGCAGGCGCCCGAAGCCTCGTCGTCACGCTCAGACACCGCCGCGGGTCGCTCTTGGCGACCTTGCCCAGCCGCCCCCCCTCCCCTTGGTCACGATGGAGACTTCTTCACCATCCCCCGCTGCTGCCCCCCCCCCCCCCCCCCCGCTGTCCTTCCGCCCACCCCCCCGCCCCTCCCTAGCAGGGCGGACATGGTCGGCCAAGCGGTCACCTTCCTCTCCGACCCGGCCGGGCGAGCCGCCGACCCGACCGCCGCTGTCCGCTTCCTCGCCGCCAAGGGTCTTCACCCCGCTGAAATGGCGGCGGCTTTTTCCCAAGCGGGGCTCCCCCCCCCACCCCCGCCGCCGGTGGTGGCGTACCCACCGCCGCCCCCGGCGGCGGGGGCGGCGGCGGCGGCGCATGGCACCGCGCCGCCCGGCGACGGCGGCGGGTCGTGGCGCTCGGCGGCGGTGGGTGGGGCCGTCGCCCTCGGCGCCTTTACGGCGCTGCGGGAGCTGGCCCGCCGCTACGTGGTGCCGCTCTACTTTCCCGACCTGGTGCCGTCGGGAGTCGCGGCGACGGTTGGGGGGGACGCCGGCCGCCACGGCAGTGGCGGCTGCACCGCCCCCGGCGGCGGCGCCAGGCTGCATGGCCGTCGTCGGAGGGGTACGGACGAGGGAAGCAGCTCTGACGGAGCTGGTGGCGGCAGTGGCGGCGGCGGCAGCGGGGAGCGCGGCCGCCGGCACCGGGACGGATCCGGCAGGGCCAGCTCGGACGGGGACGGTAGTTTGTCAGACGCGGCGCTGTCTCGTCGCCTCACCGACATGCGTGCTGAGTTGGACGAGCTCATGGCCACCGTCGCGCGGCGACAGCAACGACGACGGCGGCGGCGGCAGCAGGGCGGTACGGACCTGGTGTCGGGGACCCCCAACGGGTCGCGCGGCGGCGGCGACGACGGCGGCAGCGGCGGCGGGACGGGTGATGCCTCGCCCCCCCATTTAACTGTCGGCGTCGACGCGGGCGCCGTGTCCATTCCGGGCGTGGCGGCGGTGTGGGGTGGCGGCGACGCAGGCGTGGACGCTGACGGCGAGGAGGACGACGACTTTATGTCGATGGACCCGCCTGACGTTGCGGTTTTCACGTCCTCCCTCAACGCGTGGGGGCGGGGGGACACCTTCGGTGCCGCACCGGCCGTCTCTGGGGACGCAGACGGGGCCACGCCGGCGGCGTTGGGAGACGCGGACGGGGCCACGTCGGCAAACGGGGCGGGCTCGACAGCCGCCGTTGCAGTGGCGGGGGGGGATGGAGATGACGCTGCTGCGGCAGTGGCAGAGGAGGGCGCAAGCATTCAGGATGAAAATGCTCCCCCTGATGCCGCCGGGTAGCGGAACGGAGGGCGTCTTGGTGGTTGAGGGCACACCGCCCACGGCGTGGTGCTCCACTCCGTTGCGGTCGTGGTGGCGACATGCGGGCTCTTCCGTCCACATCAGTAATTACAGCGCATTATGTGGATTTGCTCCTTTTCCATCACTTCAATACACTCGTTGGACAGCAAGACCAATGGTATGGGTCTGCCTCTGGGACTGTCACCACCAGCATCGGGGCAGCTCCAGGCCCGTCCGCTGCCGCTACGACCACCCTCGTCGTCCGTCGCTGCCAAGATCGGCTAGCCCCGTGATCCACCGGACCCTTCCCGGCTCCGTCTCGTACCCGTGGTGGTGTGCAGCACTTGTTGCCCTGGTACCATGGACGCGTTGGGGCTCCTCCGGCCGGGCGCGTCTGTCAGCGGACTGCCTGCCGCGCACACCCCCGGCGCAGCGACGGGCTTTGCGCTCGGCGATCACGCGGGGCGGGCGCAGGCTGCATCGGCCGCCGAGCCTGGGGTGGTCGCTTCGACCGCGTCTGGACCGCTGCAGCGCCACTTTCAGCCATACCAGAACAATGGCGGGTACGTTTGGGCCGCGCGGGTCCGTGCGCGACCACACCCGCCCCGCGCTTCCTGGTCGTGGTGCCGCTCGGTGTTTGCGCTCTTGCGGGTGGTATTGCTTGGGCCGTCCATTTAGGCTGCTCGTCTGTGCAAGACTGGGCGGCAGCCCGATGGGGACTGGTCGATTGTGACTGCTGGCACTTTGCGCCGCTGGTCGTGCCAGGCGATGCCCAGACGTTCTGACATTTATCGTATCGCATATTGTCTGTGACCTCTGAATGCCCTGGTTTCACCGCTTCTAGGACTGTGCTGGCAGTGGCTGGCAAGGACTTCTGCGTCGTGGCCAGCGACACCCGCTTGGGTCTGGGATATTCCATCCCGTCGCGCAAGGTCTCCCGCATTCTGAAGATGTACGTTGCCAAGCTGCTGTTGAGAAGGGGTTGTCTGCGGTACCTGCTGGAGAGATGCGCTACGGCTCTTGTGGGGCACTCTTGTGTTGGGAGCTGGCAACCGTTAGTTTGCGCAGGGTAGCGCACTTACCGTTATCTACTTCTCGCTTGGTGTCTTGCACCCGCTTCCACCATGCTAATGTATCAACGTACCACAGGACGGACAAGGTCGTGCTGGCGTCGTCGGGCATGCAAGCAGATATGCTCACGCTCCACAAAACCCTGCGCATGCGGCTGGTCCAGTACCAGCAGACCCACCAAAAGGACATGTCCCTGACGGCGGCCAGCCAGATGCTGTCCAACATGCTGTACACCCGCCGCTTTTTCCCGTACTACACGTTCAACGTCCTGGGCGGCATTGACGAGAATGGTACGTTCCATCATGGTCCCGCCTTGTTTTTGATGGGACGAATGTGCTTTGCGCGAGTGCCATGCGCGATGTCCCTATGCTGCCTTGGTCGTGTACTCACGCAGCGGTTTTGTGCTGGGAAGCGTGTTTGTTGTTCCCCGATTTCTGTCGTCTGCATGTCGCGTCTATACTATGGAATTGGTTGGTCTTCTTGCAGGTGAGGGCTGGGCATACGGCTATGATGCCATCGGCTCGCACGAGAAGGTGTCGGCGGTCTGCTCGGGCACTGGCCAAACGCTCATCCAGCCGGTGCTAGACAACCAGATTGAGTTCAAGCAGCAGTGGGGTGCTCCTAAGGTCGACCTCTCTCTAGAGGCCACCGTGGAGCTGATCCGTGACGCCTTCACTTCGGCCGGGGAGCGCGACATCTACACGGGTGACTTCGTGGAGATTTGCAAGATTACCAAGGACGGCGTCGAGGTGGAGGAGTTCCAACTCAAGATGGACTAGAAACTCCTCAGGGGTTGGCTGGCTGAGTTGTGGGCCAGAGCAAGCGCACGGTGGTTTTTTGAGGTCCGGCGGATGGGGAAGGGCATCATGGCTGCTTCTTCATGTGTAAAGGCGTTCTCCTCTGTTTCTCTTTGTGGTGGCTCATTGGTGGACCTGCCGTCATAACAGGTCAGGAGTTCCCGAGGTTCTGCCATCAGTGCATGCCGCACGCGGAAGTGTATCAAGACCCGCTGTCCAAAACGAAGCAGCAGCACAGCCTGAGACGAACGACGCAGGCATGGCTGCGCCCAACAAAATGTACATGCTCCACTATGCAGCTTCTGACGACTTGGTCAACGCATCCGTTCTATAGCCACACGAGTGCCACCCGAAAAAAACCAAAAACCAACGACACCACAACGGGGCAAGACCACACAACACATCAGTACACCGCAGTTAGAGAGCAAACCAGAGGCGGGTCCAGGTTCCAGTCAAGCAAACTGCGCCCCACAGAAGCAGCAGCTGGCTGGTTGGAGCTGGCCCAAGTATCCAAACGTGAGCGTGTGAACGGACCACGTAGATGGCACCCATGGCGCGTACGACAGAGCGAAAAAGTCTGAAACGTACCCATCGGCCGCGTCGAGCGCCCGCAGCAAGTGCTTGACACGGTAGCGGAGCTTGGCATTGTCCTCGGCCAACGCCGCCACCTCCGCCTGATGCGCTTTCGCCACCGACACCATGTCGGCGCGTAGGTCCGACAGCTGCGGCAGCACCTCAGACAGCAGCACGTCGTGCTTGGGGCCCGGAGCCGCCGCCGCATCAGGAGCAGAGGTGGCATCTGCGGCGGCAGACGCCCCGTCCGCGACAGGTGCAGCCACACAAGTGTCGTTTCCTCTGGCCCCAGCCGCACCCACGTCCTCCAAGGCAATAACCCGCCGAGCTAGGGAAGCCACCACCCCCTCGGCCACCTCGATCCGGGAGAGGAGGCCAGGGTCATCCGAGACCCCGTTGGCAGCCGCCATCACAATGCACGTAAGCCTCAAAAGAGACGTTTTGGTGCCCACACGAGGACCCCAGGAACAGGGCAGAGAGTAGAGAGTTTCAGCAGTGTCGGGCTGTGTGATGAATGGCTGCACGGGATGACGGGGAAGACCAAGAAGGTCAGGTGTGACGTCGGCTCTCCTTCCCGGACTTGATCCGCGCACTCACAAATGGCAATACGCAGTGAAACCACCAGAAGATTACTGTAAGTCGACGTCCAGATGTGGGCTGAACGAATACGTCTTGGAGAAGCCGCCAGCCATAGTTCTCCAGTAGTTGATCCCACCAATTCCGCACCATGGTACGACGTCGACGTCGATGTCACCCCGAACTCGGTGGAGGCCGCCCCGAGGTGGACGACGTGCTCGGCACCGGAACGCTCCTGTTTTGCGGCCCCACTTCTTCTTGCTCCACGCCCCCGCGCACAATGCTGCGCCGCCTGTCTCTGCTGTCCCCCCGCCTGTGGGCGCCGCCAGCGTCTGAGGCGGCGGCGGGGCAGTCATGGGCAACGGCCCGCGCTAGCGTGGGTGTCTGCTCGGCGGGCGCCGGTGGGCCAGCGGGCTTGCGGTCGCTGAGCACCGCGTCTGTGGTCGGCGCGGGCCACCCTCTTCTCTCTTTGGCAGAGGCACCGCGTGTCAGTGGCGGCATCACCCGCCGGAGCATGGCCGTGGCGGCGTTTGAGCGGACGAAGAAGCACGCCAACATTGGGAGTATTGGCCACGTCGATCACGGTACGTGCGGTTGTGGCTGCTGCCGAGTGGGAGTGGGCCGTTACCAAAGGGCGGAGCTGGCCTGGCGTGCTGTGATCCATCTGGTGTGAACCATCGGAGCTCCAGACTGACCCTGACTCTTGTGCGGAGGCGCGCGTACGATTGGCGCTGGTGGTTGTTGAACTGCTGCAGGCAAGACGACTCTGACCTCGGCCATCACCAAGGTCCTGTCTGAGACCGGTGGTGCGACGTTTATCGACTATGGCAACATTGATAAGGTATGTTGGTTGCCCCGCTCACTTGCTGGTCAGGGCGCTCGTGTATTGCGGGTGTGCAACGTTGTCGCGCTGTGGCTCTTGCTGTGGAATGGCCTGGTGGTCTGACTTGTATCCCCGTGTCTATTGTATGTGCTGTACTTGTACGCCTCTTTTTTGTGCCTCACGCAGGCGCCAGAGGAGAAGGCGCGTGGTATCACCATCTCGACGGCGCACGTCGAGTACGAGACCGCCAACCGGCACTACGCCCATGTCGATTGCCCGGGTCACGCTGACTGTACGTTGTGCATCGCCACTAGTGCGGCACGTTTAGAGGCTGTGCCGTGGGAGACCTGCGTTTCTGTTGTGGACAACACATGCGGCATGCAGCTGTCAGAACTGCACGGACACGTGTAGATGCTGCGCCGGCCGCTGTACTCGCTTTGTTGGCGGTCAAGACTCTGACCATGTCGCCTGTTCACGTACTTTCCTCTTGTGGCTGGCACCGATTCTCTCATGCACTTGGCGTTTTTGCACGCGCAATGGCCCACAGATGTGAAGAACATGATCACTGGCGCGGCGCAGATGGACGGCGCCATCCTGGTCGTATCGGCGGTTGATGGTCCGATGCCCCAAACGCGCGAGCACATTCTGCTCGCCCGTCAAGTAGGCGTCCCCCACATCGTCGTCTTTCTCAACAAGGTCGACATGGTCGATGACTCGGAGCTGACGGACTTGGTCGAAATGGAGGTCCGTGAGCTCCTCTCCTTCTACAAGTTCCCGGGCGACGACATCCCCATCATCCGGGGTTCAGCGCTCAAGGCCATGAAGGGGGAGGACAATGAGATTGGACGCGACGCGGTGCTCTCCCTCATGGCGGCGGTCGACGAGTACATCCCCAACCCGACCCGCGACTTGGACCGCCCCTTCCTGATGCCCGTCGAGGACGTCTTCTCCATCCCCGGTCGCGGAACGGTGGTGACGGGCCGGGTGGAGCGGGGCATCGTCAAGCCCGGCGATGAGGTGGAGGTCCTCGGCCTGCGGGCGCCCATCAAGACGACGGTGACGGGCGTGGAGATGTTCAAAAAGTCCCTGACCTCGGGCGAAGCCGGCGACAATGTCGGCTGCCTCCTCCGCGGCCTGAAGCGCGATGACGTGACGCGCGGGCAGGTGCTGTGCAAGCCCGCCTCGGTCAAGACCTACACCAAGTTTGAGGCGGAGGTCTACTGCCTGACCAAGGAAGAGGGCGGCCGGCACAAGCCCTTCTTCTCCAACTACCAGCCGCAGTTTTACATCCGGACGGGTGACGTAACAGGCACTTTCAACCTGCCCGAGGGGAAGGAGATGGTCATGCCCGGGGACAATGTGACCGCGAGCGTAGAGTTGCTGACCCCGATTGCGATGGATGAGGGCCTCCGTTTTGCCGTCCGTGAGGGCGGTCGCACCGTCGCTGCGGGGGTGGTGAGCAAGCTCGTCAGCTGAGTGGGCGGGCCGCGTGAGGAGGCGTGATGCAACCCGCTTGTGTGGCGCGGCAGTGGCTGGGTGTATGGCTAGGTTCCAGCGGCAGCCAGGCATGCCTGCAGTCTCTTTGTACTCTCTTTCCATGCAGTTGCTTCAGGGGTGCAGCGCTCTGAGCATGGCAGGGACGATGACCCTGTCGACTGAGAAAGACGTTTTCTACATGTACTGAACAACTCCGACATGTGCATTGACCAACCAGAAGAGTTGATCCCATGGAGCAGCATGTATTGGCCAATCAGGAAAGAGGCTGGCGATCCCGACATCCGATGGTTTCTTTTTCCAAGTGTACGTTGTTGAGCATCGTGGGATGCTGAAGAAGGCGCGGCTGCCCTTCTTGCTGAGTTCTTTCTGATGAGCACCGAGCGCGGATGGTGTCGGGGCTAGAAAAGGCAGATACAGAAGAAGACAACGTACTTTTGCATTGGCCAACGACCAAGTCGACACGACCAATACAGGAAGGCGACCAAACTGTGCATGCCCACACGCCATCTATACAGGCCAACCCCCTCGCATATGTACGTCAACTCGCGCCCCAGAAGGGGTGGACAACCGTGGCGCCACACCAGAAGCAATCACCATTGACCGCAACACCTGGCTTAAACCGGCGGCACAGCACCCGGCGTCAGAATGATCTGCAGCGCGTGCAGGTTGGCCGGCACGTTGAGCAGGCGCTCGGCTTGGATGAGGATCGGGGTGTGGTTGGCCGAGAGTACCTCCACCATCATGCCGATGAAGAAGCCGAGCATCGCCGACCGCCCGACAATCCGCTCCGCGTACGGGGTGAAGCCGACGTTCGACCAAAACGTCTTGGGTGACACCTCTGCCTTGAAGTCCATGATCGTCGCTGGCCGCTTCTCCAGCTCCTTCATGTCGGCGCCCTTGCCGTCATTGGGGTCCGTGCGCATGACCACCCGGTGGGAGACGACCGCCGACGCGGGGCGGGGGGCGCGGGCCGAGCTCACAAAGGTCGACGACCGCAGCGTTGCCACCGTGGAGGGGGCGGCGGCCGCGCCTACGGCAAACGCCATCGGGGCCATGCTGTCCGTGGGCGGGGAGTGAGGTGTGTGGGAGAGAGCGAGGGTGTGGTGGATGCGATGGTGGGAGGGAGAGGGGGAGAGCAGACGATGCCAAGGCGTGCTGGGTAACTGGGGTGCAGACACGGAGCGACAGGAGCCAGCGTCGCTGCGGCATCTATCATGTCAAACGGTTGCGCCGGCAGTGCCCGCTGGTGCAACGCGGACAAGGGTAGCTGTCGGGCGGCTGTGGACTGCGCCAATGACGGCCGCTGCGCCACAGGGAGCGTCGGCTGCAAACGCCCAGCTGCACCAACCCGGGCCCCAGACCTGCAGGCACAGGCGACGGCGATCAAGACGCAGCGGGTGCTGTTGCGCACTTTGCTCCTTCCACGCCGGCCCGCAGCGCCACCGACGAGCCTGGTGTGGTTGCTAGGCTGGAAACGCCTTCAAGAGGCGTTCGAGTCAGTCTGCCATGGAACACGAGTGCCTTGGATGGGTAGAGTCCCTTCCGGACCCACATTTGTACCCACGGGTCTCGGCAATTGCTCCAGTTGCAGTCCGAATTAGTACCAATGCAAAATCGGCGAAACTCTCAATCACCTGGCCTCGACAGTTTTATTTTTGGCCGATATGAACAGAAGATAACGACAAAAGCATCAGAATCGGGCCAATGAGCGTACAGAAAAGTGCAGTGCACCAATCAGATCACGTTCAATTCTCGTCTTCTTTCTGTTCGTGCTGGCCGAAAATCGGAACACAGCAATACAACAGAGGCCACCCGCGCTATGGATGACATCGCACCTACTGCGCTTCGCGCTCTGCTCTTTCATTGAGTAGACCCGAAACCACTCATGTGTGAGGCTTCGACAAAGTATGGAGCTGATCGGAGCACCTGCCCCACGACTATCCCCAGTAAACGAGGTGACTGAAGTACACCAGCATCAAAAAAGGTTCGGTCCTTGCGTCGGCGTCGCTGCCGTGTGGCCTGATGGCATCCTGTTTGACCTGACTGACCACCTGAACGAGTCGTCAGCAGACCGCCCGTTCGCCTCATTAACACGTGATATCTGGGTCAACAAGGTGTGTGGCGGTCACAGTCGGACCGTCGCCCGGTCGCCGCGCAAGATGCCGCGGCAGCCGCCGCCGCATGCCGCCTGCCCCTCTCCCTCCCTCCATGCGTCGCTGTCGCGGGGATTCCATGGAAGCGGCGCCCAGGCTCGAACGTGCGCGTTTGTTTCTGCGCCGCCGCCCCTCGCCTGCCGCCCACGCGCCGCAACTGGCAGTGTTCGTCTTGCTCGTCGGCCGCCCCCCCCGCCGGATCCGCGGTGACGCACCATGCCCGCCGCCATCCGCTCCGCGTTGGCGGCCGGCAAGGCCCTCGCGGCTCGACCCGGCAAGGCCGCCACGCGGCGGCGCAAGGACGCCCACTCGTTTACGTTTGCGCTCCAGCCGGTCCGCCTGTCAGCCGTCGCGGCCGGGTCGTATCAACTCCGCTTTGTGCGGGGCGTCAAGGTGGCCTGCACCGCCGCCGTGGAGTTGACGGCCGCGGCGGAAGGGGGGGAGAGTGACTGGCCTGCCGACGGTGGCCGCATGGTGCTCCTCGTCACCTTGTACCGGGAGGATGGGGGCGGCGGCGACGACAACGACGCGGGCGGTGACGGGAGCGACGCGGGGGACAGCAGCAGCAGTCGAGGGCGCGTCTGCCGCAGCCGCGTGCGGCGGGAGGTCCATCCGCCAGCGAGCCCCGCGCCGGTGGCCGGCGGCTTTGACGCCAAGGATGCCAAGCTCAGCCTCCTCCGCGTGTGCGCCCGCACCCGCACCGAGTCGACGGTCGGCAAGGCGCATTTTGATCTCGCCGTCCACGCGCGCGTGCCGTCCGGAGTAACCCCCCTCGAGCTCCACCTGACGAACGGCATGGTCGTCGAGCTGTCGGTCGACTGCCGGCTCATGCCGCACACTGGGCGGGGGCGGATGGGGAGTGGCGGCAGCAGCGGCGGCAGCTCCCACCTCAGCAACCTCTCCATGGTCAGCGGCGTCTCCTCGACGGATAGCCGCAGGACACGCCAGAGCTCCCTCTCCCTCGACAGCGACGCATCGCTGGCCGCCGACGCGGAGGCGGTTGAAGCGGACGGCGATACGTGGCCGTCGGCGCGCAGGGGGGAGCGGTCCCGCTTTATCTACCGGTCGAGCACCAGAGGGGGGGGACGCCAGCGTGCGTTGCGCGCCGAAGCCGAAGCCACACGGCTGCGGTTGGAAGTAGCCACGTTGAGGGCCGAAGCGTCGGCGTTGCGAGCCGAGTTGTCCATGGCGAAGGGCGGCAGCGGCGGTGATACCGGTGACCGAGACGGCGGCAGAAGCGTCGACGATGGCGGTGGCGGCAACAGCAGCGGTGGCGGTCGGGGTGGGGGCGGTGGCCGCCTCTGGCGTTCCGCCCACGGCACAAGCCGTGGTGTCGATGGTGCGCCCCCGCTGCCCGGCGGCGTCACCCCCGAGCGCCTCCTCGCGGAGCTCCTCGACACCAAACTCATCCTCGCCACCGCCGTCGGTGACCGCCTGGCGCTCGAGTGGACGGTCGCCCAGGCGCGTCGTGACGATGCGCGGTTGGCGTCGACACTCGCGCTCCACGCGTCCCGCTTGGAAGTGCAGCTGGCGGGCGCCACTTATGCGCTCCATGAGCTCCGCTCGGGGTCGGGGCCGGAGTCGGGGTTTACGCCGGCGGTTATGGACGCGAACGAGGTCTTTTCAACATCCTCAAGGCATGGACCCATGTGCTCTACCAGTGAAAACGGGCCAAGACGGCCGTCAACGCTGGAGCGCGTATACGTTAGTGATGGAAGTAGCGATGATGAGCCATGAACGGCTGACCTGACCCTTTGGCCTCTCCTGGTGGCGCCACCGATAGACTAACTGGGGCCTGGAAGTGGCGGGAGTCGCGTTGCTCGTCCGTCCGCCGGTGGATATGCGAGCCGCCGCCGCCACCGCCGCCGTCACTCCCGCGCCACGTCGGTCGTGAGTGTAGCTCTGACGTGGGTCCCAGAGTGCATTGGTTGGGATCCTCTCTCGAGTAGTGACGGGAGGCCTCGCCCGTCAGGCGACCACCAGCTAAGATGGTGCGCGTTGTCGCCGCGACTGCTGGCACCGGCAGCCGCATCGCCCTCCCCCTGTGATTGCGGTCGCTCTGGGAAGACGGCCCGACGTGTCGGTGGGGTCTGCCAAACTAAGCTGCTTCGGCTGACGCGGGGTTCACCGGGAACACACCAACACCGCGATGCGGCTCCTCCAAACCCCACCCCTCCACCGACAGCCCGTGGGTGCCACCCCGGTTGGTCGCCACTCGTTGCCGCCGAATCCTCTTGGCTCGTGGCGCCCCTGCGGCCTCTCCCGGCTTCTACGATGGCAATTCCCCACCTCGTCGCTGCCTTTGCGGTCGTCGCCTTTTTGCTCTCCTAGCGTCGACGCCCGCGGCGACCATGGTTCTGGCCACGGGGAGAAGGGAAAGTCGGCCCGGTCGACACAGGAGGCGTGGTGGCGCTTCATCCGCCGATGCTCACATGTCTGGGGAAAGGGCATGCCCGCCGACCGTCTCCCAATGCGCTTGTCCGGTGCAATTGTACTTCTTCAGAGTGGGGCAACCTCCGCGTGCCGACGGGCTGCGAGGAAACAAGACGCACCGGCCGCGTCAGCTGCTAAGATGACAAAGACAAAAAGTAGAGGATTTCTGGAAAGGGGCGCCCACTGCTGCTAGCGGGCATGCGGAGGAAGCCGCCCCCCAAGGTCAGGGCCGCAACCGTGGCGCAGCTTCTGTCTCGAGCAAAAAGTGAGGGAACAGATGTATTGACCGCCGCTGCGGTAACGGCTGCCGTCCCCATCCGGACCCTACCCTCCCACCTCATACTCCACCCGTTGTCATCAGTCCACGGCGATCAAAGTCGCAATCTCCGTCGCCACCTGCTGACATCTCGACGACAATGGGGCGGCCAGCGCGACTGCCGCCGCCGCTCCGAGGGACATGGCCGCCTCGACCACTGCCTTGTCGTCGCCAGTCATCAGCGTGCCGAGAGCGACAGCGAGGCGAAAAGCCACCGGCTCCTCCTTCTCCGTCCGCAACCGCACAATCACCGCCTCGAGGACAGGCGCCCGGTCTGCCACGGGCGCACGCGACTCACTCAGAGCGACCGCGTAGTTGAGGAGCAGCGCTGCAAAAGTGTCCCGCGCGCGGGGCGCAGAGTCGGGCGCACCCGCGGCGCGGCCGAGCGCGGGCAGGATTTCGGCCTGCCGCGCGCGAACCGTGGAGCCGACCACCCGGTTGTGAAAGAGGTTGACGACAAACCGGCAGGCGAGCAGGGCCACCGCGCCGGGAGCCTTGGGCGCCGGCGCGTCGGTCATGGCGGCCGAGTCGACGGGGAAGGCGGTGGCGACGTGCCGCAGGATGTGCGTCAGGGCGACCCCATTGCGGCGACCAAAGAGGCACGCCGACCCCGACGGCGTCGCCACCAGAAGCCGCGCAATGTCCAACGCCGGAAACACGTGGGACGTCGGCCACTTGGCCAGGAGCGCCTCCACAGCCGCGCACTCCTCGTCGCTGACGACGCCCGCGCCGGGACCCGACGCGCGGATGCTGCTGCCGCCACCGAGCTTGGGCAGGAGCGACGTGTCGATCAGATCCATCTCCTCGTCGCTAATGCTCGCGCCGCCGAGGGCGGCGTGAAATTCAGCGAGCTTGGCACCAATCTTCCCCAGCTGATCGCTCGACGACAGCGTGATGATCCCGTCCGCGTGCGGAATGAGCTTACGCGGCGGTGGGGACGGCCGCGACGGCGCGGCCGGCGCGCCACCGCCGGGGATGTACCGCCCGCCCATCAACGGGTTACCGCTCGCCGTACCTCCGCCGCCCTGACCACCGCCACCACTCCCGGGAATGTATCTGCCACCCCCCGTGAGAGGGTCGCTCGATGTGGCCGACACCATCGTCGTGGCATCTACGCCGGCCTGGGACTCGATGAAGGTTGCGGTCTGGTCCAAAAACTCTTGACTGAGCTCATTGTCGTCGATGAACCGCTGGGCCGCCACGTATGTGTCCTCGCCGCGGTTGTAGCCCAGCTTGAGCTTGGGTTGCCCCTCAGCCACGTCCACGTCAAAGACATAATCATATCTGACACCCCTGACGGAACCGCCACTGCCGCTGCTGCTGCCTGCCCCGCCATCGCCGCCCGGGCCGTCGACAATGTCGCCGACCTTGCTCCACTTGCCGTCTGCTGCAGACCACATGTGGACTTCTGCACCGTCCCCGTCATCCCGCCGCACCATCTTGTTTTCCCCGTCCTTGACGCCTGGAACGGCAAGCGCTTCAGACGCGAGGGGCAGCTTCTTCGCGTCCACCCCACCAATGAGCTTGGTACTGACCTGGCGGGCGGCCACGGATGCCTCAAACACCTCGAGCGCGCCCGCCGCCGCCACGCGAGACGGGTCACGCGTGAAGAGCCGCGCCACGCCGTCCGAACACCCAGTGATGAGATCACCCGAATCGGAGAGGGCAACACTCCACACGCTCCCCGGATGGGTCACCGTTTGGACCGTCTGGAGTCGCAATGTGCGACCGTCGTCCCCAATAGTGAGGCCCGACACCCGCAAGGCATTGTCCTCCCCGCCGCTAATGACCGTCACAGCGCTGCGGTCGCCGCTGCCGGCCAGCACCCGCGCGTCGACGGTGTAGATGAAATTGCCGTCGTGCACATCCGAGGCCGTTGAAGAGAGCGTCAGCCCGCCAGACGGCTCGGACTTCCATAGCCGCGCGCTCGAATCGTTGGCCACTGAGATGACGCCACCAAATGGCAGAGCCGAGAGCGAGCGCACCACATCCGTGTGCCCGGAAACAGTGCTCGTACACTTGCCAGTGCTGGCGCTCCACAGCTTCAGCGTCCGGTCCGCGCTGCAGGTGACTACAGTTTCCGAGGATGGCAGCAGCAATGCATCCCACACAGCCGACTCGTGACCAGTCAGTGTCGAAATGCACTTCGCAGAGACGCCTGTATCACACCAACAAGCAAAAGCACAACAGGACAGAAGACAAGTAGAGAAGCAACGAAGTACGTCAGTGTCGTTGCTACGACGGACCAGACGAAACCCATTCACGACAATGGCACATATCGCTTCAAAACCCCCGTCCCACAGTCCAGTCGGCGTGAGCTCCACACAGACATCCAGACGACAAACGTACTGGGCTCCTCTGTGGACGCATCCAATTGCCACACCCGCGCCGTCTTGTCCCAAGATGACGACACCAGCTGGTTGCCCTCTGCAGCAGAAAGCGAACAGACGGCGTCCGTATGGCCTCGCAATGTAGTGAGACACTCCCCAGTCGACGGATCCCTGTTGGGCGGTGCAAAGAAATGAAATTCACACAGGAGGAGCACGCGAGATGGTGCAGCCGGGAGAAGGAGAGACGCGTCAGTAACCGCCTGTGAAAAACAACCAGAGCCGCCAATCTGCCCAATGCATCTGCACATAGCAGCGGTGTCGCACCTATCTACACAATCCGCTCTACAAGCTCCTGAACAATTACCGCAAAACGTACCAGATGCGAATGCTCTTATCAGACGACCCCGAAGCAAGCAGCGCCCGGCCATCGCAAGGCAGCAGCGCCAGCGACACCACGAAGTGGTCGTGCCCGTTAAGGAGTCGCGTCGGCTCGGCGGGCATGGAACCATCGGCTTGCGGCTCCCATACGCACACGGTAGCATCACGGGAGCCAGTCGCGAAGCCACCGCCCGGCAGCGCCACCACCGCCCGCACGTCCGAGGCGTGGCCGCGGAGCTCCGCCCGCAGCCGGTACGACACCAGGCCGGCGGGGCTCGAAGAGGACGACGCCATGAAAAAGCGGATGAACAGACCACAGCACCACGGAGGAGCTGCCAGTTGGGCCTGGGATGAGAAGCCAAGACGTGATGCGACGGCGGCCAAGCGAGGATCGAACGCGCAGCGACCAAGACAGATCGCGTGCTGGCAACTGGGCAGAGAAATAGACCGACTGCCAGTGACGACTCATGCTATCGTGGCATCAAGTGGATCTAACGCGGAGTTGATCACTGGTCCGGTTTCGTACTTGAGCTCGATGAAGATACAGTATCGGCAATAACAAGATTCTTGAACTGATGTTCAACTTCGTTGACGTGCTAGCCATTTCTCGACGGCCACTGTTGGTTAGACGGACACCTCTCTCCCAGCCCTTCACGGTCTTCGTGCCGAGCGGAGTAGTTCGGGACGTCGCCGAGGTTGCCATGGATGGGCCTCCCCTGTGCGGCCACGGAGCGTGGTACTGGTACAATCACCACCACGATAAGAAAGAGTAGGAGTGTCGTCACGTCTGGCCGTTAGCCGGGTCGTTCATTTTTTGTCGAGGGGTGGTGCCCTGCACCCCGCTCCCTCGGCCCTATCTGGTGCGGCTGTGGGGGCGACGAACATGGGGAGCCCGCTGCAGCAGGCGTCCGGCCGCCACAGCTAGCGGTGCGGCCGCCGTAGCGGGCGATACAGCCGCCGCAGCGTGCAATGTGGCCGCCGCAGTGGGCGGTGCGGCGAGGTTTGTACGACACAGGCGGGCAATGGGCAGGTGGCCTTGTCGATGGGGGTGAGGATGCAGGGCGCTGGTCGGATGGGCTCGCGCTGGAGCAGGCCCGTGTCTACTGCAAGATCCTCGATGGCGCCGCCGGTGGGATCGCGGCGGCAGCGAGCGACGCCGAGCAGACAAAATTCGGCTCTACAGCTGTGAAGCGCCGTGGAGACGGGCTGCTCTACGTTCTTGGCGTTCCAATGCCTTCCGCCCGCTCGGCGTCGACGGCAGTGACCGACCACGAGCCCGCAGGGAGCAATGCAGTACAATTGGCTTGTTTCAAGAAAAGTGCTACGGCTCGGGTGTGCGCTGTCCGTTTGCACTTTCCTGGGGCTCGATGTCGTGCCGGCTGGCCACCACTTCCCAAGCGCAACCGCCCGTGACCTGCGACATGGAAGCCGCCAGCGCTCGGCCTTCACAGCTGCTACGCGACCCCGCCATAGGCCGTCCCACGCCACCCGTCTCTCCACGGGGCGGTGCATCTCCGCCGCCCACGCGCAGCCAAACACCCCCGCCGGCCCCGGCGCCGCCCACAGCGCCGTCGGCACGGTTGCGGCCGCGGGCGCGGGGCTGGGCGGCGTCGGCGGCGCCGCCCTCGCGCAGCTGCTCCAGCCGCTGCCGGGGTCCGCGCCCGTGGCGCCCCCCGCCGCGCCAGCGGCGGTGGCGGCACCCGTGGCGCCGGCGGCGGTGGTGCTCCCGCCCGCCCCTTCCCCCCCCGCGGCGGTGCCGCCGCCGCTGCCACCACAGACGCCTCCCCCTCGTGCGGCCGCGGCGCCCCCGGGGCCGGCGGCGGCG
>ENA-ORXC01001102-ORXC01001102.1-marine-metagenome-genome-assembly--contig:-NODE-1102-length-16710-cov-4.309866_pt1 | contig 16710 bp, 14 predicted proteins | sample MGYA00237865_ERZ511478 | MGnify/ENA metagenome assembly ERZ511478 | reverse complement strand
TGAGGATCGGTCGGCTCTGCGGCCCGGCGATCATGCGGTCGCGCCCGTGGCGATCAGGCCCGGGCGTCTGGTCAGGGTGAAATCGGTAGAGTGTCGGCGGCAGTATGGCAAAGCCCGAACGGCGAAAGATACTCGCCTTGAAGGAGACATGAACAACACGATACACCGTAAAAGATTATTCGTCGCATCGGTTCCTGATGACTTGACATCCGATATATGGTTCAATTCGGAACAGTTTTCGGGGGAGAGTGTGATGTCTTTATATGGTGCAGCAGGTTTCCCGCTGAGGGATGGTGTTCCGCGCGGGTCCATCTTCGTGGATTTCATGCGGATGCGCGCGGATCGGTCGGCCCCGCCCTCTTCGCCGCCCCCCTCCGCTCCTGCGGGCAACGTGCCGGGCGGATTCGACGATGGGGCGAGCGAGACGACCCTGTCGAGCAGGCACACTCCCCAGGCGGGCGGGGTCGTGCGCACCGATGCCGTCAAGCAGTTCAGCGACGGGTCCCGCCGAACCGAAGTCATGCACAAGCACCCCGACGGCAGTTTCGACATCGCGACCGAACGGCGGTCGCTGCCCGATGCCGAGGGGTTCGAGAAGGTGCGGGTCTGGTCGCGGACCACTGCCCCCGACGGGTCGAAAAATGGAGAATTCAGCCTGTTTCGCGTACCCGCCGGGATGCAGATGAACTGGGATTCCGCCGACGCGCAGCCGTTCCTCGTCAGCGCCAGCCGCAAGAAGATGGCCCCGGACGGGTCGATCATCCCCGACCTGTCCGCCCGCGCGCCCGATTCCACCGCCGATGCGTCGGAACGCAAGCGAGACGAGACCCCGGCCGGGCCGACTCGCCGCCCCACCCTTCTCCTCGCCCCGTAGGCGGGCGGCGTCGTGCCGACATCCGCGCCGTCAGGGATACCGGATGACGCGGATAGTTGAGCGAGAGGCGATCGACGCACGGCACAGGTTGTACCCGGAACGAAATACAGTTCAATATTGTGTCTCACTTCAAAACACTTTATACTGTTCTCACAGCTTTTGTCCTCCTGCTTCTCGTTCGGAGTCACTGCGTCATGGATCATAGTACCTTTTCGGGCTACCCCACGCGAGATCCCATCCCCCGGGGATACACCTTCTACCAGTTCGTCGTGAACTTCCGGAACAGCGGCGGATACGCCAGCCTCGTGCCGAAGGAGGCCGCCCCCATCGCGCCGCCCTCCACGCCGCAGCACGCAGCCGAACCCGTCAAGGGCGCGCGCGACCTGACGGATACGAGCCACGCGATCGAGGAGGCGACCAGCGGCGCGCAGGAAACCGGGGAGTTCGACGCCACCGAAGGCGAAGCCGAACTCAAATGGCGCGATCCCAACGCCCGCTGAAGGCTCCCCCATACCGGTCATCCCCGGGGATGACCGGGCATCAGGTCGTAGGGGTGCTGCCAGCCCGGCAGGGCCGCGACACGCTGTTTCCACGCCTCGATATTCGCAAAGGTCTCGTCCTCGGCCCACCGGTATTCCTCGCGCGGGTAGAACAGATAGCCCGAGCAGGCCACATCCGCCGTGGTCGGACGGTCGGCGGCGATCCACTCGCGGCCCTCCAGATGCGCGTCGAGCGTCTTGAGCGCCGCCATCACCCTGCCCTTCAGGAACCCGTCCACCGCATCGTTGCGCGCAGCCTCGGGTGCGAAGTTGAGCATGAAGCGGTAGAGGCCCTGAAAGCTGTTCAGCTTGTGATTCTCCCACAGGACCCAGCGCAGGATTTCGCGGTGTTCCGCATCGTTTGCCGGGCCGAAGGCCCCGAACTGCTTCGACAGGTAGTCCAGCATCACGCCGGACTGGCTGATCGTCACGTCGCCATGCTCCAGCACCGGGCATTCGCCCATCTCGTTGACCGCCCGAAACTCGGGAGAGCGCGTCCCGCCGTTGAAGAAATCGACGAAGACCGGCTCCCAATCCGCCTTGCACAGCGCCAGCATCAGCGCCGCCTTGTACGAATGGCCCGACTGGGCGAAGCAATGCAGTCTGTATTCGGTCATGGGTCGATTTCCTTCGGCTGGAGAGAGGATCACTCTCCGTACACCATAAGCGCAACGGTCACCGCTTCAATATCGAGCCGCCCGGGAATACCGGCGAGGCGATAGATATGCGGTTCTCCGCGTAGTTCCGTCAGCAGCAGCGGGCGTTCCGGTGCCGGAACCCGGGCGGCATCCATCGCATCGTTCAACGTCCGGCCACCGCCCGCGTCGATTTCGGCAACCAGCGCCCGCTCATGCAGCGTCACGAGCGCTTTCACCCGATCCCGCCGCGCATTATACGCCGCATTCCCGAACGCATTCGACACCGCCGCCCCCGGCAGGTGCCACAGGGGCGGCATGTGGGAGGGGCCGGAGTTGCACCCGGCCAATCCCGTCGCAAGGATCAGTGCCCTAGAAAGATGCCGCATCCAGCGCCATCATGCTGCCCGCGCCCGCCTTGATCCGCGCCAGATGCGTCGCGGTCATCGGCATCACGCGCTGCATGTAGTAGCGCGCGGTGGCGATCTTGGCCTCGTAGAATGCGGGGTCGTCGCAGTTGCCGTCCAGCGCCTCCTGCGCCGTCTTCGCCATCTTGGCCCACATGTAGCCGATGGCCGTGTAGCCGAAGAGGTGGAGAAAATCGGTCGAGCCTGCGGCGGCCTCGTTGGGGTCCTTCATGCCGTGCTGCATGAACCACATCACGGCTTCCTGAAGATCCTTGGACCCCTGCTTCAGCGGATCGGTAAACTCGGCCATCGCCTCGACCTCGCCGTTTTCCTTGCAGAACGTCTTGACCAGCCCGAAGAATGCCTGCATTCCCGCCCCGCCCTTCTGGGGCAGCTTGCGCCCGATCAGGTCGAGCGCCTGGATGCCGTTCGCGCCTTCGTAGATCATGGCGATGCGGGCATCGCGCACGTACTGGCTCTGGGACCAGTCCTCGGTATAGCCGTGGCCGCCGAAGACCTGCTGCATGTTGACCGTCGTCTCGAACCCCTTGTCGGTCAGGAAGCCCTTCACGACCGGGGTGAGCAGCGCGATCAGCAGGCCCGCCTCGTCCCGCGTCTTCTCGTCCGAATGGTGCCCTTCCTCGTCGATCAGGGTGGAGGCCCAGTAGTAGAACGCGCGCCCGCCCTCGACGAAGGATTTCGCATCCATCAGCATCCGGCGGATATCGGGGTGGACGATCAGCGGGTCGGCCTTTTGGTCAGGGAATTTCGCCCCGTCCAGCGCCCGGCCCTGCAACCGCTCGGTCGCATAGTCGACGGCGTTCTGATAGGCGATGGAGGCTTGGGACAGCCCCTGCATCCCGACCAGCAGCCTTGCTTCGTTCATCATCAGGAACATGGCGCGCAGGCCCTTGTGCTCCTCGCCGATCAGCCAGCCGGTCGCCTCGTCGTAGTTCATCACGCAGGTCGAATTGCCGTGAATCCCCATCTTCTCTTCCAGCTTGCCGCAGGAGAGGGAATTGCGCTCGCCGAGGCTGCCGTCCTCGTTGGGCAGGAACTTCGGCACCACGAACAGCGAAATACCCTTCACCCCCTCCGGCCCGCCCGGAATCTTCGCGAGGACCAGGTGAACGATATTCTCGCTCAGGTCGTGCTCGCCGGAGGAGATGAAGATCTTCTGCCCCGACACCTTGAACGACCCGTCACCGTTCGGCACGCCCTTGGAGCGCAGCAAGCCCAGATCGGTGCCGCAATGCGGTTCGGTCAGGTTCATGGTGCCGGTCCATTCGCCGGACACCATCTTGGGCAGATACGTCTGCTTCTGCTGGTCGGAGCCGAAGCCCTCGATCGCCTTGATCGCGCCGTGGGTCAGGCCCTGGTACATCGAGAACGCCATGGCGGCGGAAGACGCGAACTCGCCCACGACCGCATTGACGAGATAGGGCATGCCCTGCCCGCCCCATTCGGGGTCGAGGTCGATGCCCGGCCAGCCGCCCTCGCACTGCGCCTTGTAGGCCTCCTTGTAGCCGTCGGGCGTGCGGACGACGCCGTTTTCCAGCGTGCAGCCCTGCTTGTCGCCGGTCTCGTTGATCGGCAGCAGCACTTCGGACGCGATGCGCCCCGCTTCGCCGAGAATCGCGCCGGTCATGTCGTCGGTCAGGTCTTCGTACCCCGCCACCTGCGTGGCGTCCTGCACGCGCAGGACCTCGTGCAGGACGAACTGGGCATCGCGGACGGGGGCTTGGTAAAGTGCCATTGGGGCTTCTCCCGAAAAAAGGTATCGATATCTGGGCGGCGGATCAGGGGGCTGGACCCGCAGGCATCTTGCAGTCAGTCGCTCTTCTTTTCGTTAAGCATCTTGCCGACGGAATCGATCTGGCCCTGCAGCTCCTCGATTCCGATGGTCAGTTCGTCGCGCTGGCGGCGCATGTCGTCCAGGCGGCGGCCCGCGACCTCGATCGTGCGGGTCAGTTGGGACACCTGCGTCGCATCGGCGTCGTAGAGGTCGAGCAGTTCGCCGATCTCGGCCAGGCTGAACCCGAATCGCTTGCCGCGCAGGATCAGCGCGAGGCGCGCCTTGTCCCGGTGGTCGAACCGGCGGCGCGTTCCCTCGCGCGCGGGGTGCAGCAATCCCTTGGATTCGTAGAACCGCAGCGCGCGCGGGGTGACCCCGAACTCGCGGCAAAGCTGCGTTACTGTGAAAACCTGGGTCATATCGGGCATCGCGCCTGTCCATCCATCCATGGGCAGCGGCGTACCTGACGCTTACGTTCACGTCAACATAATTCTTCGACGGCATACGCCCCGGCACCCGGACAGGATCAATCAATTCTAAACGGGTATCCCGTAGGACAGGGACGTGGCCGCAATCCGGCGCGGCGTTCCTTGAGCTATGTGCGGAAACAAAGGTCATGATCCAAGGCGAGCCTCTCGAACTACCCGCGGACGAGAAATCCGATGCGACGGACGCGGCGATTGCCGGCCCTGCCCCGCATGTTCCGCAGATCGATCGATCCTCGATGACGGTGGATACCGTGGACATCGCCGAGCATCTGTCGAAGACCGTCGAAACCGTGGTCGCGGATGGCGGGTCCGACGTGGACACGCTCGATACCGAAGTCCAGAACCTGCTGAACGCCCTCGCCGACGAGGAGTTCGGGCATGACGAGGCCTGGGTCGAGGTATCCCAGACCATCGATTCGGTCGAAGGTGATACCCTGCCCGTCGACATCCACGATCCATTGCCCTATCCCGGTGCCGCTCCGGTTGCGCAAAGCGCCGGGGAACCCATGGCCGTTCCGACGGGCATGCCCTTGGCGGCCGATTCGGCGGAGTCGGAGCCGGATGGTCCCGACGGGAGCCACGGCATCGCGGACCGGCTGACGGATGACGATTTCGCCGCCGACATGGCTTCCGATATCGCGCCGGAAGCTGCACCCGAGATCGTGCAGGAAACCCCGACCGAATCAGTGATCGAAACCGTCACGGCGACCGACGAAGACCGGCTTGCGGACATGCGCGAGGAGACGGACGCGCTGACCGGTGCCGCCCTGTCCGACACCCCGGACCTGTCCGGGGAAAAGGCGCAAGGCGACAGCGCGCTCGACCACACCCTCGCTCCGGCGGCTCGGGCGATGCCCGGGGTTACGCCGCAAGCCGCCCCGCAGACCACACCCGAACCCGCCCGGAGCGCCGACCCGTCGGCGGAGAGCCTGAGCCTCCAGGCGATCGAGATGCTGGGCGAGAAGATCGCGGCCTCCGAAGAACGCTATGACGGCGCGCTGAACAAGATGGGCCATGCCCTCGGCATGATCGCCCAGCGGATCGACAGCCTCGAATCCCGGATGACCGACCAGACCATCGCCAACGTCGCCCTGGCGGCAGCACCCCCCGAGATCGAGGATCCCAGTGTTGCCCCCTATATCGCACGCGCCGAGAGAGAACTCAAAGCCAGGAAGGAGTCGGGTTCGATGGATATCTTCGACCGGATTGCCCAAGCCGCAGAAAACGAATTCGACGACCGCCCCGACCGGGGCGGCACCCCGGTGCTGGCCAATGCCACCGATGGCCGCCGGGTCGGCACCAAGAAGTGGCAGCCCTCCAAGACCGTGAAGCGGCGGATGGAGCAGCTGGAGAAATCGCGGGCCGGTACGCCGGGCGATGCCGCCCCCCGCCCGGCGGCACCCCCGCTCCAGGCCGATGCGCATCCCGGCCCGGCCCTCGACCCCGAGGATTTCGCGGCACAGGCCGACGCGCCGCAGGCCACCCCCGAACCGGTCTTCGATCCGGAAGAGGAGGACGATTCGGGCCTGAGCGTACTGCCCGGCGCCCGGGGCCGCCGCCGCAACCGCGCCCGGAAATCGCGGCTGGACGAGGATTTCGAAAACGTCTTCGTCGAGGATGGCGACAAGCCGTCGATCCAGAGCCTGCGCCGCAAGATGCGCGAGCGCCCCGCCGACGAGCCGGAAACCGAAGAGCCGGAGAAGACAGGCATGCTCAGCGGCCTGCTCGGCAGGAAATCGGCCAGGAAAGCCGCGCCCGCCGTGCCGGACCCCGCCTCCCTCGACGACGTGCATGACGACGAGGAGGATCTCCTCGCCGCCTTCGACGATCCCGGCGAGGAAGTCCTCAAGGCACCGAAACGCTCGAAGAACAACAAGCATGTCGATATCGAGGACGACGACGACGAGTATGACGCCGACGAGGACGCCTGGCACGACGAGGATGCCGGAAGCGGCTCGAAGCGCAAGCCGCTGATCTATGCGCTGATCGTGGCGGCGGCCGGGGCGGGCGTCTTCGCTTGGAAGACCTTCCTCGGCTGAACCGGATACACGGAACGCGGCGCACGAGGCCGGCGGGAGCAATCCCGCCGGCCTTTCCCGTGACCGCCCCGCACCGGTCCTGTCCGCCCTAGACCCTTGCCAGCCCCGGACGGGGGCGCTATCCCCTAGCCCGTATTGCATTGCACAAGCGGAAAGAGGGTTTTCATGGCGCGCGCGAAGATTGCACTGATCGGGTCGGGGATGATCGGGGGGACACTGGCCCATATCGCCGCGATGAAGGAGCTGGGCGACGTTGTCCTGTTCGATATCGCCGAGGGCATCCCCCAGGGCAAGGCCCTCGATATCGCCGAAAGCTCGCCCGTCGACGGCTACGATTCCGCCCTCAGCGGCGCGACGAACGACTATTCCGCCATCGCCGGGGCCGATGTCTGCATCGTCACCGCCGGGATCGCGCGCAAACCCGGCATGACCCGCGACGACCTGCTGGGCATCAACCTGAAGGTGATGAAGTCGGTCGGCGAGGGCATCGCCGCCCATGCCCCCGACGCCTTCGTCATCTGCATCACCAACCCGCTCGACGCGATGGTCTGGGCATTGCAGAAGTTCTCCGGCCTGCCGCCCGAGCGGGTATGCGGCATGGCGGGCGTGCTCGATTCGGCGCGGTTCCGGTATTTCCTCGCCGAGGAATTCAACGTGTCGGTCAAGGATGTCACCGCCTTCGTGCTGGGCGGCCATGGCGACACGATGGTCCCCCTGACCCGCTATTCCACCATCGCCGGTGTTCCTCTGCCCGATCTGGTCGAAATGGGCTGGTCCACGCAGGAGAAGATCGATTCGATCTGCGAGCGCACGGCCAAGGGCGGCGGTGAGATCGTCGCGCTGCTGAAGACCGGTTCGGCCTACTACGCCCCCGCCGCCAGCGCGATCACGATGGCGGAAAGCTATCTGAAGGACCACAAGCGCGTCCTGCCCTGCGCCGCGCGCCTGACCGGCGAATTCGGCGTGGACGACATGTATGTCGGCGTGCCGGTCGTGATCGGGGCCAGGGGCATCGAGCGCGTGATGGAAATCTCGCTGGATGCGGACGAGCAGAAGAAGTTCGACCACTCGGTCGATGCCGTGAAGGACCTGATGAAGGCGTGCATCGAGATCGACGGCAGCCTCGCCTGATATACCGCACATACTGAATATCCGGCGCGGTCAGCGCCCCCCGAGAACACCGGAGACCCGCGATGAACATCCATGAATACCAGGCCAAGGCACTGCTCAAGGAATACGGCGCGCTCGTTTCCGAAGGGCGCGCAATCATGGACGCCGCCGACGCCAGGGCCGCCGCCGAGGAACTGGGCGGCCCGATCTGGGTCGTGAAATCGCAGATCCACGCGGGCGGGCGCGGCAAGGGCAAGTTCAAGGGGAACGAGGACGGCGCGGGCGGCGTGCGCGTCGTCAAATCCGTCGAGGAAGTCGTCTCGAACGCCAAGGAAATGCTGGGCGAAGTGCTGGTCACGCACCAGACCGGCCCGGCGGGCAAGCAGGTCAACCGTCTGTACATCGAGGACGGGGCCGATATCAAACGCGAGCTGTATCTCTCCCTCCTCGTCGACCGCGAAACCTCGCGCATCTCCTTCATCGCCTCGACCGAGGGCGGCATGGATATCGAGCAGGTCGCCGCCGACACGCCCGAAAAGATCATGACCATCGGTATCGACCCGCTGACCGGCATCCGCAACTTCCACGGCATGCAGATCGCGGGCGCGCTGAAGCTGGAGGGACAGCAGGTCAAGCAGTGCATCAAGCTGTGCGCCATTCTCTACAAGTTCTTCGTCGAGAAGGACTGCGCGATGCTGGAGATCAACCCCCTGATCATCGACGGCAACGACGACGTGCGCGTGCTGGACGCGAAGGTCAGCTTCGACGGCAACGCCATGTACCGCCATCCGAAGATCGCCGAACTGCGCGACGAAACCGAGGAAGACCCCAAGGAACTCGCCGCCAGCAAGTACGACCTGAACTACATTGCGCTGGACGGCGAGATCGGCTGCATGGTCAACGGCGCGGGTCTGGCGATGGCGACGATGGACATTATCAAGCTGTACGGCTCGGCCCCCGCCAACTTCCTCGATGTCGGCGGCGGCGCGACGCGCGAGAAGGTGACGGAAGCCTTCAAGATCATCCTCTCGGACACGCAGGTAAAGGGCATCCTCGTCAATATCTTCGGCGGGATCATGCGCTGCGACGTGATCGCCGAGGGCGTCGTGTCGGCGGCCCGCGAAATCGACATCTCCGTCCCCCTCGTCGTCCGGCTGGAGGGCACGAATGTCGAGCAGGGCAAGAAGATCATGGCCGAATCGGGCCTGCCCATCATCAGCGCCGACAATCTGGCCGATGCGGCGGAGAAGATCGTCAAGGCCGTGAAGGGCTAGGGCGATGGTGCGTTTCCTGCCTTCCCTTCTCGCGGCCCTGCTGGCCGGTGCCGCCCATGCCGACATGCGCAGCGTGGGGCAGGGGGCGGACCTGTCGCCCGCCGACATGGCGCATATCTTCGCGGAAACCTGCTTTTCCGACTCGCCTGACGGCGTAGTGCGCAATGCGGCGGCGATGGGGCGGATACTGTCGCTGGAAGACGCCTATACGGACGGTGATACGGAGGTCGACCTGACCGACCTGTCCGAAACGCTGCGCCTGACGGTGGACAGCGACCGGCGCGGGGCGACCTGCATCATGGCCATCGACGCGCAGGCCGCCGGGGACGGGGCCGACCTCTACGAGGGACTGGAATCCCATCTGATCGACCGGGTCGGCGAGATGCCGGAGGCCGACGCGATCGACGGCGGGCTGCTTTGGATATGGGAAGACGGCGAAACCCTCTTCGTCCTGACCTTCATCGAGGAAAAAGATGTCTTCACCCTCGTACTCGATCTCGAACGATAGGGAGCGGAACGCATGAGATACCTCATCGCCTTCGGCGGTTTCGCCCTCCTCTCCGCCATCGCCGCGGTCGCGCTGGGCTGGTTCACGCGCGCGGCGGTCGTGTTCTGGCTGGGGCTGATCGGCTTCATCCTCGCCGTCATCGGCTTCTTCCTGAACAAGAGCGATTCCGTCGACGATACCTTCGCCGAGCAACTGGCCACCTTCGTGCCGCCGCTCGTCTCCTTCTCCTGCTTGATCGGCTGGTGGGTCGGTTACGCGATCCTGCGCGCGATCAAGCGCCGCTGAACCCGAACAGAACCCGACAGGAAAAACCCATGGCCGTACTCGTCGACGAAAACACAAAGGTGATCTGTCAGGGCCTCACCGGCTCGCAGGGGACCTTCCACTCCGAACAGGCCATCGCCTACGGCACCAAGATGGTCGGCGGCGTCACCCCCGGCAAGGGCGGCACGACGCATCTGGACCTGCCGATGTTCAATTCGGTGCACGAGGCGGTGCACGTGACCGGCGCGAACGCCACCGCCATCTACGTGCCGCCCCCCTTCGCCGCCGACGCGATCCTGGAGGCCATCGACGCGGAGATGCCGCTGATCGTGTGCATCACCGAAGGCATCCCCGTCCTCGACATGATGCGGGTCAAGCGCGCGCTGGTCGGGTCCACCTCGCGGCTCGTCGGGCCGAACTGCCCCGGCGTCATCACCCCCGATGCGTGCAAGATCGGCATCATGCCGGGCCACATCCACAAGCGCGGCTCCGTCGGCATCGTCTCGCGCTCCGGCACGCTGACCTACGAGGCGGTCGCGCAGACCACCGCCATCGGCAAGGGCCAGAGCACCTGCATCGGCATCGGCGGCGACCCGATCAAGGGGACCGAGCATATCGACGCGCTCGACCTGCTGCTGGGCGACGATGAAACGCAGTCGATCATCATGATCGGCGAAATCGGTGGCAGTGCCGAGGAGGACGCCGCGCAGTTCCTGATCGACGAGGCGAAGAAGGGCCGCAAGAAGCCCGTCGCCGGGTTCATCGCGGGCCGCACGGCCCCCCCCGGCCGCACCATGGGCCATGCGGGCGCCATCGTCTCGGGCGGCAAGGGCGGCGCGGAGGACAAGATCGAGGCGATGCGCGCCGCCGGGATCGTCGTGTCCGAGAACCCTGCGGGCCTCGGCGAAGCCCTGATCGAAGCGATCGGGTAGAACCCATCGGCGGTGCCGCAGGACGGCACCGCCCCTTCACCGCACGCGCGCGATCGCCTCGACCAGATCGTCGCGCTTCAGGGGCTTCGATACGAAATCGTCGAAGCCCTTCGCGCGGTACTCCGCCTTTTCCTCGTCCAGGACATGGGCGCTGCAGGCGATGATCGGGCGGCGCGCGCGTGTCGTCGCCGCCTCGAATGCGCGATAGGCGACGACGGCGTCCGTGCCGCTCATCCCCGGCATCCGCAGGTCGATCAGGGCCACGTCGAACGGGATGCTCTTCATCAGCTTCAGCGCCTGAACCCCGTTCGTCGCGAAGACCAGTTCCATCGCGAACGGCGCGAGCAGATGAGTCAGCGACCGGCGGTTCAGCAGCACATCCTCGGCCACGATCACCCGCAGACCCGGGGGCAGACCGGCGGGGGGCGGTGCATCCTCCACCGCCGGCCCCTCCTCCTCCCCGTCCGATCGGCCATCAGGCACGGCGTCCTCCGCATCCTCCCCCGATCCGGTGCGCGAGATGTCGATCAGGTCCGCCAGCAGTTCCTGAAGCTGGTCGCCCGCCAGCAGCATGTCGTCGAGAAGTTCGGATTGCGCGGGCGTCAGGTCGGTCGCCCGCAGCGCATCGGCATTCATCAGGATGCTGTTGAGCGGCGTGCGGATATCGTGGCTGACATTGCCGACGAAGACCGTCTTCGCCAGCGTTGCCGCCGCCACCTGCCCCCGGGCGCGCTCCGCCGCCTTGGCATCGATCAGGGTGCCGACGTCGTTATGGACGCCCAGCATGCGAATCGCCCGCCCCGACCCGTCGCGGATGGCGATGCCGCGACACCGGATCGTGACGGTATGGCCCGCGCGGTGGCGATACCGCAGGATCTGGTCGCAGGCATGCGAGGCATCCGCGCAATGCCGCCGGAAATCTTCCAGCGCCGCCTGCAGGTCGTCCCGGTGAATCACCTCCTGCCGGCTTGCGGGATCGTGGGGCATCGCGTCGGGGTCGTAGCCCAGAACCTGCCAGAAGCGCGGGCTGATCCATTCCTGCCCGGGCCGGTCGAGATCGCGGTACCACAACCCGTCCAGCGACCCCTCCTGCAGGAAATCGAAGATCGCCGGGTCCGCCCTTACCAGATCGTAGAGTTCCCGCCTGAGATAATGGTCGTCATCCGACATCCGCACATCCTCCTCCGGGGTGAAATTCAGCAGGCTTCACAGCAGGAATTATCCGTGTGCGCATAAGGTAGTCGTGATATATATAGTACGAAATTACCATGATTCAGGGCCGAAAGGTGCGATACGAATGCTTAAAAGATCGCTGCGCTGCGCGATTGTCGACGACGACCCGGCCGACATCCTTCTGCTGAAGACCTTCATCCAGAAGGCGACTTCCGGCACCTGGAGCTTCGACGAACACAACGACTACGACAGTGCGGAATTCGCGCTGGACAACAACGAAATCAATATCGCCTTCATCGACCTGAACATCAACGGCAGGGACGGTCTGGAGCTGATCAAGAACGCGGTCCAGAAGAATGCCGCCTTTCCGATCGTGGTGGTCAGCGCGCTGTCCGACGACGACCTGCAGGAAGCGGCGATCAATGCCGGGGCCTACGATTTCCTGCCCAAGGACGATGTCGACGAAAAGACGATCAAGCGTACCCTGCGCCACGTCTTCGCCTCCTTCCGCAAGACGCAGGATCTGCAGAAGACGGCGGATCAGGAGCGGTACAGCAGTTCGATCAAGAGCGCGTTCCTCGCCTGCATGAGCCACGATCTCAGAACCCCCCTCAATGCGATCATCGGTTTTGCGGACGTGCTGCATACCTCCGCGATCGGTCCCCGGACCCACGAACACACGAAGGAATACACCGGCATCATCGGCGACAGCGCGCGGCACCTGCTGGAAATCATCAACATGATCCTCGATTTGTCCAAGATCGAGGAGGGCAAGCACATGATGGACTGCAAGTGGCTGAACCTGAACGAGTTCCTGCACGATCAGATCAGGTTCCTTCAGCCGATCTCCAGCGAGAAATCCATCTTCGTCAATCTGCACATGACCCACCGCGACGCCCTGCTGCTCGCCGACGAGCGGGCCTTGCGGCAGATGTTCATCAATATCTTCTCCAACGCGGTCAAGTTCAGCGAACCGAAGTCGAAGATCAATATCCTGACATCCCTGCAGGACAACAATCTGGTCATCACCGTATCCGATTCGGGCGTCGGGATGACGAATGCCGAGGCGAAACACGCCGTCACCCCGTTCGGTCAGGTCACCAGAAATCCCGAACTCGCGCGCCAGGGCACCGGGCTGGGCCTCGCCATCGTGAAGGGGCTGGCGGAGGCCCACGGTGCCGAACTGAAGATCAGCAGCAGGAAGGGGGTCGGCACCCGCGTCTCCGTCTCCTTCCCCCCCAAATGCGTCTCCCGGCAGAAGGCCCTGCCGCGCAACGCGGTCAAGACTTCGGCAGCCTGACCACGAAGGTGGAGCCGGAGGGGGACGTCCGTTCCAGTTCCAGCGTTCCGTGATGCACCTCGCTGATGCGTCGGCACAGCGCCAGCCCCATTCCGATGGAATCCCTGTCGCCGTCGATTCGGACGAAGGGCAGGAAGATCTCGGCCTTCTTCGTCTGGGACACGCCGTTCCCGTTATCGATGAACCGGATCAGCACCGCCTCGTCGCCGGTATCCTCGCTCTCGATCCGGATCCGGGGCGCCCGGTCGGGGTGGCGGTGCACGATGGCGTTCATGATCAGGTTGCGGAACAGCATTTCGAGTTGCGTCGGGTCCCCGTACACGATCGGCAGTTCCTCGATATCGATTTCCGCCCCCGCCGCATCGATCATCTCCAGCAGGCTGCCGCAGGCGATTTCCGTGATCTGGCGCAGGTCGACCCGCGTGGGTCTGGGTTCCGCGCGGTCCAGCCGGACCAGTTCCACGACCGCGTCGATCGTGCGGCGCATCCGGCCCGTCTCGTCGACCACCACATCCAGGAACGCCAGCGCCTCCTCCGACATCGTCCCGCCGTGATCCGACAGCAGCAGTTCCGAAAACTTGGCGACCCGGCGCAGCGGGCTGGTCAGTTCGTGGGTCGCGGCAGAGGCGAAGACTTCGAGCATCCGGTTGGAGCGGGACAACTCCTCCGTCCGGCGGCGCAGGGCGACCTCGGTGCCGCTCGACGTGGTCCGGTCCCGGATGAACACGATGACGGGCGACGCGCCGCTGCCGTGGCGGACGACGATCTCGAACTCGATATCGATGCTGTCCCCGGCCCGGTTGATCAGGAAGGTCTTGAAGGTCTCGGGATCACCGGCCCCCTGCTCCCGGCGCGCGACGATACGCTGCAGCCGGTGGTGATCGTATTCGGGGATCAGGTCCGGCAGGGTCTTCTGCCGCAGGTCGAACATCGAATATCCGGTGATGCGCGATGCCCCGGCGGAGGCGGAGGTAACCTGCCCCTTCAGGCCCGGCATCACGAGGATCGCGAGGGAGGACCGCGACAGCACGTCGGCGACGAGGGCCTTGTGCTGCAATTGCGCGTCGATCTCCTCGAACGCCTTGGTGATATCGCAGACGCTGACGGCCAGGCCCGGCACCTCGCCGTCGGGGCGGATATCGGGTTCGTACTGCACGTGCAGGATCTCGGTATCGCCCTGCAGCGAACTGCCGTGCAGGGTGTATTCCGTGCGCTCGCCCGACAGCGCGCGGTCGATATGCGAGAATACCTGGACATGCATGTCCTCGGGCAGGACATCGACCACACGCTTCGAGACGATCTCGTCGCGCTTCATGCCGAAGGCATCCTCGTAGGCGTGGTTGACGTAGCGGTAACGCTTGTCCGCATCGACATAGGAGATGCGCGAAGGCGTGATCTGAAGCACCGTGTCCAGCAGCCGCTCCGACTCCCGCACCACATGCTCGGACTGGATCGCGTCCTCGACATCGATCAGCACCGTGACCCAGCCCTTGTGGACCCCCTTGGTGCTGAATTCCGGCGTCGACAGCACCGTCAGGTGCCGATACGCGGTGCCCTTCATCTCCTTTACCCGAACATGAGTCTGCAGCACGTCCTCGGGTTCGGGGTTTGCCTCCTTCCAGAAGCGGCGGAGACGGTCGTGGTTGTCCGGGTGCGTTGCATCGATCCAGCCGAACCCCCGGGCGGCCTCGTCGCGCTGGCCGGAGAGCGTGATCCAGCCGGGTTCCGGGCGCGCGAACCCGCCGTCGGGGTTCTGGTGGATGACATGCGCGCCCGTCATCTCCGCGATCAGGCGCAGGTCTTCGGTCCGCGCCTCCGCCGTCAACTGGGCTTCGCGCAGGGCCGTGATCTCGTAGATCGTGATGACGGCTCCGTCCCCCCGGCCCCACTGGGCGGCGAGGGGAATGATGCGGATCTGCCACCAGTCGCCATCCACGTCCGACGCCTCGACCACCTTGATCCGGCGCTCGGCCAACGCCTCCCGGATGCGCGGCACGAGGTCGAAATCCACCAGGCGGTGCGTGATATCCGGCAGGGCGCGCCCGATATCGACGGGGGCGACGTTCAGGACGCGCGAGACCGCATCGGTAAAGCGGCGCATCCGCATCTCGCCATCGACGAAGATGACCCCGATGGCCGTGGAGGAAATCAGGTTGTCGATATCCCGGGTGACGTCTTCGAGTTCGTCGTTCTTCTTCTGGTATTCGGCATTGACGGTGTAGAGTTCCTCATTGACCGATTGCAGTTCCTCGTTCGTGGACTGGAGTTCCTCGTTGGAGGCCATCAGTTCCTCGTTCGTGGATTGAAGCTCCTCGTTGGAGGTCTCGACTTCCTCGATCGTCGCCTGCAGATTCTCGCGCGTGGCCTGCAATTCGCGTTCGAGGCTCATGACCCGCTCGCTCTCCAGCGCGGTCGTGTCCAGCAGCAGGGCGGGTTCAATGATCCCCGGTTCGGCCGCCTTTTCCCGGTCCAGCCCGACGAAGAAGTACTTGATCTCCGACGAGGACGAGGCGCGCAGTGGTACGATCCGCAGCGACATCTCGACATCTTCGCTGGCGAAATCCCCCTTGATCCGGGGAAAGACGATCTCCCGTCCCTCGCTCATGGCCCGGTCCAGCGCCGCCGCCAGCGGCACCCGCAGGGGGGGCGGGGCCATCTTCATGATATCGGCGTCCATCACACCCTTCGGCGTGCGCAGGAAATCGTCGGCATCGCCGAACAGGTGCAGGACCTCGCGGTTCACCGTGATCAGCGCCCCTTGCGGGATGAAGCTTTCGATCAGCGCGGCATAGGCCGGGCCGAGGCGCTGCTTGCCCATGGCGAGGGGGACCGATGCGCCGCCATACCCCCCCCGCGCCCGGGACACGTTGTCGATGGCCGCCAGCCGCGTGCCGATCGACAGGTTGTAGGCGGCGGAGGCCCCGATCTTGCGGAATACCCGCCAGGGCTGGCTGATCGTCTGGAAGTCCTCGGCCAGTTCGCCCAGAGTCTCGCTGCGCCCCAGGAACAGGATGCCCTTGTCCTTCAGGCCGAAATTGAACAGCGAGAGCGCCTTGCGCTGGGCCTCCGGCTCGAAATAGATCAGCACGTTTCGGCAGGACACGAAATCGAGGCGGGTAAAGGGCGGGTCGCGCAGGATATTGTGCTCCGCGAAGACCATCCACCGCCGGATCGACTGGATGATCCGGTATTCGTCATCGGATATGCGCTCGAAGCATTCCTTCTTCGTCTCTTCGGGCAGCAGGGCCAGATCGCGGGCCTCGAACACGCCCTGCCCCGCCTTCTGGATCGACGCCTCGCGCAGGTCCGTCGCATAGATCTGCGGCTCGATCCGCACGCCCTGGCGAAGCGCCTCCATATGCAGCAGGATCG
>ENA-ORXC01001101-ORXC01001101.1-marine-metagenome-genome-assembly--contig:-NODE-1101-length-16722-cov-6.759808_pt1 | contig 16722 bp, 13 predicted proteins | sample MGYA00237865_ERZ511478 | MGnify/ENA metagenome assembly ERZ511478 | reverse complement strand
TCCTGCGAACACAAGCTAATCGCAGTTTTGACAGAAGGTTCGTTTTCACGGCACTTCATCGGAGGTTCAGTTGCTTCGTATCCATACGAGCAACCGCATATAGGATAGATATAAATTAGTCTATTACTTTGTGATCAAAAATAAAATGGACTATCAGTCATTTAAAAAAGATTTTGAGTTATCAGGACTTACACAAAAAGCATATGCCCAACAAGCAAAGATAAGTCCATCTATGGTGAGTTACTATTTGCGCCGAGCCCGTGAATCAGCAGAATCTGATCTCACATCAAAAGTAAGCAATTTTGAACCCATAAAGATAACTGACAAACCTGTAAGCAGCTTAAAAATCACAACACCTACAGGAGTCATCATAGAGCTTAGCCTATGATAGGACTTACAAGTCATCATAACTATTATCTATATACGCCAGCTTGTGATATGCGCAAAGGCTTCGATGGCTTGAGTGGATTAGTGACCAATGAGTTAAGCGGCAATCCATTAGATGGAAACGTATATCTATTTATCAATAGACGACGAGATCGGATGAAAATGTTAGTTTGGGAAAGTGGTGGTTACATGCTCTATTATAAGAGATTAGAACAAGGGCAATTTGAGCTGCCACAGCATAATAAAGGGCTTCAATTTAATCTTACTTGGGAGACTTTGGTACTGATGTTGACAGGCATATCACTTAGTCAAAAAAGGAGAAGAAAAAGATTGAAATCAGTACCATAAAACTAGGATATCTCATGCCATCATAGTAACTTTATTATGTGAGTAAAGATGAACAAATAGCGGTTCTCAGTTCTGAAAATGTAAGTCTCAGTTCTGAAATCGCAAGCTTAAAACACGAGTTGTCACAGCTCAAAAAACTCATCTATGGCAGTAAAAGCGAAAAGCATGTATCCGTAGTCAGTGATGAGCAGCAGCTTAATCTATTTGCAGAGTCTGATACAGATACGATACAGACCACAGAGCCACAAGAAGTCAAAGAACAAATTACTTACACACGCAAAAAGAACACGACTAAGCATCCAGGTAGACACCCATTACCAGATCATCTACCAGTACAAGAAGTGATCATAGAACCAGATGTCGATACCACACACATGACCAAGGTTAGTGAAGTGATTACAGACACATTAGAATACACACCTGCAAGCCTGGTCATCAAAAGAATAATAAGACCACAGTATGCCAAGGCTGATGGACAAGGTATAATCATAGGTCAGTTACCTGACCGACCTATCCCCAAGGCCATAGCAGAGGCATCACTACTTGCATATATTTTCGTGTTCAAATTTGTAGATCACCAACCATTCTATAGAATAATAGTAGGCTTCAAAAGAGACTACAATTGGACATTATCCCCCAGTACGCTTAATAACTGGTTTTCCCAGTGCTGCATACTCTTAGAACCCCTCTATAATCTGATGAAGGAAAAACTCTTAGACTGTGGCTACATACAAGCAGACGAATCTCCCATAAAAGTATTAGACAAAAAGTTAAAAGGAAAATCACATCATGGATACCAATGGGTCTACCATAGCCCAGAGGAAAAAATTATCGTATTCCACTATCGGAAGGGTCGCGGCATGCACGGACCTAAAGAATTCCTATGCCAGTACAAAGGCATACTGCAGTGTGATGGATATACAGTATACGATAAGATAGGAAAGTCAGCAGGTATAACACTCGCAGGATGTACTGTCCACGTAAGAAGAAAATATGTAGAAGCCAAAGAAAATGACAGGAATAGAGCCATCTATGCCTTAGATATATTTAAGAAGATCTATGCCCTGGAAGCCAAAGCCAAAGACTCAGAGAATAAAACAAAATATAGAAACCAACACATACGACCGCTATATCTCCAACTCAAAGAATGGATAGAAGAGAATAGTAATCAAGTCGTACCTAAAAGCCCCATCGGCAAAGCCATGAGTTATACTCTGTCACAATGGGATAAAATAAGCAACATATTCTCGGATGGGAAAATAGAGCTGGACAATAACCTGATAGAGAATAAAATCAGACCATTAGCATTAGGTAGGAAAAATTATCTTTTCGCAGGCTCACATAATGGTGCTCAGAGAATAGCTATGATGTACAGCTTCATGGCAACATGTAAAGCCAATAATGTAAATCCTTACCAATGGCTTAAACATACACTCCAGAACATAGGGCAAGCAAGCATACAAGACTTAGAAAAATTCCTACCTAGTAAATTCAATATGTAGTTGCTCACATGGATACCCTTCTGGATCATTCACTCTTCTTGAGGTAGTCTCTTTCGTCACTTATGTGGCTTCACGTCTATCAGTATTGGCGCGCTCAACCATTAAACTGGCGTATAAGGGACTTGCAGCCTCTAAAATATATTGCTACCTTTCAAGGTAGCTGCCCATGCTGGGCACAAACACAGCATGAGGACAGAATCAATCCTACGTCGTGACTCTGCAGAATGCATCATCCGTTGGCAATAATTAGAGAGACTATGAAATTAACTATCACAATATTTATCTTACTGAACTCTTTTGCCTTATTAGGACAAATTTCTGACTACGGGTGCAAGACAGAATCTTATAATTTATCATCTAAAGATGGTCAAGAGTATATTATAAAAGTAACATTACCTCGAAACTATGACAGTCAGAAAGAATATGAAACATTATACTATTTAGATAGTTGGTGGTTATCTGAATTGGTTTTAGGTACTTATGCAATATTAAACTTATCAGAAAGAATTGATGATGTTGTCCTTATTGGCATTTCGCTAGATGGTAATCTTAAGGATTGGAATATTCAACGAACGATGGACTTTACACCTTCGGAATATAATATGAGTTTTGAAATGAAATCAGGAATTGGTGAGAATGGCATCAATATTAATAAGAGCAATACTGGAGGAGCCGATATCTTTATAGAATTTATAGAATCTAAAATCTTTAAATTAATTGAATTAAAGTATCCAAGCATTGGAGAGAATCGCACTCTCATGGGACACTCATATGGTGGATTATTTAGTTTTTACTCAATTCAACAAAAACCAATATTATTTTCAAATTATATTATTATCTCACCATCAATTTGGTGGAATAATTCTGAATTGCTAAAAATGGAATTGTTTTACGCATTTGAACAAAGCAAGACTTCCAATAGTATCTATTTGTGTTATGGTGATTCAGAATCCAAGTTAATCTCTAAATCTAATACAGAAGTGGACATCATTTTAAGTGGTTTAGAAAAAGATAATTTAGATTATAAATTCAAGGTCTTTAATGAAACTAATCATAATTCCATTTTGCCTCAAGGTATATATAAGGGGTTACTATATACATACAGAAAATAACTGTTGCCAACAATCTATATAAAAATTGCCTAATCATGAGAATCGTATCTGTAACACTGATATTCATCTGCTGCATGATCACTAGCTGCAGCAAAACTATTGTAGAGAAGAAGGATTGGAGATATTTTTATGAAGAAATCACCATTGATCGATTTCGATCAGCTAATGAAGCGTTGGGTCCTCCGGCGGCAGGAGAGAGCCGAGTTGTCTTTATGGGCAATTCGATTACAGAGTCATGGCCGAAGTACAGTCCAGAATTCTTCAGTAGCGGTCAGTATATCGCTAGAGGCGTGAGTGGTCAGACCTCTCCTCAGATGCTCCTGCGATTCAAGACAGATGTGATAGCACTGCAACCCGATGTGGTCGTCATTTTGGCAGGAACGAATGATATTGCGCAAAATACTGGCTTCACACCTAATGAAATTATTTTAGAAAATATAGAGGCTATGGCAGAGTTAGCTAGCTATCATGGTATCCAAGTCTTACTAGCCTCCGTACTGCCAGCCTCTGATTTTCCGTGGAAGCCGGGTCTACATCCTGCTGATAAGATTAAAGTATTGAATCAAATGATTAAGGGCTACGCTGAGGAGGAAGGATTTGGCTATGTAGATTACTACTCAGCTCTGGTGGATGAATACGGTGGACTGAAAGTACCTGATTACACTTCCGCCACGGACTTAGTTCACCCAAATAAAGCTGGCTACGCCGTCATGGAAAAGCTGGTGGAAGATGCGATTCAAGTGGCTATCTCTAGTCCAGCGGCTGAAGGTTTTTCTCTACATGCTTTATTCTCTGATGATATGGTACTGCAGCGTAATGATAAGGTAGCAATCTGGGGTACTGCTGATGCGTCTGATGAAGTCTCGGTGATAGCGAGCTGGGGAGCAGAATCTACTGTAGCTGCGGATAATCAAGGAAACTGGAAAGTCAGAATAGAAACTCCACAAGCTGGCGGGCCTTACCATATCACAGCCTCTGTCGATTCTAAATCAATCACCATACAGGATATCCTCGTCGGTGAAGTATGGCTGGCATCTGGCCAGTCTAATATGCAGATGCCACTCAAAGGATGGCCACCTAACGACATCATAAAGAGCTCCGAGCAAGAAATAAAAGCGGCTACGTATCCGCACATTCGCATGTTTACAGCGCAGATGGCTTACTCAGTGGAGCCGCTGGAGGATATCAGCGGTAGCTGGAAAGAGTGCACCCCCCAATCTGCAGGAGACTTCAGTGCTGCGGCCTACTTTTTCGCAAGGCGGCTCTATGAGCAACTTGATGTGCCGATCGGCATTATTCATTCATCGTGGGGTGGTACAGTAGCAGAGGCATGGACTAGCGCGGAGAAGCTAAAGACTTTAGGCGATTTTGATGAAATACTTAAGGTGCTTGATGAGCCTGAGGATAAAAAACAAATAGATGCGTGGTACGGTCAGTGGACTTCGACAGACATACCTGACAGTGATGAAGCGTGGGCAAATTTGGACCTTCAAGATGATACTTACGCTAACACGCTTTATGCAGATCAGGATTGGAAGAAGACAAGCTTGCCTAATAGATTTGATGTTGTGGATGAAGTGGAAATAGATGGTGCCTTCTGGCTCAGAAAGTCGTTTAATCTGGATGAGCCTGATAGGGACTATTCGTTGGTGATCGGAGCAATTGATGATATGGATCAGACTTACATTAATGGAGTATTGATCGGTTCAATGGTCGGTAGCGGAAAATATAATGTGAAGCGTAGCTACATCATTCCACCTTCGGTACTGAAGCAAGGTAAGAATATCATTTCGATCAAGGCCATTGATACTGGAGGACCTGGATCAATTGATGGACCTATCGGTCTGATGGTTGGTCAGGAGATGGCAATTGATCTAACTGGAGAATGGCGATATCTTCCAGTAGCTGAATTCGCTCATGGTAAGGCGTATTATTATAATAATGATAAAGTCAAATTTTACGAGCGTCCAGCAATGACTCACATTAATCAAAATACACCCTCTACGCTGTATAATGCTATGATCAATCCACTCATACCTTATTCCATGAAGGGAGCTATCTGGTACCAAGGAGAATCTAACGTGGGTAGAGCTGCTCAGTATGAAAGGCTTTTCCCAGCAATGATTTCTGACTGGCGAGAAAGGTGGGAGAGTCCATTTCCATTTTACTTTGTACAGATAGCTCCATACAAATATAATGGCAGTGGAGATGTAAGCAATGATCGCTCGCAGGCACTAAGGGAAGCGCAGAGAAGAAGTTTGTCCACAGATCACACTGGTATGGTGGTCACATCGGATATTGGAGATTTTAATAATATACATCCGGCTAATAAGGAGGATGTAGGTAGCCGTTTAGCGGGGTTGGCTCTGGTAAATGATTACGGCCACACCATCATAGCTAATGGCCCACTTTATCGAGGTCATCGTAGAGAGGGCAGACAGCTGATTTTGTCATTTGATGGGGTAGGTTCTGGTCTAACTTCTAATTCGACTCGATTATCTGATTTTGAAATTGCTGGCTCTGATCATAAGTTTCTTCCAGCTACTGCAAGGATCGTGAATGATGAAGTTGTTGTCTATTCGAGTGAGCTCGCTGAGCCACAATATGTAAGGTACGGATGGTCGGACAAAGGATCGTCGAGTCTGCGCAATAAAGAAGGCTTACCGGCATCATCTTTTACGACTGCGGCATTAAAATAATCAGTATACCTTACGATTAAGGATGCACCAAGGTAGAATCCACAAAGGCATTAATGGTATATTCAGGATTGTAGTGGACATAAGTGATTTTCTGATCTCCATTGACGATGTAAGTAGCCGGAATAAGTGTGAATTCGGATGTTCCCATGTGTGATAAAGTCCTTTGATACGTTGAAGGCTCCGCTCTGGTGACACCGTATTGGTCTAAGATTCGATGATCGTCATCTATGACAATGGATAGTCCTCTCGTGGGGTTATGACTTGGAATGTCGGGATAATGATCAGGTGTGGGTGTGATGGCTATCACGTGACCACCTTTAGCAGTGATCTTGCTGATATCGTCTGTGAAGTGACTTAATCTTTTGGAACACCCACTGCACCAAGAGCCCCTGAAAAAGAGTAAAACAACATTTCCTTTTTGTGTCAGATCAGAAAGCTTGACCGTCTTGCCGCTGATATCTACAGCAGTGAAGTCCGGAGCTGAGTCCCCTTTCTGCAGTCCATGTGTGCATAGTGTGAATGAACATAGACATACCAATGATAGTAAGCTCAGAGCGTATTTATTTACCATATTAATTCAGCCGTTTATCGACAGCATGTTGGAATATAAGTAGTTGATATCCTAACGGAAGAGATGTGATACAGGAACTTCCATAAAAATGTCAGGATGAAATTATGAAAATATGGATTGAAGCTTCATGGCTACGCCCATGTCTCCATCGATTTTAATTTTTCCTGACATTACCGCCCCCATAGGATTCAAGTTTCCTGATAGCAAGCTTTTAAAATGCTCCATGCTAAGCTTAATGGTGCAGTCTGCTTCAAGATCCTGATGAGACACCTGATTTGATGCCCCTTTACCATCTATATATATTTGTTGATCATCAAAGTCAAACTTAAGTGTACTACCGATAGCAGGCGTCTGCTTAAGCTTCTCTGTGACACTGCTCAACATAATTTGAAATGATTCATCACTGGAGATGGACGCTACATCCGCATCCTTGGTGGCTGTTTCTTTTGACCGTCGCTTTACAGTACTCTTAGAGGCTGATTCGTAATTAACATCATCAATAACCATCTTGGCGATGATCTCTCGCATGATCTCAGAAGATCCACCTCCGATGGTACCTACTCGGACATCACGATACATTCTGGCCATCGGATACTCTTCCATGAACCCATAGCCGCCATAGAACTGTAAGCACTGAGTCGCTACTTTTTCGGCGAGCTCGGTGGCTATGAGTTTTGCCATACTGCAGAGTTTGACGTCATAGATACCATCCGCATACATCTTGCAGCAGTGATAGCTGAAAGCCTTTAGCGCTTCTATTTCTGATGATAGCTGTGCGACTCGGTGGCGTAGTACTTGAAATTTATTTATCGTTCGACCAAATGCTTCCCTCTCCGACATATATTGCAGAGATAGCTCTATAGCTTTAGTGCATCCCGTGACAACTGCTGGTACTGCACAGAGGCGTTCTAACTGAAGTCCGTTCATCAGGTAATAAAAACCTCTACCTTCTTCTCCGATCAGATTTTCTTTCGGCACTTTAACATTGTCAAAGCTCAGCTCTGCGGTATCGGAGCAGTGCCAGCCCAGCTTTTTTAATTTCCGAGATGACACACCTTCCATTTTTTGCTCTATGATCAGAAGGCTAACACCTGCTGATCCAGCCGTAGGATCAGTCTTTACTACGGCGATGATCAGATCTCCATAAACACCATTCGTAATGAAAGTCTTAGAGCCATTCACCAGATAATGATCTCCCTTATCCTCTGCTTTGGTCTGAATATTTTGCGCATCTGATCCTGCGCCAGGTTCAGTGATTCCAATAGAAGAAATTAGATCCCCAGCAATCAATCCTGGCAGATACCTCTTCTTCAGCGCTTCAGATCCATATTTCAAAATATACGGTCCAGACATATACTGGACCACCTGCTGGGTTATGGCAAATCCGCCAGAGTTAGTTCTACCCAGCTCTTCATTAAAGACGACGTCATAGAAAAAATCTAAATCAGATCCTCCGTACTCCTCTGGATAGGAGAGACCAAGAAAACCCATATCTCCCATTTTCTTCCAGATAGCTCTAGGCGTTCGCCGGTCTTCTTCCCATTGATCTAAATGAGGCATCACTTCTTTATTTAGAAAGGTCCTAAGGCTCTCTCTAAATAGTTCATGCTCTTCCGTGAAATGTGGTGCGGCTACAGTATTAATCATAATGTGTACTATTCTGTTTTAAAATTAGGGCCTTCGCTTGTCTTATACAATTGATACTCATTAAGTAATGAGTGAAGTTACTAAGCAGTCAATGAAAGGGCTATGACCTCATGCCTCCGTCGACTCGGATGGCGTGACCCGTGATATAGCTGCTATCATCGCTGCATAGCCAGGCAATCGTATTAGCCACCTCTGACGCCTCTCCAAATCTCCTCATAGGAATACTGGCCTTCATCATTTCTGTGACGGCAGCATTATCGTAGATCATGCCAGCAGCCATGGGCGTATCGATCACCGTCGGACAGACACAATTGACTCGAATGTTCATCTTACCATATTCTGCAGCTGCACTTTTAGTCATGCCTACTACAGCATGTTTACTCGCAGCATATGCACTCATGCGCGGTGCCGCACCTACACCCGCCAGAGAAGAAGTATTCACAATGGCTCCACCAGTCCCTTGTTTCATCATGTGATCTAGTGAAGCCTTCATGCAGTACCATACCCCATGCTGATTAACTGCGATGACCTTCTCGTAAAGATCATCTGGATACTCATGAGTGAAGAGTAGTGCCCCTCCTATACCTGCATTATTGACAGCTATATCTAACTGCCCTTGCCGCTCTACCACCCCATTAAAGAGCCGTCTGACCTCGGACCTATCGGTCACATTGCATAGGACTATTTCAGAATGATGCCCTGCATCCTTAATGAGCTCATGGGTTTCTGTAAGTCCTTTTTGGTCAATATCTGAAAGAGCTACGTGACATCCCTCATTAGCTAATAATATACTGGTAGCTCTTCCAATACCAGACGCTGCACCTGTGACAATGGCTACCTTATCTTTAAATTTCATCTAATTAATATTTAAGATTCCCAGTCTTTCATCATTTCTTGCCATCCATTATATCACATAACATTCGTAATCATACCTTATTGATGTTGCCTATGGGCTAATAAAATCCATGACCTCGTATCAATGGGGTCTATGACATTATCTATTTCAAACATACTGGCCATGCTGACGGCTTTTCCTCTCTCGTATGCCAGTTCAACCATTCTATGATATTCATTTTCACGTTCTTCAAGATCTTCTATCGCCTCTAGTTCTTTCCTAAAGCCTAACTTAACAGCTCCTTCTAATCCCATGGCACCAAATTCTCCAGTGGGCCAAGCGACTACAAAGTCTGGGACGCGTGTGCTACCTCCCAGCATAGCCATAGCTCCTAGACCATAAGCTCGTCGCAACACGAAAGCATAAAATGGAACACGCAGCTGAGCTCCTGTGATGAAGAGCTGTGAGGCATGACGCACTGTGCCGGATGCTTCTGCTTGTGGGCCTACCATGATACCTGGCGTATCTACGAGAGATATGATGGGCAGCTGATGCTGATTGCAGAGTTTTATAAAAGCATTGGCCTTGATAGCGTTTTCAGAATTGATGGCTCCTGCTTCGTAAGTTGGATTGTTGGCTATCAGTCCAAAGGCTTTACCTTCAATCCTCACTAAATATGTCAGTAAGCCCTTTCCGTAATCTGCTCTGAGCTCTAAGGTAGAGTCGGTATCGCTGAGCAGTCGGACAATGGATCGGATATCATAAGCTCGTTTTCGGTTATTCGGGATGGCCTCTCTAAGTGCGCTCTGATCTGCTACAGTGTATTCTTTCGTGTCACCTTGAAAATAGGAAAGATATTTTTGTGCTACAACTATAGCTTCGTCTTCATCTTTTACCAGAATATCGATCACACCATTTTCTATGTGGATAGCTGGAGGACCTACTTCTTTAGGATGATAGCTACCTAATCCTCCGCCCTCTATCATAGCTGGCCCTCCCATGCCCAGCGAACTATCTTCTGTGGCTATAATGACATCTGCCATACCTGCCAGCGCTGCGTTACCGGCGAAGCAATAGCCTGACACCACGGCAATAACGGGCACCATGCCGCTAAGTCTGCCAAATTCTACAAAGGTAGATATGTGCAAGCCAGCTATCGTTTGTTGGTCTACATCGCCTGGTCTGCCACCCCCTCCTTCAGCAAACAAAATTACGGGCAGCTTATTCTTTTGAGCGATGTGCAGCATCCGGTCCATTTTGTGATGATTCATGGTACCCTGAGTGCCAGCCAGGACTGTGTAGTCATAGATCATCACAATACAATCTCCAGTACTAGTGGCGATACTATCTTGATTAATCGTAGCGGTGCCCATGATCAGCCCATCTGCAGGCGTATTTTTGATTAAGTCAACTGTAGATCGACGAGTACGCTGAGCAGCTATGACAAGAGACCCATATTCCTTGAAGCTCCCTTCATCGACTAATTTATGGAGGTTTTCTCTGGCCATATTTTGGCCCTTTGATTTTCGCTTTTCAACGGCCGCTGGTCTGTTACTATCTTTAAGATACTCAAGCCTCTTGGTTAATTCTAAGAGTGGGTCTCCTTCAAGATTTTGTATTTCATCAACTCGGGGTTCAATTGTATTAGATGTAGATATTTTATATTGTAGTAAGCGTTGACCTTTTACTATCGTGTCACCGACCTTGACTATAATGGTGGTAACTATAGAGTCCTCTTCGGCACATATCGCATTCTCCATTTTCATGGCTTCCAGAATCATCAGCTCCTGACCTTTGCGGACAGCTTCACCTGAAGTGACCATAACCTCTGCCACCACGGCTGCCAACGGGGCTGTTTGATATTTCATTTGTTATTTAGTTTTGCTGGGCCTATCTGGCATAGATGCTGTAAAAGTATGGTCTTAAAAGGCATGGGCACTATGTGAGTCGACATATTAGTCTGAGGTAATTTATATCTAAATCTGCGCCTGATTAATCGCGTTAGTTTAGAGTCGATAGGGACACAGGAATAGCATTAATAACGGAGACGCCAGAGACCGTGTCTAGTAGAGTGTCATCCGCGAGATCATTAAAACTGACACCAGCGTGAGCCTCTGCAATGGCCATTTTAGTCCCTGACCGATGATGACCCCAACCATGTGGAATGCTAATAGAACCGGGCATAATGTCTTCCGTAATTTCAGCGGCTATCTGCACACTTGTGACTTCAGAGCTGACCTGAACCATTTGACCCTCATTGATACTGAGCGTCTCAGCATCTTTGGGGTGTATTAGCATAGTACAGCGATCCCTACCGCGCATGAGACGGCCAAGGTTATGCATCCAGCTATTATTACTACGCAGCTGTCTCCTTCCAATCATCATAAATGGATGCTTCTCCTCTGTGCTCTGCTGAATTGATACGGCTAATAAGCCTTGCTGATAGATGCTCGGAAATAGATTAATTTTTTGCGATTCTGTCTGTAATAGCTGAGGCAGCATAGGTATATGTGGGCCTAAGTCAATGCCATGTTCATGCATTTTAAGTTCCTCCAAGCTAAGCCGGTGGGGCGAAAACCTGAGCAGCATGTCAAGCTTTTCTTCCAATGTGACAGCCTGTGTTTCAACTGGTGTGTCATTCTGGACCGCAGCTTTCTCTTTCAGATATGCTTCTTGCAGTTCGGTGAAAATCTCCCAATCATACTTAGTGCCTTCTTTTTTGTCCACAGCAGGTTCACTGTATTTTGCCGTATTGTGTATAGCCAGATTATGAAAAGCGATGCCGTAGTGTGGTGTTTCTAATCCCGTAGCAGGTGGCAATATGATATCCGCATGTTTGCTTGTCTCATTGAGATAGATGTCAATGCACAGCATAAAATCCAAAGATTCAAAAGCTTGATCTAACTTTTTCCCATTCGGCACTGATAAAACGGGATTACCACATGAAGTTATCATCGCCTTTATCTGACCCTCTCCTGGCTCCAAGATATCATCAGCTATTGCGGCAGAAGGCAGCTCACCATTAAATTCTGGAAGGCCTTTGACTCTGCTGTGCCATCTGGCAAATTTTGGAATTTTACTTTTTCGGGACCTGACATCCACGGCAGGATTAGTGAACATGGCGCCACCTGGCTGATCAAAATTATCAGTCAGTATATTTATACAATTGATGAGCCAGTGACAAAGACTACCATTGTGAGCAGCTGAGACTCCCAGTCTGCCATAGCATACAGCACTTTCAGCTGCAACAAATTCTTGAATAAGAGACTTGATAATATTAATAGGAATACCTGTCTTCTCTTCTGCGATCTCTAAAGTGAAGGCTGATAACGCCTCTTTAATTTCGCCAATTTGAGATACTTCAACCACTTCTTGCAAGTGCGCTGTATTGATCTGATCTATATTAAGCAAGTGGTTGACAATGGCTGCAAACAACCAAAAGTCAGTACCTGGTTTAATAAATATATGCTGGTCAGCTTTATGCGCTGTTTCAGTTTTTCTGGGATCAATCACGATAACTTTGCCCCCTCGCTTTTGTATATCCTTCAACTTGTGATGCACGCCTGGTGCTGTCATCATGCTGCCGTTAGAAACCAATGGATTACCACCGACGATGAGCCACAACATAGTTCGATTAATATCTGGAACAGGCACCATCAGTGGATGACCAAACATATATGTCGCTACCAGATGATGGGCTAGCTGATCCACAGAAGTAGCCGAAAATCGATTAGTCGTCTTTAAACTTCTGACAAAGTCTGGAGAAAATAACGAGGTACCCAGATTGTGCACACTGGGGTTTCCTTGATAGATACCGATGGCATTAGTACCGTATTGTTGCTGTACTGCGACGAGTTTTTGAGCTGTATATTGATATGCCTCTTCCCAGCTGATTTTTTCCCATTTGTCACCCAGCTTTCTCATCGGGTGCTTGAGCCGATCAGGGTCTTCTTGGATGTCAATCAGGGCCACTGCTTTTGGACAGATATGGCCATGGCTTAATACATCTTTGTCATCTCCTTTAATTGAAATGGCCTTGTTATCCTCCACTTTAATCTCGAGACCGCACAGCGCTTCGCAGAGATTACACGTCCTAAATTTTGTTTCTACAGCCATAATATATTATTCAATAAATAGATCTTTGATTAAGGGAAGTGAGGAATTCACGGCGTATTGATCAAAGTCAGTGACCCCTTCGGCTCTGAGTACCTCTTCATCTATGAAAAAATTTCCAGAACACTGGCTGCTATCTTTTGATAGAATGGCGAAAGCCGCATCGGCCATGATCTGTACAGTTCTGGACTGCTGCATCATTGCATCACCTCCTAAGGCGAACTTCACAGCAGCGGTGGCGATGGCTGTCCGAGGCCAGAGAGCATTAGCAGCTACGTTTTTCTTTCGAAATTCTTCAGCTAAACCTAACACTGTCATGCTCATTCCGTATTTACTCATCGTATATGCTAAGTGCGCGCCAAACCATTCGGGCTTAAGCTTAAGGGGCGGTGATAGTGTGAGGATGTGCGGGTTATTACCTTTGATTAAATGAGGGATGCAGTATTTACTGACCATATAGGTGCCTCTGACATTGATGTTGTGCATCAAGTCGTATTTCTTCATCGGAGTATAGAGCGTATTGGTTAGACTGATAGCACTGGCATTATTAACCAGAATATCTATGCCTCCAAATTTTTTGACCGTCTCATCAATAGCAGACTGAACCATCTCTTCTGACCTGATATCGACGACTAGAGGGAGTGCCTTACCGCCTGCTTTCTCTATTTCGGCAGCTGCTGTATAGATTGTGCCCTCTAACTTGGGATGTGGATCCGCCGTCTTGGCAGCTATAACTACATTCGCTCCATGTTCAGCGAGCTTGATGGCTATGGCTTTTCCTATACCTCTGCTTCCTCCAGAAATGAAGGCTGTTTTGTTTTTCATGTGCTTGACTTTTTGAAATGAGAGGTAAATACATAATTATACATCTCAATATAGATATACATTACTTCTTACTGAATATGTGCTATACTCAACCTATCAATTTTTTAGTTAAAGTTCATAGATACCACTTCGACCTCCTTCGGAGGAATTATGTACGACCAATCTTTTCATAATAACACTTGTATGGCTTACAATCTACAATGTAGCTTACGTCTTTAAATCCATTTTCTGGTCGACTTACTGCAGATTATCTTGATTAAAAATAACTAATTAATGCAGAAATTTATTCGGCTATAGAGAAGAACGACCTCAGTCTAAAAGTACAACAATCTGATCTATTAACTATTACAATTAGCTGGATATAATAGAGGATTTAAGGAAGATGGATGGGACAAATTTATTGAGCCTTTTGGGCAAGAGATTGATTTTTATGCATCGGTTATGTTACCTAAAGCTAAGTTTACTAGTTTATTGGATCTAAGGATCCAGCAATTATCGACTGTCAAGCTGTCAAGTGGTCGCTATCTTTTAGCTGCCGTAAAACGAGTGAATTTACTAAAGGGAGCCGGCAGTATTCGCAGCTTGGCATATCACTAATAAATGACTGTGAGGCGCATATGGATATCCCGAAGGATTAGAGAAGTTTTTAGAATCAGTCATGTGGAGTATTTTGTACTGGAGGTAACAGATCTGTAAGAATATCTGTCAATCCACCCAAGCAATATAGTGCGCGATATCGTAGCAGAGGAATACCAACTGCAAGCTATCTGAGGGGTAGAAATTCCTAATTCTTATTAGTTATAATAGACAAGGACATATTAATCTATAATTTATTTCTTTATTTGATTTACGTAAATCACATAATTTTGAGTGGAGTATCGCCTGAGGGAGTATTCCGTTTTAGCACCTATATAAAAGTCAGTAATTTAGGCATGTTCAGTAGTAGTAAATAAATTCAGAAGTAAGAGAACTGTTGGTCAAGCTGATATGACTTTAGCACTTTTAGGTCATAATCTGTACAAATACTTGGGTATAATTTGATTCTGTCAAATACCTTTTTGGTTGCTTTTTATCTGGATTAGATTTCTTACCCCGTTTATTGCCAAAAACCCTTAAAAGCGAGGTAATAATTCAGGGTTAACGTGTTCAAATCAAATTCAAGACTGTCAATTAATAGACTAAACTTCCCATATGAATAAGGTCTTATTTGTAAAAATCTCTTTAGAATCGTAAAGGGATTTTTAGAAGTGGCGGCTGCCTGCCAGGTACCCGGAGGGGATTAGCTGGCATAGCATTTTTGCTTACTTTTTTTGCAATTGAAAAAAGTAAGGCCCGCACGGCGAGTGCAAGTTAGCTTTGCATCTAAAGAAAATGTGTTTATGCTTTACTTCTGAATACCCCTAATAAATGAATTGCAGGAAATTTGACTACTAATATTAGATCCCTCTACTGAACATCATATTCTAATCGTAATAACGAAATAAATATTCTTACATTAATATTCCGTTTTCTGTGCCATGGCTAAAGATATCTTTTGAAGAGTGGATCAGTATGGCGGGCACGTCTGTACTCTCATTGATTAGCCTTTTAATGCGTTCGGCATTTTTGGTATTCCGAGTCTGACGGATATAAATCGCCTTTATTTGGTCAGGAAAATTTCTTGCTGCCTTAATATAAAAATCTGCGTCTTTCTCTGCAGAATCTCCAAGCAGAATAAAGGGCAACACGGGATATGTTTTTAAAATGTGTGCAATCATATTTGTTTTGTGATTAGAAAAATCTCCTGACGGGTTAATACCGAAATCTCTTAATAATAAAGGACCCTTAGGGAATTTTTGTACATTCAAAAACTCGTTTAATAAATCATAAATATTCCATGGACTGTGTGAAAGATAAAATATAGGATTTTCTCTTTTTCCATTCGCCCCCTTGACGAATGTTTTAAATAATTCTACCATGCCTTCCATCGGCAATCGCTGATGCGCATTTTTAAAAATTGTCGCATAAAGCATTTTCAATTTAAATAGCGAAGTAACATGCGTTTGCAATATAGTATCATCAATGTCGGTGATTATTCCATAATCAGCGTTTTCAGACGGTAGATATATTTCGCCCTTCGCAGTAATATTCTTATCATTATTTTTTGTAGGATATAATAATTCTACACTTACATCAAGCCAACTATTGGTCTGACTCTTTCCAGGAGCCTCCCAATTTGCATCCAGAGCAAAATAGCCTTCCGCATCAGTTTGACATTCGAATGATTGGTTATTGCAGGTGATCCTCACATCAGCATTCGGAATTTCATCCGTCTCAAATCGTTTAAAGCTGTTGATTATATTTTGAACTTGACTATCCGTTCTGCCTCTAAAGATATTCTCATCTTCTAATACTCGACCTTTCAAGTATACTTTTGCTGAATTAGCGTAGCCGCGATATGGTAGCACCATCAGCGGATCTTCTGAATCAAAATTTTCAACAAACCTATTGATGCCTTTTCCCAGTTTTTTTCCAACTTTTTTAAATCCATTCAGTGGACTGTCCATTCTTCTTGTTTAATTATTTATATCGAACAAGATGAAGATAACAATATTGCTCGCAAGACCGATCCCGAAGCTAATCTAATAATAGAGTGTATCCTATCCGACTAGGGAAGTCTTAGTGTGAATTTTCCTGATCGAAG
>ENA-ORXC01001099-ORXC01001099.1-marine-metagenome-genome-assembly--contig:-NODE-1099-length-16751-cov-16.074187_pt1 | contig 16751 bp, 5 predicted proteins | sample MGYA00237865_ERZ511478 | MGnify/ENA metagenome assembly ERZ511478 | reverse complement strand
CGACTTCAATCAGGGTCGCCGCGGATACAAAAAGCGGGGAGGGAAAGAGCAAAGGGCTCCTGGGGGGGACAACAGGGGTGCTCGCGGGTATGGAGAATTTCGTACTCGAGCAGTGAAGGGCGCTAACGGGGAAGAGAAGCGAGGATTGTGGAGGCACACAAGCCAGGTCTTTGAAAGGAGGTAAATGGGCGCTGTCGGTGGGGAGTTTTAGGCCAGGAGCTGGCGGAAAAATACAGCCGGGAAAGGCGCCCCAGAGAGCCGCCGCAAAGGTGAAGAAAAACTGAGGCATCGCGGGAGGGAGCGGGGGGCGCGAGAAAAGGGACGTGCCGGTGGGGATCGTGGTTGAAAGGGACCTGGGGCCGGGGGGGGAAGAGCCCAAGAGGAGCTCAGGAATGGTGTCGCGCGAGGTGCGCACGGGGGATGTGCAGGCGCACGCGCGTCGCTGTGACGTCGTGGCGTGAAACAATAGCACGGCGTTGTGCGGTGTGTTGGTCGTGGCCGACGCGGTCATATATCTTCCCCCATGCCAATACAAAAAGCGGGGACCAATGATATTGGCTCTGGCACTTAGTGCACATACCCAAAGAAACAAACGTCTCCCCCACATGGTCCTCATTCGAACATCTCAAGGGGTGCCCCAGAACAGGCACCTGAGGTGGTCGCTCGATTGAGCTACCTCAGAAATTGAGCGACTGACGGGGGGTCTCGATGCGGGGCGTTCCAGGCTGGTCGCTCGATTGAGCTACCTCAGAAATTGAGCGACTGAGGGGGGGTCTCAATGCGGGGCGTTCCAGGCTGGTCGCTCGAATGAGCTACCTCAGAAATTGAGCGACTGGGAGGGGGTCTCGATGAGATGCATTCCAGGCTGGTCGCACAATGTGAGAAATTGAGCGACAGAGAGGGGTACGCCACAAGCCTCATTCGGAGCGATCTCATTCGAGCAACGCACCTGCGAAATCGAGCGACTGGGAGGGGGGCTCGCTGATGACGATTCAAGGCTGGTCTGTCGATTTGAAAATCGCCCAAATTGAGCTCCAGTGGGGGGGGTGTCGCTCGATCCGTGAGATTCTTATGTTAGGTTTCTTTTTTTTTGGTGCCGTGACTTCGAGCTGAAGACCGACAATGTGCTCAAAGTTTCTGCTCAATGAGGCTCTATCTCATACGTGATATTCACACGCTTTTGTCAAAATGTTTCGCCATGAATGCCATTCTGCTGAAGTTGAACTCACGACTTTCCTATAGCAGGTCATGTTGTTTGGGACGCAAACCACTGTGCTACGCGACGTACATGACTCATTTTTCGTTCTTATTTAGTGCGGAGACTCGCCCGGTTATGTCGTCGTTCAGCGTTTTGAACGTGATCGCGTTGGAAGTGACAAGCCCTGGAACAGTTGCGCAGACTACATGTGTTCTCCGTTATGTTGCCTTGCACAATGTCTGCCGCTACTGATGTTCCAAACAAGGGTGTAAAACATCCAGCCTGACCATCGTTTTGGGCGCTTCTTCATCGGCTGCGTGTGACTCATGACAATCGAACGATGCATTGTACAGAATTGTCCTCTGCCTGACTGTCCGCACACTGCACAATAAGAAAGGGCGTGGCTCCCACCGAAAAATCATTGCATCGCCTCTTAGCCGCGCCAGGGCCCGCATGACGACGCTGGGATGACATCAGTGGCTGCTACCCCGCTAAAGCTGATCGCCATCGTTTGGCTAGATCTCAGAGACGCTCACTGCGGGCCACGATAGATCACAAAGGACTAGATTCATGGAAGAAACGGCGCCTTCCTCCTCGCATGGGGACACTCCGAGACTCTCGGGAGAGCACGTGTTTTCTACAAAACGGTGACCACATGCCGTCCCTGGTTGTAAACGATGGTCGCATCCCACCGGTTTCACGCGACGCGCAGTTGACTAAGTTCTAGCGTTCCCGACGTATATCATGCGGAGCGGCGACAGCCCACGCCTTACTGGCGTAGGACGGCTACAGTCAGTGCGCAGGAGTGCGCAGGATGGCTCCGACTCAACCCAGACTGCGTTCCGTTTCGATACGGACCGGCGACAGTGACCTGTTTCCACCTGCAATGAGTCGACGCCCGGGCGACGGTGCCCCTAGTCAGAAGCAGTACAATAGATTTGCAATGACCTACTGTGTCCGTTCATGCCGATCGTGCCACATCTCCACAATCGAGCGTCCTCTGGCGGGTAGTGTTAGAACGACAAAAGCCGTGACTGCTTCCTCTTTTTTCCTGTGCGAGGTGAAGTTGTGGATAAGGTCATTCGCCTAAGAATGGCGCACGCACGTTCGTGAAAATACACGCGCACACTCGACCACTGCAAGCATTGCCCCACGCGGCAGGGTCTCCGATTGCACCACAGACTGAAGTGTGACATGTCGAGCATCCCAACCAGGTCCGCGGCGCCCTTAGGCCGGCGAAGGCAGACAGCAGCGGGAAAACCGCACTCGATCGACCCGGTGGCAACTACCTGCTGACACCCGTGTGGGCCTCTGTGAAACGATGCCAGAGCATGCAGGCGGACGGCCTAACTGAGAGTAGAAATAATACACCACCGGCAGCAGCGGTGCCGTCAGCAGGGTCCTCTCCAACCGGTTTCTGACACACACGCGAGCTCTTTGACCAGCAAAAATTTGCGTTTGTTCGATGACATCGACACAGCGCTGGAAATCGGGATCTCCACAGCCAGTTCTCATATTTGGCCTGGATGAAGTGAGATGTCTGTGACCGACACTTCGAAATCTGAAATAAACTATTTCGCCCGGAGATCGTCACGCAACATGCTGGCAGCATCCTGGCTAAACACTTCTGGGAAGCGGCGGTGCTCTTTGAAGCGATGCATGCACTTTATACATGGCAGCCATGCGCTTGAAAGCGTGTCATCTTCATCGTTACAGCCACTCCCCCTCGCCAGCTCCCTCGCCCCGCGCCACGTCCCTCGCACCTCGCCACCCCCCTCTCCCAACGCTACTTCTACCTCCCAGCGTCACCCCTCTCTTCGAGCACAAACCTCCCCACCCTGTCCTCCACTCCCCCCCTCAGCCAGTCCCTGCATCACCGTACGCCCGCGACGCCGCAGGATGTTACAACCGGAAACCCAGACGTCATACAGTCAATCATACAGAACAAGCACATTGCCAGAGCCCACCACAGCGGAGGAGAGTGACACGGAAGAAACCAGGACGAAGACCAGTGGCGGCGTCAGTTTCGATCGCGACGCACGAGAAGCGTGTCACAAACACATGGCACAACGCACGGCACTACGCACCATCAGTTACTCTCCGGCAAGCCAAGCCACTCCGCACACCGTGAATATGCGTGTGTCCCGCACGCGACTCACGTACAGCCACGCCACTGGTGTTACCCGCAAGTCTAGCAAGCACAACACGACAAGGGCCTATGTCGGCGGCCGCGTCTGAGCCCGGGCTCAGACGTAAGGGCGGCCGCCCTTGGCAGAGGCGGAGGGGTCTGCCGGGAGCCGCTCTTTCTGATGAGCAAGCAGCTAGCGCCTCCGGCAGCACTGGATGCATCTGCTGGGTGACTGACAACGACTGACACGAAGACCACGTCACACAGGTTCTGAGAGCGGGTCTGCCGTCAAGCTTTAGCTTGAACTTGAAAACCGTTGATGTAGCCCCCACCTAAAATAAAAGTAGCATGCTCTTGGAGAAGACAGCAAAATTTTAGGCTGATCGTGCGCATCCCCAGAGGCTTGGCAACGACTGCATTGGCCTGACACCTGTCGTTGACCTGTCCGAGCTGTGTCCGCCAGGCATTGGGCACCGGCAAGATGGTCCCGATCTGGCCACGAAGTGTCTTTGTCCGGTCTCACGACATAGTTGGGCCAAAAATCTGTGATTCGAGTGCACAGCATAAAGCTTCCAGTCCTGTGGAGACGTGTCTCTGACATTCTTCTGACATTCTTCTGTGCGTCGGTGTTGCTGCTTGCCCGTCCGTCTCCAGTGCCTATTGTGCCTATTGTCACGCGATCTCCAGAAGGCCAGAAGCCATCCTGCAGAACGCAAAGGTCAGGTCAGCATGTCCTAGAGGACCGTCATGGACACTTCTGCTCCCCCCGCGACTGTGCGACGTCTCTCTGAAAATCAGACGGAATCTCGTGTGCCACCGGGTTGCAAATGATATGATTGAGCTGAAGAAATATCTCGGTGCAACGCATGACTGCCGGTATCACCTCCAAGGATACAAGAGTTACATGCGACAGAGCCTGATACTGACCTCAGACGACACGCGGGCGCTTGACATCCAAAACCGGCGGTGGTGTCAGCAGATGCTGGGGCTCGAGCGCCTCCCGACGAGACATCTTCCTATAGCGTCCCATTGCAAGCGACCATCAACTCTGGTAGCCCTCAATACCGGGCCTTTCAGTACGTGTTGGGGGCCTGAAGGTGATGTATGGAATCTGTCCGTTTCACCTCTCACCATTTTTGGCAGTCTCGAACGCTCATTGGAAGCGTGTCGATGACGCCCAGACCACCAACTCCTTTCAAGCAATTGTCTTTGGGGACAGTATCGGTACCGTCCCCAAATACAATCTAGAAAATCGTAAAATCACTTCCGACTGTCGGGACGGTAACGGTACCGTCCCAAAGCACAACGTCAAAAATTGTGATCATCGCTTCCGATTGTTGGGACGGTAACGATACTGTCCCATCTCAATCAGCATGGAACTCACGCCCGGACGTCATCTCTGCCCCGACTATGATAGTAGACGGGCCACCACATGAGGCAAGTAGACATGAACACAGAGGCACGGGAGAAGGATTGCCTGACGCTACACATCCGGGCACTGCACTCATCGAAACAACAAGTGACAGCGCGAGTAGAAACAAAGAAGTGAGACCCACCATCGAGCCGGCCGGTCGGTCCCCCCCTCTGCCAGAAACATAGCACGCGTACTCAAACAACGGTAGAAGCAAACGTGTGAGGGGTCGTCGACCCTCCCCCATCGCGACGGGGCTTCTTGGCCATACCGGGCGCAACCGCGTCCCCTCCAAACTGGTACTCGGGTCCATAGTCCAGAAGCAGCTCGTCTCCGACGCCGACATGGCGCGTCGTCACAATCTGACAAAAGGAAGGGTTGACCAACTCGGAGAAGGGGACAACTCCGTCCTCTCGACGGAGCTCGAAGCGCACGTTCGGCAGTCGAGCGGTGCCCTGAGTGCCGCTGCTGCCCCCCTGGCCAGATCCCTGGCCACAGTCGCCTCCACCAGCAGCGCCGCCGACGCCGCCGCCAACGACACTGCCGCCACCGACCGAAGACTCTTCGCGCGTACGACGAGAGCCGACACCAGGAGCTCCTCTCTCCCGCGCGCCCGCTTCGAGCACGGCCCGGTCCGTGGCAGACGTCGGGCGTGGATCGTTGGCCAGCGCAGCCCAACAAAACGGCGAAGGGCAGATCCACACGCGGTGCGTCGCAACCGACGTCCCTCCACCGTCATCGGCGGTCTCGCACATGTCGACGTCGTCATCCACCTGACTGGCGGCCACATCTGCCACTGGTGCAGCGACACGCACATCGCCGAGCTGCACCGCGCGGGCAACAAACTCGGCTGGTGAGGGCGCAAGAGCGCCGAGCATCTTCACCGAGTAGAGGGCGCTCTTGACTCGGACGGCACCGAAGTTGCTGTACATCAGCGCTCCGAAGAACGGGCCGACAAGCGCACCACGCGGTAGCTCACGTGCGGCAAACAGGCCAAGTCCAGCTTGGCCGCCGGCCACCAGGGAGTTGGCGATGAAGAACCCGGCTGCCGCCGCCCCATGTTGCCGTACCGCCAGAGTGTCGACCGTCGACAGGTCGCAGCGCAGAGAAATCGGCCACGACTCAAAGGGGCGCATTCCCAACCCGACCACCGCCATGCCGACGTCACGGCCGCACGGCGGCGACCGTGGGTGCGCCCCACCACCCAGCAAGCGTCTCCGGTTGTCAGACTCTTCCCCCAACACGTTGGCCAAAAACGTCAGAATCGACAGCGGCAGCGCACTATGTGCGGGAAGGCCAGCGGGAGGCTCATACGCAGCGGGCGTCTGGCGAGCCGTCGCGGGCCCGGGGCGGGCCATTAGGCGGGCGGGCGCCACGCCTCGGGCTCCGTGCACGGCCGTCCAGCGGCCGTCCGGGTCGGTTTCAGCTTGTCGGACAATGTGGGCCGCCGCACGCACTTGCTCCGCAACCGCCCCAAAGTGACGCGCAAAGCCACCCATCAGGACTTGTTCGACAAAGGTGCGCCTCAGCCGCTGTCGGCTCGCAGTGACCGCGTCTGCGAAAGCGTCGCAGAGGATGACGCGGCGAAATAGGCCGCCAGGAACAGAGAGCGCCGCTTCGCCAGTAGAACCAGTCCCGCAGAACGCGTCACAGACCAAGGCACCAGGCTGCGAGTTGCGCTGCACGAGCTCCGTGTTGAGTGCGACCGACTTTTGCTCGGGACGGAGCTTAACCATGTCCCCATGCTCGTCCTGGATGTACACCGTCTCAGGCGCCGGCAGGTCTGGCACATTGTCAATGACGTTGTCATAGGCTCGGTACCGGGAGGGAACGCACCCAAACACCTGGTAGTTGACCATCATGTGCGCATGGTGCGCAGCAGCGCCAGCCCGTGTTGCACAGATGATCAGTTCCGACATGTTGGACAGCATGACGTTGGTCCGGCCCCGCGGCAGCCGCCCGTGAACCCCCCGCAGCGCATAAAGAGGATGGCTGCTGACAATGAACGCCGCCTGCGTCTGAAGACTGCTCGCCGACGCTGCACCAGCAGGTGTAGACGAGCTCTTGCGACTCTGCTTCCCCTTGCCACGGACGCCGCTGCTGCTGCCGCCAGGCACGTGGTCGACCGACCCTCGGAAAAAATCAACCCACAAGTTGACCTGGGACCACGCGCCATAGACAAGCACGTGACCGCCGGGGCGAAGGAGTACGCGACAAATCTCGACAGCAGAGCGCGCGTCGTCCACCGTGAGCACGTCGTGTATCGCGTGAGGATTGCCAGCGAGTCGCCGCGTGCTGAAAGGTGGATCCATCAACATCAGCTGTAGACTGCCAGCCAGGGCCGGCCACGGTTCCAAGCACGCCCCGCGCGACAGCACAGCATCAGGCAGGGCAGAGGCCATGCCGGTGGTGGCACTCTTGTAGTCATCGTTGCCGTCCTCGGCTGCAAGAAGGTCGACAACCAGCCCAGGGGGTATCCATCGACGCAAAGACGGAGAGCCACTCAGACCCAGCGCCGCAAGCTGCGTAGCGGCCTTCGCCTTGGACTCCGCCTCCGCGACTGCATGCGTCGTGACTAGGTCCTCTGCGCGACACTTGTAAACGCGATACACACTTGTCGCCGCCCAATCAATGATGCCGTTGGCCACCGCCACGGCCTCCTCCGCCGCCGCCGCAGCGCCGTCACCACATTCGTCCGCTGCACGTGACCGACCACCAGCCGACATGGATCGTGCAGCTGCATCGCGACCAGCCGCTCGCTCGGCAGCACGGCGACGAAGGCGCCACATCTCGAGCGATGTCGGCCGCCAAACAACCGCACGAATGTCCCCTGCGTCAGAGTCGTCGTCTGCTTCCTCCGGCCTGCCACCGCCAGCACCTTCCTCTTCGTCAGAGTCCGATGACGCCCAGCCCTCGTCGTGTACGCGCCCCCCGCTGCGCATGGGTCCTCCTGGGTCAACAGCGGACAAGCCGCCGATGACCGCATGGAGGATGCGCGGACACCGACCTGTGGACCGACGCCAAGCCGGTGGACGGTAGTGTCGAACAGACAGCCGCCCGAGACCGACGCCCGAGGAAGTCCCCGCGGAGGTGGACGCCGCGCCTCCGTCGCTGACGAGCTCGGTGATTGAGTCGACCGACGTCGCTTGGACCAAGTGCGTGATGAACATCGATGCTGCAGCTCTCAACTGCGCGTCCGCATGAGGAAGCCGTCTGCCCGCGGCGGGGTCCGCAGCGCCCGCGGAGAGCGACGGCGCGCCACCGACACGTTTGCGGTATAGGGACCACCGCTGGATGGAAGGCGCGTACACAGCGCCATGATCCGCAGGACGGGAGAGCGGCGCAAAAGCGACGTCAGAGGATGACCACAAGATGTAGGGAGCGACCATCGCCTCGACGTCCTGGAAACCGGCGCGTCTAGCCAGCGCATTCCATCCAGCCACGACGCGCTGCACGGCGTACCGCACGTGACCGACGACAGAAGACACCCATTCAAAGTCCAAAACTGTCTTCCGACGACCGCCGTGCCGCATGACCACGTCGACGTGGGCGATCAGCGCGTAGTAGCGCCCAAACCAAAGGATGATCTCAAAAGGTGAGAGCGTCCCGAGGGCAGCTTGACAGCCTGACGAAGGGCCGATGAAGTCGCCCGCGCCAAAGTCGGTGGCGAGAACGGGTCGCGCCGCAACGGGAAGCGGGACGGCCCCTAAGCCGACCTTCCGACTGGTTGTCGCACCGCCAATGTCGGCAGGAAAAGCCAAAAGGTCGTCCCAGTTGCCGGTAGACGCCAACAGCAGCTCCCACACACGAGTGTCGACCTCACCTTTTGCAGCCGCCTCGAGCAGCTGGACACCCTTGTAGTGAAACAGCAGGTCATCGTCTGCGTTGGCAACGTCCGCTGTCACGGACGGTGCGGGGGAAAAGGCGGAGCTGCCGGAGCGAAGAACAAATAAGCCTTCAGCTGCACAGCTGTCAAAACCGCCAACAAAACGCTTGAGCTGCCATGACACGGCGTACGCGTCTGCAGCGTCGGCGTCGTCGAGCCACGAGCGTGCAGCGGGATCCGTCGTTCGCACAGACCGCTGCAGAGCCCACTGTTTGACGGCCATCCAGCTTGCCGGCGGCTCGCACGTCGACACGCTGGCCCAGCGCTCCGCAGGAAGAGAGGCCGAGACAGCACCAGTGACAACCTTGCGATGCGACAGCATGTACAGGTCTCGTAGTTCTGCAACGCAAGGGAGCAACGTATTAAACGGCAACGACAGGCAACCGCCGTCCGAGTCGTCTCCACACGAGGCATGAACCTTGACAACAACATGCGTGACGCGCTCATCGCGAATCGAGGCCATCGGACGCTGCAGACGTACTCCCTCGGGCGCCGCACGGACGCACGCGACAGCGACACGATGCAATCCGACTGACCGTCAAAGACAGGTGCATCGCCGAAGGCGACACGCTCACCCCCGTCAAACGCGATCGAACAAGGCCTTCACGCCCGCTCCCACGCCGTGATCAGTTCAGAGCCGGACCCTTGCGAATGCACCTGTAAGTCAGTCCACAGATAGTAGTCGCGAGAAGTCAGGGACGGTAACGTTACCGTCCGAAAAGACAACGTCGACGTACACAAGAGAAAAACAACCGTTCTGAAACGAGCGAACCAGTGGAAAGAGCGAAGAACGAATGCCCCGGCGTGCGAAAGCCCAGCAATAGGTCCGCGGCTCGCGTTCACACGGCCGCAACGATGTCTTGTATCAGAACGTCACAACCGCGGCGATGAAGTCGAGGAAGATTTCGTTGTGCTCTTGCTTGATGACTTGTGATGAGCACAGTGCTCTCAAGACCACAGCGTGACCGACTTAAAACACTGCGCCACGTTATTCAAGAAGGACCAGCGATTGCCAAGTGGCACATTGTTTTTCAGGACGGTAACGATACCGTCCCAAAAAAGAAACTGCACGCTTTTTGGGGGACGGCAACGATACCGTCCCAAAAAAAACAGTGCACACTTCTTGGAGGACGGTAACGATACCGTCCCAAAAAAAAAACTGCACACTTCTTGGGAGACGGTAACGATACCGTCCCAAAAAAAAAACTGCACACTTCTTGGGGGACGGTAACGCTACCGTCCCATCGCGGATGAACGACATTGTTTTTCGACGGTATCGATACTGACCCATCGCGGACTGCCGAAAACGTTTGTGGACGGTGCCGTTACCGTCCCCGAGAAAAAACCTGCACACTTCTTCGAGGACGGTACCGTTACCGTCTCGAGAAAAATCTGCACACTTCTTCGAGGACGGTACCGTTACCGTCTCGAGAAAAAACTGCACACTTCTTCGGGGACGGTACCGTTACCGTCCCATCGCCGATCGACGATACTGTGCGGACATACAGGTGCCCTTTTTTCTGCGGACGGTAACGATACCGTCCGATGATTGACCGGCCTCTTCTTGATGAAGAACGCGCCGTCTCCAGCGACCATGCGAAGACTTCCGGCCGTAAAAGGCTCAAGTCATACAGTCTGCTTCTTCAAAAGCACAACGGGCATGAGGCAAACAAACCAAACGTATCAAGCACGACCATGCATCCCCTCTCGTACATGAAGCACAAATCAAACCGAGCAAGGCAAACGAACCAAACGTATCAAGCACGACCATGCTCCCCCTCTCGTACAAGAAGCACAAATCAAATCGAGCCACACCTGTCTAGCAATACCAAGCATCCAGACATATAGACAGCACTCATCAATGGCGGAACACAGTGCGCGGCAGCGCCAGGTGGATCGCATTGTCCAACGGGATGTCCTTGTCCTGCACGTACATGTGAAGCCGGATGCAGTGGCTGTAGTGGAATGGAGGCGCGCTTCCATCCGCTACGTTATCGGCGGCACCCCCACGCATCTCATGCGTGCGAGCCGCCAGCCGCGCGGCATTGTCCGCAGCACCGGCTCCGGCGTGCACAAAGTCGCCACGGACAATGACGACAGAGTAGGGCGGGATGAAGACGAGCTGCGGGGAGATGGCCGACTCGTCGGGATGACCAGCCAGCAAGTGCCTTAAGACGTGCACACTGCCGGGCCAGACGCGCAACCAGCTCCCGGCCGCCCCAGTCGCCATCACGAAGTAGTTGTACGCCGGGGCCGTCGTGTACTCCGACAGCGCAGTGGTCGGGCCGGTAGGCGCGGATGCCGACGCGCCTGCCGACCCCGAAGAAGTCGGCGGTGCCCCCGCCGGGGGTGTCGTCGGTGCGGGCTCGGTAGATGACGCGGGCCGTCCCTGGCGGAAGTGTTCTGGTACCTGCGTCAAAGGAAGTAACGCGTCGCCGCCCGGCCCGTCGGCGCCCACGCCCGCCCCTTGACCGACCGAGACAGTTGGAACATGCCGCGGGTTGGAGTCGACGTGGGGCAGCTGGGGACTGGCGGCGCTGGTCGTCAGCAACAGCCGAGAACCAGTCTTGGGAACGCGAACACATAACTGCCCGCCTTCCTCGCGTGCGCCAACGCGAGAGATGACCGCATGCGCAAACGCTGCCAGCACCACGTCCGTGCGGAGCTTGGTCACGTAGGCCGACTGCACCGCCTCAACCTCGCTGCTGCAGACGTGCTCGGGCAGCAAAGTCAACCGCCCTTGCCCCGACGCCAGCGCCTTGCCGTCCGTCCGCCAGTTGTCTTCGTTGTGGATTGGCGACCACACGTCCCGTCGCCCGGCGGCAATGCCGTCTTCTCCAGGAAAAAGGGACAGCGCGTGCACCATGACGGCGTCGACGTCGGTCGCGATCGACGACGACGCCAGTGCGTGCGACAGCACGACCCAGCCCCGCTCGTGAAGCACCACCGCGGCGCGCAGCGCTCCAAAGTCCGCCTCTGCCCGGTTTGCGGGCAGCGACGGGCTAAGTCCGCCCACAGCGAGGTTGAGCGCGCCGGCTGCTGGATCCAGGAGGCTAAACATGTCGTCGTCGTCCACCTCAACGCGGCCGCCAACCGCTCCGACAGGGGATGGCGATACACGTCCGCGTGACGACCAGGTAGCGTCCAACTCGACAGCCGCAGATGACACGCGGCCTGTTGCTGCAAAGTAGCTGTCGACGTCGCACGATGCCGTAAACCATGCACGCGGTGCAAGAAGGTCCCATGCTTGGTGCTCGGCCGGAATGAGCGTCGAAAACGCGGGCGCAGTTGTCGTGCTCCAACATCCATGCGCAATGGAGGCCGCACGTGCCAGTCCTTCAACCAGGGGCGGGACGATGTCCTCGTAGGGCTCAGGCGTGTGGGGGAAGACTACGGCGAGACCTTCCATGTCCGCGGCTTGCCCAGCGTCCACCGCGTCAGGTGCCCCGTCGACATGATCACCTTGGGCGTCCGCAGCAGCCGATGCCCCGATTGCCGCCATGGCTCGGAGCGCTGCTCCGCGGCGAGAGCCATGGCTGCCGGCGCTGGCAGCGTTGCCGCGCGGTTCGACCACCGGGGACGCACGTTCCTTACGGCGGCGCTTCGGCGAGCGCTCGGACGCGTCCGCAGCAGCAGAAACGTCAAGGGGTACCCCACGCTTCTCGCCGACGGCAACGTCGGCGGTAGAGGCCGCCACAGCGCCAGAGTCGCTCGGTGCGGCAGACGCAGTGGCCTCCGGATCAGGGACATCCTCCGAGTCCGAGATGAGGCCGGCCGCTGCCGCGTCGGCGGCGCGCTTGTCGGCCTGAGAAGGCACCTTGTCGGCCGCTGCGGTTTCCCCCGCCGACGCCTCCTCAGCCAACTTGGCTGCCGCCGCCTTGCCCGCCGCGGCCTTGTCTTCCGCCGCCTTGTCGGACGCCGCCTTTCCCCCCACCGACGTTTCCTCGGCCAGCTTGTCGGATGCCGCCTTGTCCGCTGCGGCCTTGTCTGCCACGGCCTTGTCCTTCGCGCTGTCGTCTGCCGCCGCCTTCTGCTCCGCCGCCTTGACCCGCGCCGCCTCGTCCTCCGCGTCCTTGTCTGCAGCCTCCTTCTTCTTGGCCGCCGCCGCCGTCTTGGCATCCGCCACCTTCTTGGCTCTGGCTCCCGCCGCCTCATCGGCCGCCGCCTTTTCAGCGGCAGCCTTGTCGGCTGCGGCCTTGACCTCGGCGGCGGTGGGCGGAGTGACGAATAGAGTCATGGCATCCGACCACTCTGCCAGGTGCGCGACCACATGGCTGTCGTGGTGGGGCGGGATCTTCTTGCGCCCAGCGATGGGCGGCGGCTCATACGACATGAAGAGGTCGCGCAGCTCGTCCAACACCGACTTGTTGCAGCGCGGGCGGCAAAGGTGAAAGATGTCGAACGGTCTGGCATCAGCTTCTAGAACAGCAGCACCGGGGGAGCGCGCCTTCCCCGCCGCTGCCACAGCCTCAGCAGTGCCGACTTCGGCGCCAGCTTGGTCAGCGGCTTGCTTTGCAATGGCGATGGCCTTGCGCCCGGCTCGCAGAGCCACGCGGACGAAGAAGCCCAGGGAAGTAAAGAAGCTGTTGTCGTCACCACCCTTGAGCCGCACGACCTTGTCATCGCGCATCTGCCCGGTGTAGTCCCACCCAATGCTCAGCAGAACCGTCGCATAACCGTCAAGGTCCGCTTCTTTGACAGCAGTCGGCTGCAGGAAGCCGGCCGAGGAGACGCTCTCGACAGAGATGGCCTTGCTCCCAACCTTCCGCCGCGCTCTGCTCTTGCCCTTGGAACGCCGTGGGTGGCGCTTGGCGCTCGACTTGGCCGCAGCGCCCTCGTCGTCGTCATCGTCCTCGTCCGAAGGCGTCGCAGGCCGCTCAGACGCCTCCAACAGGTACACGATGCGTCTGAAGGACTTGGGCGCCGCCACGCCAAACAGCGCAATCTTGCAAAGCCGCTTGAGCGACTCTGTCGCGAGCGGCTTGCCGCTCTTGCCGACAGGTGTAGCACCGTTCTTCTCAATCTGGGTGACAATGCCCGTCACATTGGCCGTCGCGATGCGAAGTAGTTCGCGCGGCGGACGTACGGGCACCACGTTCCCGGCCTCTTCAGCCGCGGTGACTGCTGCAGCGTGCTTGGCGTCCGCGGTCGAGTCCATCTGGGTCTGCATGGCAGACACCATGTTGCCCATCCAGTGCAAGTGCTGCGACTGGGACGTCGGGTTGTGCACCTGGTTGACCGCGTTGGCGCGCGCCCCGAGTGTGAGGACGTCGTTCGGACTCAGGCGGCGCTTGTCGGTACGTGAGACCAGCTGAACAGCAACGTCCTTGAACCCAAAGCCCGCGACGCCGCTATCGTTCAGCCGCCGAATGGCCTCCAACCGATGCGCGCCGTCGATCAGCGTGTAAGTAAGAGCCGACAGGGCGCAGACCTTGATGGCACCGACGCCCCAGTCGTAGCCCTCCCTCGTCATGGAGTGAACGAAGTTGAGGACGCCTTCCTCGACGATCTCACGTGTGGTCAACTCAGGCACCACGATGGAAGTAATAGCGACGTTGGCGAACGCGTACACAAATGTCGGGGCCTCGCCGGCGACGGGCGCGGCTTCCAGCGGCAGCAGCTTGTCCTCTTCGGCAACATCGTCCTGCGCGTCGACTTCCGCCTCGTTCTCGTCGTCGTCCAGCACAACGACGATCTTGTCGTCTTGTTCGACCGCAATCGCGTCACTGCGCCCCTTGTTCTTGCGCTTGGTGACGGGCGGCTCCTCCTCGTCGTCTTGCTCGTCGTCGTCCTCCTCCTCCTCCTCCGGAACGGCCCCGATGTCCTCCGGAGCTTCATACTCCCCATCGGAGTCGCGCTTGTCGTCCTCATCGGCATCATCGTCCTCGTCCGCCTGCTGCGGGCGTTCCTCGGGATGAACACGACGAGGGGGCACATACGGCTGCGCCGCGCTCGCGCGACCGCGTCCGCGACCGCGCCCACGACAGCGACCGCCAGGGGCAGCCGACGGCGCGGAAGAAGAGCCCCCTGAACGACCCGTCGCGCTTGCCGCTCCTCTGCCTCGGCCGGCCGTCGTGCGAGCGGGGGGGCCAGCGGCCGCCGCGGCAGCTGCCGCCGCCGCTGCCGCAGCAGCGGCCATCACAGGATCGTCCTCAGGCGAAGGTTCGCGGCGACCACGACCACGACCGCGAGCACCGCGACCGGCCGAGGCACCGCCACGCCCAGCGCGGCGGGCAACTACCATAGTGACAGGGACGTGGGAAACGGTCTCGTTCAACGGCGGGAATGCCACGGCGGGAATGCCACGCGGAGAAAGAAGATAGTGGGGGAGTGGGGGAGTGGCACACGGGCCCTGCAGCAGAACACACGTGGGCCGCTGGGCCCAGAAAAGAGCAGACCACTTGAGGGCACGGTCCTAGCTCGCACACGAGTCGCCAGAGGCGCACCCGTGCGCACGCGACACGAGCGCAACATCCGGCCCAGCGTCAGGGGGCACCACGTACGCCTTGTCACAGAGGTGACGCCGTCAACGGCGTGGTCAAATATTAGTCAAATCGCATCAGGCATCGGGCACGGTAACGTTACCATCTTCACAACAAAACCAGAAGAAAATCACCATTCAGGAAAGAAACCGGCAGACAAAGAAAGTTGGACAATCGAAAACATCAAAAGTCTCAGATCCAACAACACGTCACAAGACGCGTGCAGAAGCCTCATTCTTGAAATGGGGCTGAGATTCAGGTTCATTTCAAATTACGGACGCGCCTGACGAAGCGAACGTTCGGAAAATTGGGGAACAGACAGCTGTCGCTGCACATGTCAATTGCAATTGATGGGAATGCCGCTGACCCGATGAACCATTTGAAGGCTCCCACGATTGCCACAATGCAATGCTACGAGTCACCTCGTCTCTCGCGCGCGCATGCATCTTTACGTCGCCAGACACGCCTTGAATTTTGGGACAAGAACAGGTTTGGACGGTAACGATACCGTCGAGCAAAACATTTGCGCACATTGTCCAAAGCCCCAGCGCATGGGAACAACATCTGGGAACAGTACACCCGTCAGAGGAAGCTTATGCGCAAGGACGCCTTATTGGTGGCCTTAAACTCCATATGAGTTGTGCGACAAATTCCAGTTGGACGGTATCGTTACCGTCCACCAAGAATTTTGGCTGATCGAACTTCAGTCGAATGCCGGCCTTCCCGGCCGCCATTCAGCGCCTCGGGGGGTGATTGAAGGTGTATGGGACAAAGGAGAGTCGTGAAGCTGTACATATACTGTTCATCAAAGGATGATATTGCCGATGTGGACGGTGACGATACCAGCAGATTGTCCAAGTGTCAAACGCATGCACACAACTTTTGGAGACAGAGCACCGTTCACAGGCAGCTGATGGGCCGATACGTGCTTCCTGTGGCCTGACACTTCACAACATTTGTGCGACAAAATCATGTTGGACGGTACCGTTACCGTCCCAGAAGATTTTTGGCTCATAGAACTTGCCTGGAATGAAGTCCGTCCAGACAGCCATTGAGGACTTAGGCTGGAATGGCAGGTGTGGAATGACAGCTGCTCGTCGTGTACTTCTACAAAACATGTTCATAAAAAGATGATATCGCCGATGTGGACGGTAACGATACCGTCCCGTTTTTTTTTTGCACGTTCGTCATCGGCAAAAAGCTTTCCCCCGGCCATGCGAGCTTCAACACTTCACCTTTCGGAAAACGGCGAGGTGAGGGCGTCAACGATACCGACGACCAAGACCTTTGCAGATTGTCCAAGTGTCAAACGCATGCAAACAACTTCTGGAGACGGAGCACCGTTCACAGGCAGCTGATGGGCCGATACGTGCTTCCTGTGGCCTGACACTTCACAACATTTTTGCGACAAAATCATGTTGGACGGTACCGTTACCGTCCCAGAAGCTTTTTGGCTCATAGAACTTGCCTCGAATGAAGTCCGTCCAGGCAGCCATTGAGGAATTAGGCTGGAATGGCAGGTGTGGAATGACAGCTGCTCGTCGTGTACTTCTACAAAACATGTTCATCAAAAGATGATATCGCCGATGTGGACGGTAACGATACCGTCCCGTTTTTTTTTTGCACGTTCGTCATCGGCAAAAAGC
>ENA-ORXC01001098-ORXC01001098.1-marine-metagenome-genome-assembly--contig:-NODE-1098-length-16791-cov-207.641139_pt1 | contig 16791 bp, 11 predicted proteins | sample MGYA00237865_ERZ511478 | MGnify/ENA metagenome assembly ERZ511478 | reverse complement strand
TATTCTACGTGTGAGGTGTTGATGGTGATACCACGTGCTTTTTCTTCTGGTGCTGAGTCAATAGACGCGTAGTCTTTGGCTTCGCCACCAGAGGTGATTGCAGCTACGGTTGCGATTGCAGCGGTAAGGGTTGTTTTACCATGGTCAACGTGTCCGATTGTACCGACGTTGACGTGTGGCTTGTTACGTTCAAACTTGGCCTTTGCCATGGGTATTTCCTCTTTTTTTGGTGAATGATCAATAAAAAGCTGTTTAATGGCTCATAATAGAATTAAATCATCATAAACCTAGCTATCAACCGCACGAACCACTGCTTAAACAATGCTCCGAACTAATTCTCGTATCCGTTATTATACGCTGACTTGTCTTAAATAGTCATACATCTCTCAATCGAAATCAACTTCTCTCTAACTAGTAGATATAAAGCTCGATTGATTATAACCTTTCTTATAACCGTATAATTATCTTGATATGCAAGGTCGCGATATTAGCTGACCGACATCATCAAACAATCCGTAAAATCCGTTAACATATGGAACAGCAATCCTATTCCAATGATATTAAAAGGCTTACGAAGAAAGAGTAAAGCAAAATACACTAGCATCGCATAATAAGTATGTAACGGATGAAAATTAATGCTACATCTATTTGCCTGAAATATTGGGTTTGCTACCAGATGATCTATATCAACCAACATGGTCGCAAGCAAAATCAAATATGCTTTTTTCCACTCTTTTCTAAAAAACGCAATAGCGATAAAAAGAGGAAAACCAAAATGCAAAAAATAATGTATTAACGTCTGCATACTGACCTATTAGTTTTAGTCTTCTCTATATAAGACAATCAAAACCAATATTTATTAATATACTGACAGCACTAAAAGGCAACACCTCAGTGTCACCTTTGAATCATTGTCTACCGCACTACTGTTATATATTTCAATATTCTATAATTTCGATATCGACGCAAAGTTATATAAATAGCAAAACAAGCATAAAAGGTATAAACAATAAATGGAGCTCATATCGAGAATTGAACTCGAGACCTCTCCCTTACCAAGGGAGTGCTCTACCGCTGAGCTATATGAGCGTATGTTGAAACCTTTGAGTTGCACTAAAAAAAATATCACGATGCAGCAATATTACTGACTGTCGTGATTATTAATTGTTATGCTTTGCGATAGTGTATATATGGAGCGGGTGGCGGGAATCGAACCCGCGTCATTAGCTTGGAAGGCTAAGGTGTTACCATTATACCACACCCGCATTTACTCTTATTCAGGATAACTCTAATCGAGAGTTATGAGATATAGAGAGTATGCTTGGCGCTATGACAAACTTTAGAAAATATGGTGGTGGGGGAAGGATTCGAACCTTCGAAGCTTTCGCGACAGATTTACAGTCTGTTGGGTTTGACCGCTCCCCAACCCCACCTTAGGTTGCTTTGAACAAAAATGACTTACATTTAAGACAAATTCATAAAAAGCTACTTTAAGAGAGATGGTGCCGACTGCCGGGATCGAACTGGCGACCTACTGATTACAAGTCAGTTGCTCTACCAACTGAGCTAAGTCGGCTTGTTCTCTTAAAGTGGTGGCTATTCTATCAAATTTTTTGAGATGCGCAAGTACTTTTTCATCTTTTTTTAAATTAATTTGATATAAATATTTAAGTTACTGATTAAGCTGGTTTTTTTATAAATAAAAATATGGCAATAAATTGGCTTTTTACTTGCAGCCCTTATTTTTGTCATATTACTGGCTATTTAATTAGCGAATGCGCAAGCCATTACATGCCATTTCTACCGCTTTTATTAATGCCAATGCTTTTTTATTGGTTTCATCCCATTCTTTTTCTGGAACAGAATCAGCGACAACCCCTGCTCCGGCTTGAATATGTATCTCACCACGGCGCATCACCGCAGTACGGATAGCAATGGCCGTGTCCATATTACCATTCCAACCTAAATAACCTACTGAACCGCCAAACACCGTTCGACGTACTGGTTCTATCTCATCGATAATTTGCATAGCACGGATTTTGGGTGCACCCGATAGCGTCCCAGCTGGGAAAGTAGCACAAAACACATCTAATGCATCTTTGTCAGCTCGTATCGTACCTTCAACGTTAGATGCGATATGCATCACTTGCGAGTAGCGCTCTATGAACATCTTTTCTGTGACTTTGACACTGCCATACTCGCAAACGCGGCCAATATCATTGCGACCCAAATCAATGAGCATCAAATGCTCGGCTGTTTCCTTCTCATCATTTAACAGCTCTTGCTCAAGCGCTAGGTCTTCAGCCTCATCTCGGCCACGTTGCCGTGTCCCTGCCAGCGGCCTTACCGTCACTTTGCCATTTTCAATACGGGATAGAATTTCAGGAGAAGCACCGATAATATCAAAGCGTTTGTGATCGTCGAGTGTATAGCCATGCACCAAGAAAAGATACGGTGATGGGTTTAGGTAGCGGAGCGCGCGATAGACGGCTAGAGAGTCGCCTGTATAGTCCGCTGTCAAGCGCTGCGTTGGCACTACCTGCATAACGTCACCTGCGGCAATGTAATCCTTTATTTTATTGACATCGCTACAGTATTTTTCGGCACCTGTTTGCGATATAAATTTAGGCGTAGGCATTACGGGTGCGCGCAGGTTGGATGGTTCTGCTAGCTTTTCCTCGATTTGTTCTAGCTCACGGATAGCTGAACTATAGCCATCTTCAGACTGACAATCAGCATAGACGATGATTGACAGCGTATTCTCTAAATTATCAAATACAATCACGCTCATCGAAAGCATCAGCCACATATCTGGCATCGACATTGGATTGGCCGCATCAGATAAACCGACACTTGGCTCAATAACACGTACCATATCGTAGCCAAAGTAACCGACTAGACCACCGCTAAAGCTCGGCATGGTCGGCACATCTTCAGCGGTTGGCATGTGATACTGCGCCATCAGCTCACGCAGGTAATCAAAGGGATTTTCTACTGACTCTGTATCGATATGATCGTTTCGTTTAGTCGTCATATTGCCATCAGCGTACTGTAAAATCAGATCACTACCCAATCCAATCATGGAGTATCGTGCCCAGCGCTCACCGCCTACCACAGACTCAAACAGATAGGCAGAGCCATTTAGATCACGTACTTTGGAGAATACAGATACGGGAGTCTGCGCATCCATCAGACGCTTTTTTACTAGCGGTGCGTGACTAAAGCCTCTATCTCTAAAAGCTTGGTATTCTTCAAAAGTCATCATAATAGCGCTCTCTTAGCACCTTATAGGCAATAACAAAACTATAAGCTGCTCTATAAAATATAGCGCCAATATTCGCTAAAATATCGACGCTATAATGAGTCATTTGTTTAAAAAACGGTAAGCATAACAAAGCTCTCTATCAAAAATTACGACAAAGACCTAGTGTAGATTTGAATTATGCACCGCCCATATTAAACAACCATAAGGCCAAACCGATAATTAGAATGGTCACAAATACCCATATAAACCAGCCGCCGCTCGCTTTTTTCTCTACATGACCTGCATGAGCAGGGTTGCTGATTTCTTGATCCATCGCATTATTGCCCTCGGTACCAAGATCGCGCGGCTGCCCTAAATTAGCCGTGCCTGAAAACTGTGCACTAGCTGCTTGTTTGGCTTTTAAAACTTCAGGGTCAGCTTCTTCTTGTAACTCTGTTTTTGTCGTTTTGTCGTGTTCGTCTTGAACTACCGGCTCTTCATGCACTGCTGGCTGCTCCTCTACCACTGGCGCGCTATCAGTAGATGCTGTCTGTAATGGCTCTGTAGACGTCACAGCCTCTGTTTCAGTTGCTGTTGGTACAGATGTGTCAGTTACTACCTCTGTGGAAACTGGCGTTTCTTCTACTGGCGTAGGCGATGCTGCATCAGCGTCAGACAGTACTTCATCAATACCTGTTTTTTTGACAACTGGCTCTGCAGAAACGGCTTCCTCGGTAGCTAGATCTTCAACAGCTGGTTCTTCAACAACTGGTTCAACGGTTTCATACGCAGGAGTGACTGAGTCTTCGGTCATATCTGAGCCGGTATCTACAGGTAAAGGTTCTACAGGTACAGTATCATCTGTAGCAGGTAACATTTCTTCGATGCCAGTCTCTTTGATCACTGGCTCATTGCCTGTTTGCTCTATGATCGGCTCTTCTTCAAGAACGCTTTCTTCAAGAACGCTTTCTTCAACTACTTGCTCTTCGGTCACAGGCTCACTAGCAGGAGTTTCTAGCACAGTAGCCGTGTCGGCATTCTCATGTGTATCTACTACTGGCTCTTCTGTGGCTACTGGCGCTAGCGTTTCACTCTCTGACGTCGTCGCAGGTGTAGCAGATGCCTGTACTTGAAAGCTAAAACTTGCAAAGCCAAGCGTATCGTTTGCCTTTAGATGACTAGATTCATTACCTTCGATACGTTGCTCATTGATAAACGTGCCATTAGAAGAATCTAAGTCCTTCACATACAACTGACCATCTAGCACACTGAGCACTGCATGGTTGCGAGAAACCTGCCTACTACCTAGCACTACGTCATTATCACTACCACGACCTATAGATAAGCTATCACTCACTGTCAGTGTTAGGTCACCTAGCGCTTCCGTCAATGCATTTAGCTGCCAAGTTGTACTTGCTGCTGTATTCATACTATCTGTCTCGTTTGTCATGTTATAACTCCTTATTTTTCTATTGAATATCCAATGATGCTAAAAATAATAACTCTAAAATATTACTGCCAATTTATGATAAGTATTGTCGCTATTTCTTTAATAATATTTGCCTAGCGCGGTTTATTAAGTACTTTCCTCAGACACCATACAGTATTTACATTGGTATAAAGTGAGGTTTTATAATTTTGTCGAGCTTGTTATAGGGGATATTAAGGACAGGCATACCGTAAGCATATGGGCCTATAGAATAATGCTGGTAACGAATGCTAACGCCTGTATCAGTCAAGGTCACATTATCGCTTAACGTAAATGGCCAGTTTTTCTCATAACTGCTCACGTCTTCGGCAACCGTTTTGACCCACGCTTTATACGCATCATAGGCCAATGCCTCAAAACGAGTTTTTTTACCTGAGATAAGCATATCATTAAGCGTGACTTGCTTTTTGGTACTTGGGTCAAATACTAGGTACTCACTATAAGGCATGCCGTGTGCACCGCCAGTATAGACATAAGAGCTAATCTCAAACAGTTCAAAGTTATCGACATGACCTAGATAATTGGGCGCTACCATCAGATTATAACCCCATGACACATCATCAGGCATATCTTGGAATTGCGAATTCACAAAGCCATTAAGAGCAGCCGTAACTTCTTTTTCGCTGCTTTTACCCTTGATAGGTGCTGACTCTGTCATCTGACTATTGACGACTATGTTATCGATACGGGCATTGGCAATCTCATCTATCCAGTTTTGACTACTTTTAAGATATTTAACTTCAATCTCTGGACAGTTATCACGCTTGTCACACGTCTCTTGTATATTACTGGGTAGTTGATACGGTAGATACTCCGTGCTGCTAATAAAGCTTCCGGCATTTACCGACATACTAACGGCACTTAACAGTAGGCTGCCTGTTAACATAGCAATTGAACGTCTCTGGCTTACCTTTATCGAAAATAGATCAGCCGATATAGATTTATCATCAGTTTGAGTCGTAGTGTGCATATGTCCTCTTTTACAAATATAAAATGCTATTCAATATTCTACCGTAACAATTGCAATGTATTGTAGGAAGACTGTTCACGTTTTTGAGGTGATGTAAGCAAACGGATATCTGATTCTTACTACTTAAGACGTAAATACAGGCAATAAAAAAGACACGGCTGGCGTGTCTTAATCAATAAACGATATGAGCGTATAGATAAAATAAGCGTATAAATAAATTTAATGTTCGCGAGTGCTACTAAAAGTCACTTCTGGATAGCGGTCTTGCATCAGCTGTAGATTAACCCGTGATGGCGCAAGGTAAGTCAAATAACCACCACCATCTAATGATAATTGGTCGTGGGCTTTTTTCTTGAACTTTGCCAATGCTACTTCATCATCGCAATGAATCCAGCGTACCGTAGCTATCGATACTGGCTCAAAGGTACATTGAACCTTGTACTCTTCTTTTAGACGATGCGCGACTACTTCAAACTGTAGGACACCGACCGCACCCAAAACCAAATCATTGTTAATCTGCGGCATAAACACCTGTGTTGCGCCCTCTTCACTCAACTGCTGTAGACCTTTTTGCAACGCTTTTGATTTAAGCGGATCTTTTAGCACCACACGGCGGAACAGCTCAGGGGCAAAATGCGGAATACCCGTAAAGCTTAACTCTTCGCCTTCAGTGAAGCTGTCACCGATAGAGATGGTGCCATGGTTATGCAAACCAATGATATCACCTGGATAGGCTTCTTCTAGCGCTTCACGGTCACCTGCGAGAAAGGTTAGAGCATCGGCAATACGTACGTCTTTACCCAGACGCACATGCTTCATTTTCATGCCCTTTTCGTACTTACCAGAGCACACTCTCAAGAACGCAATACGGTCACGGTGGCGCGGATCCATATTGGCCTGAATCTTAAAGACAAAGCCTGTAAAGTCTGTCTCGGTGGCTGATACTTCACGCTCAGTCGTTGGATGAGCTTTTGGCGGCGGTGCATACTTGACTAAGGTATCAAGTACCATGTTTACCCCAAAGTTACCCAATGCTGTGCCAAACAATACTGGCGTCATCTCGCCAGCCAAAAATGCTTCAACACTGAACTCTTCTAGCGCCATCTGTACCAGCTCAAGCGACTCTTCGAAAGCGTCAAACATCAGCTTACCCAAACGCTCACGGATATCTGGATAATCGTAGCCTTCTCTGGTCTCAGAGACCGTCATCTTGCCGCCATTACCTTTTTCATAAAAGTAAGTTTTATTTTCAGTCAAATGATAGACACCGATAAAATCTTGACCCATACCGATAGGCCAAGTTACTGGGATACATTTAATTTTTAGAACGGCTTCGATTTCGCTAAGCAACTCAAGCGGCTCACGAATCTGACGATCTAGCTTGTTGACGAATGAGATGATAGGCGTATCGCGCATACGACACACCTCCATCAGCTTGATGGTTCGTTCTTCGACACCTTTTGCACCATCGACCATCATCAGCGCACTATCCACTGCGGTTAAAGTACGGTACGTATCTTCACTAAAGTCGGCGTGACCTGGGGTATCTAGTAGGTTGACCATGTGGTCTTTATACGGAAATTGCATGACAGACGTCGTAATCGAGATACCACGCTCTTGTTCCATGCTCATCCAATCTGAAGTTGCATGACGATCTGTTTTACGGCCTTTTACTTCGCCCACTACCTGAATCGCTTGACCCCACAACAGGAGCTTTTCGGTCATGGTGGTCTTACCAGCATCGGGATGCGAAATAATGGCAAAGGTGCGGCGCTTAGCAACTTCTTTGTTTAATTTCTTTGGATCTACGCTCATAATTTTCAGCTTCAACAGTTATGTGATTTAGAAGTGACTCTAAATAAATAAAATAAATAATGGGCGTATTGTAGCGGATTTAGCATCAGGGTGCAGAATTAGCGTATAAAAAAACACGCTCCGTTATTTAAACGAAGCGTGTTTTTGGGCTTTTAAATTGCGATTATCATGCTTAAGTAGCACGACTAATAGCCATCAATCCATCTCAATAGTAGCGTTCGATTTGCTCAGCTAAGAAGTCGCCAGCCACTTCATTGACGATTGTACAATCAACTACGTCAAAACGACTGTCCGTGTTCGGGTCGGTACTACCTTTGGCGACATAGTTTGCTTCATAGACGTCCTTTCCGTACTCAACACCGCTATATTCATAAGCAGGCTGATCATCATACTCAAAAAACATGACTTGCGCGGCTTGCTGCTGATTGCCTACGCCAACTCCGAACTGAGAAGTTCTATGATCTCTATCTGCACTAAAGCGGGTTTTGGCCACTTCAATCCATCTCTCTATTGAGGCGTAACCAGTCTTGTTTTTCTCATTAAATGCCAAAAAAGAACGCTCGCTGGTTACCACAGGGATATAACAAACCGACCCTTCAGGAAAAGCAACATTGGTCGGAATTTCAGAATAGTTATTTAAGTCGGTAATAATACCGTATCTATTGTTCACGTTTGTACTAGCAACATAGCTGTTCGCACGCAGCCCTGATAAGTTAAGCGTCTTATAAGTAGTTTGGTAGTCTAGCTGATTGTTGGTATTTTTTTCATAGATGGGGCGTTTGACTGTCCGATTATTAACCTCAATGTCTTTATTTTCGAGTCGACCCTCGAAGTTATCTGCTAGTACAGTTCTGTCTAAATCATTCAGGCTTTGATTGCTATAACTGTTGATGAGATTGGTTGTTTTGATCTCGCGCGCACCAGTACGATACGTTTCATCAATTCGCGCAATTGCCGTAGCATTGGCTTTGCTATCATAACTATTAGCAAAGCTTGTCAATGTAATCTTGCTACTAGCCGTCCCATAAGCGCCGTCTTCTTCCTCGCACCCTATCAAAGCGAGCGTCGTCAAAAAGCAAACACTAGGTATCGCAATCCATCTATTCATCAAACAATGTCCTTATGATTCAGATCTCTGTTACCTGTACTGATAACGTATATATGGCTCATTACCGCTATTGTACCTCTTTGACGACTGTACGATAAGCTTGTAAATATAAAAACGAATAAAACTGAGCTCGAAATCTCATTTACAAACTAGCAGTATATATTTACTCTCTATGCACTGAGCTGCGTGAGCGATTTGTTATGCTAGGTTTCATATTAAGATTTACCACTCAAATATAACCATAAAAACTCACAACAAAGGATGTGTCATGAAATCTCTATATTCTACCAAATCTACCGTTACTGGCGGCCGCATGGGTACGGCCACCTTAAGCGATAGTGATCTTGAAATCAATATGGTACCACCAGGCGGCAATGAAAAAGGTAATAATCCTGAGCAATTGCTCGCTATGGGTTATGGTGCTTGTTTTGATGGCGCTTTAGGCGTGGTCAAAAAAATGGAAAGCGCCACATTTGGCTCAACTGTTGAGACCTCTGTAGACCTATTACAAGGTGACAATCACGAATATAAGCTTGCCGTAAAAATCCATGTCATCGCTGATAACACAGACCTATCTGCTGACGAGATCCAAAGATTGGTCGAAAAAGCGCATGAAGTATGCCCGTATTCGAAAGCTACTAGCGGTAACATCGATGTCGAAGTCTCTTCAGAAGTAAAATAACGTATTCAAAGACTCGTTATCAACGTCTATTGAATGACAAGTAGTCGATAGTAATTCCTTTCTAAAAGAACTCAGTTTATCTGGGTTCTTTTTTTGTTTTTAGCAATTTGTTTATCCTAGACATGAGATATCGAAAACTCAATCTAGATTTCAATAAAAAAGAACACGATAGAACATCTCGTAACGGTTAAGCAGTTCGGCACGCGCTGATTTTATCGTTATAATAAGCGTATATATTTTTATCTAATAGCTGATAAGTGACTTTTATGACTGATGACATAGCTGACAATACCACCCATAACAACCACAACTCTCACCAAGCGCTTGACCCAAAAGCATTACCGAACTTCGATACCATGCCTAACGTGGCGCTGATGGATACCAGTCATGTAGACAAAGATCAGCCGCCTTTTATTTTGGTTGATGGCTCCTATTATCTGTTCCGCACTTATCACGCCTTGCCAAAAACCATGCAAAACTCGCAGGGCCTAATCACCAATGCGATACGCGGTACACTCAACGCACTACTAAAGCTGATGCGTCGCTATCATCCTACCCATATGGCTGTCTGCTTCGACACCAAATCACCGACTTTTCGTCATCATATGTCTGCTGATTACAAAGCCGCTCGTCCACCCATCGATGTCGAGCTGGTAGAGCAAATTCCTTATATTCATCGTTTAGTCACCGCATTAGGCATTCCACTGTTGCGTATCGAAGGTGCAGAGGCGGATGATATTATCGGTACACTTGCCCATCGCGCTGTCGAGCAAGGTCATCATGTGGTCATCTCGACGGGTGATAAAGACATGATGCAGCTGGTCAACGACTGCGTGATACTGGAAGACAGCTTTACGGGCAAAGTCACGGATACACCAGCGGTAATCGATAAATTCGGTATTAACCCAAACCAAATGATCGATTTCTTAACGCTAATGGGTGATGCCTCTGACGGTATTAAAGGCGTACCTGGTATTGGTAAAAAGACCGCTAAAGACCTGCTCGTTGAGTATGGTGATATCGAAAATATGCTCAAACATATTGGCTTTATTAAAGGTCGCGGGGCGAAAGGTCTGATTGAACACGCCGACGATATTCCTTTTAACAGAAAGCTTGCTACCATCGTCACTAACTTAGCCATTGGTCAAGATTGGAATGACCTAAAAATCAATACTGACCCTTGTGCTCATATAGATGAATTACGCGACTTATATAATGAGCTTGAGTTTAGAAATGAGCTGGCATCGCTTGACCATCCAAATCATCCTGCCAATGGCTCTAAAAGTGTTGCTGATAGCCAAGCCGATACGGAGTCACAGGCACAGGTGGCAAAATCACTCCAATCAACCAAGGGTGACAGCATTAAAGACAGCACTAACCATGATAAAGCGTGGCACACTGTACTCGATGAGCCAGCGTTTGATAGCTTGGTCGAATTGTTAGAAGCTGCTCCGCATTTTGTCATTGATACCGAAACCACTAGCGTTCATTGGCGTGATGCACAAATTGTCGGTTTATCTTTCGCGTTGCAAGCACACGAAGCGTATTACATTCCACTTACGCATAGCCTAGAAGGTGATGAGCTAACTGCCAAGCAACTTGATCGCGATACAGTTTTAGCTCGCTTAAAACCTGTCTTAGAGAATCCTAATATCGGTAAAATCGGTCAGCATCTAAAGTACGATGCGCATATCCTCGCTCACTATGATATCGACCTAGTTGACGCCATACATGAGCAGCCAAATAACTGGGCAATGGACACCATGCTTGCCAGCTACGTCATCAATGCGGCAGCTACTCGCCACGGTATGGATGATTTGGCACGTCATTATCTGCAAACGCAAACCATCAGCTTTGAAGATGTAGCAGGTAAAGGCGCTAAGCAAGTTACCTTTGATCAAGTGAGCATCGATATCGCGAGCGACTATGCGTGTGAAGATGCTGATATCACCTATCAGTTATTTGATGTATTCAGCGTTGAGCTAGCTAACGATGCCAATAATGCCAAATTACTACACGAGCTAGAAATTCCAACGGCAGAGATACTTTGCCAAATGGAAGCGCATGGTATTTTGATTAAACGTTCATTCTTAAACGAACTATCTAAACGCTTTGATGAAGAAATCATCGCATTAGAGAAGCGCGCCTATGAAGTGGCAGGTGAAGAGTTCAATCTTGGCTCTCCTAAGCAGCTCGGTGAGATGCTGTTTGAAAAGCTAGGCGTCGTTGGTGGCAAAAAAACCAAGTCTGGTCAATACTCGACTGGTGAGTCGGTACTATCAAAAATCGATCATCCGTTGGTCGATATTACCTTAGAGTATCGCGGACTGTCCAAGCTTAAGAGCACTTACACTGATGCACTCGATAATGTCGCAGATAGCGAAACCGATCGCGTGCATACTAGCTACCATCAGGCATTAACGAGCACTGGGCGTTTGTCATCGACAGATCCTAACTTACAAAATATCCCAATTCGTACTGCGACTGGTCGTCTCATTCGACAAGCCTTTATCGCCCCAGAAGGTCGCGTTATTTTGGCAGCGGATTATTCACAAATCGAATTGCGTTTAATGGCGCACTTCTCAGGTGATAAAAACCTAACCCATGCCTTTAACGAAGGATTAGATATTCACGCGGCCACCGCTGCCGAAGTACTGGGTAAGGATGTCGCAGACGTCACTTCAACCGAACGTCGTAATGCTAAAGCCATTAACTTTGGTCTGCTATACGGGATGAGTGCCTTTGGCCTTGCCAAGCAGCTACAGATGAGTCGCGGCGAAGCACAAGACTATATCGATATGTACTTTGAGCGCTATCCAGGCGTCAAAAACTATATGATCAATACTCGTGCAAGCGCCTATGAGCAAGGTTATGTCGAGACGATATTGGGCCGTAAGCTCTATACGCCTGATATCAATCACAGCAATCGTATGGTCAAGCAAGGTGCTGAGCGCGCGGCTATTAACGCCCCACTACAAGGCTCTGCTGCTGATCTAATCAAACTTGCTATGATTGCCGTTGACCAAGTATTGCCAAAAGAACAGGCTAAAATGCTGCTACAAGTCCATGATGAATTGGTGTTCGAAGTGGATGCCGATAAAGTAGACGAAGTTAGCCAGTTGATTACTGATGCTATGCAAGATGTATTGACGACTACAGCAGTAGAAAAAGGCTGGAATGTCGACTTTGCAGTGCCTTTATTAGTCGAAACCGATAGTGGTCAAAACTGGGATGAGGCGCACTAGACATAAACTGTCATTTAATTAAGCATATAAGGTACAGTTATTCATATACCTTACAGATATAACAGTTTTTGATAACTGATACTACAATGAGTCATTATATATTGTTTATATTAACAATCACTTATGACCAGTTAGTTATATTTCATAACAGTAATATCTACATATAGGGTTTATAATAGGTCATCTGTTAAACCCTAACTATTCGATATTTTTTGCTTTAAAGTGAGCCTTTGGGCTCACTTTTTTGTTTTTAACACATTCTTTTTGATACGCAGGAGCCAGTTATTTTGAGTTCAGATGGCATCATTGAAGTCCCTGGCATTATACTTTTGATAATATGCCTATTGCGCAGTTCACAATATGTTATGAAAAGTCATGTCAAACAAATTAAGGCTTTTTGGCTAGCAGCCGTACTTATATTTGTCTCTGTCATTCGTCGAGAGTTGAACTATCTACCAGACTTACTGGTTCCAAGCGACTTTTCGATGCTTGGTCAATCTTATGACTGGTGGGAGGACAGCGTCCTTACCGTTATCTATCTCGTCGCGCTTGGTTTGCTAATCTATTCGAGGCATTACCTATGGGCAGTGCTAAAAAACGTTCCAGTTTCGCTCTATCTTAGCGTTACTGTACTTGCTATCATTCAGTACATGGGCGAGAACGCTATTATGTTCCCGCATACATTTGGTGAAATTGTCGAAGAGCTGGCTGAGACTGCCATTTATGGTATTGCCTTGACCTATTTATGGCGATTTAAGCTGGCTGACTATGAGTCATGTCTAGTACAGAAGTTAAATTACAAGTTCGACCACGCCAATAATTAACACTATAAGTTTTATTATTTATGTAGCGATCTGGCTATCGTACAAAGACTTAGCATAAATTTCATAAATAATTACGGCTACTCATCTTGAGTAGTCGTTTTGCGTTCTAGTCATTGTCTTACATTTTTTGAACATCCTGTCACACCTTACTACTAGTGAAAAGTTGAATAAGCGTACAAACTGAGAAGCATATTATCTACATTGCAATGAACGATGCTTTAACAAGCCAGCGCGATATTTTACTTCTAATGATGGCGACATCTAATAACTACAATAAGGAATTATTCATGGAAAACTCAAAAAACCCATTACCAGAAGAGATGGATCATATTGACGGTAATCGTCGTGACAATAATGGCAGCGTCGATAATTTAGATAACTTAGATAGCAGCAATCAGGATGAACAAGACAACCAATTGGTTGATTTGGACAATCCTATGCTGCATACCATCGATAACGATGATGTGATTGATAATAGTGCGGGATTTAATAACTCAGAAGTCGGTAGTGATGCGACCCAAGGACTAACACCTGCGCATCGTCAAAATATCGATGAGTCTCGTGTCGATGAGATTTTAGTTCAAGACAATCTTGATGACAGTGATTATCCAGATGCGATGGATATTGTGGATAGAGAAGCGGCCGAACGTAGCAACGATGATGATTTTTAGCACTTAATACGATTGTTGACCTACCCCTCTAAACCAGAAAAGCACGCTTAACTATATTAAGCGTGCTTTTTTATTCTACTATTCAACTCACCAATACAACTACGCTCGACTGTCTAAACCCAACCATCTAGCGTGCCAGCCCAACCTTTTACTAGAGGCAAGCTCAACGCTTCGAGCAATTCAATATGTGTTTCATCAAGGTTTAGTGCAGGAATATAATGGTACTCTTGCCCGCCAGCATTAAGGAAGTTATCACAGTTCTCAATAGCAAGTTCTTCTAACGTCTCAAGACAATCCGCTGAAAACGCCGGACTGATCACCTGTACCGAGCGCACACCTGACTTACCCCAATCTTCCAACACTACATCGGTGTACGGCTTAACCCACTCTTGCTTACCAAAGCGTGACTGGAAACTAATAATCCATTCATCTTCTGTCAGGCCAAGTTCATGCGCCACTTGTGCAGCCGTACATTTACAGCGTTTAGGATAAGGATCGCCTTTATCAGCATAAGGCTGCGGGATACCATGAAAACTAAACATCAATTTTTCAGGCTTGCCATGCTTCTCTTGAAAACGGCGAATAGAGTTGGCCAATGCTTGAATATATAGCGGATGAGCAAAGTAGTCTTTGACAATCGTATAATTTGGCAAGTTACGTTGTTTCAGCGTCCATTTCGTCAGCGCATCATATACGGCACCGCCTGAAGAGGCAGAGTACTGCGGAAACAACGGCAGTATGACAAAGTGATCAACCCCTTCACCACGTAGCGCATCCATGACGTCAGGCAAACCAGGATTACCATAGCTCATCGCAGGATGCACAGAGACACGAAATGGCGCCACACTATCGGCCAAACGTGGTTCTAATAGCTCAACTTGGCTTTTTAGTATTTTACGAATTGGTGAATCACCTTCCCAAATGCTCGCATAAGCCTTTGCTACGCGTTTAGGACGACTCGGCAAGACAAATAGATTCAGAATAACAGCCCACAGAAATTTGGGAATCTCGATTACTCGTGGGTCTGACAAAAACTGTTTGAGGTAGCGACGTACGGCAGGGGCCGTTGGCTCATCTGGTGTACCAAGATTCACTAACAAAACGGCAATACGTGGGGGCAATTTAGGTTTCATAGCAGCACTTTATTAGCAGTAAGTTATTAAGGGTTAGGTCAAAATAATAAGAGACGATACTGTTAAGACACAGTTGAATGAACATCTCATTAGTGTAGCATTTTATCCATTAATGACGCGGGCTAAAAGCGCACCTATACAATTTGATACGCAGTTGCTATTTATTAACTCTTGATTACCTGATGCTGGCGACTTGTTCATTATTTTCCTATGGCGAATTTTACATACAAACTATGATCGATGCGCTCGAAAGGCGCGCTCGACGGTTGTACTCCAACGCGCATCACCATACAATAGGCAGGCCCAGTTTATAAAAACCGTGTAGGTAAAATAGCCTGTTAACAACGTGCCATTTTGCTTTTATTTTATTGATGATTGTAGTCTTGCGAGGTAGCTTTGAACGCACGCTCTGATAATACCAGTGAACAGCATCCTGATTCACAACCTCACCCTAATAGCTCAGCCAATATTGAAAGTGCTATAGGGTCTGTAGGTGTCGTTACGCCTCAGAATTTTCATTTCGCTGAGCCCTTAACGTTAGAATGCAACCGTACCCTACCCTCGTTTGACTTAATGGTAGAGACTTACGGTACACTCAATCGCGATAAATCAAATGCGATTCTGATTTGCCACGCGTTGTCAGGCAATCATCACGCAGCCGGCTTCCATAGTGCTGATGACAAAAAAGCAGGCTGGTGGGACAATATGATTGGCCCCAACAAAGCCATCGATACCAATCAGTTTTATGTAGTATGTGTCAATAATATCGGCAGCTGTTTTGGTTCAACAGGGCCTACCACTATTAACCCTGATAGCATTGGCTCGGACAGCCTTGATGCAAATAGCAGCGATGAGCCGCAAGTGTATGGCCCTGATTTTCCGCTGATCACCATCAAAGACTGGGTAAAAACCCAAGCCATGCTCTCAGATCGTCTAGGCATCGACGTTTGGCATGCGATTGTCGGCGGCTCAATGGGCGGTATGCAGGCGCTACAGTGGTCTGTTGATTATCCAGAGCGACTAAAGCGCTGTGTGGTCATCGCCAGCACGCCAAAGCTATCTGCTCAAAATATCGCCTTCAACGAAGTGGCGCGCCAATCTATATTATCCGATCCTGACTTTAAAGACGGACGCTATATACAAGAAGGCACTTATCCTCGTCGCGGACTGATATTGGCGCGTATGGTTGGACATATTACCTATTTAACTGATGACGCGATGAAAGCAAAATTCGGTCGTGATTTGAAATCTGGCAAATTCATGTATGGCTACGATGTCGAGTTTCAGGTCGAAAGCTATCTACGCTATCAAGGCGAGCGCTTTAGTGAAAACTTCGATGCCAATACTTATCTACTCATGACCAAAGCATTAGATTACTTTGATCCGACGCGCGACTACCCATCAACCGTAGTAAAAGACACTACAGAGTCGGCAGTGCAAATAGAAGACTCAATCGCGGCGTCAGTCAAATCTAGCAAAGCAAACGCACAGAGTGAGTTAGAAGATGCAGTAACGACGATTGAAGATATTGAGTCTGATCGTCAGCAGGAGCTCTCTGCGCTCAAAGCAGCCTTTGCCCATACACAATGCCAATATCTGGTCGTGTCATT
>ENA-ORXC01001097-ORXC01001097.1-marine-metagenome-genome-assembly--contig:-NODE-1097-length-16803-cov-3.858962_pt1 | contig 16803 bp, 18 predicted proteins | sample MGYA00237865_ERZ511478 | MGnify/ENA metagenome assembly ERZ511478 | reverse complement strand
TGCCTCCCAGATCCACACCTATGAACCATTTTTCTTCTTTCATCATCATCCACCTTTCATAACCTTGATATTATTTTAAAGGAAAACCTTTCTTCTCCAGAAACTTTTTCATGTACGTTCGAACAGGACTCGTTAATTTATGAGCCATCATCGCTGTCCAACCACCTGTGCGCTGTCCAGCCGTTCGATCTGTATAATAAGATGAAATCACTTCATCATATTTGGTTAATTCATCTTTAAAAACTTTTTCATTTTGTTCATATTCATCTACGTGATAAATGTTTTCTAGAGGCAAACGCGGTTTAATATCTGGTTCCTGATTAGGATATCCTACGCAAAGACCGAACAATGGAATCACGTATTGAGGTAGATTCAATAAATCATTTACTTTTTCTAGATCATTTCGAATACCACCAATATAACAAATTCCAAGACCCATTGATTCAGCAGCCACGCTTGCATTTTGTGCTGCAAGAGATGCGTCGATTAATCCTACCATGAATTTTTCAGTAGATTGAACCGTTTCTGTAACATCAGTTCCGTGCATTTCTGCCGTAGCATGATGACGGTTAAAATCGGCACAGAATACGAAGAAATGGCCATTCTCTTCAACGTAACTCTGTCCCCCTGCGAGCTCTGCTAATTGTTTTTTCTTCTCTCTATCTTTCACACCGATAATAGAGTATGCCTGAATATAACTTGACGTTGACGCAGACTGGGCCGCTTTGACAAGAATATTAATTTGTTCTTCTGTTAGTGGCGTATCTTTAAACGCTCGAATAGATCGATGAGCGAGCATCGTTTCAATGGTTTCATTCATGTTTGTCTCTCTCCTTGTTGATTTCATTTCGTAAGATCATTCTGGCGACGAGGTAATCTTCTTTTTCGAGAATCTTCATATCATATAATTCTTGTACCTCATCTTCCATTAATTCAAGATCTCCAAGTCTACTACCAGTATAAACGATCATGCCATAGCGTTTTAAAAGTTGTTGTATCTCATAAAATGTTTTCATTTTCCTCACCATTGCTATTATAGCAATCCATACTCTTAAAAAAAATAAATAAGCACAAAAAAGGACACATTCTTTAGTAAAAGAACATGTCCCTTAACGATCTGGATCTTTTGTATGAAGGACTGTTGGCCTTCGATTTTTAAGAGGCATCGGCGCTCGAAAAATAACATCGCGAAAAGCACGATATGAAAAAGGAATAAACGGCCACAGGTATGGAATATGAAAAGATTTTGTACGAATAAGAAGGACCATCCAAAGAGTAAAGCCGACAACAAAGCCAATGACTCCAAAGGCAGCTGTTACGACAAGTAATAGTAGTCGAAACAAACGGTTGGCAAGACTCAATTCATAAGACGGCGTTGCAAAGGTACCTAAAGCTGCAAGAGCTAGATATAAAATAACCTCATTAATAAATAATCCTACCTCAACAGCTACTTGTCCTATTAATATAGCTGATACAAGACCAAGCGCTGTCGCTAAAGACGTTGGTGTATGAATCGTTGCCATCCTAAGAATATCAATTCCTATTTCAATAAGTAAAAATTGAACAAATAACGGCAGGGTTCCCCCTTGATCAACGCCAATAAATTGCATATTCGATCCTAATAACCTTGGATTTGTAGCAAATAAATACCAGAGCGGTAAGATGAAAATCCCGACCCATACAGCAATAAAACGGACAAGCCTCAAATAAGCTCCTACAAGCGGTTTTTGTCGATACTCTTCCGCATGCTGCAAGTGATGCCAAAATGTAGTTGGTGTGATAAGTACACTAGGGGATCCATCAACATAAATCAAAACATGACCTTCATAAAGATGAATGGCAGCAGTATCTGGTCGCTCTGTATACCGTACAAGAGGATACGGATTTAAATGCCTACCACAAATAAACTCTTCAATTGTTTTTTCACCCATCGGTAAACCATCTGTATCGATATTACTAACCGATTCCTTGATCCTCTTAACAATTTCCGGATCCGCAATATCCTCAATGTAACTAATACAAATATCTGTTTTAGACCTTCTACCAACCTGCATATATTCCATTCTTAGTGTTTTGTCTCTAACTCTTCTCCTAGTCAATGACGTATTAAATACAATTGTTTCAACGAATCCATCTCTAGCCCCTCTCGTTACACGTTCCAAATCTGGCTCTTGTGGTCCACGAACTGGATAGGTTCTTGCATCAATCATGATAATTTCGCTCATGCCTTCTACAACAAGAGCCGTTGGACCCGCTAGAACAAGGTCCATGACGACATCAAGGTCGTTCTGTCGATCAATTTCAACATAAGGAATATGAACTTTCATGAGCTTTTCAAGCGGATCTGGATCAAGTTGTTCTGGCTCAAGTCTTGATAATAATTTCATTAAATAATGCAGAATATCATCTTTTACAAAACCATCAATTAAGAACATCGCCATTTTCCGACCTGCATAGTCGAGATCAAGTTGAATCACATCAAAGCTTTTACCGACTCCTAATTCTTTATGAAGAAAATCTATATTTTTTTCAAATGAATGACTAACTGGATGAATAATCTTTTTTTGAGACATTGGTCCCCCTCCTCGTTTCCATCATTCACCAATCTCATTCGTTACATACCTATCAAATAATTGGGCAAAGAAATGCCAGCCTTCTCTTTGAGAAGGCTGGCATTTACTTCAGTCAATCATCTGTGATAAAAGATAGCGATAAATTAAATGAGCTGTATGAAGCATTGAATCTTCATGGGTGCGCTCATAAGCATGGGAAGCATCAATACCAGGACCAATTAGAGCATGCCGGACATCTACACCTGCACGGATCGCTGCTGATGCATCTGAGCCATAGTAAGGATAAATATCTAGCTTGTACTCAATATGGTGTTCTTCTGCAAGGCTGACCAAATGCTCTCTGAGGCGATAATGATAAGGACCACTCGAATCTTTCGCGCAAATGGAAACGGTGTATTCATCTGAGGATTGCCCATCACCAAGTGCCCCCATATCCACGGCTATGTATTCTACAGTTTCTTCAGGAATATTCGAATTTCCACCGTAACCAATCTCTTCGTTATTAGAAATTAAGAAATGTGTTGTATGAGGAAGCGTTTTGTTATCTTCTTTTAGTTTTTTTATATTTGCAAGAAGCAAGGCAACGCTTGCTTTATCATCTAAATGTCTGGACTTAATAAACCCACTCTCTGTTAACTGCACTCGAGGATCAAAGGAAGTAAAATCGCCGACGCGTATTCCTAAATTCTTTACGTCTTCAGCGTTAGAAACACGTTCGTCCAGACGCACTTCCATATTTTGTTCGTCTCGCTTGATCTCTCCATTGTTTTTATAAACATGGACAGAGGTTTGGTGTAAAAGTATTGTGCCAGTAAAACGCTTACCATCTCCTGTAATTATTTCACAGTATTCTCCTTCTATCGCATTAAATCGAAAGCCACCAATTAAAGATAGGCGTAGGCGACCATCACTTTTGATCTCTTTAACCATCGCGCCTAACGTATCTACGTGAGCTGTTAACATGCGCTGTCGAGATGAATCAGCACCTTCTATCGTAGCAATTAGCCCACCTTTATAATTTCGCTTCGTTTCTACACCAAGTTCTTGCATTCTTCCTTCCACCCAACTAATCACTTCATCCGTGTAGCCTGATGGACTTGGAATACTAACTAATTCTTTCGTCGTTTGTAGAAGCTCTTCTGCATGGAATAAGTCTTTCATTGCAGTCATCCTTTCAAATTAACTTATAGTAGGGGAAAACGATCTTCATATTTTTGTTTTCTATCTCATACATATGATGACAAGCTTAATGAATCGGAGGGCTCCGGATGATCAAAAGAATTCACTACGTTATCATGCTAGGAATGATTGGTTTTTTTGCGCTCATCCTTGTTAATACAAGTAGTAATCCTGTCAGGGAATCATTTACGTATTTCCCTCCCGACCCGGACGTTTCATTTGATTCAGCTAGTACATCTCTCACTATTTTAACGCAGGAAGATGAAGATGAATACACATTGAACTGGAAGACTGAGTCAACTCTTTCGGAAACGGCCTATTTACGTCAAGATTTATCATTTCTTTATGAAGAGGGACGCTTAATCGACTCCATGTCGACCTGGAAAGAGAATACGGCAACCATTCGGCAAAAAAAAGGAATTACGAGTGAAGATAGTGGTCATTATGAAGCCATCACTTACCATTATGGCGAAATACACTACCCAAATGATGTGATTAAAAGCGCTCAAAAAATGAGCTACGACCAGCTATACGTGATTGATTCGCCAATGACTCCACTAGAATCATTCAAACAAGCTTCAAGTGAAGAAGAAAAAGAATGGCAATACATTCTTGATCATGCCATCGATCAGCAAGCTCAATTGGTTTTCAAGTCTATGGTAGATGAATATAACTTACATCCTGAAGATTATACGATTTTATCACTCACTTCATTAGATCAATATGAAAACAAAGCACTTCCTGGCTTATCTCAAAAGCAAACTACTGATGCTATTGGAGGAATATGGGAAGGGTTATATAAGAACTATTTTCTAGGCATCTTGCTCCCTGATGGTTCTACTGAACCGCCTATAGGAAGCACGATTCCAGTCATACTCATTCATAAACAATCCCCTTATCTACTTATCCTATTCCAAACAAAAAGTGGAAAAAACGTTCAATTAATCCAATACCTTAACGAGCCCTTACTAGAGCGTAAAGATGACTCAACTAACTAAAGGAAAGTATCTGCTAATCAAATAAAATCTTCTTCAATTCATCATAAGAAACGATTTCAGGGACTTTACCCTCAAGATCCTGATCAATCTTTTCGTTTCGAGAATTGAAATAAATCGCATCAAAGCCTGCTTCTAATGCAGGTTTAATGTCATGTTCAAAGGTGTCGCCTATGTATAGATATCGACCGGTACTACCTAAAACGTAGTGAAAGATAGAAGTTTCGGGTTTTTCCAACCCTATAACTTCTGAAATATAGATGTTTTCTTGAGGAATCCAACGGGATAGTTGTAGCGCCTCAATCTTTGCTGTTTGGGTTTCCTCCTCACCATTCGTAATGATGCCTAGTTCAATCCCTCTATTTTTCAGTAATGATAATATAGAATCACTTTCTGGATATAACTCAGCGAAAGAGGCCACTTTGGACTGATATTCTTCTTGAAAATCAATTGCTTCTTGTTCAGAGCATGTTAAATCAAAAAATTCATTCGTCTTACAAAACCGATTAATCTGATAACGCTCTCTTGACCACTCTCCTTCTTCATAAAATCCCCAAAATTTATCACAATTACATTTGAAAACAGTAAACCATTTATGAACTGGAAGAGATGATTTTTTCTGATATAACATGTTTTCTGCACAATGCAAAATGGTTTTTTCAAAAGCTTTTTCATGATCGTAAAGAGTATTATCTAAATCAAAATAGATGTGTGTCCATTTCACAAAATCGCCTCCAATCTGAGTAGGATCAAATCTTTACTTTCTTATCATGGTTCTTATTTTACTCTTTTCTATTTTTAGAAGAAAGGAAAAAACCTCCACCTTTAAAGGTAGAGGTTAGGATAAAAACGAGCTAAAAAGTTTGTTTCGTAAACCAGGGAATTTTAATGAATTGCCCACGATGAAGCGTCTAATTACTGCCACACCTAACAGTCCATTTAATAAACGATAGCGATATTCATAAATCACCACGACTAAGGATAAAAGAACGAGTACCTTCGTTATTTTCATCATACGCCTCCTGAAACTGTACTATACCTCTACTGTTTGCAGGTAATAGCGTTTTTATCCATAGTTCCTATCCAAGCTTCTTATTATTCCAGTAGCCCAATATTATTGTAAATAATGGAGATAACCAAAGGAAGATGGCAAATGGAAGATAGCTCATTACCGGTACACCTAGCGTATCTGCAAAAAAGGCTCCCGAAACACCCCAGGGAATTAATGGATTTATTAATGTTCCTGCATCTTCAAGTGTGCGAGAAAGGTATTTACGATCTACTCCTGCTTTGTCATAAAATGGCTCAAACGTTTGCCCTGGAAGTAAAATTGACAAGTACTGCTCACCAGTTAATAAATTCACCCCAATGGCTGATGTCGCCGTCGCAGAGATTAAATGCCCTCGCCTGTTTAGCAGCTTTGTTAAACCGCTCATGAGCGATTGAATTATGCCCATAGCTTGAAGTACACCACCAAGTGCAAGTGCTAAAATAATAAGGGACACGCTCCACATCATTGATTGTAGTCCACCTCTATTTATAATTCCATTTACGAGATCACTGGTCGTTTCACTTGCAAAACCATTTTGCATGGTTCCTATAATCGAGGAGGCTGAATAAACGCCTTGTGTTACCATTGCAACAATAATCCCTGCAAGTAACCCAGCAAATAAAGTAACGAGAACCGGCACTCTTTTAACTGCAAGTATAAGCACAAGGAGTGGTGGGACTAACGTCCATAGCGATATATGAAACTCGCTTTTTAGAACCATCATTGCGTTGTTTAGATCCTCTGGATCAACAGAAGAAGATAAGTTTTTACTCATAATAAAAAAGAAAATAACCGTTACGATAATCGCTGGAATTGTTGTTCGCATCATGTGTCGAATATGCGTAAACAAATCTACTTTTGCCACTGCAGGTGCGAAGTTAGTTGTATCAGAGAGAGGAGACATTTTATCACCAAAACATGCACCAGAAATAACAGCTCCTGCTGCTAGCGCCGGACTTACTCCCATTGCAGCACCTATACCCATCATTGCAACTCCAATTGTACCTATCGTTGTAAAAGAGCTCCCCGTAAAAGTTGATACGATAATGGTAACAATTAACGCACTTATTAAGAACCATTCAGGTTGGATAAATTGAAGTCCTCCAAACAATAATGTTGGCACCGTTCCACTTTGCATCCAGACAGCAATCATCATACCAACGACAAAAAGTATTAAAATCGGTTTTAACCCCGTTGTAATGCTCTCTAAAAGAGCCTTCTCAATTGCCTCCCACTTCATACCGAGTAAAAGTCCCATTATTCCCATGCCAACTACGCCTGCAAGGAGAGGAATATGAGGCTCCACCTTTAACCCAATGATACTAAATAACATCCAACTCATTAGTAAACCAATAACAACAAGCGCGATTGGAAATGATACTTTTTTCATTTTCTTTCTCTCCCTTAATCTATGTTTTCTCATCGATTAGTTTTGATCTATCTGTATTTTTCCATTAAAAAAACCCCTTCTTTAATTGAAGGGAAGAAGTTCTTCGCGGTACCACCCTTATTGACAACATTAGCTGCCCACTTATCTCCCTTTTAACGGCGGGGATGCCGCGTACTAGTTCATCAGATGTAATTTCACTCCTAGACGCTCTGGTTTACAGCAACCACTAGATCTCTTCTGCTGCTCTTCTAAAGGAGTTACTTGTCTGAATCTTCACTTTTGTACTTTTATGCTTTTGTGCGTTTAAGTAACATCGTTATTTTATACTTGAATCCATCCTTCTGTCAAGAAAATGACGGATGTAAAAAAGCACCAGCCATGTGGCTGATGCTTTTTTTACATTCCAATATATCTTGCATAAAGTGCTTTTGCTCTTCCGCTATCTTCTGTTCCTTGAACAAGAACCCGACCGTCTGGAAATAACACAAGCCTCTCCCCTTCTTCCAACTGAGCTTTAAGTAGGAAAGGTGTTTTCTTTACTTTTGTCGTTTTTTCAAGTTTTTCTGCCCATTCTTTTAGATCAAAATGACTTTCAAGCTGAATCTGAATCGTTTCTCTCCCACATAAAGAGGTAATATCCTGCATTACTCCTGTCTTTAAAGAAGGATACTCGTTCGTTTGACAAGTTGGACAATCTTTCTTTGGAGAAGCAAACTTCATAGCATAACTGTGATTCTGCCAAATATCAATAGTCATTAGACTACGATGGAGCTTTTCATGATCTCCTGCTATATATTTCATAATTTCCGTCACTTGATACGATGCGATAATATCTACAATCGGAGAGATAACACCGATCGTATCACACGTTTCACCTGTCGTTCCTTCTCCTGACTGAATAAAGCACCGTAGGCAAGGAGTTTCATCTGGGATAAATAAAGCTGTCATCCCCCTCGAACTAACAGCACCCCCATAAACAAATGGAATTTTATTTTTAAAACAAGCATCATTTAGAAGAAATCGCGTCGAAAAGTTATCCGTACCGTCCATTACAAAATCCATACTGTCAATAAATTCAGTAATGTTACTTGGGTTTACGTCTGCTGTAATGGCTTCGATTTCAACAGCGGAATTCATTTTTGTTAATTTATTTTTTGCAGCAACTGTTTTAGGTAATGCCGCTGCAACATCCTCTTCGTCAAATAGCATCTGTCTTTGAAGGTTGCTTTTTTCTACATAATCTCGATCGACTATTCTTATGTAGCCGAAGCCTGCTCGAACAAGATGATTCGCTATAGCAGTGCCGAGCGCCCCCATTCCGACAATAAGAGCTCGCGACTGACTAAATTTCTTTTGTCCAACCTCGCCGATAGGAGAAAAAAGCATTTGTCTAGAATATCTTTTGAAGTAATCCATTTAATCTATCTCCCTTTGAACAAGTTTAAATTCTTCACGTGTATTTACATTTAAAAATTGTCTTTCTCGATTTTCAACTTCTACAAAATGGACATCAATTGATTGGAGAAGATCATTCATTCTTCTTTTCCCTGACATGAGTAGTTCTTCGATAACAGGCTGACATGAAGAATGGTAAAGAGCACAAAGAGGTTGGCGCCTTCCTGAACTGACAGGTATAATTGCCATTGCATCGCTATACATTATTTGCTCTTCTATTAAAAGCGAAAATAAACCATCTGTTACAAACGGCATATCACAAGCTACGGTAAGATAATAATCCCCGTTCGATTGATTTATCCCAGAATAGATCCCTGCTAACGGACCCATCCCCTCGAAAGCTTCCTCATCTTTTATTACTCTTATATCTTCAGTTACCTGCATGTTAAACTGCTTTAATAAATTCATTTTGGTTACGATTATGGCTTCATTTACTACAGGATGAAGCTGATTTAACACCACTTGATAAAATGGTTTGTCACAATAAGTAGCAAATGCTTTTGGAGACCCAAATCTTCGAGACTCCCCTCCTGCTAGCAATAAACCAGTTATTTTCATAACAACGCTGCACCTCCAACGAGTGCGCCAATAATAGACGAGACGAAATTGACTACATCATTATTCAAACCTTTTAAGCCTTTTATTTTGTCGGTCTTATTTTCACAATGAATATGGCGCTCGGTTTTTGTTCCACACCTTTGGCATTGAAACTCTTCTTGCAAGGTTGCTCCAATTACCGTATCGCTTAAACAACCGACAAAGCCTGCGAGCGTAACAAAGGCTATTGCTTGAAAAGATAAGTCAAAAACGAAAGCACCAACAACACCAATTAAACCCGCTCCTAGAATAGATGCTAATAAACCAAGCATACTAACTGCTCCAGAAGTGCCTGGTTGAACGAATTTCAATGTTTTTATATGAAGCGGTCTTCGCGCCGATAGAACGCCAAGTTCAGATGCCCAGGTATCAGAATTAGAAGTTGCAATCGCTCCTAGAAAAAGCAACAACCATGCTTCTCCAGGGGAAATGACCATCATTACTCCAGTTAAGGCGGCGATCCCACCGTTAGCAAGGACCTGATATTCATCTCTCGACGAACCTTTTTCTACAATTTCTTCTACGGTATCTTTCAACTCCGTTTTGTACTTACTCCAAATCGTTGAAGACAGAAAAAAGAGACCGAGAAGCAAAAGCCCTTTCCATGCAAAACCAAGTGCAATGGCGCACCCTATTCCTGTAGCAGCAACTGCTCCTCTTTTCGAAAGGGCTTTAGCTTTGTAACCTAGAAAACCTGTCAAAGCACATATAAAAAAGTAAATACTCATTTAACGTTAACAATCTGTTCATCTGTGATGATTGCCTCTACAGGCAAATCAAACGTTTCGGTTGGCACATTTTCGACAACTTGAAATTGGTAAGCAAGCGAAACGGTTGAGTTTGAATAGTCCTTCAAATAGCGATCATAGTAGCCACCACCAAAACCAATTCTAAACCCATTTCGATCAAAAATGAGGCCTGGTACAAGCAAAAGTTCTATTTCGTCAGGAGGACACATTTCTGTTTTTTCGGGACGTGGTTCTTCTAGACCAAAATATGCTTTTTCTAATTGATCCCATTCCGTTAAATAATAAAAAGTCATCTGTTTGGTTTTTGGATTACACTTCGGTACTGCTACTCTTTTCCCTTCACTCCATGCGCTTTCTATAATTTCTTTTGTATTTATTTCACCTTTCATTGCCACCGTTAAGCCGATCGTTTCTGCATTTGTGTACGGTTTATATGTATAAAGACGATCAAGTATTTGTTGATCAAGATTCACTTTATCAGCAGCAGTTATTTCTTTTAATTTTATTTTCATATTTGTTCGCCACTCGTGTTTTGATTGCATCATCATTCCTCCTACTTTTCTCACTTACTAGTTTACGGGAAAATGAGCAAATAAAAAAGCAGTAGGATAACCTACTGCTTACTTTGTTTCGCGATGTAACGTCTGCTTTTTAAGTCTTGGGCTGTATTTTTTAAGTTCAAGACGATCAGGGTTAGTACGTTTGTTCTTCGTCGTGATGTAGTTACGATCGCCTGTTTCAGTGCAAGCCAATGTAATTTGTACGCGCATGAATATCCCTCCAAATCCTATCAAACTGTTCATTTAACAACATACTTCATTATGATAACAAACAAATCTCATTCAATCAAGTTGTTTTTGTTGTGGAAAGTGCTTCATACTTTTCAAGGTAATCTTTCACAACATCCACAAACGTAGCATGCGACCATGTTAAGGGTGCTACTGATAATGGTTTTCCTGTATACGGATGTACCTGCTCTGGTAGTATACCACTTGAAAGGGCCTGTTTATATACCCAATCTATGTGATGTTTCGCATCACGTAATTGTTTCAGGGTTTGGGCACGGGAAATTTTCCATTTAGCGATCCACAGAGTACAAATTACCCAGGGGTTACCCGGTACTTCTTCAACATTTTGCGATTGTTGAAAATAATAATCGCTAACATAACGCGCTACGCCTCCAATATTCGTTTTTACAGAAAGTCTTTTTTCAATCTCTTCCATCGTTCGAACCATACGAGGGTCATTAGCAGGAAAAACTCCAAATGCAAATAATCCAAATAGGCTGCTTTCGATTGTATAATCTTTCGTTATTTCTCCTGTTTCATTATTTCGATAAAGCCCCCTCAAGAAGCAGGAACGTGTTTCATCATAGAGATGTTCCTCAATCCCCTTTTTAATCCGCTCTGCCCCTATATAATAGCTCTCAGCACGATCATCTTCTCCGAACAACCTTGCAAACGAATGAGCTGCCATAAGACCACCATAGCAAGCGGACGCTGTAAAACTAAAAACACCAAACCTTTCTTCCCAAAGATCATAAGAAGGAAGTGGCAGGTCGAGGGTTTCATCCATAAATTGCAACAGAAATTTTGCACTAGGTCGAACTAAAAACTTATAAAGTGATTGAGCAAATTCAATATCACCTGTTGATTGGTAATGTTCCCAGAACGCCCAGAGAACAAGAGCCGTCTCATCCTCTTGTATCGGAAGCTGAGTTTTCTTTAAACGATCGACATAAGGATGCCAGCTCGACCCTACAGAACCATCAGGATTGTATTTATGATGTAAATACCCTTCTTTTGAAAGAAGTTCTGCACAGCAGCGATAAAAGTTTGTAACCATACCATGATACCCTGCTTTAGACATGGCAGAAGCAATTAGCGCACCATCTCTAGGCCACATGTAGCTATAGTGATCGCGGTTATAATGCAAAATATCTGAGTCATTCGCTGCGATGATCGTACCGTTTTGATTCGTTTGTGTTCGCACAATTAATAGACTTCTTTTATAAAGAGATAGAATATTTGGACCTAAATCAGTCTCCGGAAGCACGGATTTGTTTACCCATCGATTCCAATACATACGAATTTTTTCAACCGTTAATTGAGTACCAATCTCGCTCACATATTCATGAATGCTACTGACTTCTTCTTTAGTTCTACCTACCGTCATCCAGTAATAAGCTGTTTTTTGTTGATGCGGTTCCAACTTTGTTTCGAGTGAAAAAGTACTATCAACTGAACCTTGCGCAATTGGATTAACGTGTAAATGACCATCTTCAGCATCACGCCACGTGCCTTCAGCAGCCTGAAATCGCTTTACTCCAGTCGTGTACTGTTCAATTCCCTCTCCATCTAGCTCGCCATTGAATAGAAAATACCTGTAGCGTTTATAATGAATCACAGACTTTGTATCCGGACAAAAGTAAGCTGTGTCACCTACTTCTGTTTCATAAATATTTAAATCTTGATGAAAAAATAATCTTACATCACGACTTTGATTTTCTAAATTAACAATCGTAATTTTACGAATCATTAGCATTTCACGTTGATGCACGCCTTCTTCAAAAACAAGTTTAATTCCAAGATGAGGATGTACCGCAGTACTATACGTCACGAGGGTATCCTGATCATAATTTGGCTGGATATCCCATTCCGATGAGTGGAGCCATGAAAATTTCCCATCTACCCAAACCCCAATTCGATTTGCATGACCTTGAACGTGATTCTGCTGCCCCACATAGGGGTAATAAATATCACGAATTTGTAGAAATTGATCCATATTAATAAGCAGTTGGCCGTTTCCAATGACTAAATGTCTTGGCATTTTGCTCCCCCCTATCCATCTCCTACACTAGTCTATTGCAGAAGTGGACAGGTCATTACTTAACCTTTCTAAATAGATTAAAAAACCACACTCATTTTTTAGAGTGTGGTTCTTTGATTAAGCATTTAGGTCGTAGCGCTTCCCTTTCACAACGTAGATCACGCTTTCTGAAATATTTGTGCAATGGTCTCCGATACGTTCTACATAGCGGCAGATAAAAGAAAGCTGTTGAATTTGGCTAACACTTTCAGGATGTTCTGTCATCAATTCAAGTAGTTCTTTTACCAGACGTCCGTACATGTTATCAATTTCATCGTCAGCATCCGCAACAGCCATTGCCTTATTAACATCTTCATCATAGAAAGATGCAAGCACTTCTTTCAGCATGTTATTTGCTTTCTGAGCGAGCGCTGGAATTTCTTCGATCGGCTTTACAAATGGTTTATCGCCAATACGAATAATCGACTTTGCAATATTAACAGCAAGATCGCCAACGCGCTCAACATCCGTTGTTATTTTCAATGCAGAAATAAGTCTTCTTAGATCGGTTGCAAGCGGCTGCTCCTTCGCAATTAACCAAATCGCTGTTTCATTAATCTCTTCCTCAAGGCGGTTAATTTTATAATCATTATCAATGATTTCAAGTGCTTTATCAACATCCTGATTCTTTAATGCAGTAATCGCATCATCAACCGCTACCTGCGCTAATGAGCCTAGCTCAAGAAGCTTAGTCTTTATTTCATCTAATTGTTCTTGGAAATTTTCTCTCACTACCATAAATGCTCACCCCCGAAATAATTAACCGAAACGGCCTGTAATATAGTCTTCTGTTCGCTTATCTGTAGGATTAGAGAATAACTGGTTCGTATCAGAAAACTCTACGACTTCACCGTTTAAGAAAAAGGCCGTTTTATCAGAGATACGAGCTGCTTGTTGCATGTTGTGCGTTACGATAATAATACTGAAATCTTTCTTTAATTCTTGAACAAGTTCTTCTACTTTAAGAGTAGAGATTGGGTCAAGCGCAGATGTTGGCTCATCCATCAAGATAACATCAGGCTCAATTGCGAGACAGCGAGCGATACAAAGGCGCTGTTGCTGACCGCCAGATAAACCGTAAGCATTTTCGCTAAGACGATCTTTTACTTCTTCCCAAAGTGCTGCACCTTTTAAGCTTTTTTCGACAATTTCATCAAGTACTTTTTTGTTTTTAATGCCGTGAATTTTAGGACCATAAACGACATTTTCATAGATTGATTTTGGAAATGGATTCGGCTTTTGGAAAACCATTCCCACTTTTGTGCGCAAATCTTCTACTTTGTATTTGTTCTCAAAAATGTTTTTCCCACGATAGTTAATATCACCAGACATTTTTACAATTGGTACCATTTCGACCATTCTATTAAGAGCTTTAATAAACGTGGATTTACCACAACCAGATGGCCCGATAATTGCTGTTACCTGTTTTTCTGGAATTTCGAATTTAATATCTTTTAGAGCCTGGTCTTTTCCGTACCATAAATTAAAATTTTGAATGCTATATACAGAATCTTTTTCTTTTATCTGTTCTTCTGACCGCGGAGCTTTTACGACTTTCTTTTCATCCATAACTGTTTTCATTTTCAATATCCCCTTTACACATTGATGAGAGCTTTACGTAACTACAGTCTTTTAGAAAACTTATTTCGAATTAAGACAGCAATTGAATTCATAATGAGCAACATCGCAAGAAGAACGATAATTCCAGCTGCTGCAACATCATGGAACTCTGTCTGAGGTCGACTTGTCCAGTTGAAAATTTGGATCGGCATAACAGTAAATCCGGACAAGAAATTCTCAGGCAAGTAGGCAACAAACGTTAATGCACCAATCATTAGTAGTGGTGCTGTTTCACCGATTGCGCGTGATAAAGCAAGAATTCCTCCTGTTAAAATCCCGGGTATTGCTGCAGGTAATACAACCTTTTTGATTGTTTGCCATTTCGTAGCACCCATCGCATAAGAAGCCTCTCGAAGCTCTTTTGGAACCGAACGTACAGCTTCCTGAGCAGCAACAACGATAATAGGCAAGATTAATAGGCTCATCGTCAATCCACCGGCGAGAACACTGCGCCCCATTTCTAACATCCGAACAAATACAGTTAGACCAAGTAAACCAAAAACAATAGAGGGCACACCTGCTAAATTTGAAATATTAATTTGAATAAACGTTGTAAACTTATTTTTCTTTGCATATTCTTCAAGATAAATCGCGGTTCCAACTCCAATTGTAAGTGCCACTGGAGCTATCACTGCCATCATCCATAAAGTACCGAAAAATGCTGCTTTAATCCCTGCTTTTTCAGGGAAACGAGACGCGAAATTTTGAAAGAACTCAAGATTTAAGTAACCAATTCCTTGAGTGAATATCCGATATAACAAGATAACAAGCACTACGAGTGCTAGCATTGTTGCACCAAAGAAGATTCCTTTAAGAATCTTATTTTGTGCTAATCTGGTTTGCATTTTACTTTTTACTTTTGCCTGATCTACTAATTGCATTAGTATTCCTCCCTGAATCTACGAGAAATATATTGCGCGATAAGGTTCATGATAAGTGTGAAAAGGAAGAGCGTCATCCCAACAGCATAAATGCTGTAGTAAATTGTTGTTCCATAACCAGCATCCCCTAGACTTACCTGCACAATATAAGATGTCATTGTCTGTATAGACTCCGTTACATCTAGAGTAAGTTTTGGTGTTGCACCACCTGCGACTGTTACGATCATTGTTTCACCGATTGCTCTTGAAATCGCAAGTACAAAAGATGCAATAATTCCTGATAATGCAGCTGGTAGAACTACTTTCACAGCAACCTCAAATCGTGTAGCGCCAAGTCCGAGTGCACCTTCTCGAATTGCGTTCGGTACAGAACTCATCGCATCCTCTGAGAGAGATGCAACCATAGGAATAATCATAATCCCTACAACGATACCGGGGCTCAATGCGTTGAAAATAGGAAGACTCGGAATAATATTTTGTAGAACTGGTGTAACAAAAGTTAAAGCAAAGAAACCATATACAATCGTAGGAATACCTGCTAATACTTCCAGAATCGGCTTAATGATTCTTCTAACGCTATCACTTGCATATTCACTCAAATAAATGGCTGCTGCTAATCCTAACGGAATGGCAACGAGCATGGCGATCCCGGTAATCATTAATGTTCCAGAAATCAGTGGCCAGATTCCATAATCAGGGTTGTCTCCAAAAAACGGGTACCAATCTTTATTCGTAAAGAATTCAATAATTGAAACATGGTTGAAAAACGTGATTGTTTCTACAATCAATGTAAAAACAATACCAAGCGTTGTTAATACAGAGATAATTGCACATAAAAGCAATAAGCCCGGTACAAGTTTCTCCATAAACTTCGCTCGTGATTGATTTTTCTCTTTTTTGTCTTTAATCATCTGACGAACAGAGCTTTGCATTTATTACTCCCCCTCACAAAGAGCAAAACAGGATAAAGTGAGGAGCCGTAACTCCTCACCAATCTGTTTCATTTTATTCTTACTTACCAGCAATTTCTTCTAGTTTGTTCATATCTTCTGTATACTTTTCTTCTGGAAGTGCTACATATCCAACTGCTTCTGCCATTTCACCAGCGTTTTCTAGTGCATATTTAGTGAAATCGTAAACTGCCGGGTTATCTTTTACAGCTGAATGCTTCACATACGTGAATAGTGGACGAGAAAGTGGTTCATAAGATCCATCTTGAATAGTTTCTGCATTCGGCTCTACCGCTTCACCATCACCATTAACAATTGGAACAATGTTAAGGCTATCTTTGTTTTCAAGGTAGTAAGCATAACCGAAGAATGCCATACCGTTTTTAGAGCCAGTTACACCATTTACAAGTACATTGTCATCTTCAGAAAGTGTTGCTTCTTTCACCATTTGCTCATCTTCTAGTACTACTTCATTAAAGTAGTCGTACGTTCCAG
>ENA-ORXC01001096-ORXC01001096.1-marine-metagenome-genome-assembly--contig:-NODE-1096-length-16819-cov-9.514514_pt1 | contig 16819 bp, 20 predicted proteins | sample MGYA00237865_ERZ511478 | MGnify/ENA metagenome assembly ERZ511478 | reverse complement strand
CTCCGGTCAGCCACCCCTCTCACAGGGGCATTGAAGGCCTATAAAATTGGGACGCGTCCCAAATCGCCCTCGACCAGTGGTATTTTAGCACGTTGCAGCTCTGTCGTGTGTAATGCTCAGACCCGTAAGAGTCACCTTAACTAGGCGTGCCCACCCCGGGGTGGGATTGTGGCTGCCCCACCGTGGCCGCGGTCGAGGTGTAGGGCCTGGGGAGAGTGTTGGCGAGCTGTATGGTGCTTTGCTAATAAATGGCCAACCCGGTTGAGCAATAGTTTCGAGAAACCTTCATGGACCGATTTGTCTCGCGCGCGGCCCCCGGGCGGCCCACTCGGTCGCGAGTGGTCGTTTAGCCAATTGTAGGGCAACGCGTTCGGGACGACGACATGCCGCGGGTCTCGGGAGCACGACCGTCTCTCCGAGTTGTTGCCAGTCGGTCCGATGCACTGCAGCCAGAGATCGGGGGCCCAGTGGAGATGACATGGTATTGCCATTCTCTGTCTGCACGCGAGTGTGGGAGCTTCAGATACTGTGCTCGAGTGTGTGGGCGCGCCGAGAACAGGATCATTAGGCTCCAGTCAGTCACCCAGCGGCACATTTTGCCGGGCAGCACGTCATTGCCGCGACGGCACGCTGGTCAGATCCGCGTCGACATCGACGGCGTCAACGACGGTGACGACGGTGTCAATGGCGACGGTGGTGACGACGGCGTCAACGGCGGCGGCGACGGCGAAAACGGCAGCGGCGGAAGAGACGGCCGCACCAGCACGACGGTCGCCACGGGGAGTGTGGTTCATCATTGTTGTTGCACAACGTGCTCGCCGGCATGACGCGGTGCAGCATGTGCAACTACGTGAGCCCACCGGACGGCCCGAAGCACACAGCTCGGAGCTGTCCTCTGAGGCAGACTGAGTGTCGCCGCAGCCTCCCCGAGGGTCATCCGTTCTTTGAGGCCGGCCACTGCGTGAGCGCTGGCTGCGTGCACAAGTCCAAATGCAACACGTGCGGTGTTCCTGGGCACCTGTACGGCACCCAGACGTTGAACACCCGGCGGTGGAAGATCAACGTCCATGGTCGCGTTGTGCGCAAGCCGAGCAAAAAGGCGCTCTGCAAGGCCGACTTTGTCTGCTCCCTCATGACCGACGTGTCCATCAAGAGCATGGTGGACAACTCTCACAGCGTCGCCGCTGCGGCCGCTGTCGATGCGCACCAGCGGCGGGTGATGACCTCTCGCATCCGAGGGAACACGAACGTGGAAAGCTTGGACATCAACGAGACCGTGCGTGTCCTCGAGGATATGAACAGCGACGCTGCCGTCCTCAACCCGAAGAACAAGGCCTCCTTCGAAGCTGCATGTGACAATGCGCACCTGGGAGCTGTTGCGGCTGGACATGCGGCGGCGGCCGCGGCGGAGAGCAGCATGGACGAGAGCACGCCCGATTCGTTGGGTGATGACGACAAGGAGTACGACAACTCCTCCAGCGATGGCGGCGCGGCGGTTGCCGCCAAAGGTGCGCGCAGGGGTGGGGGCTCCGGCAGCGGCGGTGTGCCCAAGGCGCTGCATGCACATGTAGGTGGTCGGCAGAGCCGGACGGACCGGTATGCGTCGGCGGTCGCGCTCGGCCAGCGTCGCTCGACTGGCACAGCCAAAGGGAAGGGTGCCGCGTCGATGCGATCGGGAAGGAAGGGCAAGGGGAAGAACAAGGTCAAGAATGAAGCTGTCATTGTTGTCGATGACCCCGTCGCTGCAGCGAGCAGCAGCAACGGCGACTGGCCGGCGACCACCCGCCAGCGCTTCGAAGTCCCGTTACCGGTCTTTTTCTCTCCTCACTTTGGCGGCATGCCACCCCTACGCATTGCGCACGCCGTCTCAGTGGAGCTGTGTCAGTGCCCTCTGGAGGACGTGGATGCTGAGGTTGCGGGTCTCATTGTCAAGGGTGCTATTGAGAAGCAAGTGCGAGGCTACATGCTGACATCGGGCACGATGACCCCTGCGCTGGTCTCTGAATGGCTCTGCTCCGCCATGCCCGACTCTCTGCGGTCTGCAACCCTACCGAGTATGGCACGCGCCGTCCAGCTCGTGGTGACCAAGGCGGCGGCGGCGGCCGCGGCGGCATCCGGTGTCGGAGGGCCGTTGGTTGCCGCGGCAGTGGCAGCTTTGGGGGCGTCGGACCCGGGGCCTAGCGGGCAGTAGATCACATGCGGCTCGATCGGCGATGCATTGCATGGACGTTTGATATTTCTTCGTGTTTAATGTCATAGTCTTTGCATGTTGCGAAGGAGGCCAGCACCAGAAGCAGGTTCCACCTTCTCCGAGCGCGCATCTTTGCTGTTCTTGTTCTGAAAAGCCCGAAACGATCAGCAGTCACCCGAATGGTGGGACTCTACCAATGCTGGTATCGGGGGCGAGCCGCATCGAAGGCATCAATCCGCCGATAACGCTGCTTGAGGCCGCGTCAAGGGCCTTGTTTCGTCGGCGCCACGACAAAGGCAGACAAACACCATGACGGCGGGAGCCATTGCATGCTGCAGCCCGAGCATACTCATCAAGAGACTCGGTGACGGGTGAGAGTCCAGCTGCGGATTTCCAACCAAGTGGTCGAATCGGAGGGCGGGCTTGTCACGAGACTAAATTCACACAGATCACGCTTGGGACTGCCAACAAAATCACATTTCCTCCCGCATTGACCCATGACCATCCAGCGGCGATCTCGCCGCAATCCCTGGCCACGAGGGTATGGAATGTTGCTGGTCTTGTCGCCGACGACGACCACCATCCGCCCGGCGCCCGCTGTGCAGTTTCCATGCGCCTTCTCGGCGACGATCTGATCCCCAACGGGCGCGCGGTGGTACCATGGAAACGGGCCGGCGGTGGTACTTCATGGACAGTCGGTTCACGTGTGTTCCTCAGAGCACCGACACGCCAAGCCAAACAGCATGAGCAGGCGGTGCCCACCCTTTGTGTCTGCGGGCTGCTTGATGCCTCGTCGCACGCATAGGACCCATGGAAATGGAGGGCGTGGGTGTCCCTCGCCCTTTTGTGGCAATGGCTCAGCCCGACATTCCTGTTCTCTCGGATTGCCGCTGGAGCCTCTGGGCGCCCAGCAACACGGCTAGCCGCGTGCGGTTCCCGGAAGCGCTCCGTTCCTCCGTACAAGTGACGTACGTAGCTCTGCACAGGCGCTTCAACAGGCAGACGTAACATGTTGTGTCGCCCGCCCGCAAGACGGGCCAGAATTCTGTGGCGATCAGTAGCAGACACACTTCACTCGTGGTGAATACGTTGGCAGAGGCCACCAATGTGCCCCTTCAGTGCGCCTCGGGTCGCCGGCCATGAGGATTCATGACTAGCCGGTGTGGCTCTTCAGGAGTGCAGAAGACCAGGAGACCCGTTGCCGTCGCCAGAAGAGCACCAGGCCTGACCCATGGTACACTTTTTTGGGACTTGAAGGTGCTGCAGTCAGCACTTCATTGGACAGGCGGCTACGACCGCGTGTGGCGGCCGCACTCTGGACCAGTAGGCAGCATGAATTTCTGCAGTGCCTCTTGGCTCGGTGGCCGTTGATTCCGTCTCGATGCCTGCGCAGCCTGCCAGAGCACATCTCTGGATGAAGCTCAACAGCGCCCTCACAGGCAGTCAGCTCGTGCCGCGAGACAGGATGGCTGCATCGCCCGTCCGCCCGGGTATTCCTTCTGTTTCATGTGTGTCGCTACTGCCCGGATCATCTGTGGAGTCATTTCTGGGACTTGGCAGGGGACGAGTCACCGACGGCTTGTGCCCTCAGTTGGGTCAGCCTGCACGACCACCTACCCCGTCACGCTCTGGGATTATGCCGGCAGCGGGGTGTCACGAACTATGAGCTCTACGCCGCCGCCACCAGGGCCGCCTGCTTCAATGGGTCGTACGTCGTTCCCGGCAGCAATAGTGTACATTTCGCTGATTTCCTCGGACGAGGACGTGGCGCCGCACACTCCAGCACTGACGGCCGCTGAGGTAGGGGGTCCATCCCGAGGACCTGACCCTTTTGCACCAGGGCTTCCTCCTTCAGTCGACACGCCTGTTGCAGGTGCCGCCGCGTCGCACGCCTGCGCACTCGGGAGTGACGCGCAACCTGCATCACCACGTCGAGCACCATCTCCGCCTTCCCTTGGGGCCGTGTCTACTTCCGAAGAACGGGATTCCGGGGGAGCTTCAAGCCGAGTGCCTCGCCACCATGCAGCTACGTCTCGCGGCGTGTCACTAGATCCGGGTGCTTCGTCTTCAGCGGTGCCCAAGAAGACGCATGGAGCCGTCGGCGGCAGAATCGAGACGTGGCGGGAGACGTCGCTCCAGTTTCCATCGACAAGGGCTTCAAGGCAGCGGGGTAGACAAGAACGCAGGCGCTCGCGGCGCGCAGCAGCTGCAGCTGAAGCGCGAGCCGATGCAAATGCGCGGACAGTGGCCGCACCTACCTACAAGGGTAAGGGTAAAGCGCGAGCCAAGGGTGGTGTCGCCCAAGGAAGCGGGACCCAAGGCCAAGGTAGCGCTACATTGTTAAGGCACCGAGCGGCAGAGGCTGATCGTATGGGGGGGCCCGTGGAAGCGGACGAGCTGATGTGCGATTTCTGCCCCACCGTTAGCAGAACTGGCGGGTTCTTGGCGTCGCCCATTCTTGGGCCGTACCAGAATGGCAAGAGAGCGAAGATGATCTACATCCACGCGGTGTGCGCGCGGTGGGCACCCGACATCCACCACGACCCCGACACGACGGATCTGCTGGTGGGCGTATCTTCGGCCTACTATCGGAGCCGGCGGCTGACATGCGCCGTGTGCAAGGGCAAGGGCGCCACGGTTGGGTGTTTCGAGCCTACCTGTCCCAATGTCTATCACTACTGCTGCCTGTATGGAACGACACCGCCCGTGGCCTACACCCCACCCTGCGCGAGGGTGGGGCCTTGCCTGCGGCTTGACGACCTCTTTGCGGCCTTTTGTCCGACTCATGTGGGAAAGGCGAGTGACAAGGTGCTAGTTCGGCAGATGCGGGAGGATGCGGACCGGTCATCATTCCTCCGCAGTCGCGCCGCTGCCGTTGCCGCTGCGCAAGACGGCGACCCTGGCATGGGCACCGACTGCCCCAACTTCGACATAACCGGAATACGCCGCAACGAAACCGAGACGATCTTCTCCCGCGTGTGGGGTGTGGCATCCGATGTTCCTGACAACAAGTCTCTGACGGCTGCCGGGAGGCTGCCCCACCACCGCGTCGTCCGTCAAGACGAGCAGCTTCCGGGACCTGCGACGGGCGCTCCGGTACCAGCAGTGGGACGTGCGAGCGTCACTGCCGGTCTACAAGAAGCCGGGGGCAGTGCAGCGGATGAGGCAGGCGGACAAGGAGCTGCGGAGCCTGAAGGCGCAGTCGGTCTGTCTCGCAATCCATTCTTGCTCCGCAATATGCGCGGGTCCCCCGCAGTTGACCCTCACTCCGTACGCCGCTCTCTGCCGGCCGTGCCGTCTTCATTTCTCAACACGACAGTCGTAGAGGCACCTGTCACTGTTGGGGGGCATCTTCCGTCAGTGCCTACCGCCGCTGCCATGAACGATCACGCACCCAGCGCTGCTGCGTGGCATCGGCCGGTTCCGGTTGAAGTGCGCGCTAAAGCGGATGGGAGTGTGGATAGCGAAGATGAGCAGTGTGATGGTGACGCGAACAAGTAGGTACCACATCCCTGATGGCAGTTTTGCTCTCCTGTTCCTCCTACATTAAAGTCTTGGCACTTGCCGCTGTTGACACGAGCAGAACGACACTATTACATAGACCCCACCCAGCATTTGTGACTGGCGAAGCAGGGCTGCAGTGAGGGCGCGGCCACTCCACTCGCCACCAGTGTGAGATACACTGCCTTGGCGGCAGCGCGTACACGACCGACTCGACGGAGGGGGCGCGGCGCGCACCCGGCGGAGCTGCGCCGGGTGACGATGGCGAGGCAGCATGTCACACAACCAGGACGGCGGCGCGGCGAGAAGTGCGTCAGGGTCGCCACAGACTGCATGTCACACGACGGCAAGGAGCACGCGAGAGTCGTCAACATGATCAGCAGGGTGCACTCCACCGAGACAGTTTGGTCAGTCCCCGTGACGGCAGTGGCTTGCACCGGTGAAGGCGACGCGGCATGCCCAGACTTGGACGACAGAAACGCGAGCGCGGCGTGGGGCGCCACGAGAAAGCGATGACAACTCGCCAAATTTATTCCAAATGGATGCGACAACATCTCGATTGACAATATCTGCGAATTCAATGAAAAAAGATCCATGTGACATTTCCACGCACACCCTTCTCAACGCCCCTCTCATCGAAGATCAGTTGCCAGCTTGAGATTCAATGCACAGGTCAAGCCACAAGAATTTCGAATCCGAATGAATAACCGGCAGCTCAACTTTGCTGCGCTCATGACGAAGGAACTCTGGACATATGTCACATTACGAGCATTTGTTGCCTCACCAGCAATGAAGGTTCTGCACTGCACATGCCCTCAGTTGTCGTCAGACTGATGGGGCCCATTCAGCACAGGTCGAAGAACTCCTTCACGTGATGAAATTCGGAAACAATCCGAAGAGCTGTGAACTCGCATATTTGTAGTCATGGGTATAACCGAGCCATATGCCACTCAAAGTGGCGCTTCGCGTCCCACATTCTGACACCAGTGCGGAAGCCAATGGGAGGGGAGCTCCGCGCGCCTCTGGAGTCGCTGTAGAGGAAGACCCCCACACCCCAAAAGCAGGGATGCATTGACGGATCTAAATCCCCATTGCTATAAAGAGCTTGTACGACTTCGTTTGTTGCCCACGCGCTGAAGGATCCGGGCGCGGATATGACCCCCGGCGGAGTGCAGAGTACTCCCGAGAAAGGCTGCAGGGTGCCGAAACAACAAGCCGGGGAGGCTACGCCGCCCGTTTCATGTGTCTTCACACCGAATTTGGCTCTGAGTTTGCTATCAGGGTACCCAAGATGACTGTGACGGGCAACGGGAACGGAAGCTCGAGTCTCGTAGCATTGAGAACCTCATTCTGCAAGCATCAGCCGCCGTCTGAAGTGGGATCTCACGGGGTGGACACGATTGTGATCCTGTCTTCGGCTCAGACGATCGTTGGGCGCTGGCCGCATGTCCACACGCTTCCAGATCGTCCATGCTTGCGCGACACTGCCACGCATCGTCCTCCTCGCTCGCGACGGTGACAGCACGGTGCTGGGCACCTTCTTCCCCTCTCACTCGTCCGTGTCCCGCTCCCCGTGCAAGGTACGCTCCGTGTCCCGCTGCCCGTGCAAGGTACTCATCGGCGACTGGCCCGGTGTGCCGAGAACAGTGTATGTCATGCTGGCTCGTTGCATCGCACTTGGGAGGGACCGATCGCATTGGCTCGGGGTCGATACGATTGAGGTCACCCTTGATGAGGTGCTGTTGTCTTGCGTGTTGCTGCTCGAGAGGGAAGCTGACATAGTGCTCTATCGGAGCAATGGTTTTGGTTGACCTTTTTTCGGATGATGGCGTCTTTCGGATGAACAGACCCCCTGCATCGGCGGCAACGGCAGCAGATAAATGACGTGCCTCATTTGTCATTTTAAACCGGCACCTGGGCGTCCGGGACATGGAGCACGCACGTGTCCTTTGAAGCAGCACGAGTGCCGTAGCCACCTTCCAGCGGAACACCCGTTCGCTGTGGTAGGTCCTTGCTGCAATCCTGGCTGCGTCTCCGCGGCTGTTTGCACGCGATGCGGGCTCAAGGGGCACTCGGCCATCACACAGAAGCTGGCTACTGGGCGCTGGACATTGAACAACTTTGGGAGCGTACGTCCCAGCATCATGAGCGCGGACGTTGCCCTCCGTAAGATTGACTTTGTTTGCTCGTTGTACACCGAGAGAGATGTTGCAGACCTGCTGGAGGCCACGCATCTGTCGTCCTCGTAGATTCTAGCTCTTCTTTTCACTATGGATCAGTTTCTCTCTTCTAATGCGCTTTCCACAGATGTGTTGGCTGGCTCTTGGATGTAAACCGTGCGGACGTTGAATATGCATACACGCGCTGCAGCAAAAAAGGGGCGATTCGACTTCTCCACTATTGTGACTGCGCGACAAGGGTATGCTCACTCATGCTGCGCTACGTACGGTCGGACGATGGCACAGGAAGCTCCCGTAGATGCAGCGACGTGACTGGAGCGGTTGCAGACGTCGCCAGTGAAAAAGTCTCTGCGGCTTCCTCAGTCGCCACAGCTGAAGCCTTCTCCTGCTTCTGAAGTGTAGCGGTAACACAATCTACCGCCACAGCGTCTGCTACTAAGGCAGTGGAACTCGCATCAGTCGATATGATGTGCGCCCCGTCGTTGACGACAGTACTGCAATCTGGGCCCTGTAGCACATCATTGGCTGCCGCAGCCGCATCGGCTGTCAAACCCACGGCCATGATGGCAGGCGCCACGAGTTGGTTGGTGGAAGAGCCAGGTCCAGAAGCATGATGGCGCGTCCTCAGGACACCACGCTCATCAGGGCGGGGTGGCGTGCCACCAGTGCGGCGACGCCTGTGCCTAAGCGCCGCCGCGACCGCGTCACACCCGTCAGGAACAGGGCTCCAAGCAAGCATTGGTGCTGGCGCGGGGCCGCGGCGCCGTCCCGCGCGACGCGGGCGAAAGCGGGAGGCCGACACAGAGCGAGAGATGTGCGACGGGGGTGGCATTGGAGCGTCCTCCTGTCTGCGTGGCTAAGGAGATGGAGCTGGTTGAGGACCAGGACGGATTGGCGGCGATTGGTGCAGGCACAGTGGTGGACAGTGGTGGCCGCAGAGGAGGATCGCTCTCTCAGCGGGACTGCCTCTGTCCAAGGGATGGACCGCGGCCACCGGGGACGACGCGTGATTTTTCTGGATAGCAAAAGAACCTTGTGCCTGCACCTGTACAGCGCTCGCGCAAATCCGTGTCTTGGTCGACCTGTGCCTCTATAGAACAACGGCACGCCGACTACGGCACACCTCATTGTTACACATCACTCTCATAAAACGCACGAAGGTACTGGATACAAAATATCGCTAGGTAAGGAGCTCACAAGGGGACCTCACCATCCGCCTATCTCCTCCTTGATGACTCATGCGCTCCACAGAGCCACGCTATCTCACGGAGAGCCCATCAGGAAATGTTCGAGCCCTAGTCCTCACCGCGCTCTGCTGTGGCGACAACGTGGTGCTTAGTGCTTTAGTACCCTCGATGCTGTCTCTTCCTTGGACCCAGAGTGGAAGGCAAGCGTTTGCTGGGCTGCCGGCAGCGTGTGCGTGGTAGACGCGGTCGAGGCACCGCCTGCGAACAAGTTGTAGCTTCTGTATGAGAGGACATTGCCGCTCGGATCCCGTTGCCGTGCACTTTCGCAGCGCCCCCGTCGTCAGCACCCTCCTGTCGTCCTTGACGACGTTCATGAGGGTCGCAGAAGATGAGTGGTGTGCGCACCGCCATCCACAGGCGCGTGGGTGCCACCGTATTCGTTGGACTTTGGCTTCATGGGTGATGAGGATGAGAGACCGTCTCCTGTTCTCCCATTTAAAGAAAAGAGGCAACGAATGTCAGTTTGTCGGACACATGTGCTGAGCGGTAGAATGAGCCTGTGACACGAAACACAAAGCGTCCAGGACACGCACTGTTGATACTACGACGCACAGAGACAGTCCTGAGCAACGAGAAAGTGACGTGCCACAGTAGCTCTCGTATAAACATACCTTCGATGTACAGCGAGGAGCCTCGCGTCGTCGTCCACGACGTGTCATCACCGAAAAAGGCCGCCAACGAAAACGGGACAGTGATCGCCATGTCGGAAGACCCATGAGTAAGGCACGGCACTGGAGCAGTACAACGGCGGCAGCAGGTAATGGGTCGGAACGGGGATGACAAGAAGACGGGCGGACCTACAGGATAATGAGAGGACGACGGTGTGGAGGGGGGATGGGTGGGATGCTGGACAGCGACCCATGATGGAAAGCGACGGGTTCTCCGACACGATCGTCACCGATCGTGGAAAGAAAACGGAACGCTCGCCCGAGCATCTTGCCAACGAGCGAGATCGCGGACGATTCTGCACACGGTGCCTCTCACGATACAGCTCACGCGCGCTCAAAGGCCATCTGTCTCAGACCCATCGATGGATAGGAACGCACATTGACATGGAAGCGCTACTGAAGTAGTGCTTTCGCACCACTTGCCGAGTGGCCTCCGTCAATCGTATGCTCATTGGCACATTGAGCATACGCAAGCTGGCTCAAGTGCGACCTGGACCCTTGTTGCACCAGCGATCTTGCCAGGATTTTCGCAGGCACTTGACAATGACTCAGCTTGCTCAACTGTACGAGAAAAGCGAAAGAACCCTAAATGCACATTCCAGCATCAGGGGGCTACCCTTCGTCTGACAGAACGTGCTGCAAGTGCCATTGAAGACGGCATTTCGAAGCTATTTGTTTCACCTGGCGTGAAGCCACAGTTCGCGTGCCGTTTTTTTCATTTGTCTTGTGGCCCAGCTTCCGAAGTGCTGTGGGCGGTGGTCGGGCGGTGGTCAGAGGACGCCGCTGAGCGATGAGCAGACGCGGCATCCGCCGTCGGCGGGGCGGCTCGCAGCAGCACCAACCGACGGAAAACAGCAGCCGACGTAGCATTCGGCTGCTCCGGTGCCCGGGGCAGAGTCGGGCTCCCACTTATCGCAAGCGACGTTCTGTCGGCGTGCGTCACACTCTGTCGAAGGCACTGCCCAACATGTCCTCCGACCTGAAGCCCCTACCGCCACTGCGGTCGTCATTTTTTCTGTTCATGTGGCGCGCGTAGCACCTGCCATGGCAGATAACGTCGCAGGTGACCTCTTCAAGGTCCTCCTACTACCCCCTGCACACGCAGCCATGAATGAATACATCGTCTTTTTCGTCCCCCTTGACGACTTCCCCATTCGTCGCTGACAACCCGCACGCAGCAGTGGAGGCGCCTTCTGCACCGACCGTGACAAGGGCGCTTCCTCCACATGCTTGTTTGAAAAGCGCTCTGTGCTACGTCTTACACACAACACTCGACGCGGCGGGCGTGGAGAGGATCGACAGTGTGAGCACAAAGCTGGTGACGAGCATGCAATTCTCGTGTGGCTCACGCACCGCTGTTGCATGGAATCAATGCCGTAAGAAGGCCACGTGAATGCCGAAAAGACAGCTATGGTTTATCGAACGAGAGAAACCAGACGGCCACGCAGACGTAGGAGCAAAATGAAAAAGCACACGCATCAATGGGGGCCATCGGCCAGTAGCTCTGCCAGGTTGTTGTACACTCGAGAAAACTGGCCAGCGACCTGCGCGGTGGTCAGCATCGAAACAGCCGCCGCCATCAGGCGCATCGGCTTGTCCAAATACCGCCCATCCTCGTACACGAGCGAGCGAACGTGCTTCTTCAAATCGCTGAAGACGCCCTCAATCGGTTGGAGGTTGGGGGAGTACGGCGGAAGGCGCACGTGATGCATTCCGTTGGCCTGCATGTACTCGTCCCCCGCCTCGTCGTGGATGCCGGCATTGTCGTAAAGTACTACGCATGCATCAGGCTGCATATCCCAGGGGAGGCCCGGGATGTACGTATTCATTTGGCTTCGGAGGCACTGCAGGAACAGGCGCCAGTCGTCGGCGGTTTGGGCCGTAACGACAATGACCGTCTGCGACCACAGCACCCCGTGAGTAAGGGACACGGCCATCATAGTGCTTGTGCGCGGTACCGTTCGCGCATCTCGGTCGTAGAGCACGCACCGGACGTTGCGCCGCGTCCGCCCGTACTTCAAGTACAGGTCGCTGCCGGCCGTGTGCGTCTCGTCCACGGACACGACGCACCGGGGCGGAATCTCGTTGAAAGCGACCGCAAAAGCGCGCTGAGCTGCGAGGGACCTCTCCGCATATAGGCGCTCAATCTTCTTGCGCGTGTAGTCATGCCTCCGCAAGATGCGGTACACCGTTGACGCGCTCACGTAGCGGTGATCGCTTGTTGGATAGTCAAGGCTCAATGCCACCAACAGGTCCACGTGGCTCGACAGGAAGGCGGCGGGCTCGGCCTCCACAAGAGTGAGGATGGCTCTGGTCAGGTCGACATTGCGTACAGCGGCATCGGCGTGCAGGTTTCGAAGATCCGGGTTCCGCCATACCGTACCGTTCGCGGCCATGTGATGCACCCAGCGTCGCATGGAACGCGTGGAGCATCCGATAATATCGGCTACGTCGTCCGCGCTGTAGCCCTCCTCCAAGAGGTCTAGGACGTGCAGCCGAGTGCTTTCCAGAAACATGCCGTCCACAGCAACGCTCGACAGCACCTGGACCGCAGCCACGTCAGAGGCAGACGCAACCGCTGCAGTTGGCGCGCCCGTCAGGTGCACCTTGGTGCAGCTGAAGACCTTCGCGTCGGCTCCGTCGCGCGCCGACGAGCCGCACAAGAAGACCCCAGGCGTGCACGGCGTCACTGGTGACGAAGGGGTGCTCACAGCCCAGGATGCCCCGTCATGGACGACCTCGGCGCACCCGCAAGTGCGCACCAGAAGATCACGGGCGTGGACGCCGACGCCCGCGCGTGGTGGCCGCCGCCTCGGATGCCCGTGCCGTCGCCGCCCTTGGTGAACCCGCACGCTGCTGGCATGCACGTCGGCGGCGACCATGTGCCGGGGAGAAAGAGGGGAGCAGGCGTGATGAAGATGATCACCGTCAAGCAGCCAACCATGGTCCGGCCGAGCAGGCCCGCTCGAGAAAGACGGCAAAGCACGTGCCATCCTGCGCGCGATGTAAACAAAGGATCAGCAGGACAGTTGCCATTGCAGCTTGATTAACCACGAGGGCGGTCGTCGCGCTCTATGGGAAGGCCGCCACGGAAGCTGTGGTGTCTGCTGGGCACGCTGCTTGGCTTGTTGTATCAGGGGTTGACCAGGCCAAGAACCCAAAAGCTCGGCCACTGACCCAGAGCACATTTGACTGGGCAGCAATGGCGCGCAGACAGGATATCTGCCCCGACAAGTGTCGAGACCAACTCGTGGGTCTATCAGCCAGGACGTCTCAGTCGATTGCCGCGAAGCGACACATTGATCCGTCCAATGAAAATGCGTGCAGCTCGACGCCTCAAGATCTTGGGCGGTCAGCCGTTCGAACCGCACTGCGTGGTTTGCCCACCCATTTCAGCCGTCAGACGACAACCGAATGTACTGCCCCTCCCAGAGTGCTCATGCTAGGGGTATCGATTAATAACATTGCCCTTAGCAATTCTGGCACTCGATGGTTTGCCCACCCATTTGAGAGAGGGCCTCCTGCGTGCGATGGGGTTTGCTGTGGGGGCACCTGATCAGGTTTCCTGTGGGACTGGGCCACAAAGACATGGCTTGCGTCCTGAAATTCTCACCAGACATGGAGCCCGTCGTCACGAAACAGACGCGTTGTTTTCTCTCTCGCACACGACATCGCCGAATTAGACCCCTTAGAGAGGGTGTAGTTTTGTTTGGGAAAACTGCATCCCCGGACTGCTGGCCATTTATTAGCAAAGCACCATAGGGGAATGAAAGTCTCGTCGACCAGAGTATAGTTTTCTCCATGATGTACCAAATGTAATCGACCCTGGTCAAAAAGTGGGTGTGCCCAACTGAGGAATAGAACTCTCGTACGATTGGACAAGCTGCTTGCGCCGACCGATTCAATCCACGATTCATGGGAATGCTTGGTCGCCTCGGCGTACAGTTATCCAAGTGCCATCAAACTTCCATCGAAACCTCTTCGATGGGGTTCTCAAGGCTGCATCGGAGGTCAACGAGAATCGGCGTCGATGAGTGTTTCCCGCCCGTCCGACGATGGCTCCTCCGTGAGGGTCTTTCTGATCTCTACGGAAGGTACGTACCGCTGCGCGGAGACGTTTTCTACAAGGTGACATGCTGATAGGGCCACGTTGTTCCCAGGAGTGTGAGTGATGATCGGCATTGCAAAGCACTCCAGACGTCCATCAAGCGCCCAGCTCCTGTCCTTGTCGCGCAGCACTTGGCAAGCCGGCCTGTCCGTCTGCTTTCACCGGAACAGCCGATCCATCCCCATTCAAGCTCGTTTTGAGTGGGCGGAACTCGGGACAACGCCATTGAAACGCCCACCCCAAAGCCCCGCGGTAACGTACCACTGTGCGGCAGCGTTGGCAACTGGGTGTCTTCACTGACGGCGCCACGCGACACGCTACGCTGATGGATGATCAGCAGTTCGACGCACGACGGACCTCCACCCGGGCCCGACCCGTGGCGAGCCGTCCTTCATGGAGGTTCACCGGCCCGGTGGAGCATGCATTCGCGCTCAACGGGGCCCCTCTCAGGACGCCCGCGCTGGGGTAGAGGCCTCAGACGCACTTCTTTGCACGGACATGCTCGTACTGTATGGCGGACGTTGCGACCTGCGAGACTCGTCCCCCGAGGCGGCGCCGTCGCCGGCGCCCAGCCGATACTTAGGACGGTCGGAGTATGGGTGGGGAGGACAGCGGATGTCCTGCTGGATGATAAAGCCACATGCCCCGTCTTGCCCTCCAGGTAAAGTCGCATGCCGTCACAATCGCCCACAGCCCGCACTACATTCATTGCGCTCGCGCCCGCCGTCATCGATCTCCCCGCATCCTCTCTCACTCAGACACCTGCTGTTTCGAGTTCCCTTGTGCCTTATTCTCCCCTCAAGAGTGGCTTGTGGGCTCGCTGCCGTCGGGCGCGTCTTTTCTACACTCTTCCGGAAAGATGGTCGCCCTCCGCTCCACCCTTCTCGTTGTCCTCCTTTGGGCTGTGGTGCTTGTGGCCGCTCCCCACCCAGCGACCGCCACAGAGCCCGTCTGGCTCTGCACCGCGGCTAACAAATGGTGCTTGAGCCGGGGAAAGGGGTGCGATGACTGTGTCATCAAGTGCAACAAGGCGGCGGACGCCAGCTTCTCTGCGGTCAGCGCTGCGATGCACCGCTGGGGCAAAGAGTGCGGCGCGTTACACAAGATGTATATTCCCCGTTAAGAGGTCATGGTCGACGGGCATTCCTGACATTGCATGTTGCGCGGCGGTCGAGGCTTAGGCCGCCGAAAGCTGGTTGTCGGTGGCCTGCACGTGTGAAGTGCTCGGATCGCGTTTGTTTGCGTGAGGGACCGATGAAGGGGCACTGCGGGCTGTGGGGAGGGGCAGCGCCACACGCGCCAGCGCGGATGCAACGAGCTCTGTTTCTTTGAATATATCTCATGATGCATTCCACTCTTGACCCTCGCAGCTGCGTCGGAGCAGCCGCCGTCCCAGGGGGGTTGCTGCCCTTGTGGTTATCTGCGCAGCGATATCGCGCGTCGTCCAACCAGTGGGATGTCGCAACCCGCAGTCGACCACTGCCTGTGTTGCCAGACGGCCAGGTGTACTTCCCAGCGTGGGGAACTCGCGCTCAAGTTGCGGTCGCTTCGTATTGTATACCATGGGCTCCCCGAAACCGAGGGAGAAGCTTTTTGCACTGAATGTCCCGCAGGCCACGAACTGTTTTCCTGCTCGCTCCTTCTGCAAACACCCGACAGGTCCCCTCGAAACTCTAACGCCGACCTGACCGCCGACGCAACAGCCCCGGCGCGGTGGCGCCCGGTCGCTGCACGAAACGGCCGCCATATCCTTCGACAAGCCTATGGCGGGCTATCGTTGCCACGCCAGCCACATCCTCACAGTCAAGTATCGCTGCCACTGCTACGAATGATACCGACATGCCCGCCGCGGGCAAGCAAGCACAGAAGCACCCCCCCCTCCCCCTCTCCTTCCTCTCCCCTACCAGGCTCGCCTCGTTTCCGCCTGCGCCACAGGCGATGACCGCGCAGATAGCCCACTGGCTACTGCATGCGTCTAGTCCCCTTTCCTCTGCCGCGCATGGCACTGGGACGGAGGCGGCGGCAACACCGCCCGTCGTGGCTGCTTGCAACAACAGTGCGAGGGTCCAAACAAAGCAGAGTGACAACGAAGGCCGTGGAACGTCAGCCAAGTGGCCGCGCGTCCATGGCCTCGTGGGCGAAGTCAGACGGCGCGTCGCGCTGTCGTCGCCCTCCAGCTTGATGTCGTGTCGACTCATTCTCCTCGAAGTCGCCCTTATTCCTCGTCCCCAAATGTGTTCCGTGAAAAATATGTGACGCGACAACGATTGGTGGCTGACCGCTCCAAAAAATCTAGCTGGGGTGCGTACAAACTGGGTCACACAAGGTGTGCGAATAGCTCCCAGACACGCCGTTGAGCAGTGCCGGTTCGTACTGGGGCTCTAAAATGGGAATCTGCGACCTTACCCATTTGGAGGAATACCGTGGCAAAGATGGGTCCAGTATGGTGCTTTTCTGAAAAATGGCCAGCCTGATCTACCTGTAGTTTGCCGATACCACGGTGGACCGATAAGTCTCGAATGTGGACCAGATTAGGCTCGAGAACGCTGCTAGCCATTTACGTGCCTGGTCCGCGGGATGAGGACATTCGCAGTCGCTCCGCGGTTGTGCGCTTCCCACTCCGAAATGCTGCCGTCAAGCCTGCGGTCGCCACGGCGACTGTTCAGTCGGAGAAGGAAGGCCCCAAGGCGCACGTAAACGCGAGACTGTGGCGCTCGTGTGAGGCACAACAATGATGGTCGTTGTGTCCACAAAGCACATGCCCCTGTTTCCACGGCAGTAGGGTCGACGCAGCGTCCATCGTCGTCATCACGACCTCCGGGAGGGACACAACGACGACGACGGGCTACCGCTGTGGTCGGTGCGGGCTGTGGCGACGGTGTGTCAGGTTTCCTGCACGAGGAGGGCTGGTTGATCGTTGCGGC
>ENA-ORXC01001094-ORXC01001094.1-marine-metagenome-genome-assembly--contig:-NODE-1094-length-16843-cov-419.816116_pt1:10000-16843 | contig 16843 bp, 7 predicted proteins | sample MGYA00237865_ERZ511478 | MGnify/ENA metagenome assembly ERZ511478 | reverse complement strand
GTTTGAGTTTAGGGGGTGTTGGGGCGAGGTGAGGCGGGTTGGGGAAAGGGGAATTTCAATTGGGGAAAACCAAGTTCAAAGCTGAAAGACGGTTGCGCGCCCAAGTTGGGACGGTTGAGTGCCTAAGTTGGGCGCAAAAGTCAGGCGCCCAACGTGGGCGCCCAAGTTCGGCGCCAAAGATAAGCGCCCAACTTGGGCGCTTAACTTAGTCGCCCAATACCTGCCGAGTGGGCGCCGAAGTTGGGCCCCCAATTTGAGTGTCCAACTTGGGGGCCCAACATGGGCGCCGAAGTCGGGCGCCCACTCGGCAGGCATTGAGCGCCTAAGTTAAGCGCCCATGTTGAGCGCCCAACTTGGGTGCCCAGCTTCGATGCCCACTCGGCAGGGATTGGGCGCGTAACTTAGGCGCCCAACATCAGTTCGGCGCCCAACCTGGGGGCCCAACTTCGGCGCCCACTCGGCAGGTATTGGACGCCTACGTTAGGCGCCCAAGTTAGGCGCGCACGTTGGGCGCTCAACTTGGGTGCCCAGCTTCGACGCCCACTCGGCAGGGATTGGGCGCGTAACTTAGGCGCCCAATATATGTTCGGCGCCCAACTTGGGTGCCTAGCTTCGACGCTCACTCGGCAGGGATTGGGCGCGTAACTTAGGCGCCCAATATAAGTTCGGCGCCCAACTTGGGTGCCTAGCTTCGACGCTCACTCGGCAGGGATTGGGCGCCTAAGGTAGGCGCCCAAGTTGGTCGCTTAAGTTGGGCGCATAAGTGCGGCGCCCAACGAGGGCGCCCAACTTCAGCGCCCACTCGACAGGGATTGGGCGCGTAGCTTAGGCGCCTGATTTCGGCGCCCACGTTCGGCGCCTAAGTGGGGGGCACAACGTCGGCGCCCAAGTTGAGCGCCGACCTTGGGCGCCCAAGTTAGGCGCCCCTATTGGGCGCCCCAGTTGGGCGCCCAATTGGGAAGGGTTTGGTCGCCGAAGTAGGCACGCTATCGGGCGCCCGATTCGGGGCATCCACATGAGGACATGGCAGATACATCACACACTAACAAATCTGGGTAGGCGCCGTGGATGTTGTTGATGATCTACATTTGTTGGCTCGATAGATGGGCCAGGAGATCGGCGTGTCAACGTTGGGGTGCGCCCACGGGGTGGGTGTTGGTTGAGCAATTGTTTTGGCTAAGCGAAGGAACTCTACAAACTGTAATGGTGCTCAAAGTTGGAACATACATACTTAACTAGTTCGAAGTGTTTCGAGGATGATGTCGTACACAGCGGTGGCATCCACGCAGCCGTTCAAGTCGAGCATGCCGTCCAACACCCCATTGGCCTTGGTGTACAGCACGGCGCCCGACGCGGGGTCCACGTCCGTGGTCCCATGGCTGCCCTTGACGAGCTTCGCGTTGAGCGGGATGACATCCATTAGGTACCTCATCCCAACAATCTTTTGGGCCAGCCGCCAAGCGACGCGGCCCTTGGCGAAAGTCAATTCTGGGTCGAGGAAGAGCTCTACGGGGTCGTAGCCGGGCTTACGATGGATGTCTACGGTGCGCGCGAAGTCGGGAGCGACGTCATCGGCGCCCTCGGGCCAATAGTAGTAGGTGAACCAGGAAGACGTGGTCGCAACGGCGACAAGGTTCCCGGCGCGGTGGTGGTCAATGTGCTCCGCGGCTTTGCCGGTGCTTTCTAGGACGCGCGCCACGCCGGGGAGGTTTGTCACGAGCTCCCGCACGAGGGTAGCCAACGCTGGGTCGGCGTCGTTGAGGTAGACGTGGGCTACCTGGTGGTCCACAACCGCAAAAGCTGACGACGCGCCGGCGTCGAGGAGCTCCCGCCCGTCTTCGATGCGGACGGCGAGCAAGCCCGCCGCCCGAAGGGCGCGGTTGATGTGCACCGGTGTGTCAACGGCAGTGATGCCATATTCGCTGAGCACAATCACGTGGCTACCGACAGCCTCATAGTGGGTGATGAGGTCGCCAACGACGGCATCGACCTCGTTCAAGTCGCGGGCCACAGCTTGGGCGCCAGGTCCTTCGCGCTGCAGTACATAGTCGAGGTGTGGGAGGTACACCATGGTAAGGGTCGGGTTAGACTTGGCGTCGACCGCTAGCGCTGCGTCAGCAATCCACCGGCTCGCCGAGATGTTCGTCGCTGGCCCCCAAAACGAGAAGAGGGGGAATTGCCCGAGTGCGCCCTGCAGGTCGTCCCGCAGTTGTGCTGGCTTGGTGTGGATGTCTGGAAGTTTCCGGCCGTCGGCGGGGTAGCATGGGCGGGGCGTCACCGATATATCGGCCGTTGAGTACATGGCGTACCACCAAAACAGGTTAGCGACTGTAAAAGTGGGGTCCGCTGCCCGTGCGGCGTCCCACACTTTGGGAGCCTGCACGAGGGCGTTAGATTGGCGCCAGAAGCGCACTTCAGCGTCGTCCCGAAAGTACCAGCCGTTGCCGACGATGCCGTGGTCGGTTGGATGTTTGCCGGTCAGGTAGGTGGACTGAACCGAGCAGGTGACGGCGGGCAGAACGGGGCGGATGAATGCGCGGCGGGCGGGCCCGACGGGCGCAAGGTGGGGTGGTGTTGTGGTCTCGGGTGAAGGAGCGGCTGACCTGCCGGCTATCCATGCGGAGAGCCGGGGGGTGTGGACGCCGACTAGGTCAGCGGAGAGGCCGACGACGTTGATCACTACCGTTTTGTGCATGATGACGGCAGCAGCAGAGGATAAGAGAGCGGTGGAGGAGGAGGTGGCGCAGTACCAGGGAGAAGCGACAGGCGCAGTTGCGTGTAGAGCGAGCGGGGTGGTGGGCGACCCGATATACCGCAGATGGGTCATTTGCAAAGGGTGGTGAAACTGCACTCTGTTTTGTAGGCCGTCGAGGAGGGACATTCGGACGGGGCGACAGCCCGCGTAGTAGAAGACGTACTTGGACAGCATTCAAATTCGACTCGGAGAGGTCTTCCTAGAGAATTTGTGATTATTGGAAGTTTAAGGTTAGTAATTTTGTAGTGGATCAACGGATGGGAACATTTTGGAGATTTACTAGGAACAGGGACGCGCGCTAGCTAGCGTAGCCGAATCACGTCGAGCCCGCCCATAAACGGGCGGAGCACGTGAGGCACCGTGACGCTCCCGTCGGCCTGGACGTTGTTTTCCAAAATGGTCACAATCATCCGCGGGACGGCACACGCCGTTGCATTGAGGGTGTGGGCGTAGCGAGTGGCCCCCTTGCCGCTGACGGACCCTTCCCGGCTGCCCGTAGCGGCCTCGTCGTCTGACGTATCTTCGCGGTAGCGGATGCCGAGGCGTCGCGCCTGGAAGTCAGTGCAGTTTGAGGCCGAGGAGATTTCTCCCCACCCCCCCCCAATCCCGCGGCCCGGCATCCACGCCTCAATGTCGAACTTGCGGTAAGCCGGGTTGCCGAGGTCCCCACTAGGCATGTCGAGAACGCGGTAGCAGAGGCCAAGCGCGGTGAACATCTCCTCCTCGAGGCCGAGGAGCTCCTTGTGGACGGCTTCGCTGTCCTCGGGCCGCGCAATGACGAAGAGTTCGACCTTGGAGAACTGATGCACACGGTAGAGGCCGCGCGTGGCGGTTCCCGCCGCGCCAACCTCCCGCCGGAAGCAGTGGGAAAAGGCGGCTAAGCGCATCGGCAGCTGCTTGGGAGTTAAGACCTGCCCCGCATACATGCCGCCGAGGGGAATCTCGGCTGTGCCGACTAGGCACAAATCCGACTCTTCCAGCCGGTACACCTGCGACGCCTCCCCGCGGGGCGCGAAGCCACAGCCGGCGACGACGTCTTCCCGTGCCAAATCCGGCGCGGTCATTGGCGTAAAGCCGCGGCTCGCAACAAAGGCCATGGACCAGTTGATTAGTGCTAGTTCCAGGAGCGCGCCGGCGTTTTTGAGGTAGTAAAACTTGTTGCCGGCCACTCGTGCGGCAGCCTCAAAGTCAAACAAATCGAGGTCTGCGCCAATGTCCACGTGCGAGCGCGGCGCCATACCGTCCGCCGCGAAATCCCGGGGCGCCCCGACGGTCCGCAGCGTCGTGGCTGCCTCCTCTCCGCCGAGCGGCACGTCGGGGTGGGTGCGGTTAGGCAGTTTGGCTGCCTCGGCAACAAAAGCTGATTCGGCATGCGCAAGGCGGCCCTCCAAGCTCGTTACAGACGCCTTGAGGGCTTTGCCCTGAGCAATGACCTCGGCGCGGACGTCGGGCGTCATTTTGGCCGCCTCGGTTTTCATGCGGCTAGCAACCAAATTGCGCTGCCGCCGCGCGTCGTCTGTGGCGGTGACCAGGGCGAGGTAGGCGTCGTAGAGGGAGACGGCCGCGTCAACGTCAACGGCCACAGCGCGGGCGGCGACGTTGGCCTTGACCGTGTTGATATTGTCCTTGACCCACCGCATGTCGACGGCCCCGGCGGCGACGGCGCCACGGAGGCCACGCACGCCGGTGGGGGGGGGCGGTCGCCGGGGCGTGGTGGTGGACGTGCGGCGGGCACCACCGCACAGCCACGACAAACGGTTGCTCGCCGCACTGGCGGCGCCGCGGAGGGTGAGGCATGGCGGTGAAAAGGCCATACGGGCGGGTCCCATTGTCGAAACGGGGAGGGTGGTTTGGTTTGGCGGGGACTTGGAAGGGTTTGTAGAATTGGAAGGGTTTGAAGAAGCGGTAGATTACAAGTGGGGTTGGGGAGAGCAACAGTGGAGGTTGAGGGGGGAGCGAGCTTGGTGCTGGATGGATGGGATGACGGCGAGAGGAAAAGAGAGCTAGGGAGCGAAGGTGGGCGGTGGGTGGGTGGGTGGGTGGGTGACCCAAGATACGTCTGGTTGCGCATTTGCAAGGGGTGGTCAAACTGCAGCACGCGTTTGCAAACAGGCCGAGCACCCGAGGAGGGGTGGGTGGCTTTGGGGGATGGTTTGGGGAGGAGGAGGAAGGGTACGCGGGTGTATGTGAACCGCGAAACGAATGGGAGAAGATGACTATTTGAATTGGATTGGATTGGTAGAAGGGATTGGAGAGTGGAGGTGTACGGGTTAGGGGTACTAGTAAAAGGGGGTTGTATGGGGGTGTGGAGGGGGGTGTGCACGGCGGCTATTTGGGGGTCTACAGCACCCCGTGCCGTCCGTCTAAACGAAAGTTAAAAAAACGCCACGGAGGTTTGATACAAAGAGGCGTGTGTTGTTTCGTCTACCCCCCTTACCCCCCCCCTTTTTGGGGTTTTGGAAAAGGGAATACTCGACGCTGGGACGCGGACCGGGGACGGGGGGGTTGAAATGTCGACATGAGCGCGGGGCCAAAGGTAGATGGCGCCAAAGTGAGATGAGTGTGGTGGGGACAAAGTCGTTTGTCGTAACCAACCGCAGGCTCAAAGCACTACACGTTCATGAAAACAAATCGGAAGAACACGGGCTTAGTCTCAGCTAATCGTAGCAGCGAGGCTACTCAAAAGCTTACAACACCCAGTCCCATATGCGAGTCGTCTACAAGGGATTCATCTCCCCCATCGAGTAAAATTTGGTGGGCAGGTCTGCTACCGCGCGGTTGCGCGCGAGGCGTTTGACTTGATTCGTATGATTCTGGGCAGCCCCGAAGGTTTTGCCTATGCTTATGCATGTCGGGTTGGGGGAGGCGTTGGTTGCCGCTTTCCAGCATGGTTTCTGGCTTAGAGGCGTTCAGCCATACTCCAGCACATGGTAGCTTCGCGCCAACGGCGGTTCCACCGGGCGCAAAGACCAATTATGTGAATCAACAGTTCCTCTCGTACTGCGTTGAATTACTGTTGCGGCAACGGTCTCATCAGTAGGGTAAAACTAACCTGTCTCACGACGGTCTAACGTTGATACCGGCGCGGCAAACGGAGTTTGTCGCGTCCCTTGGAGCCCTCGGGTGGGTGCGGACGAGTCGAGGCGAGTCGAGTGTGTCCCATGCAGGGCACACCACCGTATGTTTCCAAGGCACAGTTTCCCGTGGGACTAGACTTTACATTCCTCTTGCGAGGCGCGCCTTCAAGTCGTTGAACCTTCCCCATACCTGCCGTAATGTGGCAGGGTTAGGGGCTTGGCTGCGGATTGCCCATTTTTATCCTGACGGACTCTACCCAGTGAATTTTTACTATACCTCCGAACAGGAGCCCCTGCCGTGTTTCCACGACAGGTTAGTACCACTGGTTTTAGGGGTTTCCCGAACAATTTGACGCACTCTGCCTGCAACGGCAGTTGAGCCAGGAGTGTTCTGTAAGGACCTGCGCGTTTTTGAGTGGCCACGTGCGGAGCCGACTCGGCAGGCCTTTTGTCTCCTGACTGTTGGGCTATTTGTTAACTTAACCCAGCTCACGTTCCCTATTAGTGGGTGAACAATCCAACACTTGGCGAATTCTGCTTCGCAATGATAGGAAGAGCCGACATCGAAGGATCAAAAAGCAACGTCGCTATGAACGCTTGGCTGCCACAAGCCAGTTCCTTTCTACCGGGGTGACTGATTGCGGGGCTTTTTTTTTGAGCCTCGCAGCGTTTACCCTCCCTGTTTCTCCCGGAGCGTGTATCCGAGGTAGACAGGGGCACCCTTACGAGTGGGAGTAGCCCGTACCTTAAGCCATCAGAAGCCCCAATGGGCCCTGACAACCCACATCTTACCGAGCGTTGAACCGCCCAGCTGTACCCACCAAAAGTGGTCTTTAGCCGAGTCAGCTGCGGATTGTCCCATGTTTTTTATATTGACGGCGGATTGTTACCCGGCACCTCTTTTATGCCTATCACGATAGGGGTGTTACCCCAGTCGCTTGGTACCGCGCCCAAAGGAGGTCCCCGCATCCAGACGTGTTGCCCTACAAGAAGTCGACGTCGACGGCGGTC
>ENA-ORXC01001093-ORXC01001093.1-marine-metagenome-genome-assembly--contig:-NODE-1093-length-16847-cov-3.709779_pt1 | contig 16847 bp, 11 predicted proteins | sample MGYA00237865_ERZ511478 | MGnify/ENA metagenome assembly ERZ511478 | reverse complement strand
GCAATGCTACAAGGATGTTGAAACCGCTCAATGATTTCAGGGCGATTGGCTAGAATAATAGCTGTATCTTCTGCTTGAGGCTTTCTATCCTCTTGTGTCCATAGACCACCATGACGCTCAAATAGAACAATACAGCCGTTATCTAATAAAGCTTTAATTTGTTTTGGTATCCGAGGCATTCCTAAGAATTGTAAAAACCCCCCTTGCCAAAAAGGCACTTCTAAATCTTGACGTCGATTTCCTTTTGCTAAAACTACTTCTTCTAACTCATCACCATCCCATCCACCAAATCTGACCGACACCGACCATAACAAAGTATGTTTTTTGGGATTCTCTCGATTAATCTCAGATAAAATACTAAGTATTAACTGCCAAAAGTGATGGTTCTCTATGGCTTGAATGCTTTCATAGCGTTTTTTTAGGTCAGATAATTCTTGTTGCATCAATACTGGTAATTCACCATAATAATCTTCATCTAGCTCGACCAATAAAGATATTGAACTTTCGAACGCTCTATAGCTTAGTTTTTTTAAAACATTTTTTAGTTGCTTTCGATCATCGCGAGAGGGGTAAGCTAACTTTACGGCATAGCCAATAACCGTCATATTCCCTATATCTTTAGGCAAAATAATTTTTCTATAACTCTTACCTTGCTGGACTTGATTACCTATCCATCTTGATAAAGCCAACCATAAACTATTAATTCCGCTTACACCTTGCTCGGCACCTTGGTCATCATCTAGCAAAGCTCCTAGTCGCTCTCGATATTGATTACTATCTCCCGCATTAGTAGTGGTAGCAGCCACAAAGCAAGATAATATCAAAAAATGAAAATTACTATAGGCTTTTGCTCCTTGAATCTCATCTACTTTAGTTGATAGAAAATCTCTTACTAATTTCCTAGTAAAAATTGACATGAATGCATTTTGAATATCCTCATCGGAGTATCCATTCATACCTATCGCATCTGCTAAGCCTGCTGGAGTAACGTCCAAATTAGTTAAGTCTGAATTGCCATATGGACCTTCTGTACTTAAATAATGTTGCTGTAGAGAAGTAATCCATTCTTTCTTTGTCAAACTAGCAAGAGTCGTTTGCATTGCTATGGTCACAGTGACTTATCCTTACATACTATTTAATAAATTCGCAACGTTCACTTCAATACTACCGTACTTCGACTTTCGTTTATACAAGGTTATGAGCTATGCTGAAGAAACCGTAGAGATAAACTTGGTAAACTAACGACTCGATAAGGAGTTTACAATGACCAAGAAAATTCAGAGCTACACTACAGTACGGAATTCAAAGTAGAAGCTGTCAAAAAGATATCAGATAATAACGGTAACTTGAGGGCGACTGATCGGCAATCGGCAGGTAGGAATAGCCGTGCAATTGGGAGAACAAAGCTAATGAAGTCAAGCTTACGGGCACTAAGCCGTAGGATCCCGCACTCATGGCCATTATAGAAGAGAATAAACGTCTTGAACGCAAGCTCAGCGCAAGACGAGCAATACATTCTAGATGAGGAAGGATAAAGCGAAGCACTGCTTCTTCCCAAAGCAAGATGAGAGCTATGCTCGAAGTCACGGCGTACTTTGCCAAGCACATATCATGAAATACGCCTTTATTGGTTCAAGAAAACACGACTGTATAGCACGATTGGTTATGTGTTACTTTTTGAGTTTAAAAAACGATATTATGATAATTTAATCCTGTTAGGTAGTGGTGGCAGTATTGCAAAAAACTATGAAATACAAAAGCGGTCGCAGTGAGCGCTCATAAAACAAGAGATGTATAAAATGAAAAAGTTGATGTTAGGGTTGGTTGCTATAATGATTTCGTTTGGGGCTAATGCCGAAAAATGGGACTACTCATCAGGTGATGATGATTTTGGCAGAAGTTTTGTGGCTGCGTCCATTGCTTCGGACAAGGACGGTTTTAGCATCGTTATCTCTAATATAATTGGATCAGGCTATGAGGTGTCTATTGGCATCCCTGATGAATACACTGCATCAGATTGTAGCCTCACTAAGTGCGAGATAACGCTATCAGCCAAGGATAAAAAATCTAAAACATTTTCGACAGAGATAGATGGGTTTGGCAATGGGTGGGTTGTAGAAGAACAACAAAAGGCATTCCTTGCTTATTTTGAAGGTAACAAAGCAGTTAGGTTGAAAGCGCCTGTTAATAAGATCTCAAAGACGGTCACTTTTACTCAAGAAAAGCGCCTAAGCTCTACAGATTTAGAAGCCAAAGGCAAAAAACGCAAGTAACCTAATGCTTATTGTGGGGGTATAACCTAGCCCTTTATTCAGGGAAATAAAGCTAGGTGATGCTTTAATAAAAACTCAATGATACTTGTAGCCTTCAATGGGTGTTGATAATCCTCTGATTAGAACTGTAGATTCAATCATATAACGGATTCTGTATTAGCTAGGCGCATACCACCCCCAGCAGAAATAATTATTTTACCCTTCAAACCTATTAATAGACCACTCAAAATAGACTGATATAATGGAACTACTTATACCAAACTGCTAAGCTCCTCATATTTACTAAGGCTAATTATGACCACATACATACTAGACACCGAAACCACAGGGCTGAGTGAGCCACACATGACTGAGGCCGCCTACTCTATTGTTGATGTCATTAATGGTAAGGTAAATGTATTGCAGGCACCAAGAGCGAAGCGCTTCAACCCTCTAAAAGAAATCAGCTTGGGTTCTATGGCAATATCTCATATCTGTGATGAAGATGTGGCAGACGAACCACCTCATACAGACTTCAGCCTACCTAGCAGTGTTGCGTATTTGATTGGTCATAATATCGATTTTGATATGGCTGTTCTTAAAAATGCGGGCGTAACTCATACCCCTAATCTGATTTGCACCAATGCAATGGCTAACTTCCTGCTTCCTACGCTTGAGAGTCATAAGCTAGTATCCCTCCTTTATCATTTTCATCGTGATATAGCGCGTGCTCAAGCAAGAGATGCACATGCTGCCATTGCTGACATTTACTTTACTGAGCTGGTGCTAGGTAGTTTGATTGATTTGGCGAATAGCCAAGGTCATGAGATAAATGATGTGGGAAGCTTATATGAATTTAGCCAAATGGCGCGTATACCTACGCATTTAAGTTTTGGTAAGCATAAAGGTGAGGCTATTGCAGATTTAGCGACTCATTCGGATGGTGCTGGATATTTGAAATGGCTATTGAAACAAGATACGGTTGATCCTTATTTGGCTAAAGCTTGTAAGAATGCTCTAGAGTAGTGTGCGTAAATATAAGTAGCATCAAGCTAGCGCTTTTATTATTCGCCTATTTTGCCTGTTGTATTCCCTTATATAATTGACGCCGACGCTCTTGCGCCGCGTTATAGCGATGAGCTTTAGCCAGCTCAATCTCTTCATGAGTTTGGATTAGTTCAGACGGCATGATAAGCGCTTCATCCATATTGATCGTATCGACATACATAGCATTACCTGTGAGAATTGAGCGCAATACTTTATTGGCATTAGTTTCATGAAGACTTTCAATCACAGCAATGCATCTATCAACATCTGCTAACTTTAGCTTAATCATCATTTGGGCATCGTAATAAGACTTAGAGTGGCCATTACTTGCTGCCAAACACCATAGAGCCACTAATATTTCAGGGCTAGCGACAGGTACATCAGCCACACTAAATATCTCTTTAGGTATGGGCTGACTCAATGTAAGACCTTTATGGGCGCTTTGGAATGAAAGTTCGAGAGGATATTTTTTAGTCTCATCACTTTCATCTTTGACAGCAATGATGAGCTGTTGGTAGGCATTCCATATAAAATCAATCTCATATTCTTTAAGAACGCTTTCAAGTTTATAGCAGTCACTTTCAGAGACCATGAAATTAATGTTGGTGGTCGCACGAGAAGGTGCGTACTCTGAGTATGCAACCGTGCCTACGATGACATACTCAATGTTTTCTTCTAACAGAACATAGATGAGCTGTTTAAATAACTTTTGGTATTTATTCATTCGGCTATCTGATTCAAACAATCTTAAAAATGCCATTGACTCACTCATATCTACCCGCCAAGTTTTATATCATTTATCGTCAGTTGTTACTCATTATTTTACAGAACTTCTAATAGGATTGTTTTCTCGTTTGATCATCACATTAAACCATGCATTTTTACAGTCGACTCTTTTATCGGCCGACAACCAGATATCGCATTCAATCACTTGCGGTATTTTAGCTACAATGGTTTTCCAACGTAATTCATCCATATCACAAAAGAAGCGCTCCTCATCTACTCGCTCCCGTTCTCCATGTTTAAATGACAAGTACATCATCCCATCATCAGTAAAGGTATCTAACAACGAGTTAATAATGAAAGGTAGTTCGAGAAAAGGGACGTGTAGCAATGAGGCGCAAGCCCAAATGCCAGTGAACTTATTTTTCCAAGGCTGCTTTTCAATACCGCTAAAGTCTAAGTGGACCCAAGTAATTCTGCTCGACATATGATGTTGCTCAGCCCACTGAATTAACTCGGCGCTGGCATCTATCGCTGTTACCTCATAACCCTGTTCAGCAAAGTAATTTGCATCTCTACCTGAGCCACAGCCCACGTCTAAAATACATTGCGTGTCTTTTAGAGGGAGCTGATTAATAAATAGCTCGTATAAATCATGCATATCTATGCTTACCGTTTGACAAGCAAACTCAACGGCATTTTCATCATAATAGTTGAGGGTGCTTTTGAACGATTGTTTGGTCATAAGGTGACATATCTAGTTATCTGACTCTTAGCTGTGGCGGTGCATCAGTATTAATTGGCCGCAATTTTATACTTGGTTTTGGTGACCAGACCAAATCCTCATGTTCCACCGCTATTTGATAAGCCCACTGGCTAATCGTCTCTGAGCGTTGCTGGTTGGTTATAAAACCTATGGTTTTTGCTTCTTGCTCAATAGTATTTCCGTATTGTTGATTGCGTTTTAACCACTTCTCATAAAATAACTCTTCAGCAAGATAATCACGTTTGCTGTTGTTGCACCTATGATCAGTGAGTACAAAGTTGTGAGTGGTATCAATGGGGTATTTCGACCAAGGAATGAAATGATCGACCTCGATATTATTTTTTAAAGCTTTATGGCAATAGAAGCACTGCCCTTGTTGGGTGTCAATCAATATGGACTCTAATACTTTTAAGTTTTGTCTTGATTGATGAAATAGAAATTGTTGCAGGTCAATATCATCGCTAAAGTAAGGTTGATTGTGACGGTTTTTACGCACAAACTCAGTCCAGTATTGTTGGCAGAGTTTATGGATTATCTGACTGAAACGGTTAAAGCAATATACGATTCCAGGCATCAATACTATCGCGTTTGCTTTAGGATTATAAACATATAAAAATTCACGACTGACCTTATCTTGTGCACTTTGCAAATACTTTGCCGGGTTGTTTTTAATGGTCTGAGCAACCTCTTCAATCGTTGACTCCCACTTTTTAATATCACGCGTCCGAGCTACACTTATGCTGGTAGTTTTAGTCTCTTGTTGCAACTTCAGTATGCTAGTAATAACCTTAGCTTGACCCCCTGCATTACTCTGTTTCAATACAGATTCATCATCTTGATGTGAAAATGGTAGTGTTTGTGTCCAATAAAGCTGAACAAACTGCTCAGCTAGCTCTTCATAGGAAATACTGTACTCACTATTATCACTAATAGCTGATTCTATAGAAAGATTAGTCATCGCCATTAATAAAGCGAATTTATAAGTAGACGTGTAAGAGCTAGACTCAAGTAACCATTGAATGCGTCTTAGAAAGTTGAGCTGAAAGTCAGCAGAGGGCACAATAATAATCCTTTCAAAATACAGTAGTTATTTATGTGGGGCAACAAGAGCATGCTGATTTAAATATAAACAATTTTTGAAGCTTTGAAAGCCCTGTAGAAATAGAGAACGTAGCATAGGTTTCTTATTGACTCTTATCGCCAGCATACTTTTTAGAATACCACCAATTTTTTCATCTCAAATATAAAACTTCTTCTATAGCCTCTTCTTCAATTCCTAAGTATACTTTATATACTGAACAAACGATTAGAAAACATAACTTAGCGAGCTATTTATGTTAGACCCTTCCCTTTTAGAAGCTTATCAACAAACCAATTACTACTTTGGCGACACCTTACTTAATGTTGATAAGCGTTCCTCGAAAGTTGCCTTTCTTTTACAGCCATTTGCTCCAGCTGGCGGATTTTTTATCACGGCCTGGAACCCGCTAGGTAAAGAGCTTGCGCTTGAAGAGAACCAAAAATCTAATCAAACCTTAAAAGAAGAACTACTTAAACAAGATTTAAATGTGACTGACGGCTACGGTGAAAGTAAAGACGGTAAGTGGCGAGAAGATAGTTTCTTCGCCTATCCAATAGATAAAGAAACCAGTATAAAACTGTGTTGTGACTTCCATCAAAATGCGGTGGTATATGTTAATTATGATGGACTACCTGAGTTACTGCTAAATCCTGATATTTCTTGACTGAACTATTTAGTTAGAGTTAATCCTGGCACTTCAAAAAAACGCTTTGAATAGTTAAATACTAAAGCTAAATCCGCTTATAGTTATTCAGGCTTAGATACCCAAAGTAGTCTGCTGCTAAACTCAGACAGACCTCTTTTGTTTTATAAACTTGATTACAATCTACTTAGTTGCTTAAGGATTTACTACATGGGACTTGCAAAGTTTTTAGAAGACAACCTAGAGCGATTATATGAAAGCCTAGAAGAATCTAAGCGTCAGGTGAATGCTATTGACGAGGAGAGCTCTAGCAAAGACTTAGGTTTTATTAAAAACAAAATCTCTAAAGAGCTAGAGCTGGTTCAAGTAGAATATGAAAAAGTACTTAAAATTGTTACCGATCCTGACTTTGATGAAGTTATCGAAGTATATGAAGAAAATTTAAAGTTAGAAAAGCGGCTGAAAAACAAGCAAAAAGTCATAGATTTGTTACGTGAAGCAGTTGCAAAATATAGGTCTGAGTTTGAGTCAATACATGGCACAACAACCAATGTACTAGAGACTCTTCAAGATAGAGATAAAAAGATTGAGAACTTAAATAAAATAATTGAAAAACTAGAATATAGAATAGAAGAAACTAAATCTGAGATGATCACGGCTAAAAATCGTCGCAGTCACTATGAAAGTGTCTTTCACAATCAACTTATTATTAACCAGTACCTAACTACTGAATTGGCAGATAAAGATGAACGAATCTTATCATTAACTTCAATGTTAGAACCTAACCTTGAACCAGTCAATATACTTGAGAATAAAGATGATAAGATTTATCAACTCAAAAATGAACTAATGATGTTGGACGAGTGGTGTGAGATGTTGGAGTTAGACCTTGGTATGGAAGGCAAGCGTCCTGTTGAGATAGCAACAGACCAACGAATAGGAAAGAACAAGAAAAGAAAACCAGTCGCTCTACCTATCTACCATAACTTAGCTTATGAAAAAACTGAATTAGAGAATGAGTTGATCGAAAAGAGCAAATTGTTTGCAGAAGTAAATGATGAAATAAGCAGATTGAAAGAAGTTATTAAAAGGGGTCAGACGCATATCAGTAACCTAGAAAAAAGTAATGAACATCTTACGTCTGAACTAAAGCTAATTAATGAAGAAATTATTAGCACAAATAGTGAGGTTGAAACAGTCGTTAAGGAACGATTTGTCCGTATTCCAAGAGATAAAGTAGCATCGAACACTTATGAAAGAAAATCCACAACTAATGTTATAAGTAAACAGCCATTAAAAGCTAAGTCTAAGCCAAGAATAATAAGAACTCAACGTACAGATAATATTCAGAACCTTAATGTCAAAAAAGACTCTACAACTCAATATCTTGATTATTTAGAAAAGATAAAACGGAAATAGTGCTAAAGTACTCGATTACAGATTTAGCGACCCATTCGGATAATGCTGAGTATCTAAAATGGCTTCTTAAACAGGATACGGTTGACCCTCATCTAGCTGAGGCGTGTCAAATAATTTATCTATGACAATACCACTAACTATATAATGACTATTAAGATGTAGAACTATGGATATGCAAGAGTATAAAAATGCTCGATCACAATTAACCGAATGGTTAAAACGTCAACTGGTGGGACCCGCAACAACCACTACTAACGGAGACTTAATAGGCATATCTCCTTTGGATCGCTACCCTGTAGGGGTGCTCTACCCTATTGATAAAAGCGGCGATGGTTTAGACCCTGCTTGTGAAGATACGGACGACATTACTGTCAATAAGGCTGCTGAAGAGGGAGAGGATGAAATCTTCGTTAAACGTAGATATGTCCCGCCATCATCCATAGGATTCTCTTTTTTTGTCGCAAACAGCGACTGGCAGCTCCAAATAATTGCCCAGGCAAGTCGTTATAAACTTTCTAATGACTTATCGATAGACGATCAGGGTAAGATTAGAAAAAATGGTAAATTTGCCGCTACAAAGGAGCATCACTTTACTAGAGAGGTGCTAGGCGGAGATGAGTATGCCCTAACAGTTCACCGCGAAGGTGAATATCCTATCTTTCCCATGAAGGTTAATCAGGATACAGAGTATTTAGGCTCTATCAGTGTGTTAGAGTTTGCCCATGAGGACGGTAAAATAGTTACCGTGTCTATGGTTAACAAACAAACCATCCATAGCATCCAAGCTCAAGACCCAACTACTAGTAACGATTATTGGCAAAAAGTATTCAAATCTTTATTTGAAATTCAGTTGGACTGTTATATTGATAAAGGACGTATTGGGGAATATCCAGATGTCAGCTATCAGGACTTAAGCCAAGAATATCAAGAATTACACTTGCAGTATCAGCATAAAAAGGTCTATGCGATTGGCCACGGTGCTGCTGTAGATTGGACGGTACAGGAAGGTATAGTTCAGCGCATTTATTCTGATTTCCTACCCACTTATGAAGTCCCTAATATTACCGCTGCTATAGATATTGAGTCTGAATTCAATATATTATCATTAGAGAACTTGTCTTTAATAAAAGACCATCGCGAGAGTATCTGTAAGATACTGACTGACTTTGTAGATGGTTACGTGGCTTGGATCAACAAGCAAACTACCAATGTTCACAGTTTCGAAGAGCCTAAAAAGCGAGTTGGGTTAGACATTATTGAGCGGATGCATATTGCTGAACAGCGTATGCGTCAGGGTATAGTACTGCTAAGAAATGATGATTATGTTTGTGAATCCTTTGGTTTAGCCAATAAAGCTATGATGCAGCAAATGCAACAATCTGGTTTTGAAATACCAGAATGGCGACCTTTTCAGCTGGCGTTTTTTTTACTAAGTTTAGCCTCGTGTGTCGATGAGAATGATCGTCATAGAGAAGAGGTGGACCTAATTTGGTTTCCTACAGGGGGCGGTAAGACTGAAGCTTATCTAGCGGTTGCCGCTTTTGTTATCTTTTGGCGACGCCTAAAGTTTTCTGCCTCATCGGGAGGAACGGTTAGTTTTATGCGCTATACGCTGAGATTGTTAACTACCCAACAATTTATGCGGGCCTGTAGGCTTATTTGCGCTATGGAGCTTATGCGCCGTAGTGATTCGCGTCTTGGCTCAGAAGAGATTAGTATAGGATTGTGGGTGGGCTCTAGCAGTAGTCCTAATAACTTGAATCAAGCGCAAGATATCGTCGATAAAATTAAAAGTGGTAAGCAGGACGAAATCAGTAAATTTGTTATAACGGCCTGCCCTTGGTGTCAGGCACCATTTACGGCTATCGATGATAATGTAAAAATTACCTCACATTCTTTTAGTTTTTATTGCACCAATCCTCGCTGTGACTATGGCAAACACTCGATTAGTCTTCCATGCCACGTTGTCGATGAAGTGCTCTACGAACGCCCTCCTACCCTATTAGTAGGTACTCTAGATAAATTTGCCATGTTGGCATGGAATGAAAATACTCAAGCTTTTTTTGGCAAGCATGGCAACCGTCCTCCTGAATTAATTATTCAAGATGAGCTGCATCTTATCTCTAGTGCTTTAGGCTCAATTGCGGGTATCTATGAGGCTGCTATTTCCACAGTCATTGAACAAAAAAATATTTATCCAAAATATATAGCTTCAACTGCCACTATTAAAGAGGCTAGATCACAGGTCAATAAACTGTTTGCGCGCCAGCCTGCTATCTTTCCTCCGGCAGGGATTAGTTCAGACGACTCTTACTTTGCCAAAGTGGTCTCCCTTGAGCAAGAACCAGGACGTTTATATCTAGGATATCTTGCTCCCATGCTTAGCCGTCAAAAAAACTTAGCTCCTTTAGCCGCCGCTCTGCTTATGGCGCCTATTGTTCTTTTTTCAGAATCTAGCGATGCCGAAGCATTGTTGGATGCTTGGTGGACGATGCTGGTCTATCACGGCAGTTTAAAAGGAGTGGGTAACAGTCACAATAGCTTTAATATCTTGGTAAAGGATTTCTGCCAACGTTTGATGAATGAGTATCTACAAAACCAAGGCATTGACCCAAAACAAGCTGAGCAAGACCCTACCTATCGCTTGATGCAAAGTCGTCTACAACTCACTATCGCACAGTTGACGAGCAACTCTACCGCTCAACAAAATGAAACTACCTTCTCTCGTCTCGCACTTAAGCGGGATAATTCTGAGGCTATAGATATCGCTTTAGCCACCAATATGGTATCAGTAGGGTTAGATGTGAGTCGTATGGCCCTCATGGTTATTAATGGCCAGCCTATAACCACAGCTGAATATATCCAGGCTAGCAGTCGAGTAGGTCGTAGCAAGGTACCAGGTCTCGTCATTGCCAACTATTATAGGGATCAAAGTCGCAGCCTTTCTCACTATGAAAATTTTAAAGCTTATCATCAATCTTTTTATCGTCATGTCGAACCGACCAGTGTGACACCTTATACCTTTCAGGCCAGAAAAAGGGCGTTGCATGCAGGCTTGGTCATTGCCTTACGCCACTCGATTCAATCTTTAGCAAATAATAATGGTGCTGGAGCCTTTAATAAAGAAGACACTCACACTCAATCCGTTATCCAAGCCTATACCAGACGCTGTGTTCAAGCCGACCCAGAAAGACAAGCAGATATTGAAGCTAATATGGAACAACTGGTCAACGAATGGCATTACTTTGTAGAGACGCCTTCTATTAACCAAAAGTGTTATCAGGCTAAAGATAAAACTAAAGACAGCCTACTTTACCATCATGGTAAACCTAGAAATGGTGAGTGGGCGACCTTAAACTCTATGCGTAATGTAGAAAATACAGGATTGGTAAAATTAATATGAACAATGATAACTATCAATATTTGCCAGTTAGGCTATCTCACCTATTAACGCATTGCTCAGTCGGTTCGGTAGTTCGTGGGCCTGACTATCTAATGATTATTCAGGATATAAGACAATGGACAAATAGAGACGGCAGTTTGGGCACTCGCGAAATTATGTTTGTTGAGCAAGTTAAGGCAGCCTTGGGCATTGAGGAGTCACTTAGAGAACCTCCTATTGCGCAATTAGACAAACATGATAAGCCCGATGGTGCCTGTATCCCAGCTTCACGCTTTCCCGCTTGGATGTCCTGTAACTCCTGCGGATTAATGCACTATAAACCGTGGATGGATCAGCAGACGAATACGCCTATCTGTCAAGGATACAATAAGTACAATCAGCCCTGCAAAAAGCTATTAACCCAAGTATCTTTAGTGTTAGTCCATAGTGAAGGCCATGTTGCAGATTTAGATTGGCATTATTTAGCCCATAAAGACAGTAAAAATCCTGATCAAACACAATGTGGTAGAGCGCCTTTAAAACTAAAGTTGTTAAACAAAAGAACTATTGTATGCACCGTATGTAAGGCTAGTAATAATGTCAACTCTGGCTTGAGGCTTCCCTATCATGCTTGGATACAACCTTGGCTAAAGGAAAATCCATCAGAGTCAGATAGTAAGGAGCTTGCTGAAGTTATGGAGATTAACGATACCCGTATCCATAGATCAGTGACGACAAGTGCTTTAGTCATCCCACCAGAATCCCGTATCGAGCGTGATAGTGTAGTGGCAAAACTTTACTGCAGCCCAAGCCTGCGCGAAAAAATCACCTCTGCAAAGACCCCATTGCAAAAAAAATCCAGCAAGAAAAGATTGGCTACTGAGTTGCATTGTACTGTGGCAGAAATTGATGAGGCTATTTTTCAAATTGAGGACGGCTTCCCCTACATAGACAAACAAATAACCACTCTCAAATTACTTGAGTCAGAGTACCAAGCTATTTTAGACCCTATCCCCGATCTAAATGAAGACGAAGATTTCGTAACCAATCATCTTAGTGAGCAATGGCACTCGTTTTTGCAAAACAGAAATAGCGAAAGTATCAGTAGTAAATTAAATCAACTTATTACTAGCGTAGTAGAGATTAGAAAGCTTAAAGAAATCATGGTATTCAAAGGGTTCACTCGCGGAGGAGAGATGGGTGATGAAGAAGTTACCATTGTACCACCGGCGATAAATGAAGAAACTGACTGGCTACCTGCGCTTGAACTTTACGGTGAAGGTATATTTGTTGGTTTTAATGAAGATATAGTCGCAGAATGGGAAAAAATACCCGCTGTTCAAGCGCGTACTCAAGACTTTATTGCTCGATACGCTAAGACAAATATCCAGTTTGACCCTGATATTGCCATCTCTCCTAGATTCATGTTTTTACATGCCCTATCTCATCTATTAATTAAAGAGTTAGAAATTCAAGCGGGTTACCCTTCAGCTTCCTTAAAAGAGAGAATATATGCCTCGCAAAGTGAAGAGCTTACTATGGCAGGTATTTTAATTTATGTGGCTATTCCTGATGTAGATGGTACTTTGGGAGGCCTAGCAGAACTTGCGCAACCACAGCGCTTAGAAAAGATCATAAGTAAAGCTTTTGAGAAGGCTCGATGGTGCTCCTTAGACCCTGTGTGTGCAAGCCATGAAGGTCAAGGGGTAGGACTGTTAAATAAAGCCGCCTGCCATGCTTGTGAGTTATTACCTGAGACCAGTTGTTTTTGCGGCAATATTCTGTTGGATCGTATATTTATCAAAGGCAATAACGCTATTAACTTACCATCGATACTTACCCTTATCAAACCTAAATCATAATAATAAGGACCTATGAGCATGGCCCCTAGACGTTTTAAACTACCTGACATTGATGACTTGACCAAAGAGCAAGATGCTATTATTGACTTACCTTTGGAAGGACAGCATCTTGTGGCTGGTGGGCCTGGTACCGGCAAGTCTGTAGTTGCTTTAATGAGAGCACGGCGCTTAGCTAGAGAAAATCAGCCTTATAAATGCTTGGCTTATAACCATACTCTATTAAAATCTAATGAGCAGTTATTTGGTGAGGGTTTGCATAATGTGCAGTGGCAGAGTTGGCTGTATAAGCTCTACAGAGAGTTATTCTCTCAATCTGTTCCTAAGATAGAGCAGAAAAATGGCTTTTCCGAGATAGACTGGCAACAAGTCATTTCACAAACCGCTAGCTTTATGGATGATGAAAACAATCAAAGCGAAAATACCAACTATCTCTCTACTCTTATTATTGATGAGGGTCAAGATATGCCACCGCAGTTCTATGAAGCTTTAGTCAATTTATTTTTTGAAGATTTCTTTGTCGTGGCTGATCAAAACCAACAAATCAAGGAGGATTGCAGCAGTATCAAAGAATTGCAGACCATCATGGGGTTGGAGCCCGATGAGGTGCATATTCTTACAGAGAATTGGCGCAATACCTATCAAATAGCGAAGTTTAGTAGATGTTTTTATGTCGATAAAGCCACCCCTTCTCCTAAACTACCAGATCCAGAAGCTAGGTATGGCAATATTCCCTGCTTATACACCTATCGGTCAGACCACTTTCCACAACTGACAGAAAGTATTTTAATACAAGCTATGGACTATAGCGATAAGCTCATTGGTATCATTTGTCCAAATAATAAAGTTATGGATAAGTATCTTGAGCAATTACAAAGTCAACAACGACAGGAAGCAAGGTTTAATGAGGTTGTAATCAGTTATTACCGCCATGGTAAAGAAATGGAAATAAACTTCACTCAGGGGGGAGTCGCTTTAATCAACGCACAGTCGTGTAAAGGACTAGAGTTTGATACTGTCTTTTTAGCGGATATAGATGAACATAGAAACTTCAGCTCGGATCATGAGTTTATTAAAAAACGCTTCTATGTTATGACATCTAGAGCACGTGAAAAGTTATTCTTATTAAGAGAACAAGGTACCAATAATCCTTTGATGAATACCTTACTTCCAGACGACCCTACTATTTTGGCTACGCATACCTCATGGCACAGCAATTAGAATTATTTACCAAAACAGATAAGGATAAGCACAACATGTCCAATAAACAAACAAACTCTCTACCAAGCCAGTGGTATTTTGTGACGAACCATCAGAATTTATTGATGTACTTAGCGATGAATATTATCCATACAGCATTTGTAGGTGATAGAAAATACTATAAAGACAGCTTGGGAGACTACCCAGGTTGGATTCCTATTTTTGGTACTAGTGTCCCGCAATGGGCGCGAGACAACAGTATAGAAGAAAATAAAATACTGGAGCCAGTGCTATTAGAAATAAATCTAACCGATTATGTTGGTAATATCTGGATTTATTCTACGGTGGAAGCTCAATGGCGCTCCACCAGTATAGAACAGTTGCAAAACGAAGAGTATAGAGCAAATTTTGATACCACATTGGTATTAATACCGTCTATTCTGGCTACTGGTCTGATTAAATCTATCAAGCTACCCAATGATGAAACCAAAAAGAAAATAGTGGACAAGACTAAAGATACTAATGGAGTTGACCTCACACTTTATAAAATATCAACGAGTAAGCAGCTCTTTAAACCGAGTAAAAATAAATTAGAGAAGTCACCAGAGTCGGTTACGACTATAAATTACGACCCTTTACCTATCGACTACCCTTCAACCAACTCTTTTGCCGCTATATATGCACTTTTAAGCGTACTTGGTAACGTCAACGAACCCGCCTTACAAACTTTATTAACGCTCTTAAAGCATCCTATAACTGAAGAGTCTAATGATAATTCTGAAAACGAACCCAATGCTCCTTTAAACGATATTTTAGCAAACTTTTGCAGCTGGACTCTAAATCCAACTACCTTAATTCAGGATCCTGCTAGCGCAATTTTTATTGAAGTTTTAGAGATTATTATTCGGTCTAGTAACTCAGCAAGTTCAAAAAGTACGATTATTACCATGTTAGAGAACAAAGCTAGTGATGAAAATAGCAAACAGTTCGTTAAGGACTTATCTAGCATGGGCGGATTAGGCAATAAATCCTTTGATGACTTAATGGTTACTTATTCTGCCAGACCTTTGAATAGACTGCTCATTTCATTCTTCCATTCTGACGATTTAGATAGATTTTTTGAAATAGAAACTGCCAAACTGAACGAAATCGAGGTGGTGCTTACTGCAATTATGGTAGCCGCTAACTGTGGTTGGCTTAAGCTTCCTGACTGGATAAAGGGCTATGCAAATATGAATATAGCTATGTCTTTACTCATGGCACACTTTATACAGCCTATTATTTCTGACAATAATGAGATTACATTAGACTCTATTGAGGTTAAAGCTAAGCAACCTATTGAGTTTCCGTTGCCTATTCGGCATCATTTAAAATTGGCTTGGTATAAAAAACAGGAAGAGGCAGCAAAATTACTTATTCAAGAAAATGAGTGGGATTGTATTGACTACGAGGTTAGCTTTCCTAATGGTAGTTATAATTTCGAAACAACCGCAAAGTATTTAAAGGTGAAGTCTAAGGAAAAAATTACTATAAAAGAAATCATTGAGAAAGAGAAGTTTTTAGCCTTGATGAAAAGCTTAAAATATATTAAACCTAAAACTGAAAAGTCTATGCGTAGTAAGCTTTAATATGAAAATGGTACCTAACAGGGCTTATCCCGGTGACAGCAAAGCCGAGCTTAAAGTATTTGACCGTTTGACTCAGGCCTTTACCAATCAAAACGACGCTTACTATGCCCTACACTCTTTAAATCTAACTTGGCATGAGTACAAAAGATTTGGCGAGATCGATTTCTTAGTGATTTGCCCCTCTGGGCTTTACGTTTTGGAAGTAAAAGGAGGCCAAGTCGCTTGTGATAATGGGCAATGGCACTTTACCAATCGCTTTGGGAAAACGGATAAGAGTTTTGAGAGTCCTTTTCGGCAAGCCCAATCTGCGCTGCATGGTCTACAGCGCAAATTACAAGCGAACTTACCTCACGATATTATCAATCAGTTTAGTATAGGGTACGGGGTCATCACTCCAGACTGTAATATCACTGCGCAAGGAGCAGAATGGGAGGCAGAGGTACTTTGCGGCTCATTAGCTTATAGGGACTTGCAAGGATGGTTAAACAAACTATTTAAATATTGGTTATCTAAGAATAATGGACTTACCGCTAGTGAGGCAGCTATCACCCAAGTTGTTGAGTACTTAAGACCGAGCTTTGAAGCGGTCGTCTATAAAGGCGATATCATCAGCACTATCAGCGACAATATAGAGACTTTAACAGAAGCTCAATTACAGCTGACCAATATTATTGTTGCTAACCCTCGAGTCTTATGTACGGGTGGTGCAGGTACCGGTAAGACTTTTATGGCTGTTAGACTTGCCATGCATTGGGCCCAGCAAGGCAGAAAGACGGCCCTTGTCTGCCACTCCTCTTGGCTACAAAGCTATTTGCAATACCATTACTCCCACCCCAATTTAATTATA
>ENA-ORXC01001089-ORXC01001089.1-marine-metagenome-genome-assembly--contig:-NODE-1089-length-16933-cov-4.109575_pt1 | contig 16933 bp, 12 predicted proteins | sample MGYA00237865_ERZ511478 | MGnify/ENA metagenome assembly ERZ511478 | reverse complement strand
GGGGGGGGGGGTCGAGCCGGCGGGCCCGCAACCCACACCGCCGCCCCCGCCGCCGCCGTCGAGCGACACGGCCACGGGCCGTGACGACGGTGGTGCGCAGGGGCGGGGCGGCGGGGCGGACGTGCCCCCCTTTTGACCGCCAGTCCCCCCGCGGGTGCGGGGGCGGGCGGCGCTGCCCGCCCCCCCCCTCCCGCCGCCCTGCCGGCTAGAGCGACCCCACGCCACGGGCACGCGCGGCACACGTGGGCGCCGCGGGGCGCCGCCGGGCGCCGGGGGCCTGGGTGCTGCGAGCGGCGCCGGTGGTCCGCCGCGCAACGCCGTTGTTGCGCGGCGGCGGTGCCGCTCGCGGATCGCCGTGGTGGGCGAGGGGGTGCCCAGCGCCCCCCCGGGGCGAGGAGCGAGCCGAATCGGCGGCCGGCACGGGCGGCCAATGCGAGCGAGTGGGTGCAGATGGTGGGAGCACGGCGGGTAGCGGAGCACGGTGACGGTGCTCTGCGTGTTTTTTTTTTCTACCATTCTCTGTGGTGTGCTTTTTTTTGCTCTTGCAACACTCGCTCGAGACCGTCTCGTGGTTAGCGCCGTCTTCCAATCGCGAAGAGAATGGCGGGAGCGTGCATGGTCTTTCCGAAGGGCCTTGCAGAGGCATCGTCATCTGAGACTTGATCCGGTCTCGCGGACGACATGCAAAATTTTCGTCCCGCCGATGCATCCAAGCGCCGTGTTCCGACGACGCCGCTGTGTCTCCCAGAGATCCAGCGCCCCCGTCTGGGTGACGCGGTGTCGCCACCGCGAGCGAGGCGCTGCTGGTGGCGCCAGATGGGCCCACGCGACCGGCGCTCGGGCCCGCGCCGGCGCACGGGTGCCCTCCCAGCGGCACGTCGGTAGAGGGGGTGAGGTGTGCCCCAGCCCACGCGGCAGCAGAGCCGCGACTGCGACCGAGCCGTGGGCGGTGCGCGTGGCGGGTCGACACGACAGCGCCCCGGCATCTCCCTCCCGTGGCTATCGCGCGTCGGCAGAGGGCGGTTTCCAACTTGGCGCGGCGACGGCGAGGACAGGGCGGGCGGTCCACCCACGGCCGGGGGGGGGGCTGCAAGGCGCCGGTCGACAGAAAGCGGACAGCGGGGGCCAGCGGCGGGGCTCCTAGCCACCCATCCCCCCGGCCGCTGCCGGTTCTGGTGGCGGTTGTTGGTGGCCGCCACGGGCGCGGCGGTGGGGGTCCCCCCGCGGCCGCCTCGGCGGCCGCTCGGGCGGCCCGTCGGCCCGTCGGGGGCGCCTCTGGCGGCGGCAGCGGCGGGCCAGCCGCCCGGAAAGAGGTCGGCGGGGGGGCCCGCGGCGGCACCCGCGGCGGCGGCGGCGGCGGCGGCGGCGGCGGCGGCGCGACCGGCGCCCCCAACGCCCGACCGCGTCGGCAGCCCCCCGCCGCCGGCCGGCGGTGCCGAGGGCGGCCTGCCACCGCCAACGGGCGGCAGTGCGCCCGCCCACAGCGGCGGCCGCGCCCGCGCCGGTCGCTCGCCGCCCCCCGACGCGGTGCCCCACCGCGGCGGCGGTGGCAGCGGGGCACCCGCGCCGCCGCTGCCGCCGCCGCCGCCGCCGCTGCCGCCGCCGCCGCTGGGGGCGCCGCGGCAGCGGTCTGCCCAGGCCGCCCAACCGTCTGGCGGCGGCGGCGGCGTCGGCGACGCGTCGGTCCGCCACCAGCGTGGGCGCGGCGGCGGCAGCGGCGGCAGCGGCGGCGGCGGCTCGGTCAACCACGGGCTCGGCGGTGGGGGTGCCGGTGGGGGCTCGGCTGCCGCCGCCGGCGGGTCCACGTGCAGCGCAACGGGCGGCCCGTCGAGGCGGGGATCCCGGCCGCCACCGGCGCCGCCCGTGGCGGCCGCCCCCCAGTCCCCGTCTTGGGAAACTCGGACGGACGTCAGGCGCAGGCCAAACGGGGCCAGCTGCGCGCGAAAGGCGGCGAGGAGGTCCGCCACGGCCGCGTCGGCGTCTGGCTCACCCGTGCCGCCTCCGGCCGTGCCGGGGGAGGCACTGCCCCCATCCCGCCTGCCGGGTGTGTCGGCGCCGCCGTCGCCGTGGCCGCGGACGCCCTCGTCGCCGGGCGAGCGCCCGCTCATGACACGATGGCCACACGTGCGAGAGGGGGGCGGCCACGGAGGGCGACCGGGGGGCGGGAGGCGGCCAGGGTGGACCAGTTGGCGTGCCGAGGGGTTGGCACGGCCCAGGCGGTCAGACACGGGGAGGCGGGAAGGTGGCAACGAGCAGGCGTGGGGGGTGCGGGTGCGTGCGTGCGCCGGGACAGCCCGCCAATGGGTGGGGTGAAAGGAGCGCTGGGCAATCGCTTCTGGCGGCCCGGCAGCGACCGTCGGTCCGTGGCGACAATGTCGGACAAGGGCGGCACATGCGGCGGGGTGACTCGACGGCGGCCGCGTGGGCGGACGGGCGGGGGGCTGGCGGTCGTTGGCGGTCGGTCCGACGGAATGGGGAGGAGGAAAGGGGCGGAATGGAAGCGGACGCAAAGTTATGTAGGCCGCCGCAGTCGGCCGCCACCGTCCCGAGGTTGCCACAAAGCTACGGGGGCCAACCGGCGGGAACGCCGGCGGGCGACGGGCCATCAGCAGCGGGCGGCGGGGGTGGGCGCCTCTGCCGGCTACGTCCCCTCCCACAGGTCGGGCGGCGGCGCTGCGCGACGGCGGTCGGCGGTGAAAGGCGGGGCGACGCGGCGCCCCGCGGGTTCCCCTCCAAGTTGGCAGAGCTAACGATCCGCCCGCCCGCCCGCCGTCCACCGCGGGCACCAGGCGGCGCAACGAGGGCAGGCGGGCGGGCAGCAGAACGAAGGCGATGAAAGCGGACGCTATGGCCTCGCGGCCGGGGTGCAAACAACGTGGGCCAATGCACGGCCAGATGCGCGCCCGTGGGCGGGCGGGCGGCCAATGCTGCCGCCGCGCCCCGCCGCCGAGGCGGCGCGTCTGCCGAGTCGACGCGGCCGGGGCGGCAGACGGCGGTTTTGCGTCTGCCCCGCTGCGTGAGGGGGGGCGGCGGAAGGGGGGGGGGGTTGCGAGCGGGTGGAGTGAGGGGTGCCGGTGTCGCTTGGGAGGTCGACAGGCGGGGTGTTGAGGTGGGTTGCATGACGGGTGTGTAGCGAGTTCGCCGGGTGGGTTGATATAGTGCAGAAAGCATCCCACGAACCGAACAGGAAAGACAGGGAGGCGAAAGGGGGCGCATGAAGGGGCATCACGGCGGCAATCGAAGGCGGACGGGGCGCTGAGCTGCGGCTATCGCGGCCACACCGGTGCAGCGGAGGTGCAGGGAAGCGGGCTGGGCTGCTACCGACCACCCACGACACGCCAACAGATCAGTTAATCTGTCAGTGGCCCTGTCGTGGGGTCGCGGGAGACTCCAGGCCCGCATGGCAGGCGCCAACGAGGGCGGACGGACACTAATTCCATGGAGATAATGAGCCATCGGTGCGCAGAAACCGGCGCCAACGCCGCGCTTTTCCTCAGAGTGGGATGCAGCCGAGTTAACCCAATACCATACAGGCGGCGCTGAGTGCGTTGCTGCTGTCAACAGAACGCGTCAGAGGCCGGAAAGCAAAATAGAAGCAGCCCTTAAAATGGGCATCATTCGATGCGATTCGCATCAAGTGACGCTGCGGCAGAACAGACACTAAAGTACAGCGGGGCCACGCAACGGTTTCGACTCCCAGGCCCTGAGGACAGGGCCTCGCCCAACTCAATGCGACAGGGTTGTGAAAAGCGCCCAGTGTCCAAAGTTTCTCCCCTGACAACGGATCCCGCGTGGATGTTTCAATCTTTGGGGGGCACTCGTTTCCAATCGCGTTCATGTGCACGAGACATAATGGATGTACTGCCGCACATGAACGTGTTCGGCTGGAATGCCCTAAACCAGCCCGTTTTCGCTCGCAACCCCTTCGTGCTCAAATCCGCACTGTCTGTCAGTTTGGCTCCAAACATATACGCGTATTTGGATGTGATTGGAACGACGCGCGCCCATTGGTGACCACGTGGCTGTGCACGCTGTAGACGCGCCGTGCAGGGAAGGCCTGCGTACGGATCTACAGGACCTGCAAAAGCAAGGTGGGTGGACCACTTGTCCAGTGCTTTTACTGGACGAAGCACGCGCTGGAGCTTGCAGTCCGTGTAGGTTTTCCAAGTGGACATGCGGGTTGGCGGATGTGAGAACATTTCCTGGCCTTAAGTTCAAGGGGACTAGATTATCAAACGGCAGAGCATCAGCTCCCCATACGGTCATTCTCCGGTTAAATCCGTCCCGGTTATATCCACAGTGGATATAACCGGGCCGAAGAACGCACCACAGGCGCCGAGAGAACGAGGAATGAGGACTGCAAGCACATTTATGTTCGACCTGTTCAATTTATTGTCAGGCAAGACCAACTTACACAAATCCGAGCTCATCCTGGAAGAATGGAACGCAATGTTGCCCGCGCAGATTGTCCGCTGGTCTGCCTGAGGGCGGATGGCCTCCCCAACAGGACCAACGCTTAGCTCAGACGCCAGCCTGGTGCCGTTCAGCATGTTGCTGACAACGAGAAGTTGGACATGCCTTCTCTAGTGGCCATGACGGCCAACACAACGCTGCAGCCCAATTTCCAGAGCGTAAGCGGTCGAGATCATGCGCAGGTGATGCGTCGCAGGGTGGTGGCTGAGACCGATGAAGAGGCCATCCATGAGACGGTTGACGTTGTTCTGGCTAGGGCGGACCATGAAGAGTGATGGGGTATGGTGGCCTGGTACGAGGCACACTCTTGCATGATCAAGTTCTGCGAAGGCACGTAAAAATGAATTTCATCTCGTCCGAGTTCCACGTAAATGCTGTTTTTGGTACTTCTCTATCTGCCCACTAGTATTGAAATCACCTCATGACAGCTGATCGCAAGTTCAGCGAGAGGAAGCTGTTAAATCGGATTCAGCAACTCCCCAGGACCAGTCACACCGGTCTTGTGGCGTAGTTGGTTTTTCGACCTCAACAGAAGCTAACAACTGTCAGCGACTGTAAACAAATGGCGATGGATATAACTGAACATTACTGTAACACACCAGTTCGGGGGTAACCCCCCGAACTCACCAATATTGGCACCCGATGAAACTGAAACAAATATACCCCCTTCCTCCTCCCCAACAGGATCAGCAGCGACCCCAAAGTACCGGCTGTACCCAATGGCTACAGAGCGGAAGTGGGACCGCCACAAGGCAACAGACACCCGACGCAACAGCGTGGCGCGCGCCCCCTCCCGCAGCGGCCCGCCCAGCGCGTCCCGCACTCTCCGCCGGGTTGCCGGACCAACGCAACCATTCGCCCCCCACACCAACGGGGTGAAGAGGTGGGTCATACCTCGCCCTACCAGCGCAAGCGCGTACTTGGTCGTCTTGGCGGCCTCGCGCGCGACGGCTGTCACCAGCCGCAGCTGCGAGGCCGCCGCGCTCGCCAAAGCGCTGAGGGAAAACGGCGACGTCAACGACGCGTCTGCCCATACCACGACGCTTGACGTGACGTGCGTAGCACGCAGGTCGAGGCGGAAGGCGCCGCCGGAGGTCGCAAGGACGATCTCAGCGACAACGTCCGTCCACGACGGCGCAGCCCGCAGCGCCTCTATCGCCAAGTGCGCCAGGTGGTGGTGGATACGTGCGTGCCGAGAAGACAGTTCCGGGCACGCGAATAGGAAATGGCGGCCCTCAGCGTCCGCATCCCGGCCGCAGAGGCACCGCCGACTGGGCGGCGCCGACGGCGGGGGGTCACCCAGCCACAGGCGCACCTGTAGCGGTTCAAGGCACCACCACTTTGGTTCATCGTCCAGGCGAAGTGACCTCTTGGTCAGCTCGGTCCGACGCAGAGACTACCCCGGAAATCGACCCACAGCCCAGCCTTCCCCCAACGGGAGGATAGGATCACGGCAAAGCCCAGGGGGGAATCTTAGTCCAAAGCACAGTTGGTTTTATCAAACGGCGACGGTGACGGCGTCCCCGCTGTCAATAAACCCCTCCCCAACCCGAACGCCGGCGGCCAAAGTAGCCACCTCAAATGCGCCAAACAGGTAAATCCCTCCAAAGCGAAAAGTTCAAACAAGTAGTAGCGGAGTAGGGAAAACCACAGGGGAAAACCCCGCCCCTGACCAGATCCGATCTCCCTGAGATTCGGACAGGTCATTCCCGTGCTGGCCCGGATCGGGATATTTTGGGGCGCCCCCGGGGGTGTTCTGTCCACAGCTGAGGGGCCACGCCCCTTCCAACTGTGGGACCCCCGACCGCCACGGCACCGCCACACGCATCGCCGCCCCCGCCATCGCAGTGCTCCCTATGCACGGGGTGGGCAAAGCGGATAGCTACACCGCGGCGCCGTCCCCTTGACAAGCCGCCGACCCGGCGCGCGTCCAGAGCGGGAGCTCATGGTAGATGCGCGCCCGCGCGGCGACGTGCGCGGAGTGAGACAGCTCGCGCAGCGTTTCCTGCGCCTCCCCTCGCAGAAGGGCCCGCCAGGTGACGGGCGAGAACGACGCCGGGCAGTGTGTGCCGTCGGCGGGGGTGCTCATCGCACCGGTGTCGGTAGAGGGGGGCAGAAGGTACACCAGAGGCAGCACGAGGGCGTCCGCGTCCACGCCGGCCGCGGCGGCGCCGTCAGAGGGCGGCGGGGTCCACAGGCCGGCCTGGGCGGGGGCGATCGTGTGGGCCTGCTGGGCGTTGAGAAGCTCCAGCAGGCTGCGACGCAACGCGAAAGCGGCAGGCGGGGTGGGTGGCGGTGGAGGCGGGTCGGGCGGCGGCGGGGGGTGGGGGTGGGCGAGCTCCGCCTCCGAGGGGGGTGGAGGGAACTCCACTGTGCCGCCCGCCCCCGAAAACCAGACGCCACTCGGGCGAGCTGAGGCCACAGCAGCCGCCAAGCGCGCGGCCACTGCCGCGGGCACAGACCTCTTCGCGCCAGTCGACTCACCGCCACCAGCGACGGCACTCGCCGCAGCACCCGCCGAGGCCGGAACGCCGCTGCCACTGTCCGGCGCCGCGGTGGTGGCCCCGCCGACCACAGCGCTATCAGGAGCTGGGGTCGGCCGCGCCGCTGCGGGCCCGCCGCCGTCCGCGCCCGGCTCCGGCGCCAGCGGGTGCCCGGTGGCGGTCAAACCGCCGCGAGCACCGACTGGCGTCGCAAGCGACGGCCACGCGGGTGCCGCCCCGCCGCTAACACCAGCAGGCGCCGCCTCTGCCACGCCAGCTGGCTGTGCGATCGCTCCACCTGTCCCAGCAGCCGGCGCCGGCGCCGTCTCAAACCTGCCTGCTGCTTCGGCCATCGTGACCGCCCTCAGCCCATCGGCGGTCGCGCGAAGTGCGGGCTAGTAGGCCGCCCCGGCCGGCAGCGCGTCCACCGAGGACGCGAGCCTGTCCGCAGGCGCAACGCTCGTGCGCCCGCCCATGCCCCAGCCGCCCGCACCAAGCGGCCACGCCGCGCACTCCAGCCCTGCCTGGACCACGGCGGGGCTGCCGCACCCGTGAAGGACCAGCCCGGTGAGGACCACCTTGGCGTCTTTGTCGACCGCCGCCGCAAGCCGCGCAGCCGCAGCAAGGGGCAGGACAGGCAACCAGTAGTTGGTTCGCGGCCCCGCACACAACCGCAGCAACAACAGCTGCGACTGCAGGTCGCCGACGGGGCGGTCGGCGATGGCGCCGGAAAGCCGCCGCTGGTCCGCCGTCAGGCGGTCTCTTGCCACCTCCACAAACGCGGGGCCGCCGAGGGACGCATAGAGTTGCACGACCCCTTCGGCAGCACACTCGCCCGACCACCCGGCCGGCGCCGGCGCGCCGGAGGGCGACCAGCCGACGCACTTGGCCGGCGCCAACTCGGCGTCATTCAGCGCCCCCGCCGTCCCCGCGGCCCCCATCACGCGCCCCAGGTCCGCCGGCGCGCCCACTCTCACGATATCAGCGTGGAACGACTGGACAAGCACGCCTAGGTGGGCGGCGCGGAGGCGGCGTGGCAGCAACCACAGCTCGTCGGCGTGGAGCAGCGGGCCGAGCGGGCCACCATCCTGGGCGCCCCGCTCGGCCGGCAGCATCAGCCTCCACGGCGGAGGGGCGGGTGGGCGGTCGGCGCCGTCGTGGTGGCCATCGCCCGTCGGCGATGGCGCGTCGGTGTCGTCGGGGTCCCCCGCCCAGCCAGAGACGGAGGGCGCGCCGTCCCCCCCGTAGACCTTCTCGAGGTAGGGGCCGACGACGGGAAGAGCGCGCGTCAGCACCGCCTTGGCCGCGCCCGGCGACACGAGGTTAAACGCGTTACGGAAGTCGAGCTGTGCCCCCGCGTGCTCAGGGTGGAGGGAGAGGGGAGCCTCCACCTCGTGGAGGATGTGCTCGCAGGCGCTCGACACACCCACACCAAGCTGCGCCGCGGCCAGCAGCTCCGCCGCCGCCTTTCGGACCGTGCGCGCCTGCGCCATGGCAGCCAGCTTGCGAATCACCTCCGGAATCCCAATGGGGCGGAAGCGTGGCAAGCCGTCGGCGCCGACCCCCCCGGTTTTGTGACTAGGAGGAGGTCGGCGCCGGCCAAGGCGTGGCGCGCCACCGCGAGCATCGGAGACACCGCCGCCAGTATCTTCAGCAGCAGTACGACGTCGGCGTGAGAGTTTTGCCCCGCCGCCGACAGCGCCCACGGGTGCTCGGAGCGGAGCCCCAACGGGCCCGGCGACGACGCCTTGGGCGCGCCGCGGATGGCTTCGAAGACCGCATACATCCGCACTGCGCGCGGCACAGTGAAAGCGTCTTCAAAGGCGGCGGCGGCGGCGGCCAGGTCCTCCAGGAACTACGCTTTGACGGAGGCGGCGGTGGCCGACGCCGTCACCGCGGCGGGAAAACGTGCGGCAGCCTTGGCCCAAATCGCCGCCGACCGCGGCCCTGGCGGGTCACTGACCAGCGCGCTGGAAGCGGCGCTCAGGCGGCCGGCGCGCACCAGCTTCAGTGCGCGCCGCTGCGACAGCGTCGGCACTGCCGCACGCCTCCCACAGCGCGGATCGGCGCGACGCTCCGTCGCCGCCGGCCGTACCAGCCCGGGCCGCCAGACACCTGCGCTACGGTCGGCCAGCGCGGAGAAGAAGTCGCCGCCCAGCATCGCAGTGGCGCGCTCCTTGTCGGAAAGCGGCGGCTGCGGCCGATCGGGCGCGTCCGTGGGCGCCGAGCACGGCTCGTGGAGGAGGGGGGTGGGCAGCACCCATAACCACAACCACGCGCGGGCGTGCTCAGGCTCACGGCAGACCCAGTCCAGGGCGTCCGCCGCGAGCGCCTGCCAGGCGCCGAGCAGCGCCGACGGCACGTGCTCCACTGTGCGCGCACTCGGCGCCACGAGCGGCACCCAGTCGATGGCCGCGGGTGCGACGCGCTGCAAGAACACAGCGCGCGCCTGCGCCCAGGCGACATGGTCGCCCGCAAACAGGTCGGCCTCGATGCCGAGAATCGCTGCCGCCACACCCGCAGCGGGCGCCGCGGCACCCGCGGCAGCCGCCGCCGCACCAGCCCGTCCCGCCGCCGGTGCAACGACCGCAGTGCTGGAACGTCATGCTCAACGCCGCTGTAAGCCCTGCTGCTGTAAAAGCAGCGTTCAAGAAACCAGGTATTTACAAGGGTTCGAACCCCCGACTCCCGGGCGCGACCCGAAGGTCTCGCCAGATGAGAGGTGAGGCCTTCTTCCCACTTGGCTACCCATGCGAGTTCCTCGCGGTTTGGCGACCGCTGGTGCATTCGACATTAGTACGCGTGCGATTTTGAGTGAAATTTTTGCGATTTCACATTTCTGTTCTTGCGCTTCTGATTCTTTGACTTGCGTAGGCTTTGCTTTGATCTCTGATGCTTTGATTTGGTGAGCGATTTGATTCAGAGTGTGGGCGGGCGCGTGCACGGGCGAGCTGCTCGGGCTGCGTGGTGGGCTTGAGTGGTCCGACTTGGACTACTTGAGGAGTGCCGTTGATGGGAAGTGGGGCCCTTGGAAGAGACAACCCACAAAGCACGCTCGCACACACACGCACAAGCTCAAGCCACTCAACCACTTCACCGTGGTCCCCCATTCCCTATCCGCACTGCGCTTCAACACGCAGGTTCCACCGCCGCTGCCGCGTCCGGAGTCCCCGCCGCCGCCGCCGTACCGCCAGGCCCGCCGCCGCGCCACCGCCCGCAAGTACCACCGCACCGCCCGCAGAACGGGACATTCCCGCCAACGCCGCCGCACGCGAGCGCTGGCGGAGATGGATGGCGCGACACAGTGCCTCATGGGCGGAAAGGGAGCTCTGCCCGCTCCGCCCCCGCGCGGAGCGGAAAGGCCGCTGGCACCATCAACAACCCCCCGACCCGAGGTCCGCGACCACCCGCGCCGCCCACTCCCCGAGCACGTGGGCGCGCGAGAGGTGAGCCAAGCCCCGCACCGACCGGATCCCGTCGAATAGCATAACCGTGCATCCCAGGACGGGGCACAGCGCGGGGCCCGCCGTCACAGCCGCCGCGGCCAACGCGCCATCGGCCGCCACACCAGGTGGTCCCGCAGCGGCAGCCACCGCACCACCACCAGGCGCGCCTCCGATCGCACCCGCCTAGGCCGCTGCACCAGCCCCCGGTGCCTCCACCGCGACCGCCCCGCCGCCCGCCGCAGAGCCGCCACCATCTCCGGCAGGCCCCGCGGCCACACCACCCCCCGAAAGCGCACCCGCAGAAGCAGGCGGGCCCCCCCCTCCCGCGGACAAGGGCGTGGTGCCTGAATACACCGCTCCCAGGCCCGCATCCGCGGCAGCCACGGGGTTCTCGCTCATGGTGACCCCCGTTGCTGACGCGGGCCACCGCGCCCGGCCGACAAGGCGCAGGCGCGGCGGAGAGGGAAAGCAGGCGCTAGAGCGCAAGCATGGAGCGCGCAAAGGCGCTGCCGGGCGGTGCCAACGCGGCCGCCGACGTAGCGGGTATAGGCGAGTGCAAGCTGCGCCGCTTGGCGCCGCCCGGTATCGCCCGGGGCGACCAGGAGCGAGCACGCGAGGCGGCTAGAGCAGCACGGGCGCGCGGGCCGACAGGGCGACACCGGCGCTCCGACGAGGCGCGCCACAGCGGGCGTGTTCGGCAGCCGGGGCGGCGACGGAAGCGGGCGGAGCGCTCGCGTGGCGCCGCCCGTCCCGTCGCCGACGCCGTCGGTGGCCGTGCGCTCGCGGATGCCGCGGGCCGACGGCAGCACCACCGCAGCGGCCGTCACTGCTACGGCAATCGCCGCCGCCGAAGGCGTGCACGACCGCGGCGGCGGTGGCGGCAGCCCAATCCACGCAAAATCGCGCAGCGTGCGTGCCGCGCCGCGGGGTGTGGCGGTCGGCGAGCGACGGTGCCGGCCGGGCGAGGCTGTGGCAGCCGGCACCAGGAAGGGAGCCGGAAAGGCCGGGGCCGCGGTCCATGCGGCCAAAAGAGGGGGCAGAGGCGCGGCGAAAGCGTCACTGACCGAAAAAAACGGGCCCGGCGGGCCGTCGGGTCACACGCGCGCGCGCGCCCGCCGCGAGGACGTCGCCGCGCTCGACGGCGCTGCAAAAGGGCCAACAATCGCCGAGGAAAAGGCGCGCGTGACCACGGCCGCTGCGAGTGGCCGCGAGGCCGAGGGCGACGTCTGCTTCAGGCCGACGAAGCCCCGGCAGCTTCGACGGCGCTGGCGCGCGGCCGGACCGAGTTCTACGACGCTCGGGGCCGTGCGCCGGCTACGGGCGACGCGGCGGCGGCGGGGGAGGCGGCTCTGACGGCTGCAACGGTCTAATTGGCCGCGGCCGGGTCGGCGGCGACCGCGCCGGCCATCGCCGTCGTCGCCGTCTCCGTGGCCCCGCCGGAGATCCGCGCGGAAATCGGCTGCGTCGCAGGCTGACCCGCATTTGATCGGTGGGCGGGGTTCCCCTCTTCTGGGCCAACCGAATCCGGCGGAGGGCTTACAGCTCCCGCCGGCTTGGCCACCGCGCCAGCGGCGACACCGAGTGGACGCGCCGCGACAGCGGGGGCCGGTGCAACAGCGGCCACCGCACCCCGCGCGTGGGTCTCGAGCATGCCCTGGATGTGGGCATGCAGCGGGTGACGCACGAGGGTCGGCAGGGCGGCGCTCTTCTCCAGCTGCGCCAACGTGCCGGTAAGGCGTTGGTGGCAGAGCGCCGCCGCCACCTCGGCCGCGCGCGTACCGCCGCACAAAGCGCGACGCTGCGCCGGTCCCAAAAGCGCTGGCGCCCACGGGTCAGCCCCTTTAAGAACGCGCAGCACCTCCGCCGCGCGCCCCGCGCAGACCGCCGCGCCAAACTCGGCCGCCGCGTCGGCGACCAGCGTCACCGCGGTCGTCGCCCCGAAGCGGTAGACGTCCACGAACGCGTGGACGTCGACGCCCGTGACGTCGGCAAGCAGCGCGCGAAGGCGGTGCTGGAGGGCGTCACAGGACATCCGCGAGACGTACACCGTCTCGAGGGCGAGAAGAAGGGGCATCCGCCGGCGGTCGACCGACCGCTTCGCCACTGCCGCCACCACGCGCGCATCCGCGTCTGCCTCGCCGAGCGACAGCTGCGTCCGCTCCCTGCCGCGTTCCGCGCCGACAGCGCCGCCAAACTGCACCACACGCTCACCCTCGTCGCGGGGGGCGCCGCCCGCGACTACCGCAAGCCAGTTGCCCCGCGCGACCGCACGGCGCGGGGCAACACCGCAAATACTCAATGCATAAGACGTACCAACCCCCGGCGCACGGCACTCCACCATCTTGACGGCCGTCTTGTTCGTCATGTCGGAATCAATCCTGACATTCTTGTCCCTCTTGCCGTCGTCGTCGCCATCTTGTTAACCGAAACCGTCAGCAACACGTGGAAAAAAGGGGGGGGTGGAGGCGGCCAAGTCAGACACGGCGCCGGGCGCAACCCCGGCACCGGTCGTCGAGCCCGCCTCGACAGCCCCCCCGCCACACCGCGCACCGTGGCGGCGGCGCCGACCAACCCCGTGGCCGCCAAGAGCCGATCGTTGTGAGTCGGCAGCGGCACAGGGGGCGGCGGGGGGGGTGCTCCGCAGCGGCTCGCGGCCGCCTTTGACTGGCGGGGTCGCCGCCACCTTGTACATTCTTTTTATTCCCTCGCCCGCAGGGTGTGGTGGTGGTCGTGCTTGTTGTTTCTCATTGGTCAACGCGGCGCCTGTGTATCTCTGTGTTGCGCTCCGTGGTGCACCCCTACCTTGCGGCAGTCGTGGGCCGTTTCCCGCCGGAACCGTGGCGGTGTTGCACCCACCTGGCAGCCGCGGCCAGCCTACGACCGTCGTGGGAGCCGCCGCGGCAAGGCGAGCCGCGGTGGTGCCGCTTGCAGCTGATGGCCGACCCGCCCGTGTGCGCGTGCGACGGGCGCGTCGGCTGCGCTGGCAAGTAGTTGTGACGCGTGCGCGACGCGCTCCGTTCCCCGCGAGCGTGCCATTGGGGAGTGCGCGTGCACATCACGGCGAGACAAGGCCTTGGTCGTGGCCTTGCGCCGCCGTGCCGTGGTGCTGCGCGACGTTGCGATGGTGGTGGCATGCTCGAGTCCGCGCGCGGCTGCTCGTCGGCGTGGCGTGACAGTTGCTCTGCCGACCGAGCGCGCTCACCCTGAGACAGGGCGGCGCCGGTAGGTCTGACGGATGGGGATGCCCGGTGGCCTCTCCAATGGCCGAGGGAGGGCACCGCCGGGAACGTGGCTACCTTTGGCGGTGGCGCCCAGGGTGGTGGCCGGGGGGGTTGCGACAGCTTTGGTCGGCAGCGTCAGACGCACGAGCGACCGTCGCGGCCGTTGACGTGTGCAAGGTTGCTTTTCTCGTCATTGCATACGTCGGACGGCGTGCAACGACAGACCCCGACCCGTGCTGCGCCGCCGCCGGGCCCCGCCGCGCTGCCGGGTGGCGCTGCGCCGCGACGGGATGCGACCCGCTTGCCCGGCACACAGCAGCGGTAACCGCCCAACGTGGGGCAGTGGCAGTTGTAACGCCTTGGTCGCGGACAGCGCGCAGCAGCGGCAAACTGATCGCGTAGCAGCTGCCAACAGCGGTGACCGTGGCGGCCGCGACGGGCGGGCGTGGTGGCGGCGGCGGCGACACGGGCGGCGGCGCTCTCCGTGTCCTCCCCCTCGGTGGCCACAGCACGCATGTCCCCTGTTGGCCGCCGGGTTGGTGGACCTGATTGATGGGGGCTCAGTTAATGGTGTCAGTATTTCCATGTGTGTTGAAACAACTGCCGCTCTGTGGCGTGTGCACGTCTGTTTGTACCGGAAGGAGGTGCTTCACCCATCCCCCAATAAAGCCATGAGGAAAACCGCAAGGGCTTGCCCCGCCATCTTGCCGCCGCGCGGGCCGATGCCGACTCCCGCTCCCGCGGCAGGGCCAACAGGGTGGGCGGGTGAGCGCGCACGCCTAAAACAGGAACCGTACACGCCGAAAGTTTGAGTAAGACGCATACTTATTCATTAAGTAACAGTAGAAAGATCATGAAAATAATTCTATCCGCACGACAAATTTGACATTGCAACCAAAGTCAAGCGACGTGTCGGTCGCCGACGAGCCTGGGAATGCGGGGCGGCCCATCCCCCCAATGGCCGACTCGAGCCCCGCGGCGCTCAGGTCCATGACCGCCGCCGACACCTCGTCCCCAAAGACGTTCATGCCCCGCGCGCCGGGAAAGGTGGCCGTCCCCGCGCCCGTCAGCAACCCCTTGACGATCGACGCGCGCATGGCGCGCATGGCGGCCGCGCGGACGGCGTTGGCCATGGCCGCCGGCCCGCAAAAAAACACCCCGTGCACCGCATTGTTCCTCGACCGCGACGCGATGCCGTCGAAAATCGAGTCCCAGTCGGGCCGCCCATAATTGGTCCGCAGCGGCACGCGCTCATAGTCGGCCATCCACGGCTCGAGGGCGGGCTGGGAGCGCGTCAAGTAGCGGTGCAGCCGCACGCACGGGGAGTCGGCCAGCGGCAGCATCTCCCGCACGAGCCAGCCGTCGGCTTCGGGGCTCGGCGCCGTCCACACAAAGTCCAGGGAGCGGGTTTTGGAGTGGGAGTTTTGATAGTTCTCCGCGAGCACCACCCGGTCGCCAATGACGCGGAGGAGGCGGGCGCCGAGGAAGAGCGCGAGGACCGGCCACACAATCAGCAGCTGAAAGACACCAAAGAGGTTGGCAGGCGACCGCACGCCGGCGAGCGATAGAACGTCCGTGATGACGCAAAAGAGCGAGGCGGGGAAGAGCACAAACAGGTCCAGTCCATTGTACGGCACGCCACGCAGCTCAATGACTTCGAGCATGGACGTGAGGCCAATGATGCTCATCACGCAGCCGCACAGGCCGAGGTCCACCGCCGTCAAAATGTCCAGCCGGTGGACGGAGAGACCTTGGGACAGCAGGTCCAGCTGCCCCCAAATGGCCGAAAAGCCAACGACCACAAACCGCAGCAGCAAAATCCACAGCAGCACCATGTTGACGGTCACAGAGTGAAGGTAGAGCAGCAGCAGCATCCGCCTGGAGCGGAGCACCGCCAAGTCATCGGTCGGGGAGTCCACAAGTGTCCCGTCGGCCAGCCGTGCGCGCCGCTGCTGCGCGTGGCGGACCATGGCGGTCGACCCAAAGCTCATCCCAATCATCGCGTTGACCGACATGTGGTACGTCGCCGTCCGCTCCTGCTCCTGCATCCCCGAAAAGGCTTGCGTCAGCGCGTCGACGTACGCTTTGGAGCCATGCTCGCCTGTGCCCTCCCGCGCGTGGGTGGCCGCCGTGTGGATGGCCGACATCTGCTCCATCCGCCGTCGGTGTTCAACCACACTCGCCGCTTCGCTGACGCTCAGCACCTCCCCCCGCACCTGGTAGGGGAGCGTCTGCGCCATGGCGCGGCCGCCACCGGCGCCCATCGTGCCCGCGTGATCAATGTCAACCACCACAGCCGGCGGGTCGGCAACACTCGATTGCCGTGAGACGTCGGGCGCCGACCGGGAGCGACGCAGCGCGCCGAGATGGTGCAGCTCCGCGCCAAGCACCCTGTCCCCGCCATCGGGCAAATCGGCCAACCGCAGACGCGTGGCAAACACCCGCCCCTGCGCGGCGCCCGCGGAGGAGGAGGAGGATGATGCCGAGTCACAAGAGTCGGCAGGCAATGTCAGTGCCGCGGCGGTCAGGCGCGATTGCCCCGTGGCCACCCGCATGGTGTTGTGCTCGATGCTGTCGTCCGTGTCCATGTGCACGATCACGTCTGGCGGCACGACGAACCGCTCCTGGTTGCCGTCGGCGGAATACTTGTCGCTGCCGCGCTCGTCGTCCTTGGCCGTGTAGAAAGTGCCCGTTGACGCAAACGACGGGTCATCCTCGTCATCCACAAACGCGCCCGCGTCGCACCTCGGCGACGGCGTGTAGGTCTTTGCCGTCGCGGTCGGCGCAAACGACACATTCGGTCGCTTGGCAATCGACTGGACCATGGGCGGCAGCTCCATCGCCGACGCGCCGCTGCGGGCGGCTCCGCGCGCGCCACCGCCGCCGCCGCCGCCGCCGCCGCCGCCACCGCTACCGCCGCCGCCACCGGCACCCCCATCGTCTTCGCCGTCGGCAGACCACCAGCGCTGGCTGCGGGCAACCGCCTCGCCCGGCGCAAAGCGGGTGGCGGCAGACGCTTGCCGCGCCGGCGCCGACGGCGCGCCCCAGTTGGTCATCCAATGGTGCGCCGCCTTGGTCACGGACGAAAAGGGCGTTGCGCCAACGCCGCCGCCAATGAGCACAATGTGCTCGAATTGGCCGACGTGCTGCGCGGGCGACCCGTACGGCCCCCGCACGTGCACCTCAATGTCCTCCCCACACGCAATGACCCGGTCTCGAAAGACCGCGTGCATGGCCGCGGTCCAGTCGCCCGCGCTCTTGATGTAAAAGGTCATGTCCTCCTCGTGCGGGGACGACGCAATGGTAAAGG
>ENA-ORXC01001087-ORXC01001087.1-marine-metagenome-genome-assembly--contig:-NODE-1087-length-16935-cov-3.484280_pt1 | contig 16935 bp, 15 predicted proteins | sample MGYA00237865_ERZ511478 | MGnify/ENA metagenome assembly ERZ511478 | reverse complement strand
AGTTAGGAGCCGCAACTAGACAAGCGACTCGAGGGGCTAGGCGCTGGAGCTGGATTAAGAAAACTTCATAGAGTTATCCACAATTTCCTAAGAAACAAGAAAAAAAGAGGGGGACTATGATGACTAATCAATTTTATATGCGTTTCGTAAAACTTCCGATTTTGTTAAGGATCCTGATGATTGCCGCTATGATGATTACTCTGTTTGGTGTAGTCATTCATTTTGTTGAACCGAAAAGCTTCCCGACAATCTTTGATGGTGTCTGGTGGGCTATTATTACTGCATCGACGGTAGGATTCGGAGATTTCTATCCCGTTACTACATGGGGACGAATCACAGCCATCCTGCTCCTGTTGATTGGAACAGGATTTCTATCCTCCTATTTCATCCATCTTTCAGCTGCAACGGTTACTAAACAAAATGCCTATGCTGAGGGAAAGGTTGGCTTCAGAGGAAGCAGCCATATTATCATCATCGGCTGGAACGAGAGGTCTCGTTCAGTTATTCGCTCTCTTATAGAAGCAGATGAAACCATCATATTGGTGGACGATACACTGGGGTCAAACCCCATTAAGGATGACAATGTCCATTTCATCAGAGGCCGCGCGAACAAGGATGATACCTTATTGAGTGCAGGTATCTCAACAGCAAGGAAAGTGATTATTACCTCAGACCAGAATCTTGATGAGCTGCAAGCTGATATGAACACAATTCTCACGCTGCTCGCCATTAAAGGATTGAATCCGGACATCCGATGCATCGCTGAAATCCAAACGAGTGAACAAATCAATAATGCGAGGAGAGCTGGGGCTGATGAGCTGATTCCGGCGAATGCCCTTACCAGCGCGGTACTTTTGAACAGCATTGCCTCAGCAGAGGTTGTGAACCCTTTATTGGATTTGCTTGGAGAATTGAACGGAAAACGCTTGTCTTATATTGAGGTGGAAGCTTCTCTGATTGACAAGAATTTTCAGGAAGCAAGCAGCTTTTTGCTGAAAGAACGCAATATTATATTGATTGGACGTAAAAGAGGGGATGACGTAATCGTCAACCCCAAAAACAATATCAAAATTAAATACGATGATCAGCTTCTTGCGATTTCAAATGATGATTAATGTAATAATGCAGATTCTACTTCGCGGACAAGCGACCGCCCTACTTCGATGTACTTTTCCGGAAAGCTCGCATCCTTATCCACCGGTTCCTGGAACTGGTTGAAGGATGCGCTCGCATTCCCAATTTCCGCATGATCATCGATCCCCCGCTGATATTTATGTGAAAGCAGGAAAGGGCGTTGCATCATTACTGTGCAGCCTTTCGAATCAAGCTGGCCATCAATTGCCTTGAATGGTAGCCTCAGAAATTGGTATCCAACTTCGTCATCTATTTTGTAATCGAACGCGCCATGGTCATAATCCCAGTTTCCACCGATGTTATATCCTAAAGGTTTAAGCAGCTGCTCCAGTTTAAAAAGATCAAAATGTTTGCCCTCAAGCTCAGATTGTATCTCAATCAATGGTTGTTCCGCCTTTCCAAGTGTGTTTTTGCTTAGTTTTAACCAAAAGCGGTATTTTAATGAGCAGTGAACGAATGGATAAGCCTTAAATGCGGGCAATGACTGCTGGTGCTTTAGGTTTATTGGGAGAAAAATCATTTTATTGGCGGTTTTCACAACTTTATTCGCGAACTGGAAGTTTCAGGCGTTTTTTTCCAATTCCCAATAAATCAATTCACACAAAAGGAGCACCCGCTCGTATCGGGTGCTCCTTTCAGCATTATTTAAGTCTCTTTTCCAATTCTGCTTTCTTCTCTTCGAAGCCTGGTTTTCCAAGCAATGCGAACATGTTCACTTTGTATGCCTCAACGCCTGGCTGGTCGAATGGATTCACACCAAGCAGGTAGCCGCTCATGGCGCAGGCTTTTTCGAAGAAATACACAAGGTAACCGAATGTGTACTCATCCAATTGAGGAATCGTCAGAACAAGGTTCGGTACCCCTCCGTCTGTATGGGCAAGCATTGTTCCTTCGAACGCTTTGTTGTTCACGAAATCAACTGTCTTGCCAGCAAGGTAGTTCAAGCCGTCAAGATCGCTTGCCGCTTCTTCAATCACCATTTCATGGCGAGGTTTCTCGACCTTGATGATTGTTTCAAACAAGTCACGACGGCCTTCCTGCACATACTGGCCAAGTGAGTGAAGGTCAGTGGAGAAGTTCGCTGAAGAAGGATAGATTCCCTTCTGGTCTTTCCCTTCACTTTCCCCAAACAGCTGCTTCCACCATTCAGAGAAGTACTGCAGGGATGGCTCATAGTTGATCAGCATTTCGATCGTCTTGCCTTTATTGTAAAGCGCGTTACGGACTGCAGCGTATTGGTAGGCAGGATTTTCTTCAAGCTCTGACTTGCCGAAGTCTTCCCTCGCTTGTGCGGCACCCTTCATCATCGCTTCGATGTCTGAACCGCTGGCAGCGATCGGCAGCAAGCCTACTGCAGTCAAGACAGAATAACGTCCGCCGACATCATCAGGAATCACGAATGATTCGTAGCCTTCCTCGTCAGCAAGAGTTTTCAATGCACCACGTGCTTTATCCGTTGTCGCATAAATACGCTTGCGTGCTTCTTCGACTCCATACTTTTCTTCAAGAAGCTTGCGGAAAATACGGAATGCGATCGCAGGCTCCGTCGTTGTTCCAGATTTTGAAATGACATTGATGGAGAAGTCTTTTCCTTCCAGAAGGTCCATCACATCTGTCATATAAGTTGAACTGATGTTGTTGCCGATAAAAATGACCTGCGGTGTCTGGCGCTTTTCTTTTGGAAGAGCGTTATAGAAGCTGTGCTGTAAGAATTCAAGCGCAGCACGTGCACCAAGATAAGAGCCGCCAATCCCTACAACGAGCAGGACATCAGAATCACTTTTGATTTTTTCAGCTGACTTCTGGATGCGTGCGAATTCTTCTTTATCATAGTCTACAGGCAGATCGATCCAGCCTAAAAAGTCGCTGCCTGCACCAGTCTTTTCATGTAATGAATGATGGGCTACTTTTACAAAATCCCTTAAGTATGTAACTTCGTGTTCACCAAAAAAGCTTAGCGCCTTTGAGTAATCAAAACGAACATGTGTCATGTCTGATCCTCCATTATTTTATATTCTCTATCACTTTATCGAAATGAATCTCAATAATCAAGAAACACTCTCAGATGTAAGCGTGCCCAATTGTGAAATTTTAAGTAAACTTTGCAAAAAGTTTTTTTCATCACGATTGGGCACCTTTATTACCATCCTTTTTTCCAAAATAAAAGAGTCCAATTGAAAGCCAGCCCGCGAATAGTATACCTGTCCCAATCAAAACAGGAACCGGTCCAAATTGTGCAATCAGCGGCATGGAAGCAGCGGTGAACAGGCCGCCACCGACAATCGGTTCAAACATGATTTGTTTATAGCCAAATGCATTGAGTGCTGGCGTTTCTTTTTCCGGATCCACTATTTGCAGTAATAGTAAGCCGGTAGTGGTCATCCCCATGGATTGTCCATATTCGAGGACAGCTCTTTCAAACCAATGATCAGTCAAAACCCTTTTTGCCAAAAAGAAGAATGCAGCGAGATTCAACGCGATCCCCGCACCGGCAAGGATAAGGAAAGGGAGGATATGTTCACTAATCGCTGAAATGGATAGAGTGGTGATGGATGCCACGATCAAGACATCCAGGGAAAACCCCTCAATCCGTGCTAGAACTTTTTTATCAATAAGCTTGTACGGACTGAACCGGTCATATAGCAGCTGAGTCGCCACTCCTCCAAGCAAGGCCATAGGAAACAATGGGACATGCTTGATGATTTCGATATCGTAAGCCGGACCCCAAGTGGTATTTTCCAGTAGCAGAAGTCCTTTTAATAAAAGCATCCCTGCGCCGACTGCCACAAAAATGAACAGAAAGTTGACTGTCAGCGATTCAATGGATTCCGATCTTGTTGATAATTCTCCAGCCGACTGTTCTTCATCCTCAGGGTACAGGCCTCTTCGCTCTCGATCAGAAAGCTCGGAAGCTTTTTTCGCTTCCTTCGCCATACCTTTTCTGATCCCCCAATTGACAATGATAATGCCGGTGATCACACCAGTCAGGATCCCGACTGTTGCCAGTCCAAGGGCCATACTGGCTCCTTCAGAAAAATCGAGTGCCTCGAATGTCCCTCTCATTCCGGCAGCCGTACCTGGCCCTCCTTCAAATCCGATTTCAATCAAAGCCCCTGCCACTGGAGGAAGACCGAAAACTGGCTTCAAAACGAAAATCGCCAGAAGGATTCCGACCACATACTGGCCCCATGATACGGTTTGGCCATAGGCAACTTGTGGACCGGCAATCTTCCATATCTTTTTGATTCCGGGAATTTTTTTACCTAAAAAAAGCGAGGCAAAAATAATGGTAATTGCGACTTCAGGAATGGAAAGCATCGTATCGTACACTTTTTCGGGATATACGCCATTTTCCAGAAATCCTGCCCCAGGAATGATCGATCCCAGCTTTCCCAATGCTTCCTTACTCATTAACAATCCAATTAGACCTGCAATAAGGGAAGTAGGGATAAAATACTTTTGGAAAAAAGGAATCCTCATCCGCAGGAGCATTCCGGCAGCCAACAAGACCGCAATAAATACGAATGCCAGCAGAACACTGTTAAATTCCATCTTCTCCTCCTAGAATTAATCATTTCTCCTAATCCCATACCCTCTCATGCATGGTAAAAACACAGAATCTATTATGGCTTGATTTTCGCTTTGACAATCAGCCTGTGTGTTGCCGTATCAATAGGCGTGCATGTTATTAGGGTTAGTACCTTTTCATCCTGGCTGCCATTGAGTACCGAGGTTTCATTTGGTTCCACCACCAGCGTTTCGTATACTTCATATTGGTAAGTACTGTTTTTATCTTTGACCGTCACGGTATCCCCTACGCCTACTTCATCGAGCCGGTTGAACATGCTTCCGTAGGCTCTGTTTCGATGGGCAGCAATTGCGCTGTTGCCAGGCATGCCGGGGGCTGGCGTTCCTTCCAGGAGGCCGGCGCCTTTATCCAAGTTTGCATCCGATGCGCCATTCAAAATCGGCAGCTTCACGCCAATCTTGTCAATTTCAATGACACCAACCATTCCAGCTCGCGATTGCTGCTTTATTTTTGTTTCAGACGCTGTTACGTCCCCAGTCTCTTGATTTTCAACTGGTGGAATGTCACTTTCACTGCTCTCCGCCTGTGTTTCGATACTGAATACTTCCTCAAGTTCCTTAAGACTCTCAGCAGCCACCGTATTTTCCTGATTGCTGCCTTCCCATTCTGCAATCATATTCTCCTGATTGTAGGAGGTGTAATAATCCTTTGCAGCTGGATAAAAGAAGATCGAAAGGCCAGCAAGGATCATGAATAGCGACAATACTTTTCTCATTAATTTCACCTCTTATAAAAATAAAAGAGGGGAATCTCTTCCCCTCCAATTCGAGTTTAGTTCTTCAATGGATTCCTGAACCTTAGCATGACTCCTCCTGCCGCAATCAGGAAGCCCAGTAAATAGAACATCGTCCTGCTGCTTTCACCAGTTTGAGGAAGGACCTCGCCGTTCCATACTTGTTCATTTGTTGTGCCATCAGATGTATTTCCGGAACCTGAATTATTGCCAGGTGCTGTCGTCTCACTTTCCTCTTCTGTATCAGTCTCTTCCGTTTCTTCCTCGACTATTTCACCTTTCATATCCCAGTTCACTTGAAGTGTAAGGACACTTTCCACGATTTCCAGAGACTCGATATCCGAGAGCAGAATCAGCTTTGTTTCACCTTCGCTAGTAATCTCAATGCCACGAATCAATTCCAGTTCGACTTCTTCTGTTAGAGTGAGACTGAAAAGTTCATTGACTCTTTCAAAATCAACTCTCTTCCCGCTCATCATCAGCAGTGTCACCTTTTCAATCTGGCGCGGATTCTCGTCAATCATAATTTTTATCATAGATAGCAGTTTCAACGTTTCATCAGTATCCTCTGAATCATCCGTTTCAGACGGTTCTTCTGCAGGAAGCTCACAGCTTTCAAGCCAGTAATTGATAGACCCTTCTGCTTCAACTCCCACTTTTACTTCAGCGACCGGGACAACCAGCTCTTCACCTGTTGTAAAAATCAGCTTGAATGCCGTTACATCATCTTTAATGAACTCCCCATCATCAAATGCTTTAAATAAAGGGGAAGAACCTGGATTCGTCATTTCCTCCCATTCACCGCCAACCTGGACATAGGCCGTTTCAACAGGATTGACACATTGATCGATGTGCAGGTGAATCTGAGTGCTTTTATTTTCATTGCCTGGCACAGTTCCATCCTCAGCTGGTGTCGATTCATTTTCGCTATCTGCCGGCGTATTTTCTTCTTGGCCATTGTTTTCTTGTGGAGCATTACTTTCTTCTTGGCCATTGTTTTCTTCTGGGGCATTACTTTCTTCTTGGCCATTGTTTTCTTCTGTATTTTGTTCCTGATTATCTTCCTGATTTGCACTGTTTTCAGATTCATCAGGATTATTTGTTTCTTGTTCTGAGTTATTATTAGCTTGGCCAATTGTCTTAGAATTGGTATCTTCCTTATTTTCAGGGTCATTTTCCGTAGAAGCTGCTTTTACACCATCACTGGATTTTTCCTGCTTACCAGCAGACTCATTATCTTTTTGTACCTGCTCCTCTTGTTTAACAATCTTTTCTTCTTTGGAATTTTCTTTTTGCTCACTATTTTCCGCTGCAAATGCACCTGTAACCGGGAAAGTAATCATAAGCAAAAGCATGAATGCAGCTAAAATGGATAAACGTTTTTTCATTTTCATATTTTCTACTCCTTTTTATTTAAAATCGAGCACCAATAATAAACTGAATTTTCAGTTATTTATAAAGGCATTTCCCCTCCTTTTACAAGTATTCATTCTCTTTTTCTCGACAAAACAACAGCTTGAATTCCTCTATCCATGGTAACTAGGACAATCTTAGCTGGATGGCAGCCTTAGACTCCTTGTTTTGCGTCCCTGTCTTTCAACAGGTTTGCCCTGAGCATGATGATGTTGATCGTGCCTATGTAAATTATTCCTACTGCTCCATTGTCTTACATTTAGAGACTTACCACAGTTACCCAGTTACTTAAACATTTAGTCCTAGAAAAAATATTGGTAAATTTTTCTTCACCTTCTTTTTTTACCCGTATTGAGTGATTTTTTCAGTACATCGATGTCTATCCCAAACTATCTCTATGAGTTTTTTTGCCCATATAAAAGACAAAGGACCCAGGAAATACTCCCGGGTCCTTTAGATTTTTATAATGACATACGATAAATTTCTTGTACGTCGCCTTTATTCATTTTCGCAAAGTTGCCAAATTCACCGTTCGCCATGGCTTTATCCGCCATCAATTCCAGCTTGCTGTCATCAATATCATAATCAGCAAGGCTTGACGGTGCACCGATGCTGTTCCAGAATTCACGCAGTTTTTCGATTCCTTCCAAACCTGCTTCTTCGTCAGTCTTGCCTTCTGGGTTTACGCCGAAGACCCTGACAGCCATCTTTTTGAACCGCTCTGGTTTTACTTTAAGGTTATGCTTCATCCAGTTCGGGAACAGGATGGCCAGCCCGCCTCCGTGAGGGATATCATACACTGCCGAGACGGCGTGCTCGATATTATGAGTCGCCCAATCGCCGCGGTAACCCATGTTAAGGATTCCATTCAAAGCCATTGTTCCTGAATAAAGGATGGTTGCACGGTATTCATAGTTCTCCAGGTCCTCAAGCAGCTTCGGAGCTGTTTCCATCACTGTCAAAAGCAAGGATTCACACATGCGGTCCTGGAATTCCGTATTCTCCGTCAAATGGAAATAGTGCTCGAACACATGTGACATCATGTCAACGATGCCATAAATCGTCTGGTCCTTCGGAACGGTAAAACTGTTCACTGGATCAAGGATGGAGAATTTCGGGAATGTGACCGGGCTTCCCCAGCCATACTTTTCATTCGTTTCCCAGTTTGTGATGACAGAACCTGCATTCATTTCAGAGCCTGTAGCTGCCAGAGTGAGGACCGTACCGAATGGAAGAGCTTCTGTTGCAAAAGCCTTCTTCGTGACAAGATCCCAGGCATCGCCATCGTATTTTGCGCCTGCAGCGATTGCTTTTGTGCAGTCAATGACACTGCCGCCACCTACTGCCAGCAGGAATTCAATGCCTTCTTCTTTGCAAATCTTCACGCCTTTATGGACAGTCGACAGACGGGGATTCGGTTCAACACCAGACAGCTCGAATACTTCCGCGCCAATTTCTTTCAGAGTGTCCATGACAGAATCATAAAGCCCATTGCGCTTGATGCTGCCACCGCCGTAAACAAGAAGCACCTTCTTGCCATACTGAGGGACTTCATTTTTCAGTTGCTCCAGCTGGTCTTTGCCAAATATCAGTTTCGTTGGATTGTAAAAAGTAAAGTTATCCATTTAAATCACCTTCCTCAAGGCTAATTATGTTCCTTTTTAAAAAGCATTGCAAAAAATACACTTCTTAATGTTCTCCAATGTGCTGTAAAATGTTACAACTTTTTTCACATGGGTAGGTAATAAATATAGGGCGAATGAATAATTCATTTCGTGCTGAAACAATCTATAAAAGAACAAATTTATTTTTAAGGAGGAAACATCCATGAGCGGTATTCAACGTGCAGCACTTGTACTTACCATTATTGGGGCCATCAACTGGGGCTTAGTAGGATTCTTCCAATTCGACCTTGTTGCAGCTATTTTCGGCGGACAGGATTCAGCATTGGCTCGAATCATCTATGGATTAGTCGGTCTTGCCGGTCTCATAAACATCGGGCTCCTTTTCGCACCAAGCGAAAGAGAAGAGAGAGCAGCAGAACCACGGGCTACTCGGTAATTAGATCACATGAAAAACCCGCCCTATTGAGGCGGGTTTTCTCATGTTTATGATAATACCTTCTTGATTCTTTCGATTGCCCAGTCCAGTTCTTCCTGGCTGATGACAAGCGGAGGTGCGAAACGAATGACCGTATCATGCGTTTCTTTACAGAGCAAGCCTTCTTCTTTTAATTCTTCACAATACTTGCGTGCTGGTTCAGTCAGCTCTACGCCAATGAACAGGCCGCGGCCGCGGATATCCTTGATGATGGAGTTGTCAATTTCACACAGCTTGCTGATGAAATATTCTCCAAGTTCAAGGGAACGGTCGGCAAGCTTCTCATCAATCAATACATCCAAAGACGCGATGGAAACTGCGCAGGCCATTGGGTTGCCGCCGAAGGTAGATCCGTGAGAACCAGGATTGAATACTCCCAGTACATCATTGTCAGCTACGACGCATGAAATTGGGAAAACCCCGCCGCCAAGCGCCTTTCCAAGGATGTACATATCAGGCTCGATATCTTCCCATTCACATGCGAACATTTTTCCTGACCTGGCAAGACCGGCCTGGATTTCATCAGCAATGAAAAGGACATTGTTTTCTTTACATACTTCGAACGCAGCTTTCATGAAACCTTCTGGCGGAATGACGATTCCCGCCTCACCCTGAATCGGTTCAATCAGGAAGGCAGCTGTGTTAGGAGTAATGGCTTCTTTTAGTGCGTCAAGATCCCCGTAAGGAATCAGTTTGATTCCCGGAAGCATCGGCCCGAAACCTCGTTTATATTCTTCTTCAGATGATAGAGAGACCGCCGTCATTGTGCGGCCATGGAAGTTGCCGATACAAGCGATCACTTCAGCCTGGTTGTCCGCAACGCCTTTTACATCATAAGCCCAGCGGCGAGCTGCTTTAATAGCCGTTTCAACCGCTTCTGCTCCAGTGTTTATCGGCAATGCCATTTCTTTGTTCGTCATCTTGCAAATCTTTTCATACCATGGTCCAAGCTGGTCATTGTGGAATGCTCTTGAAGTTAGAGTCACGCGGTCTGCCTGGTCTTTAAGCGCCTGGATGACCTTGGGATGGCGATGCCCCTGATTGACAGCCGAATACGCGCTCAGCATGTCCATATATTTGTTGCCTTCAGGATCCTCTACCCAAACTCCCTCTGCCTTCGAAATCACGATTGGCAGCGGATGATAGTTATTCGCACCGTACTTTTGAGTCTGCTCGATCAGCGAGCTAGTTTTTGTTGTTGTCATGAATTTTCCTCCGTTCCAATGAAAAAATTGGTTAGACAATCATATTGTAACCTGTAAGCTCTTTCATTTTAACCCCCTAAAAAAGAATGACGGAGGAAATTCGGTTTATTTTATAGATGCTCGGCATTAAGTTCGGACAACTTTTTGGTAGGCTTGGTTAAAACTTGTCTGAAGTCACACCGAGTTCGGACAACTTTTCCTGATTGCACTTAGTTCTTGTCCGAAGGCACACCAAGTTCGGACAACTTTTCGTGAATGTGCTTGATTCTTGTCCGAAGTCACACCGAGTTCGGACAACTTTTCCTGATTGCGCTTGATTCTTGTCCGAAGGCACACCATGTTCGGACAACTTTTCCTGATTGCGCTTGATTCTTGTCCGAAGGCACATCAAGTTCGGACAGCTTTTCATGATTGCGCTTGATTCTTGTCCGAAGGCACACCAAGTTCGGACAACTTTTTGTGATTGCACTTGAATCCTGTCCGAAGTTACGTCAAGTTCGGACAACTTTTCATGTTTGCACTTGAATCCTGTCCGAAGTCACATCAAGTTCGGACAACTTTTCGCGAATGTGCTTGATTCTTGTTCCAAGTCGACCCGGCCCAGCCAAACATTTTTTCCCATAAAAAAACCGGACAAAATTGTCCGGTTTCCGCTTTAAAGCTTATTTTTTAGCCATATCTGACTGGTTGATCCACTCTTGAAGCTTATCCTTCAAAGTGTTGAAGCCTTGAGCTGAATCATCCTGGTGCTGAACTACAGCAGCTGGACGCTTGCTGCGTGGCTTTTTAGCGCGTTGTGGCTGTTCTGGTGCTTCTTCAGTAGCACGGATTGATAAGCCAATTTTTCCAGCAGCTTCATCAATTGACAAAACTTTCACTTTCACTTCATCGCCAACAGAAAGGTGCTCGTTAACATCCTTAACATAACCGTGTGTGATTTCTGAAATGTGCACTAGACCTTGTGTATTTTCATCTAATGCTACGAAAGCACCGTATGGCTGGATTCCTGTTACTTTTCCTGTTAAAACGCTGCCTACTTCGATATTTTCTGACATGGAAACACTCCTAAATATTGTTTTATTTTATCCCATTAATACGCAATTAAAAATTATATCATATTCTGTAGCATTTATCAAAAGGAATAAGATAATTCTATAGGAGTGCTTCCATTATTGAAATGGCAAAAACTGGACTTTCCAAAAGCCATCCTCCTGGACCACCTGGAAGACTGGAGCATCAGGGCGGTCATTGAAATGGAGCTGGATCCCAATTACTTTTTCCGGATCATCATCCGGATGGTAAAGGGAAGCGAATTCATAACCCTTCAGCACTTCGCTTACCGTCCCTTTCGCTTCCTTCATTTCTTGTATATATTGTTCTTCTGGAGGCTGGCCGCCATTCTTGCTGTATAGTGCATACTTGGTTTCATAATCCCCTGTCTGGTCTGCATGAAAGTATAGCTGCATGATTTCAAATGGGCCATAATTTTTCAGGATATTGAAGTTCTTCTTGGCCGCGAATTCCTTATAGTTTGAAAGCAGGGAATCTGAAATTGGGAGCACTTTTCTATCAATCACGTCTTCCTGCTTTATATGGGCTGGGATCTCCATAATCTCCATATACCTTGGAAAATCAAGCTTCTCGACATCAGCCGGCTTTTGGAAGTTATTGCTTTCCATCTTTTTGTACATATTTTGCACAGCTGAAGCTGTGTCGGTCTCCGGATAGGTTTTAATCAAATATATATATGCTTGTTTTACTTCATCTTTCAACTCGTTATTTTTGTCATAAATATGTTGACTGACAACAAAGAGGCCAAAAAGGTTCCGGACGTCAATCCGCATCGTTTCCTCGATGGTCGCATCCTCCACTGTTGCTATCGTTTTTTCAAGCTTTACCAGTAAATCTGCCAGGCTCTCAAAGGAAATAACCTCTCCGTTTCGATCCTGAACTCTGTTACTCCTAAGTTCCAAATACTTTATAAAATCCACATTAGCTGCTCCGCGAAGGCGGTCTGCAATGCCGATAAAGTTCACAAAAGGAATAATCCTGCCCTCTTCTTCCCTAAAAGCATACCCATTTTCAACAGCTCTTGATGACATCTCTTTCAAACCATTGAAAGAAATTCCTTCTCCGCCAGCATTCATCTTTTTGATTACATCAGCGACATTTTCTTTCTCAATGGCATTATTTATATCATCCTCGTAAAAAGTCATTGAAAGATAATATGCCCCCAAAAAAGACTCCAGCTGTTTAAGGAGGGTATACTCAGGACCATCTAAAGAAACTTCATCACTTTTTTCTTGCAAAAGCCTGTCAATGATTTCTGATGGCATGGTGAATGCCTGGTCGATGTCACTGGAAAGTCTCTTCCTGGTGTCCTCTAAATCAGTTTCTTCATAGGCTTCCATATCTGACAGAAAAGCTGCTTCTGCATCTTTGAGTTCCATTGGAATATCTCGGTATAGATAATTTTCAAATCCTGATAAGAATCCCAGCTTTTCTTTAGTCTCAAGTTCCCTCTCCTGATAATACTCCTGTAAATCCTCAAACACAGCTTTTACATCCGCTTCTCCCAGCTCACCGGAACGATTTTCTCCGGATGATGCTTGATGCTGTTCTGTTTTCTCCTCAGAAGGTGCATGGTCTCCGATATATTGCATCATCAAAACCCCTGCAATCATCCCCACTCCAATAAAGCTCGCGGCGTACGGCAGGTGAAACCATTTATTTTTTTTCTGCTTCTTTTGGTCCTTTTTGATTGCCGCAAGAATCGCAGAACGGTTCTCTTCTTCCGGCATGTCATCGTATGCTTTTTTCAGGCTGTCCAGACGCTTTTCCAATAATTGATCATCCATGGTTTACACCCTCCTTCTTTTCAGCTAGAGTGAGCAGTTTCTTCAAATGTTCTTTCCCTCTTGACATCCGTGTCTTTACATTTGCCAATGATGCACCGGTAATCTCTGCGATTTCGTCATAGCTTTTATCGTGAAAATAGAAGAGGACAATCGGGATGCGGTATTTCTCATCAAGTTTTTGGATGCATTCATGCAGAGTCCGGTCTTCCTCATAGCGAAGAATGCTTTCTTCGGCTGTCTTCCCGTCATATGAGCGTTCCTTGCCAATCTTCAGCACCTTTTTAATTTGCCTTTGTTTACTGCGCGCGAAATCCCTCGTCACATTCAAGGTGATTTTATAGAGCCAGGTCGTGAATTTTGCATGTGAAAATTGGTCGAGGAAGCGGTAAACCCTGACGAACACTTCCTGAGTGATATCATCTATGTCGTCATATTTGTTCCCAAGCTGGAAGGCAAAGCGCTTGACTGTTGGAGTATGGATATCGATCAACTCCGCGAAAGCCTGCATATTCCCATTCCGGGCCCGGAACACTAATTCATCATCGTTCATTTTGGATCCCCCAAACTGATTACCTTTTCTTTTTTCGATTTTAACGGAGACAGCTGCGGCCGCTTGCATTTCCGTTGCCTTGAAGCGAAAATTACTTTATCTATAAAACGGCGTATTTTGTTTTTTGTTTCAAAAAAATAACAAATCGCTTAATAATTGTTTAAAGCCTGATATTGCTATGCTTTTTCTTGAAAAAATAGTAACATGAAAAGGTATTTTTTTATTTTGTCAGAAAATATAAATATTCAGACTTTTTAAAAGGAGTTTTCTTATGAACAAGCACGAACAATGGACTTCAAAGCTTGGGTTCATCCTGGCTGCAGCAGGATCAGCCATCGGACTCGGGGCGATTTGGAAATTCCCCTATATGGCAGGAACAAATGGAGGGGGCATCTTTCTGATCTTCTTCTTGCTGATGACTATTTTTATAGGCGCACCTATCTTGCTGGCTGAATTTATCATTGGCCGCAATACTCAAAAGGACGCTGTTATGTCTTATAAACACCTGGCGCCAAAAAGCGCATGGCCTTTGCTTGGGTATGGCGGTGTCATCGCCTCCTTCCTGATCCTGTCTTTCTACAGTGTAGTTGGCGGGTGGATTCTTTCCTATTTAGCGAGGAGCCTTACCGGATCACTTTCTGAATTAACCCAGGCGGAATACGGTGCAGCATTTGAAAGCATCATATCCAATCCTGTTGAAGCTGTTGCTGTTCAGCTGTTATTCCTTGTCCTGACCATCTGGGTCGTGCAGGGCGGCGTCCAGCAGGGCATTGAAAAAGCGAGCAAGTACATGATGCCCGCTCTGTTCATCCTTTTTATCATCCTGGTAATCAGGTCTTTAACTTTGGATGGAGCGATGGCCGGGGTAGAGTTTTTCCTGAAGCCTGACTGGTCTGCCGTAACAGGACAAACCATTTTGATGGCTCTCGGGCAGTCCTTTTTTGCTTTAAGTGTCGGACTTTCCGTAATGGTGACTTATGCTTCTTATTTGCCCAAGGGGGAAAGCCTGGCAAAATCCGCTTTTTCAGTAGTCGGGTTGAATATTCTCATATCGCTGCTCGCCGGCCTTGTCATTTTCCCGGCTGTATTCGCGTTTGGTTTAGAACCTGAAGCAGGACCCGGACTCGTTTTTGTCGTACTGCCTGCCGTATTTAATGAACTGGCATTTGGCGGGTTATTTATGACGATTTTCTTGATTCTGCTGCTTTTTGCGACCTTGACATCCGCGTTTTCAATTCTTGAGATCATCGTCGCGGTACTATCCAAAGGAGACAAAAATAAACGGAAGAAGTTTTCCTGGATTGCTGGCCTGCTTGTTTTCGCTGCGGGAATTCCAAATGCTCTTTCCTTCGGTGTTTTATCAGAGGTGAAATTCTTCGGAAAAACATTCTTCGATCTCGCCGACTTCCTGACTAGCAATATTGCCCTGCCGCTGGGAGCTTTCTTCATCGCCATATTCGTCGGTTATGTCCTCCCGCGAAAAATGGTCAGACGTGAATTAGAGGATGGCCCTGAAAGCAATCGCTTATTATTCAACATTTGGTACTTCTCCATCCGCTACATCGTACCAATAGGTATTGGCATTGTTTTTTTACAATCGATTGGTATAATCTAAAGTTAAGAAAACGTTCACATTATTGTCGATATTTTCAAAAATTTAATGATAAACTTATAGTAAGAGATATTTTTTTTTTGGAGGTGATGAGCGATGACTGCAATTGGACAGAATATCAAGATGTGCCGTGAACGAGTCGGAATCTCACAGGAGGAGCTCGCTTTAAAAATCAGGGTAGGTACGCGGACGATCCAAAGATACGAAAGCGGCGAGCAGACACCTAAATTGCAGACGATTCTAAAGATCTCGACAGCCCTTGATGTCCCAGCATCCGAATTAATGGGAGAGATTTATTACGCTGCTCCGCCAGAACTCGACCAAAGACCAAGCAGCTTGTAACCTGCAATGATCATAAAACTACTTAGCAGGCAGTTTATTCTGCCTGCTCTATTTTTTTGGCTGCCGAAAAAGTCAGCCGCAGAGAATGAGACCCAGCTATTAAATTTTTTTTAAAAAATGTATACTATTCTGCCAATCTGGCTATCCTAGTCCCATAAGGCTTTCTAGTATTCCCCCCTTTTTTAATGGGCACCAGCATTGGTGCCCATATTTTTTTGTTTTTTATTGTGTGAAGCAGCGTTTTGCGGGGAAAATAAATGGCATACCTTGCCTAATATGTCAGGAGTGAAAGCCGATGGAATTTGCCAGGAATAAAACCGTTAGAGGAATCGACCTTTACTATGAGCACTACCAGAACCCTGACGCAGAGGAAACTTTGGTTCTGCTCCATGGTTTTCTGTCCTCTACTTTCAGCTTCAGGCATTTGATTCCTCTGTTAAAAGAGGATTATAACGTGATTTCAGTGGACCTTCCGCCTTTTGGGAAGAGCGGCAAGTTATCGAGCTTCAAATATTCCTATGAGAACCTGGCCGCGACAGTCGTTGAGCTGATGAAATCCCTTGGTGTCCGTGAATTCAATGTCATAGGGCATTCAATGGGCGGCCAAATCGCCATGAATATCCTATTGCATCATCCGGAATATGCGAAAAAAGGAATCTTGCTTTGCAGTTCGGGATATTTGAAAAAGGCAAAGCTGCCGCTTGTCCTTTCAAGCTACATCCCGTATTTCCATCTTTACGTAAAGTTCCACCTGGCACGATCGGGTGTAAAACAAAACCTGCAGAACGTCGTATATGACCATTCGATGATCAATGATGAAATGCTGTATGGCTATCTCTCTCCATTCCTGGAGGATGATATTTTCAAAGCGTTGACGATGATGATCCGCCACCGGGAGGGCGACCTTTCATCCGAAGAGCTAAGGAGAATCGAAGCTCCATGCCTGCTGATTTGGGGTGAACACGATAAAGTCGTCCCCGTCCGGATCGGGAGAAAGCTGAATAAGGACTTAAAGAATTCAGAGCTCGTCATTTTAAAAGAAACCGGCCACCTCGTCCCCGAGGAACGCCCGGAGGATGTCCATCAACTGATCAACAGGTTCATAGCAGCAAAGGAAACAGCTGAAGCAACAGCAAACGGCAGCCGCTGATGGCTGCCGTTTCTGTTCGTATAGAGGAAGAGTTATAAGGAGCAAGCATCTTCATTTTTGATCGCAAGCATTGTGTTTGCGACTGTCAGGCATTGATCATACGGCAGGACCTGTTCGAATGAAAACTCGAAAACGGACTGGATCCTGCGGGCGATTTTATCGGCTTCGTCATAATCATGGACAGCCTGAAGGATATCGGCGATTTCCGGATCAAACTGGCCTGCGCCAACCTTGAAGGGATCCCATATA
>ENA-ORXC01001080-ORXC01001080.1-marine-metagenome-genome-assembly--contig:-NODE-1080-length-17008-cov-7.480775_pt1 | contig 17008 bp, 14 predicted proteins | sample MGYA00237865_ERZ511478 | MGnify/ENA metagenome assembly ERZ511478 | reverse complement strand
TTACATGAGTTAACACTCATGCATAAGTAATTCTAATTTCTAAAGAAAAAGAATTACTTTATCAGTCAACTACTGCCTATATATAATTGTAGCCTGAGACATTGATTTATGTCCCAGGCTGATTTTTATTTATCATCATTATGTTCTGGAATAGGGAAGTATTTAAATATTTCACCGGTTTCTAAGGCTTCGCTAAGCTGAGCTAACCACTCGTAATAAACCTTTGAATGGTCGAGTTGTGCTTTGACTTTATTAATGTCTTGACGTTCTTCATCAGTTAAATCGTTGTTATCCAGTAGCGGTTTTAGAAGTGTTTCCGCATCTTTAACAGCTTCCATATTAGTGTCAATTTCTCTTTCCCATTTTTTAGTGAAGAAATTACGGAAGAAAGTGAAGAAATCTTTTTCAGCGATAAAGTGTTGCTTTCTACTACCTCTTGTAAATTGTTGTTTGACGATATCATATTCTTGTAATTTTTTAACCCCTGCACTCATGCTAGGTTTACTCATTTGTAGTTGTTGTCGCATTTCATCAAGTGTCATACTTCCTTCAAACACCATGATACCGTAAAGGTTGCCGACACTACGATTAATTCCATATAAATCCATAGTATCTCCAATGGAATTAATGACCAAGTCTTTGGCTTGCTCGACTTGAGATGAGTAGTTATTCGATTGTGTCATGACTGTACCTCCAATAATAATTATTTTATTTTACCACGTATCACAACAAATTTAACATGATTTCATTTTTTATATGCCAACATTTTATATATTTTATTTTAAAGAGATGAAAAACGACTATATATTATCATTATTTATTGATGAATATATGAAAAGAAGTTCTTTACCATTTCTTTGTTTCTCACCAATTCGAATCTGCTGAGATTAAAAAGGAACACCTTAGCTAAAGCTAATGCGTAAGTATCACTAACCTATTAAGAATAGGAGTGATACTTTATTCTCCAGACCTTTTTGATAAATTGACATATTTTCAATTTCTATGCTAACATAATTCTGTAAAATTCGTTAAATAAAAATTTAACAAACTTAACGGAGGTCATTTGATGGAACTTGTAAAGAACTTGTCTAATCGCCAATACATTGATGGTGAATGGGTAGACAGCTCAAATAAAAATACGAGAGAGATTATTAATCCATATAATCAAGAAGTTATTTTTACAGTAGCTGAAGGTACAAAAGAAGATGTAGAACGAGCAATTTTAGCTGCAAGAAGATCATTTGAAGATGGCGAGTTATCTTCAGAAACAGGTGAAGTCAGAGGTCAAAAAGTCAGAGCGATTGCAGATAAAATTAAAGAACATCGTGACGAATTAGCTAAATTAGAAACATTAGATACTGGTAAAACATTGGAAGAGTCATACGCAGATATGGATGACATCCATAATGTATTTATGTATTTTGCTGGTTTAGCAGATAAAGATGGCGGAGAAATCATCAATACGCCAATTCCAAATTCAGAAAGTAAAGTTGTTAAAGAACCAGTAGGCGTAGTGACTCAAATCACACCATGGAATTATCCTTTATTACAAGCATCTTGGAAAATCGCACCGGCCTTAGCAACAGGTTGTTCATTAGTAATGAAACCAAGTGAAATTACGCCTTTAACAACAATTCGTGTCTTTGAACTAATGGAAGAAGTAGGATTTCCTAAAGGTACAATTAACTTAGTATTAGGTTCAGGTTCCGAAATTGGTGACGTCATGTCAGGTCACGAAGAAGTAGATTTAGTGTCATTTACAGGTGGCATTAAAACAGGTAAACATATCATGAAACAGGCTGCAGACCACGTAACTAATGTAGCTTTAGAACTTGGTGGTAAGAACCCTAATGTTATTTTTGATGATGCTGACTTTGAATTAGCAGTAGACCAAGCATTAAATGGTGGTTACTTCCACGCTGGTCAAGTATGCTCAGCGGGTTCTAGAATTTTAGTTCACAACGATATCAAAGAAAAATTTGAAAAAGCACTTATAGATCGCGTTAGTAAAATTAAATTAGGTAATGGCTTTGATGATGATACTGAAATGGGACCAGTTATTTCTCAAGAACATAGAGATAAAATTGAAAATTATATGCAAATTGCAAAAGATGAAGGTGCAACAATTGCTATAGGTGGCAAACGTCCTGAAAGAGAAGATTTACAAGATGGATTATTCTTCGAGCCTACGGTAATTACAGATTGCGATACATCTATGCGTATAGTGCAAGAAGAAGTATTTGGACCAGTTGTTACTGTTGAAGGATTTGAAGATGAAGCAGAAGCAATTCGTTTAGCTAACGATTCAATATATGGATTAGCAGGCGCTGTATTTAGTAAAGATATTGGTAAAGCACAACGTGTAGCTAATAAATTGAAATTAGGTACAGTTTGGATTAATGATTTCCATCCTTACTTTGCACAAGCACCATGGGGTGGATATAAACAATCAGGTATTGGTAGAGAACTTGGCAAAGAAGGCTTAGAAGAGTATTTATCTACTAAACATATCTTAACTAATACAAACCCAGAACCAGTTAACTTCTTTAGTAAATAAAACATAACAATTATTCAGAGGTTTGAATGATGCGCTATTACTTAATAGGTCATTCGGCCTCTTACATATGTAAGAACGATTCAAGATAACTATGAAAGAGATGAATATAAAAACTAAAAAAATTAATTTCGGAGGTTATTTGTGATGAGTAGAAAACATGATTCATATGATTATATTATCATTGGCGGAGGTAGTGCAGGTTCAGTTTTAGGTGCACGACTAAGTGAAGATAAAGATAAAAATGTATTAGTATTAGAAGCGGGACGCAGTGACTATTTCTGGGATTTATTTATTCAAATGCCAGCAGCATTAATGTTCCCTTCAGGAAATCCTTTATATGATTGGATTTATCAAACTGAAGAAGAACCGCACATGGGACGTAAAGTTGACCATGCACGAGGTAAAGTGTTAGGTGGTTCAAGTTCAATTAACGGAATGATCTTCCAAAGAGGTAACCCAATGGATTATGAAGGTTGGGCAGAACCAGAAGGTATGGAAACTTGGGATTTCGCACATTGCTTACCATACTTTAAAAAGTTAGAAACAGCATATGGATCAGCGCCTTATGATAAATACAGAGGTCATGATGGACCAATTAAATTAAAACGAGGTCCTGCAACGAATCCATTATTCAAATCATTCTTTGATGCTGGGGTTGAAGCAGGATATCATAAAACACCAGACGTAAACGGATTCCGACAAGAAGGTTTCGGACCATTTGATAGCCAAGTTCATCACGGACGCCGTATGTCTGCATCAAGAGCATATTTACGACCTGCAATGAGACGTAAAAATTTAGATGTAGAAACAAGAGCATTCGTAACAAAAATTAACTTTGATGGTAGAAGAGCTACAGGTGTGACTTATAAGAAAAACGGCAAAGAAAGAACAATCAATGCCAAAGAAGTTATTTTATCAGGTGGCGCATTTAATACACCACAATTGCTACAATTATCTGGAATTGGTGATTCAGAATTCTTAAAATCTAAAGGTATTGAACCTAGAGTTCATTTACCTGGTGTTGGGGAGAACTTCGAAGATCATTTAGAAGTGTATATCCAACATGAATGTAAAGAACCGGTATCTTTACAACCTAGTTTAGATGTAAAACGTATGCCATTTATTGGATTGCAATGGATTTTTGCTCGAAAAGGTGCAGCAGCTTCTAACCACTTTGAAGGTGGAGGATTTGTACGTTCAAATAACGAAGTAGACTATCCTAACTTAATGTTCCACTTCTTGCCAATCGCAGTTCGCTATGATGGTCAAAAAGCACCAGTAGCGCACGGTTATCAAGTACACGTTGGACCTATGTACTCTAATTCACGCGGTAGCTTAAAAATTAAATCTAAAGATCCATTTGAAAAGCCAAGTATAGTATTTAATTATCTTTCAACTAAAGAAGACGAACGTGAATGGGTAGAAGCTATTCGAGTTGCAAGAAATATCTTATCTCAAAAAGCGATGGATCCATTTAATGCAGGAGAAATTTCACCTGGACCTTCTGTACAAACAGATGAAGAAATTTTAGATTGGGTGCGTAAAGACGGAGAAACTGCATTACATCCATCATGTAGTGCTAAAATGGGACCAGCATCAGATCCAATGGCAGTTGTTGATCCATTTACTATGAAAGTACATGGTATGGAAAATTTACGTGTCGTAGATGCTTCTGCTATGCCTAGAACAACTAACGGTAATATCCATGCACCAGTACTTATGTTAGCTGAAAAAGCTGCAGATATTATTCGAGGTAGAAAACCTTTAGAACCTCAATATGTAGATTATTATAAACATGGTGTACATGATGAAATGGCAGGCGCTAAAGAAAACGATCCATTTTATAAACACTAATTAATTATATGATTTCAATCACTTCAATATGACAATACTCATATTGGAGTGATTTTTTTTCTAAATTTATGTCATTTTTAGTCAATAAAAGTGTGACACAACAATAAACGGGAATAACATATTATAATGTAGATGTATAGATAAAGGAGAGGATTTTATGAGTAATACTTTAGTTGAAAAATTACGCGAAAAAGAAGATCGAATGATAGAAATTAGAAGACATCTTCACCAACATCCAGAATTATCCTTCCATGAAGAAGAAACACCAAAATATATTGCTGACTTTTATAAAGATAAAGATTGTAAATTGGAAACAAATGTGGGACCAAATGGTGTCAAAGTAACTATCGATAGTGGTAAACCTGGCAAAACATTAGCAATTCGTGCAGATTTTGATGCCCTACCTATTAAAGAAGAAACAGGATTATCATTTGCATCTAAAAATGATGGTGTTATGCATGCGTGTGGACATGATGCACATACAGCTTACATGCTTATTTTAGCCGAAACATTAATTGAAATGAAAGACCAATTTAGCGGTAAAGTGATTGTCATTCACCAACCAGCTGAAGAAATGCCTCCAGGTGGCGCGCAAGGTATGATTAAAGATGGTGTGCTTGATGGCGTTGACCATGTATTAGGTGTTCACGTTATGAGTACGATGGAAGCTGGAAAAATTTTTTACAAACCAGAATTTGTACAAACAGGTCGTGCTTACTTTAAATTAACAGTTCATGGTAGAGGCGGTCACGGTTCATCACCTCACATGGCAAATGATGCAATTGTGGCAGGATCTAACTTTGTAACAACTGCACAAACAGTTGTATCTAGACGTTTAAGTCCATTTGAAACTGGTGTCGTTACAATTGGTTCTTTCGATGGTAAAGGTCAATTTAATGTAATCAAAGATACTATTGAAATCGAAGGTGACGTGCGTGCGCTTACGGATGATACAAGAGATACAATTCAAAAAGAATTAACACATCTTGTTGAAGGATTAGAAGCTTCATTTGGCGTAAAATGTGATTTCGAATTTAACAAAGATTACCCTGCATTATATAACAATCCAGAATTCACATCTTATGTAGCTGAAACAATTAAAAATGCAGAAGGAACAGATATTCAAGGTGTTGAAGAATGTGAAGCACAACCACCTTCTGAAGACTTTGCATTTTATGCAGTAGAACTACCAAGTACATTTATTTATTCAGGAGCAGCACCAGAAGATGGCGAAGTATATCCACACCATCACCCTAAATTTAATATTAGTGAATCATCTATGTTAGTTGCTGCTGAAGCAGTAGGTACTGTTGTATTAGACTATTTAAATTAAGATAGATGACTATAAATTACAGATTAAAATATGTAAATTAAAATAATAAGTATGCCCGTCAGTCTAACAGCACTCTTATGTGCTATGTTGCTATTAGTACTGGCGGGCTACTCATACATATGACTATTGCGCTTATAAGTTTTAATATTTTAACTTATCAAACCCATGTTTAAACTTATATTTAACGTTGTTTAAATCATTAAGCAAACTAATGAACGAGACATCAATAACTAATGTATTAAAGAGAAATTTATGATATAAAAACGAACTAATTAATTTCGTCATTATTTTGCAAATAGAAAAATATATTAGACTATTTAATTTTGATTGGTGTTTTATTTACTAATTCGTGATATCATTAATATATTAAGTAAGAAGAGGTGATTTAGTGACGTTTTATGAGTTTATACAAGGATTTACTGGAGACCAAACACCTCTAGGAGAACTAGCCGCTTGGGTTGATAAAGATGTACAATTTCCAAAAGAAGAAAAATTAGCGAAGAATATTTTAAATTATTTTAAACAAATAACAAATTTAGATGATGAAATACTAGAAATAGTTAAAAGATCATTTTCAATATATGAACAAAATATTTAAACGTAAAATGAATTAGAATGAAGGAACTAATATGTTACTAAATGATTATTATAAAACGTATAAAATGAATGAATCTAATGATGAATTTATGATTGAGAAAAATAATGATGCACAATATTATGATATTTTAGAATCAATTAATCAATTATCAAATGATACATTTTGTGTGCTCAATCATTTATTTGTAAATGAAGATAAAGAAGACCAATTTGAAGATAAATTCTTATCACGTCAAAAACACCTTCAAGATGTACCAGGGTTTAAAGCATTGCGCTTCCTTAAACCTCGAACAAACCATAGACATTATATTATTGTTACATTATGGGAATCGAGACAAGCGTTTTATGACTGGCAAAATTCATCAGAATACGCACAAACACATCGTAAACGAGTTACTAAACAAGGCGTTGATAATCAAATTGTGAATCGTGATTTGTCATATAACATTAGAATAGAATTAGAAGATTTGAAAAAACAAATGCTAGATTATGAAGATATATTTTAAATCATAGAAGGGCGGATAGAAATCATTTTATGTAAATGCTATTTCGGATCCGTCCTTTTTTTATTATAAAAGATCATTTTAGTTTAGTAGATAGATACTAAAGAGTAAAATATATCAATGAGATTATACATTTGATAATATAATAGTGAGTGTTAAGGAAAGGGAGTAATATAATGGAAAAAACTGATTTACTAGCACCAGAAAAATACAATATTACATCTGCAATCGAACAATATGCTTCAGACGCATCTAAAAAAGCAATCATTTATCGTGATTCGGAACATGATCATATAGAAGTGACTTATCAGGAATTAATAAAAAATGCTAATAAAGTAGGTAATATATTTAAAAAGCATGGTTTGAAATATGGTGACAAAGTTTTAATTATGATGCCAAGAGCTATTGCTACCTATGAATTATACATTGCAGCTTTAAAATTAGGTATTGCCATTATTCCAAGTTCTGAAATGTTACGTACAAAAGACTTACAATATCGTGTAAGTCATGGAGAAATTGATGCGGTTATTTCATTTGGAAAATTTATTAAGGAATTTGAAGGATTAAAAGAATATCAAAGCCTTACTAAATTTATCGTTGGTGATACACACGAAGATTGGATTTCGATTGAGGAAGAAAAAGCAAGTGTTAGTGATGAACTTGAAGCAGCAGACACATCTCGTGAAGATGTTGCTATATTATCTTATACATCAGGCACTACAGGAAACCCAAAAGCAGTTACTCATTCACATGGTTGGGGTTATGCCCACCTACAAATGGCACCTAAACATTGGTTATGTATTAAAGAAGATGATTTAGTTTGGGCAACTGCTGCACCTGGATGGCAAAAATGGGTATGGAGTCCTTTCTTATCAACTTTAGGTTCTGGAGCAACAGCATTTGTTTATAATGGTCGTTTTAAACCAGAAACATATCTAGAATTATTACAAGATTATCAAATTAACGTCCTATGCTGTACACCTACAGAGTATCGTATGATGGCTAAACTACAAAATCTTGATGAATATAATTTAGAACATTTGCATAGTGCAGTTTCTGCAGGTGAACCATTAAATAGAGAAGTTGTAGAACAGTTTAAAAAATATTTTGATATTATTGTTAGAGATGGATATGGTCAAACAGAAAGTACATTATTAATTGGATTCCTGAAAGATACAGCACCTCGACCTGGAGCAATGGGTAAATCTATACCAGGAAGTTATACAACAATTATTGATGACGATGGTAATGAAGTAGAAGCCAATGTTAAAGGTAATATTGCAGTCCCATTAGACTTACCTGCACTGTTTAAAGGTTACTATAAAGAACCAGAACGAACTGCTTCAGCAAGATTAGGCGATTACTATGTTACTGGAGATTTAGCACACCAAGATGAAGATGGTTATTTCTGGTTTGAAGGTCGTAAAGATGACATTATCATTAGCTCTGGCTATACGATTGGACCATTTGAAGTTGAAGATGCTTTAACAAATCATCCAGCTGTCAAAGAATGTGCTGTCGTTGCAAGCCCTCATGAATTGAGAGGTAATATTGTAAAAGCATTTATTATTCTTCAAAATGGATATGAAGGAACTGAAGAATTAATTAAAGAACTTCAAACATTTACGAAAAATGAAGTTGCACCATACAAGTATCCGCGTTCTATTGAATTTGTAGAAGATTTACCTAAAACTAATTCAGGTAAAATCAGACGTGTAGAATTAAGAGATGCAGAAATTGAAAAATATAATCAACAACATGAATAAATAAGTACATTAGACACCGCTTTAATTAAAGTGGTGTCTTTTTTAATAGATATTAGTATGACACATTTAACCAAAATAATATTAATATTTAAACAGTTCTAATTTAAGAATGTTTTATAACCAAATTATGACAATATTATTAACTGATAGAAAACGTTTACATATAAATCTTGTCTTTTTTAGCTTAATATGACATACTCTAAAATGATTAGTATGACATATTAAGAGAGGTGCTTATTTATGGAAAAATTAATTTATGCATTTGATGAAGGTAATAAGACTATGAAAGATTTACTTGGAGGTAAAGGTGCGAATTTATCTGAAATGAAACGGTTAGGATTACCAGTTCCAGATGGTTTTACTATTACAACTGCAGCATGTATTGACTATTTGAAACAAGGTGGACAGTTATCTGATAATGTGACATCACAATTACAAGAACATTTAAACGCATTTTCAAATCGAACAGGTAAGTCATTTTCATCTCAAGAAGACTTATTACTTGTATCAGTGCGTAGTGGTGCAAAAATATCGATGCCTGGGATGATGGATACGATTTTAAATTTAGGATTAAATGACGAAAACGTTGAAAAACTTGCAAATAAAACTAATGACGCCAGATTTGCATATGATTGTTATCGTCGTTTACTACAAATGTTTGGTGACGTTGTATACGGCGTACCAATGAATCGATTTGATACATATTTTGATAACTATAAGAAGGAACATCAATTTGAGTCAGATGCAGATATCACTGCCGATGGATTAAAACATATATGTGAAAAGTATAAAGATATTTATATGGAGTATGGTAGTAAACCATTTCCTCAAGATCCTTATAAGCAATTAAAAGAAGCAATTGAAGCAGTATTTAAATCTTGGGACAATGATCGTGCACGTGTCTATAGAGATTTGAATGATATTCCTCATGACATAGGTACAGCTGTAAATATACAGGAAATGGTGTTTGGTAATAGTGGAGAACAAAGCGGTACTGGTGTGGCGTTTACTAGGAATCCAGTTACTGGAGAAAATAAATTGTTCGGTGAGTACTTATTAAACGCACAAGGTGAAGATGTAGTGGCAGGTATACGTACGCCACAAGATATTAATACATTAAAAGACCAAATGCCTGATGTACATAAAAATTTTGTCGAAGTAACAAAGCAATTAGAAACACATTATAAAGACTTACAAGATATTGAATTTACTATTGAAAATGGACAACTATACTTACTTCAAACACGTAATGGTAAACGTACAGCACGAGCAGCAATAAAAGTTGCAGTTGATTTAGTTAATGAAGGTCTTATATCTAAAGAAGAAGCTGTAACTCAAGTAGATGTTAAATCAATTGAAACACTTTTACATCCAAACTTTAAAGAAGAATCATTAAAGCAGGCAACTGTAATTTCTAAAATGGGACTTCCAGCCAGTCCAGGGGCTGCTACTGGTCAACTCGTATTTTCTGCGGAGGAAGCTAAAGAACAAGCAGAAAGTGGTAATAAGGTGATTTTAATGAGACCTGAAACATCTCCAGAGGATATAGAAGGAATGGTAGCTAGTGAAGCTATAGTAACAACTCATGGTGGAATGACATCTCATGCAGCAGTCGTTGCAAGAGGTATGGGAAAATGTTGTGTTACTGGATGTTCTGATGTAGAGATAGATACAGTGAATAAAACTGTAAATTATCCTAATGGAGATGTTTTACGTGAAGGAGATATTGTATCCGTAGATGGTAGTGCAGGTGATTTATATCTAGGGGAAATTGAAACAGTAAGTGCAGAACATAGTGATGAATTTGAACAGTTTATGCAGTGGTCTGAAGAAACGGCTAGATTACAAGTACGCATGAATGCTGAAACTCCTCAAGATATTAAATCTGGGTATGAATTTAATGCTAAAGGTATTGGTTTAGTAAGAACAGAGCACATGTTCTTTGGAGCTGAACGACTAGTAGAAATGCGAAGATTTATTTTAGCGTCAAATTATGAAGAACGTGTTGAAGCATTAAACAAAATTAAAACATATCAAATAGAAGATTTTGAATCTATTTTTAAATTATCGGATGGCCGTCCAACAATTGTACGTTTACTCGATCCACCATTACATGAATTTTTACCAGCTTCAGAAGAAGATATTCAAATTGTAGCCAAACAATTAGATGTCTCAACTGATTACTTAAAAAGAAGAATCAATGATTTGAATGAAGTCAATCCTATGTTAGGTCATAGAGGATGTCGTTTGGCAGTCACTTATCCTGAATTATATGAGATGCAAGTAGAAGCAATTATGAGTAGTGTATTTAACCTTCAACAACAAGGAATAGAATCCCAACCTGACATTATGATTCCACTAGTTTCTACAGTAGAGGAATTTACGACACTAAAAAAACAATTAATTACAACAATCAATGATTTAGAGAATGAAACGAATAGCAAAGTACCATATTTAATTGGCACAATGATTGAAACACCAAGAGCATGCCTGATTGCTGGCCAATTAGCACAACATTGTGATTTCTTTAGCTTTGGAACTAACGATTTAACACAATTGACATATGGTTTCTCAAGAGATGATGCAGGTAAATTTATAAACGTGTATACTGAAAATAACATATTACAGCTTGATCCATTCCAAACATTAGATAATGATGGTGTAGGTCAATTGATTAACTTAGCCGTAACAAATGCTAAACAAGTCAATCCGTCTATTAAAATTGGAGTTTGTGGAGAATTAGGTGGCGATGCTAAATCAATTCATCGTTTTAATCAGTTATCTATTGATTATGTTTCATGTTCTCCATTCCGCGTACCTGGGGCAATCTTAGCTACAGCTCAGAGTCAAGCTGAAGAAAGTGAGAGATAAGGTGAAAGAACATAATGAACAAGAATTAACGATTTATATTGTTTCTGATTCAATAGGTGAAACAGCTCAGCGAATGATTCATGCAACGCTAACGCAATTTCCAGATTTAACACAAATAGAAATTAAGAAATTCCCTTATATTAAAGATGAGATGGAGTTTCTTAACGTATTAGAATTGGCACGTGAAAAAAATGCCATTGTTGTTACAACATTAGTTAATGAATCATTTAATGCATTAGGACATCAATACGCGAACGAACATCAATTATCATATATAGACTATATGTCAGAATTAATTACGATGATTGAAAAACATACGACATCTACGCCTTTAATGGAAAGTGGCGCGTTACGTAAGATGAATACAGAATACTTTAATAGAATAGAAGCTATAGAGTATTCTGTGAAGTACGATGACGGTAAACATTTTACTGATATTGGAGAAGCGGACGCATTAATTGTCGGTGTTTCCAGAACGTCTAAAACACCGTTAAGTATGTATTTAGCTAATAAAGGTTACAAAATTGCTAATATACCATTAGTACCTGAAGTTACAATTCCTGAAAGTGTATTTCAACATAAAAATTTAAAAGTATTTGGATTAACAGCAAGCCCTAATTATATTGCCAATATTAGAAAAAATCGTGCAGAAGCTTTAGGTATTTCTAAAACATCAACTTACAATAGTTTAGAAAGAATTAAGAAGGAACTGTCCTACGCTGAAGAAATATTTAATAAATTAAATGCTATTGTGATTAATACAGAATACAAATCGATAGAAGAATCGGCATTTTATATCGAAAGGTTTTTACAACAGAAAGACTAAAAGTTAAAACTATTATGAAATGAAGTAAAGTAATATATAGATTTGCATGCTTTTGTGAATAAAATATAATCATAAACAAAACCAATTTCTATTATTATAAAGAATAATAATTTACTTTTCCGATAGCTTGATTTAACATAATAATAGAAGACTAGTTTGCGAGATGGATTGTTAGAAAAATTGTATTGAGCTTTGATTGAAAATACAGTTTTAGTGGACTGGTGTAAGTATTTATTATATTGGAGAGGTGAACAAAATGGCAAAGTCTGACAAAAAAGACGTAATTTTAATTGGTGCCGGTGTACTTAGTACAACATTCGGTTCAATGCTAAAAGAAATTGCGCCAGACTGGAATATTCATTTATATGAACGTTTAGACCGTCCTGGTATTGAAAGTTCTAATGAACGTAACAATGCTGGTACAGGTCACGCCGCACTTTGTGAATTGAACTATACTGTTCAACAACCTGATGGTTCAATTGATATTGAAAAAGCAAAAGAAATCAACGAACAATTTGAGATTTCTAAACAATTTTGGGGTCATTTAGTTAAAACTGGAAACATTGAAGATCCACGTGCATTCATTAACCCATTACCTCATATTAGCTTTGTAAGAGGTAAAAATAACGTTAAGTTCTTAAAAGACCGTTATGAAAAAATGAAAGCTTTCCCAATGTTCGATAATATCGAATACACAGAAGATATTGATGTGATGAGAAAGTGGATCCCATTAATGATGAAAGGCCGTCAAGATGATGGTAGCTACATGGCAGCAAGTAAAATTAATGAAGGTACAGATGTTAACTACGGTGAATTAACACGTAAGATGGCACAACACCTTCAAGAAACTGACAATGTAGATGTTCATTATAATCATGAAATCATTGATTTTGAACGTTTATCTAATGGTAAATGGTCAGTTAAAATTAAAAACCGTAACACTGGTGAAGTTTTTGAACAAGAAACTGACTATGTATTTATTGGTGCCGGTGGCGGAGCAATTCCACTATTACAAAAAACTGGTATCCCTGAAAGTAAACATTTAGGTGGATTCCCAATTAGTGGACAATTTATCGCTTGTACAAATCCAGAAGTGATTAAACAACACGATGCCAAAGTTTATGGTAAAGAACCACCAGGCACACCACCAATGACTGTACCTCACTTAGATACACGTTATATTGATGGTGAAAGAACATTGTTATTTGGACCATTTGCGAATGTAGGTCCTAAATTCCTTAAAAACGGTTCAAACTTAGATTTATTCAAATCAGTTAAACCATACAATATTACAACATTATTAGCATCTGCTGTTAAAAACTTACCATTAATTAAATATTCATTCGACCAAGTGATTATGACTAAAGAAGGTTGTATGAACCACTTACGTACGTTCTATCCAGAAGCACGTGATGAAGATTGGCAAGTTTATACAGCAGGTAAACGTGTTCAAGTAATCAAAGATACTAAAGAACACGGTAAAGGTTATATCCAATTTGGTACAGAAGTAGTAAACTCTGAAGATCACTCAGTAATTGCATTATTAGGTGAATCACCAGGGGCATCAACTTCAGTATCAGTAGCATTAGAAGTACTTGAAAAGAACTTCGCTGAATATGCTGATGAATGGAAACCATTAATCAAAAAAATGATTCCTTCATACGGTGAATCATTAATTGAAGATGAACAATTAATGAGAAAAATCCGTAAACAAACTTCAAAAGATCTAAAATTAGGTTATTACGAATAGTAATAGATAGAATAACTCAACCAAAGTTGAACGAACACTTTGGTTGAGTTTTTTGTTTATTTTATCGAAAATTTGAAAAATAAATTGTTATAATAAAACCAATAAATAGAGAAATGAGGTTTTATAAATGTCTAAATTACCAAAAGATTTTCTATGGGGTGGCGCGTTAGCAGCCAACCAATTTGAAGGTGGATATGATCAAGGTGGAAAAGGTCTTAGTGTTATTGATGTCATGACAGCTGGTGAACATGGTAAAGCACGTGAAATTACACAAGATGTTGATCCTAATAAATATTATCCAAATCATGAAGGTATCGATTTTTATCATCGTTATAAAGAAGATGTGAAATTATTTAGTGAAATGGGATTGAAATGTCTTCGTACTTCTATTGCGTGGACAAGAATATTCCCTAATGGCGATGAAGTAGAACCAAATGAAGAAGGTTTGAAATTCTATGATGATTTATTTGATGAATTACTAAAATACGATATTCAACCAATTATTACATTATCTCATTTTGAAATGCCACTTCATTTAGCTAGAGAATATGGTGGTTTTAAAAATAGAAAAGTAGCAGATTTCTTTGCTCATTTTGCAGAAACTGTATTTAAACGTTATAAAAATAAAGTTAAATATTGGATGACTTTTAATGAAATTAATAACCAAATGGATTTAAATAATCCAATTTTCCTATGGACGAATTCTGGAGTATTACTTTCAGAAGATGATAATAAAGAAGAAGTGCTATATCAAGTTGCACATAATGAACTTATTGCTAGCGCTAAAGCTGTTAAAATTGGTAAAGAAATTAACCCTGATTTTGAAATTGGTGCTATGATTTCTCATGTTCCAATTTATCCATATAGTTGCAACCCTAAAGATATGATGGAAGCAGAAATTGCTGGTAGATTAAGATTCTTCTTCCCAGATGTTCAAGTAAGAGGTTATTACCCAGGTTATGCTACAAAAATGTTCGAACGTGAGAATATGGATATTGGTTGGGTAGAAGGTGATGATCAAATTTTACGTGAAGGTACTGTAGATTATATTGGATTTAGCTATTATATGTCTACTGTTGTTAAATCTGATAGTGACACAAGTGTTGAAGATAATATCGTTAATGGAGGACTACCTAATTCAGTTGAAAATCCTTACATTCAAACAAGTGATTGGGGTCGGGCAATTGATCCAGTTGGACTTAGATTTACATTAAATGTATTATACAATCGTTATCAAATTCCATTATTCATTGTAGAAAATGGTTTTGGTGCTGTGGATGAGTTTGATGAAAATGGAGAAATACATGATGATTATCGAATCAATTATTTAAAAGAACATATTCAAGCCTCAATTGAAGCGGTTGATCAAGATGGCGTAGATTTAATGGGTTATACACCTTGGGGGATTATTGATATCATTTCATTTACAACAGGAGAAATGAAAAAACGTTATGGTTTAATACATGTTGATCGAGATAATGAAGGTAATGGTACACTTGATCGTACTAAGAAAGATTCATTTGATTGGTACAAACACGTGATTGAAACCAATGGTGAGGATTTATAGAAATATAATAACAAACTAAAGGAGACGCCAGATGGCCTATTATTTAGTAAAATTTGTACACACCGATATAGAACATTGGAAACAACATGTGAGAGATCATGCAATATATCTATATCAACTTGTTGAATCAGGAGATTTATTACTTTCAGGACCTATTGAAAATAATGATGATCATCAAAAAGAAGCTTATCTGGTAATCAAAGCAGACAATGAAGCACAATTAATGGCATTGTTGAAAGCTGATCCATTTTGGAAACAAGGGTTAGTATCAGATTATACTATCGAAAAATGGACACCAATGTTTGGGAATCCTGAAAATATCTATATAACACCTCCTGATGAATAATAATATAGCTGTTATAAATGGCACTATGAGTTAAATTACTCATAGTGTTTTTTTAAATTATAAAAATAACGATATATTGTTGACTTATTTCGATATATCGTTTATGATACTGATATATCGAAATAGAGAAAGGTGATTAATATGTTTAATAGAAATGAAAATAGAATGAACGGTCATATGAGAAGATTTGAAGGATTTGGTATGAATGGAGGACCTGGTAGAGGACCAGGACAGTTTGGTGGCTTTAGACAAATGAATGGCAAAGATAGATTTTTTAAAAAAGGAAATCTTCAATATGTCATTTTACAAATGTTACAAGAAGAACCAAGACACGGGTATCAAATTATTAAAGATTTAGAAGGAAGATTCAACGGATTCTATGCACCTAGCCCAGGTTCAGTATATCCAATATTACAAATGTTAGAAGATAGAGATTTTGTATCTATTCATAAAGAAGGAAATAAAAAAGTATATTCTATTACTGATGAAGGTACTCAATTTTTAGAAGAAAATCCTGAAAATGAAGACTTTAAGAAACGAATGGAACAATTTAAAAATGCTGATTTTGAAGGAATGAAAGCAGCACGTGAACAACTACATGAAGTGTTTAAATTATTTATGGAAGCATCACAACAAGCAATGAATGATAACGAGAAAAAAGAAAAATTTGATGCGATTATTAAAGAAACTAAAGAAAAATTAGAACAACTAACTAAATAATAGATAAGAATAAAAAAAGACACGTGATTTAATCACGTGTCTTTTCTATATTAATATATTAGTTTTTATTAACTGAAGCATCATAGATTGAATCTACTGCGTCACCTAATGCTTTATCGAATTCTTCTTGTGATTGACTAGCTCTTAAGTCACTAGCTAATGCACGAGAGAAGCTTGCGATAAGATCTTCGTTGTCTTTTAATAATTTATTAGCTTCATCTCTGCTGTAACCGCCTGATAATACTACAACACGTACAACATTTGGATGTTGAGCTAATTCTTTATATAAGTTAGGTTGAGTTGGGATAGTTAATTTAA